>Ga0207694_10000144_pt1 | contig 74051 bp, 62 predicted proteins | sample KBSC34metaG_FD_184353 | JGI IMG/M metagenome (GOLD analysis project Ga0207694, IMG submission 184353) | Corn rhizosphere microbial communities from Kellogg Biological Station, Michigan, USA - KBS C3-4 metaG (SPAdes) (version 2) | ecosystem: Host-associated > Plants > Roots > Rhizosphere > Soil... | reverse complement strand
CGACGGGCTGCTCGTCGTCTGGGTGAATGCTCAGGCCAGCTTCGTCGAGTTCGGTGACGAGGCGGGCGGCGAGCTTGATGGCGTGGAGGAGGGTGTCGGCAACAGAGTGCTTGATGCGGTTATTGGGCAGCGCCTGGACGACCTCGTTGAGGGCGGCAAGGATGGAGGGCTTGTCGAAGAGGGGCGGGAGGAGGAGAGGCTCCGATTCTGGGGGTTCTTCCCTGGCTGGTTTGGGCGGGCGCTGGGGGTCGTGGTGGCGGCAGTATTTAGAGCCGTGGATGGCGAGTGCGCTGCATCGTTGGCCGTTTTCGAGGGCTTGAGGGCATCGAGGTGTCATGTTTTCTCCTTGAAGAACAGTGAACAGTGGGCAGTGAGGCTTTGCTTGTTCAGAGTTCCGGTTGTGACTCTTTTAGCGAGTCAGCGTCGCTTCTCCACCCCACGGACAAAAACCTGTCCGTGGGGGCCCCGTTCGCGACGTAGCAAGTCAGCAAGTCAGCGGGCGCTCGCCTGACGACTGGAGTCTCTTCACCCCATGGATCAGAGACCGATCGGCGAGCAGCCGTGCGCGAGTTGGCGAGTTGGCGTGGTTTGCCTGGGCTCACTGTTTACAGGAGTGAGCTGGCGCGTTGTTGGCGATTTCAATGGTGATTCAGATCGAGATTTAACTGCGACTTCATTGTGCGCCGGGGAGGGGTAATTACCTGCAAAATGGGCGGGTGGAATTTTCGGATTGGAATGAGGGACTTAGGTGGAGGTAGAGGCGGTGAGGTATTGACGAATTGCAGAACCTCAGAATCTCAGCTGTCTCACTTTCGGATCGGACGGAGGCCCAGGGGATCCCCGCGAACATGTCCTGCTTCCCGGGTGAGCTTCAGGCTTCCGAATCAATCGATTGCTGCCAGCTACCGTTACCGGCTACTGACTTCCAGCTACTGGCTAACAATCGCGGCTCATCTTCATGCCTATTTGCTTGCCGGCTCTGCCCGGGTTTCCTGCGGCTTCTCGATCGGCTCCGCCTGGATTTTGGCAATGCGGCGGCCCTCCATCTCGATGACGGTGAGGCGGCGGTTTTCATATTCGACGGATTCGCCGGAACGCGGGATGTGGCCGAGACGGGTGAGCATGAATCCTGCGAGGGTCTCGACGCCGCCATCGCGCGGCAGGCTCCACTGCATCTGTGTTTCGAGGTCACGCAGATTGGCGCTGCCTTCCAGCACCAGCGTGCCCTGCGCATTGGCGAGGACGGGACGCGCAGGATCGTCGAACTCGTCCTCGAGCTCACCTGTGAGTTGCTCGATCGCATCCTCGGCGGTGACGAGGCCGACCGTCGATCCGTATTCATCGACAACGATTGCCATCTGGCGACGGCGTTTCTGGAATTCGCGCAGCAGAGCGAGAGCCGATTTGGTCTCGGGCACGACGAGAACGTCGCGCATGACCTGGCGCAGGCGGAGTTCCATGACGGGGAGGCCGAGCTGGGGATTGGTGGGTTGCTGGGCTATCGGTCCGGAGTCTTGCGTTTTGATTTCGATAGGCACGGGTTGAGGAGCCGCCGGCGCACCCGTACGCTGCTGGCCTCGGCGGCGGAAGAACATAAGTCGCGACAAGTCTTTGGAGTAGATAATCCCGATAATGTGCTCGGGGCCGCGCGTTTCGTCGTAAACCGGCACGCGGGAGTTCATGTGTTCGATGACGTGCGCGCTGGCTTCTTCGACCGGCATGTTCGAGGGAAGTGAGAAGATACGCTGGCGTGGCGTCATGATTTCGCGAACCGGAACATCGTCCAGTTCGATGGCGCGATGGATGAGCATCTCCTGGAAACGCGGGAAGAGACCGAGCCGTCGCGCAGCCGTCGTGATGAGCTTGAGCTCTTCGGGGGAATGCACTGCGGCGCGCTCCGACATGGGGATATCGAAGCCGCGAAGAAGGATGGCAGCCGAACCTTTGAGCACGCGCACGGCGGGGCGCGCCATTTTCATGAAAATGAGCATCGGCGGAGCGACTGCGACGGCGAGAGCTTCAGCACGGCGGAGGGCGAGGGATTTGGGAACGAGTTCGCCGATGGTGACATGAAAGTAGGTGATCAGGCAGAACCCGATCGCGACGGCTGTGCCTGCGGTGATGTGGGCGTAGATCTGCGAGTACACAACGGGATGGGGCAGGAGGTTGATCCAGCCGAGCACTAAGTCCGCGGCCATTGGCTCGCCTATCCAGCCGATGGCCAGGGAGCACAGTGTCACGCCAAGCTGAACGGCCGGGAGGAAGTACTCGATTTCGTGCTGGAGGCGGCGCACGGTGCGGGCGCCAGGGACTTTGTTGGCTATAAGTTGCTCGATGCGAGTGTCGCGGGTACTGACGAGGGCGAACTCGGCGGCCACAAAGAAGGCGTTGGCCAAGATCAGCAACCCAACGGCGACAACCTGGAGAAGCGGCAGACCGTGCATCCCGGTTGTGAGAATAGCATTTGGCGGCCCTGAGGCTGGAGCGGACCGGCAGGCTTTTGAGCCATCACCGGCGCAGTTGGCGACATTCGGAGTCGCCACGGCCCTGGACTGTGGTTAAGATACTGTCAAACAAAGAAGCCTATGAATCGCAGGGATGTTGCATTTCTTGTCTGCCTTATCGCGAGCCTCCCGCCCTTTCGCGCGGCCGCGAGCGACTATGCCCAGCGCAAGGCTGCCGCGAGCCAGCACTGTCAGACAATCGGTCCTGGCGAGGCCCAAAGCGGCCTGGCGTTCAATCCGGATGGATACAGGTCCTACTATGTGCAGTCGGAATGTTTTCAGAACGCGGCGGTGCAGTTTCGGGATGCATCGCTGTGCGGTCGGGTGCGAAGGCGCTTGTCGGTCCTCTGGTCCAGCTGGGGAGTTTCAGCTGCGCAGTGCGAGAAGCTTGTGGCGCAGGGAATTGCGGCAGATCGAGCGGAAATTGACGTTGAGAAGCGCAAGTATCTCGCGGGGCCTCCACGGCTGCGGAGTTTTCGAATCGCGCGGAATGGGAACGGCCGTGACTTCGACATCCTTCCGGAGTTCTCATCTGGGTATGCCCACGGTTACGGGTTGACTTTCGAGATTGTTGGAGTGCGCGATCAGCCAATTCTTCTGCACAAGGATGGGTACTATATCGATTCAAACTCGCGGCTGAACATTTTTGTGCGGCAGTCGGAGATTCGCGCACGGTTTGCGGAGTTCGAACTGAATCGTACCTACAAGGTTCGAGCGACAGTGACGTTGAGCATGGGGAATGGCGGCATGGCGGGCTACTGGAGCGATGAGTTTCTGGAGAGTCAGTTCCCTGCCCGGGAGCGATCGCAGGAGATGACGATTGAGAGCAAGTTCTAAACACTCACCCCCGCGGCGGCCGTAACCCGATAACAGCTTCTCTGAGGGGGAGCGAATTTCAAATCAGGATCAGACCGAGTCGATAACCGCGGGTCACTGCTTCGGTTCGCGTGGTTGCTCCCAGCTTGCCAAGAATCGCGCTGACATGGAACTTTGCCGTGCTCTCAGAAATTTTAAGTCGGAGGGCAATTTCCTTGTTTCCGGCGCCTTCTGCGAGCAGGGCGAGGACTTCCCTTTCTCTTGACGTCAGGGGCTCCTGAAGATCTTCAACGTCGTGGTCGCGCCCTGGCGATGGCGCGGGAAGCAACTCGGCAAGAAACTCGGGAGCGATAACCGTCAGATCCTCGCTCGCCGCCAGTAGAGCAGCAGTGAGTTCCTGAACAGAGGAATCGCGCGGCAGAATTGCGCGGATGCCGAGCTGGCTCAGGCGGGCGAAGTGAGACGGATCAATACCGTCGGTCAGCAGCACGATTCGAGCTGAGGCATCCGTGTTCGAAGTCGTCGTGATCTCTGAGTCTGAATCATCCAACAGGACAACATCCGCCGGTTGATCGGGGTTGGACTCGTGTGTGACGACTTCAAACCGAGGATCGACGGAGATCGCGTTTTCGAGACCCGCCTGCGCAAAAGGAGATGTTGAACGAACCTTTACCCGAATCATGCTGCTCGAATGAAGCCTGTTGAGATGATGGCCGAGGCGATGGTTTGGATTCATCGCCTCCGTTTCTATTCGGCCGGCTTTTCCCGAACGGTGACCGGCACACTCAAAAGCTGGCCTCCCCGAAACACGCCAACCGAGATAGACTTCCCGACTGTTTCGGCATCCAGAAGCCATTGCAGACCGGCACCCGGACGAAGGGTTTCGCCCTCGATGGTGACGATGACGTCGCCGAGAGTGAGCTTCGCCTCCTCGGCAGCGCTTCCAGGGGCGATGGCAGTGATCAGTAGACCTCTTCCGCTGTTGATGCCCAGCGTTTTCCATGCATCTTCAGGAAACGCAACCGGCTGCAGACCCACTCCGATGTATCCGCGGACTGTGCGGCCATACTTCAGCAGCTGATCGACGACCCGATTGACGGTCGAAGCGGGAACAACTGCAGCGGAGCGGCGGGGCCCGGACGTAGCGATTCCGAGAACCTCCCCGCCTGCGTTGATGATGGGACCACCCGAGAATCCGGAGAAAGGGTTGAGATCGAGCCGGAGCCATCGGTCCACCCGGGCGCCGGTCGAGGTCCTCCACGGCCCGCCGATCGCGCTGACGATGCCGTGAGAAGCCGCGAGGCCCTCCGTTCCGCGCCGGCCGATGGAGAGCACGATCTCTCCAATCCTGACTTTCGAGTCGTCGCCCAGCGAAGCTGAAGCCAGATCTTGCGGCAGCTGGAGAATTGCAAGATCGGTTCCTGAATCATGGGCGGTTACAGCGGCTTTGGCCTCTGCGCCGGATGGGAGGATCACGGTGACTTCATCGAGGGAGTGAATCGTGTGGGCGACTGCGATTGCTATCCCTTTGCGCCAGACGGTTCCACTGACTCCCGCTCGGCCTCCTTCCAGTATGGAGATGACGGATTGCCCGGCACGTTCGACGGTATTGGCAAGCTCTTGGGAGAAATCTACGAGGGGAGTGGACATTTGTTGCTCCTTGGGCCAATGGCCTCTGGAGGCATGTTGCGATAGTTTTGAGTCGCAGCACATCGGCCAAGCGGGTAAATCGAGCCCGCCCGATTGGGCAGGCATGGGGAGGCCGATCGGATGTCCTAATCGAGATGGAGGCGCCAGAGGGTATAGCTGAGGATTTCGTGCTGGATACGTTCGCGCTGGCCGGAGGAGCCTTCGATGGGGACCCGGGGGCGGGGCGAGGTGAGGACGTTGAGGCCGTTGGCAGCGCAGATCTGGTGAATGCGGAAGAGGTGGGTGGCGTCGCTGACAACGACGATGCGCTGGAGATTGTTGGTACGGGCAATGACGGCGAGGCGGTGGACGGATTCGTCGGTGCTCGTGCTTTCGGTTTCGGCGATGATGTCGGAGTCGGGGACGCCGGCGCCGACCAGATACTCCTGGCCAACGCGGCCCTCGGAGTACTGGTCGCCGCCATCACCGCCGAGGGTGACGATGAGTGGGGCGATTCCGCGGCTGTAGAGGGACTCGGCGTGATCGAGGCGGGCGCGGAAGACGGGCGAGGGATGACCGTCGTATTCTGCAGCGCCGAAGACGGCTATGGCGTCAGCTGGAACGGCCATGTCGCGGCCGGCATACCACTGGATCTGGCCGTAGACCCAGCGGATCCAGATGAGAGCGAGGAAGACCAGGAGCGCGAGGACGACCAGGGTCCAGCGAAGGATCGGTTTGCGTGTTCTGGTCTGGACGGCTGCCGGTGATGCCTGCGGGCTCATCAGCCACCTACCGTTGAAGCACCATGACGATTTCGTGGGTGGGAATGGCGCCTTCGCGGAGAATCTCCCAGCGGCCGTCGCCAAGGGAGAGGTCGACGATGGTGGTGGGCAGAGAGCGGCCGGTGGGTCCGCCGTCGACGATGAGCGGGATGCGGTCGCCGATCTGGTCGCGGACGCATGCGGCATGCGTGCATTCAGACGCGCCCTGGAGATTGGCGGCGGTGGCGGTGATGGGAAGTCCGAAGCGCTCGACAACGGCACGAGCGATGGCCGCATCGGGAATGCGGAGAGCGACGTTCCCGGTATTGGCGGTGGAACGCAAGGGCAGCTTGGTGCCAGCGCGGACGATGATGGTGAGAGGCCCGGGCCAGAAACGGTCGGCGAGCTTGTCGAGCATGGGATCGGTGTCGCGAGCGAGTTCGTACGCCTGGGCAAGAGAGGCAATCAGAAGCGAAAGGGGCTTCTGCTTCTGGCGGCTCTTGATGCGGTAGATATTTTCGACCGCGTGGAGATTTACTGGATCGACCGCGAGACCGTAGAAGGTGTCGGTGGGCATGGCGACGACATCGCCTTGGCGCAGGCACGAAACGATGTATTCGATCCGGTCTGGTTGGGGCTCGTCGGGATGGACGCGCAAGATTTCCGCGGACAAGAAGGTCTACCTCGGTTACGTCGGGCGGTTCAGCCGCGACTGAATTCAGCTCTCGACTGTTCGCCCTGCTGGCTTGAGATTTGACATCTGGATAAAGAGGTCAAAGCGAAGCCACAATGACGGAAGCTACCATAGCAAGGGCGGCGGCGCAACCCCGCTGCGTTCGCCGATCGAGCTGGATCCGGGTGGAACAGCATAGAATCGGCTCAAGCAGAAGTCGTGTCGCTACAGATGCCTATACGCATTGTACAGAGTAAGCAGAACGCGCGGTTGAAGGAATTGCGACGGGCGTTAACGAGTCCGGGACAGATGGCGTCCGGTTTGGTTGGAATCGAGGGCCCCCACCTGCTGGAAGAAGCGTTACGTGCGGGTTTGCAAGTCAGATGCGTGTTCGTCGGAGAGCGGATGCAGGACTGGGCTGAGGCGTCGGGACTCCCAGCCAGAACTGAAGTTTTGGTCATGCCTTCCGGGATCCTGGCGTCGAACCTCTCTACCGAAACTCCACAACCGGTTGCAGCGCTCGTTGAAACCCCAGAGTGGGCGTGGAAGGATGTGTTGAGCGCGAGGACGACGGCGCTGGTCCTTGTGCTGGCAGGGATCCAGGATCCGGGAAACCTGGGGACGATACTTCGTTCCGCGGAGGCGTTTGGAGCGGGCGGTGTGATCTGTTTGCCGGGAACGGTGAATGCATGGAATCCGAAGGCGGTGCGGGCCTCAGCGGGGAGCGTTTTTCGGGTGCCAGTGCTAAACGTCGGCGAAGATGAGGCGTTCGGACAGCTGAGGAAGACTGGAGTGCGTCTGCTGGCGACTGCTGTTGAGGGAGCGCAGGCGGCGAATGATGTGGATTTGGCAGGCCCGGTGGCGCTGGTGATTGGGAATGAAGGAAATGGCGTGCCGGTTGAATTGGCAGCGAAGACGGATGGAGCGGTGACAATTCCCTGCCCTGGGCCGGTGGAGAGCCTGAATGCGGCGGTGGCGGCGAGTGTTCTGCTGTATGAAGCCGCTCGACAGCGGGCTGCAAGGGGCGTGAAGATGTCGCGCGGAGGTACGCGGTGAGTTTGTTCGATGGCGTGCCCGACTCTCCAGCACAGTCGTCCAAAGGACCGCTGCATGCGATGCCCGGAGCGCCGCTGGCGGAGCGGATGAGGCCGCGAACGCTGGATGAGTACGTGGGTCAAGAGCATCTGCTGGGGCCCGGAAAACCCCTGCGGGTGCAAATCGAACGAGACTCGCAAGATTTGCAGAGTCTGGGCTCCATGATCTTGTGGGGTCCGCCGGGAGTCGGAAAGACGACGCTGGCGAAGATCATCGCCGAGACGACGAAGGCGAACTTCGTGGAATTTTCGGCGGTGCTGAGCGGAATCAAGGAGATCAAGCAGGTGATGGCTGCGGCCGCGCAGGCGGCGGAGATGCATTCGCGGACGATCCTGTTCGTGGATGAGATTCATCGCTTCAACAAGGCGCAGCAGGATGCGTTTCTGCCTTACGTGGAGCGGGGGACGATTCGGTTGATTGGTGCGACGACGGAGAATCCTTCGTTTGAGATTATTTCGGCATTGCTGTCGCGGTGCCGCGTTTATGTGTTGCAACCGCTGAGCGAAGAGAGAATCGCAGGATTGCTTCGGAAGGCGCTGGAAGATAAGGATCGCGGGCTCGGCTCGATGGAATTGAGCGCTGAGGCCGAGGCGCTGGATCTGATTGCTTCGTACTCGAGTGGCGATTGCCGGAGCGCGTACAACACGCTGGAGGTTGCTGCGCAGCTTGCGACGGAGGGGTCGAAGCGCATTGATAAGGAACTGGCAACGGAGGCCATCCAGCAGCGCGTTTTGATGTACGACAAGTCGGGCGAGGAGCACTACAACCTGATATCGGCGCTGCACAAGAGCGTACGAAATTCGGATCCCGATGCGGCACTCTATTGGCTGGCGCGAATGTTTGCGGCCGGTGAGGATCCGCTCTATCTCGCGCGACGCGTGGTGCGCATGGCGGTGGAGGACATTGGGCTTGCGGCGCCGGAAGCGCTGAACCTGTGCTTGTCAGCGAAGGAAGCGATCGAATTCCTGGGATCGCCGGAGGGCGACCTGGCGCTGGCGGAGGCGGTGGTGTATCTGTGCCTCGCGCCCAAGTCGAATGCGGTGTACACGGCTTACGGCGCGGTGCAGCAGGAAGTGGAAGAGACGCGGCAGGAACCGGTGCCGCTGCACCTGCGCAATGCGCCGACGCGACTGATGAAGGAACTGGGATACGCGAAGGGCTATCGCTACGCGCATGACGAAGAGGAGAGGGTGGCGGATATGGAGTGCCTGCCTGATTCGCTGCGTGGAAGAAGCTACTACCATCCCACGCAAGAGGGGCGCGAAAAGCAACTGGCGCAGCGGATGGAGGAGATCAAGCGGATTCGCACGGGCAAGCGGGGCGGGCAATGAGCCGTGCTATGCTGAGGGCGTCGCAGCGGGGTCGCATCCTTTCCAGGACCTAGTAGAGCGCAACTTTAATCGCATTCAGGTGGCACGAGAACACTCCGGCTAGTCATAGACATCGAGAAAGGCGAGGCGCGCAGCGCAGCCAGCGTCGCAAGCTTGAATGCACAGCGGAGGATATATTTGGAGCAGGCGGTGAAACCCACACAAAAGTATGTGGCGATCTGGCAATCAGAAAAATATTACGAACGCAATTTTATACGCCGTATTTTTGAACCCTATATTGCAGAACATGTTGTCGACGGCACCCACTCGGTGGTTCTTGATAATGCAATCCTGATCGACGCCTTCATCTACTCATTCAACCCCGATTACTATGCCGCTTTCTCGGGCAAGAATGCATTCCTGCTTCAATTGGGAGATGAGTTCTACGAGTTGGGTGTCGACCGGTACGTACATTTTCGCGGTGTGTTTCGAACGATCTGGGCATCCGTCTTCAATCCGGAACGCGTGATGCAACTACCTCTGGGCTTCAGCCTCAACCTTGAGAAGCAGCCATTTGTTCCCGCATCCCAGCGACGATATGCGTGGTCGTTCATCGGTGAGGCAGGAAAGGCGTCGAGACCTGAGGCAGTGAGGGCGATGGTTCCCCTTGAACCGCATTTTCTGTTTTCTTCGACTCCGGTGAGCGGCGTGAAATTTTTCAGCGAAGGGCGGGACGGAAAGAGACGGATTCCACACAAGGATTTTGCGGATATCCTGCTGCAGTCGGCGTTTGCTCCGGCTCCTATGGGCAACGCGAGCCTGGAATCGTGCCGGGTGTATGACGCGCTGGAGGCGGGCGCAATTCCGATCGTGGAGAGACGATTGACGCTTGATTATTTCGGCGGTCTTCTCGGTAATTACCCTTTTCCAACAGTGCGGTCATGGGGCGAAGCAAGACGGATTGCGCAGCGTCTGCTCAACAACCCGTCAAAGCTGGATGCGATGCAACGCGCCTGTACGGATTGGTGGAGCGAGTACCAGAACGGCCTCACAGCGCGCATCGGTGAGTTTCTGGCACATTGCTCAACTGCTCAGGAGGAGTTGCGGCCTCTGCGATCGAGGCTGCCAACGCTATCGGGTTGGCAGTATTTCGAGTTACTGCGGCACCAGACGCTGCGAGGATTGGTTCGGCGGGTCGCACGGCAACTTTCGCGGGTTGTGAAAACGGGCAAATGGAAAATTGCTGCCAACAAGTCACTGCGTCTGGATGCACCCGCGCAACCGGGCAATCGGACCGAACGTGGTTCTGATCAGTGATGGCGGGATAGCAGCAATCAAGATCAGCGCGAGCGCTCCAAATAACGCGAAAAGCCATCTTTTCACGTCGTCGAGGCCTGATCTGCTCAAGACCATCCTTCAGCGACGGAATTCTTCCAGGCGATGACGCATTGTGCATGGAGGTAGTTCCGCCGCGATTCTACCTGCGTGGCAATGAGGGCAAGTGACTAAATAGTGTCGGCAGGGACGGGATTTCGTCATTGAACTTCGTCACTTCGTCTGCCGATGAATCGTAAGAAGAGGTGGAACTTCTGCTAAGTCATTTCCGTTTCATCGGATATGGTTTGCTGATGAAGCGGAGCGGATTTGGCAACTGGGTTGCAATCTACTGGTCCGAGTGCGGCAGGCTCTGAGGGCCGCAAGAGAGCGGAGGGTCATCATGAAGCCGGAGTGGAACGAGAATATGTACGAGCAGCAGTTCGATAGCAGTCTGCGGCGCAGTCCTAAGTCTCGCCCGGTTCCGGTGATGACGAATCTGCGCATGATGGATCAGGCGACTGCACGCGAGGTGAGGATCTACGCGAAGGAGGCTTCCGGTGCGCCCTGGTATGAGGTTGAATCGCCCGAAGGTCTTGCGATACATCCGAGCCTGAGGGCAATGGGGCGGCACTACTTCACCTGGTAAGCAGGCTTTTGTTTGCCGTCAAGCCGGCACCTTTGAAAGCTTGCGAACCGGATCAGAGCGCAAAACGTTCAATGCTGAGTTGAGGCGCTGGTTTGCGATGAGCTGCGGGGTAGCTGCGCGAGCGCGTTTGTCACAATCCCAGGGGTGAGGACTTCCGGCAACAGGCGCGGCTGGCTCTCGCCCGGAACGTAGAGGGCGTAAGTGGGAACGCCGCTGCGACCGAGGCTGTTGAGGGTGCGGGTGATGTTGTCGTCGTAGCGGGTCCAGTCGGCGCGCATGAGGACGATGTTGGCATCGGCAAAAGCTTTCCGGACTTCAGGGCTTCCGAAAGCGACACGCTCGTTGACCTGGCAGGAGAGGCACCAGCTTGCGGTGAAGTCGACGAAGACGGGGTGGCCTTGCGATTGGAAGCGGGTAACGGCGTCGGCGCTCCAAGGCTGCCAGCCGGTGGAATTTCCGACTTGATTTCGAGTTTCGGTCGTCACTGCCAGCTGCTTTGGAGCGGCTATCGAAGTTGCAACCACAATCAAGAGGAGCAGGGCTGCAATTGCTGATGACCAGGCTTTCGCGGGCCAGCGGCCGAGGAACCATCCGGCGATGGCAAGGAGCAGGAAGCTGGCCAGCAGAGCAGCCAGAACTGCGGCTCCGTAAGCGTTGGCGATGACCCATGCGAGCCAGATAACGGTGCCGAAGATGGGAACAGAGACGGCTTGCTTGAGGACCTCCATCCACGCGCCGGGACGCGGGAGGATACGCGTCCACGCAGGCTGAAGCGTGAGGGCGAGGTAGGGCGCGGCGAGGCCGAGAGCGAGCGCGGTGAAGACTGCGAAGGTGACAATGGCTGTCTGCGAGAGCGCGTATCCGAGAGCGACCCCCATGAAGGGCGCGGTGCATGGAGTGGCGACGATGACGGCGAGGACTCCGGTGAAGAAGCTGCCGGTATAGCCCTGCTTTGCAGCGAGTGTTCCGCCGGCGCTGGTGAGAGTGAGTCCGATTTCGAATTGGCCGGCGAGAGAAAGACCGAGGAAGAAAAGCAGTGCGGCCATGAGTGAGAGGAAGACCGGGGACTGAAACTGGAATCCCCAGCCGAGGTGGGAGCCTGCGGAGCGGAGGCCAAGAAGCACACCAACGAGAATCCAGAACGAGACAAGAATGCCGGCGGTGTAGACGAAGCCGTGGGTGCGCAATTTGTGGCGCTCTTCTCCGCCGGACTGCACGAGGGACAGGCCCTTGATGAAGAGGACTGGGAAGACGCAGGGCATCAGGTTGAGGATGAGTCCACCGAGGAAGGCGAGGGCGGCGGCCTGGAGGAGGCCGGTTTTAGCGGGGCTAGCGGGGTTAGCGGAGTTAGAACCGGCGGGAGGATTGGCTGCGGCTGGCGAGGTCGTCGCTTGCGCGGGAGATTCGGATGGCGCCGCTTTGGCGGGCTTCGGAGATCCGAATGGAACGAGAAGCTCATAGGCACGATTGTTCGAAAGCAGGAGAAGGCCAGTGAGTTCTGTGGGACTCGAGGTCACGGTCTCGTCTTTTTTGAGATCGAGGGTGAGGCCGTTCGCTGTTGATGTGACGGCCTGAGGTGCGGGATTGGAGAGGATGTCGGGCTTCGACGGGAAGAAAGAGGCTTCGGTTTCTTTCTGACCGGTGATAACCGTGAGGCGGAAGCCGGTCGCCGTTGGAGTGAACCCGATCTTCAGGTTTGATGGTGGAGCTTGCGGGAGCTTGTTGGCAAGGCGCGCCCAGATTTGCTGATCAGGTTGAACGGTCTCGCTTCCCTGCCTGAATGGGCGCGAGATCTGCAGTTCAGTCTTCTCGGGGATGCAGCTACCGCGGCATACGAGCCAACTAACTTTGGCTGTGAGATCCGCGCTGTGAGGCGAGTAAGCGCCAAAGCTGGCGCCGGTATCTAGTTTCACTTGTACGTCGAGGGGGAAAACGACTTCGTCTTCATACCCAAAGTCCATGAGAGGACCAAGTGGAAGGCGCTTGGGGACCGGGTACTGAAGCGGACCCACTGTCACCTGCGGTGAGTTTGTCCACTTGATGCGGGGTGGTTCGCCAGCATCGCCGGGGTTCTTCCAGTAGACGTGCCAACCGGGTTCGAGCTTGAAGTAGAGGCCTGCTTTGTTCGCGCCGGGATGGAATTGCGCCTCGGGGGCGATGAGCTGCACGTGCACATGCGGGAGGTCGGCGGAACTTGAAGCGGCGTAGGTTGGAAGTGTCGCGCTGAGCGCGAAGGTGAGAGCGACGATGGTTCGATGGAATCGCATCAGGAGTGGGTAGGAACCCCTTCATTGGACGAGGTTGGGGCGGGGTTGGTTACGGAATTTGGTGGTGCGAGCAGCATCGCTTCCCACTCTTGCTGCGCAAGGATGGGGCACCCGGCGTTCTTGCATGAGTAGCTTTTCAAGAAATCAGCCTACTCTCTGGGCGTGCTCGCGGAAGATGCAGACGTCCTGTACGGCCTTTACACCAGCAGAGCGGGCGCGAGACATGGCCTTGTCATTGATGACGTCCTCCTGGAGCCAGAGGTACGGGATGCCAAGCTTGATGACTTCTTCCACGATCGGCGGAACCTTGTCGGAGGCGCGAAAAACATCGACCAGATCGATCCCGCCGGAGCCGTCGGACTTTACGGCAGCTTGTGCCGACTCGAGATCAGGATAGGCCTTGAGGCCGTGAACTTCTTTCAACCTGGGATTGACGGGAAGAACGCGATAGCCCTGCATCACGAGGTAGCGGCCGATGTTGTGGCTCGCGCGCCAGGGCTTGTCGCTCATTCCGACCACAGCGATGGTCTGAGCCTTGCGAAGCATTTCGTCGATGAGGGAAGGATCGTTCATAAAGGCAGCTTTTAGCTCCTAGCCGCTAGCTTCTAGCTAAGGTCCCAGGTGCCCAAAGCGAGGTCACCTGGGGCACCCAGCTTTTTAGGTTCATACTTCGAGTTCGTCGTCGGCGCCGGTAGCTACGGCAGTGCCGCGGCGTTTGGCGAGCAGGTATCCACGGAGAAAGGGCTCGAGGTAGCCGTCGAGGACTTTGTCGACATCGCCTACTTCTACCTTGGTGCGGTGATCTTTGGCAATGCGGTAGGGCTGCAAGACGTAGGAGCGGATCTGTGAGCCGAAGTTGATTTCGAGCTTCGAGTCTTCAAGCTTCTTGGTCTCGGCGCGCTTCTTATCGAGTTCGTATTCGTAGAGGCGGGAGCGCAACATCTTCATCGCCTTCTCGCGGTTCTTGTGCTGTGAGCGCTCGTTCTGACACTGCACGACGATGTTGGTGGGGAGGTGCGTAATGCGGACTGCGGAGTCGGTGGTGTTGACGTGCTGTCCGCCTTTGCCGCCAGAACGGTATGTGTCGATGCGCAGGTCTTCCTGCTTGATGTCGACATGGATCGTTTCATCGATTTCGGGTGATACGTAGACGGAGGCGAATGAGGTGTGGCGGCGTTTGGCTGAGTCGAAGGGAGAGATACGAACGAGGCGGTGGACACCGCTTTCGCCCGCGAGCTGGCCGAAGGCGTATTCGCCGGTGATGGTGAACGTGGCGGATTTGATGCCGGCCTCTTCGCCGTCCTGGTAGTCGTTCATTTCTGTTTTGAAGCCCTGCTGCTCCGCCCAGCGGAGATACATGCGCATGAGCATCTCGGCCCAGTCCTGGCTCTCGGTGCCGCCTGCTCCGGGATGGACTGTGACGATGGCATTGAGCGGATCGGTTTCGCCGGAGAGCATGGTGCGGGCTTCGAGTTCTTCAGTGAACGCAGCGAGAGATTTGATGTCGCGGTCGAGGTCGGCGAGAACATCTTCGCCTTCGCGGGCGAGTTCGAAGTAAGCGTCGATGTCGCTGGTGCGGCGGACGAGTTCTTCATCCCTGGCGACGAGCTCTTCGAGGCGTTTGCGGTCGCGCATCAGAGGCTGCGACGCGGCGGGGTTGGACCACATGGCCGGGTCGGCGAGCTTTGTTTCGATGTCGGTTAGTTCCCGGTGGAGGCGGGCAGGGTCAAAGATACTCCCGCAGGTCGCGGACTTGATCGCGCACTGGAGCGTAGGCGTATTCGAGATCAGTTAATGCCATTTTGCTCTTAGGACCTGACTTGGTGAGGAGTTGGCGAGCCGGGCCGCTGGGCTGCGACTGCACTGGGGTAAGTATAGCGGAGTGAGCGGGGTTAGCGCGCTTGGGCGATCCGCTTGACCTGCTGCTTCAACGACCAGAGGAGAATCGCGAACGAGAGGAGGACGCAGAGCCAGGCGAAGACGTCGCCGTGTGCGGAGTAGAAGGTGATGTCGTTACGAAAGCCGTACTGGGCGGGGAGAGCGTCGGCCTGGTGGCGCGGGATGCTCTGGCGGACTCGGCCATAGGGGTCGATGGCGGCGGTGACGCCGTTGTTGGTCGCGCGGAGGATCCAGCGGCGGTTTTCGATGGCGCGCATGCGAACCATGTTCAGGTGTTGCCACGGCGCGCTGGTGTCGCCGTACCAGGCGTCGTCGCTGATGTTGACGAGGACCTCGGCGCCGAGCTGCGCGAAGTGGCGGACCTCGTCGGCGAAGACGGCTTCGTAACAGATGAAGACGCCGTAGCGGTGGCCGTTGAGGCGGAAGGTGGTGCGGTCGACGCCGCGAGAGAAGGAGGAGACCTTGCCGGTGAGTTTGTGAGCGAAGGTGAGGTACTGCTGGAACGGGATGTATTCACCGAAGGGGACCAGGTGAATCTTGTCGTAGCGGCCGACACGGTGGCCGTCCGAGGCAAAGACCATGGCGGAGTTGTAGTCGAGCCATTGTTGTTCGCCTTCCGACCTGTCCATGCCGTAACCGCCGACGATGACCGGGGCTTGTTGGGTTTTGGCGAGGGTGGCGATTCCTTGCTGGAAGCGAGGGTCAGCTTCCATGAAGGAGAGGGCAGGAGCTTCAGGCCACACAACGAGATCGGGATGCGTGGGATAGGGTGGGCAGATGATCTCGCCATTGGCTGCGCCGGTTTGCGGGATTCCTGCGATGTAGGTTTTGCATTGCTCTGAGGCCAGCTTTTGCAGCCAGACCATGTGCTGCTGCCAGTCTGTCGGACTGGACCAGTCGTTGTCGCCGGCGACGTCGAGATTGGGCTGGATGAGGACGGCGGTGGCGGAGGTTGGGAGCTTGAGAGGTCGAATTCCAGTCCCGGCCTCGAGAAACATCAGAAGAAATCCAAACCCGGAAACGAGATCGCTTTTGAACCAATCCCTTCTCGTCATCTCCCACAGCTTGATTCGAGGTTCAACCACATATCCAGTCGCAATGAAGGCATTGGCCACGACCAGAAGGAAAGTAATGCCGTAAACGCCTGTCCAGGGCGCGAGGTGACTCACTATGCCGTTATCGACTTGCGAATAGCCGAGCTGGTCCCAGGGAACGCTGGTGATCCGTGAAGCGGCGAGTTCAAGGGCTACCCAGAGGAACGGGGCGGAGGCCAGAGCGAGGCGGGGCTTCCCTGTTGCCTGGCGGATCAGCATCAGGCCGAGGCCGAAGAGGCCGAAGTAACCGCCGAGGACGAGGCTGAATGCGATGAGCAACAGGGTTGGAGCGCCGGTGGGCATGTCGCCATAGCGGAGCATGGTGTCGCGGACCCAGTAGCAGTTGCCCATGTACCAGAGGACTCCGCACAGGTAGGCGATAAGGAAGGCGCGGCGGAAGGGGCGGCGGTGGTTCACCGTCTCCGGGCAAAGGAGAGCCCACAGAAGGGGCACGAGGCCGAACCATGCAAAGATGCTGCGCCAGGGGGGCATGGGTCCGGCAATCGGAAACGGGAGCTCGAGCAGCGCAGCCGAGAGAACGGCCGCTCCCCACAACTTCATTGATTGCCAGCGCATACAGGGTGGAGTTTATCGCATCGGATTGACCAGGCAGATTTGTGTTCCGTTTTCGTGCAGTGTGGAAGAGGCCTCTGATCGAGTGCCGGCAAAGGCTCCTTTATTAAATCCTTATAGGCAGGTGCTTACACTCCGATCAGCAAACAGCCAATTCTGGCGAAGTTTTGAGATGCTCCGTACCGCCGACAAGCACAGGCGCGATAGGGTTCTTGAGCTGGATTGTAGAGGTTGAGCGTTTTTTCGATGCAAAGCGAAAATCCTGGGGACGGCATTCCTTTTTCCATCACATTTACAAGGGTTTGGGTTTCTTTGTTGACTGGCATAACAACCAGCACTAAACTCAGCCAAGGGCGCACGAGGAAGTGGGCCCTGTGTAGTTTGAGCGCCAGAAACGTAGTGCCGGCGCATTTGTAATGGCATCCACACGAACGATCGTAGCCCCTCCGTCAGACCGCGTCCGGCTCATCGTGGCATCCTCGGTGATGCTGACGTTCATCTCCTTTTGGCGCGCCGCAGCCATCGTCCTCAATGACCTGGGTTCCTCGGCATTCTATGCCGGGGGCATCGCCGAACAGGCGATCGGAGCGGCTGCTCCCTGGTTCATCCTGGGCATCATGCTTTTCAGCTTTGCCGTACGCGCGGTGTACGTGGAAAGCTGCTCGATGTTTACCCGCGGCGGTGTTTACCGCGTAGTGAAAGAGGCGCTGGGCGGTGGGTTCGCCAAGCTGAGCGTCTCGGCCCTGATGTTCGACTACATCCTGACGGGACCGATTTCAGGTGTCTCTGCCGGGCAATACATCACGGGGCTAATGAACGAAATGCTGGTGGTGGCGAACACCAGCCACTGGCTGCCGCCTGCACTGATCAACACGCACGGACAGCCGTTCCAGTTCGACATGAATTACACGTCGGCCGTGTTCGCGGCGGCGGTGACGATCTACTACTGGTGGGAGAACGTCAAAGGCATCGAAGAGTCCAGCGACAAGGCTCTGCGAGTTATGCAGATCACCACGATCATGGTGGTCTTTCTTTTTGGCTGGGGCGCCTATTCGGTGATGGTACGCGGAGTGCACCTGCCACCCGCGCCGGTTCCGGCGAATCTGCGGTTCAGTCCCGACGCTCTTGGGTTCCTGAAGAATTCGGGATTGCCGATCCTGGGACTGTTCGGGATCATCATGGCCTTCGGACACTCGATCCTGGCCATGAGCGGCGAAGAGAGTCTCGCGCAAGTCAACCGCGAGATCCAGCATCCCAAGCTGAAGAACCTGAAGCGCGCAGCGATCGTTATCGCGATTTACAGTCTTGTATTCACGGGCGGTGCGACGCTTCTGGCGTCGATGCTGATTCCGGATGGACCGCGGACGCAGATCTACCAGAACAACCTGATTGCCGGCCTGGCGATGTACATGGTCGGGCCGATGTTCTGGCGAGTCGTCTTCCGCGTCTTCGTTGTGTTTGTCGGATTCCTGATTCTTTCGGGGGCAATTAACACGTCGATGATCGGATCGACCGGCGTGCTGATGCGCGTGGCCGAAGACGGCGTGCTCACGGATTGGTTCCGCAAGCCGCATCCGAGGTTTGGAACCAGCTATCGCATCGTGAACCTCGTTTTTGCGCTTCAGATTTTCACGATCATTGCATCGCGCGGCAACGTGATCATGATCGGCGAAGCATATGCGTTCGGCGTGATCTGGTCGTTCACCTTCAACAGCCTGGCTATGCTGGTGCTGCGGTGGAAGTATCACGGCGAGCGCGGCTGGAAGGTTCCGCCGAACATCAAGATCGGCAAAACCGAAATTCCGCTGGGGCTGGCGTGCGTCTTCCTCGTGCTGTTGTCGGTGGCCACGGTGAACCTGTTTACGAAATCAGTGGCGACCGTATCCGGAGTGATCTTTGCCGCGTCGTTTTTCGTGATCTTCACTGTTTCGGAGCGGGCGAACCTTCGGAAGCATGCCTTGACTGCGCGGCAGATGAAGGATCACTTCCAGCTGGAGCACCAGGACAACATCGACCGCGAATCGGTGGCGCTCCGATCCGGCGGAGTGATGGTGACGATGCGCGACGCCACCAACCCTGTGGCTCTGAAGTGGGTGCTGGGCCGAACCAAAACGGAAGATCGCGATGTCGTGGTTATGAGCGTGCGCATGATGGGCGCAGGCGGCCCGGAGTATCTGAGCGCGGAGGACCAGAGCTTCAGCGAGCACGAGCAGATGCTCTTTACCAAGGCTGTCTCCGTCGCGGAAAGCTTCGGCAAGAAGATATCTCTGCTCGTTGTCCCTGCCGGGGACGTCTTTGCCGCGCTTGTACAAAGTGCAAACTCCCTGGAAGTCGACTCCGTGTGCTCGGGACAGTCGACCTCGATGACGGCCGAGGATCAGGCGTTCCATCTCGGACAGGCATGGGAAGCTTTGCCCGAACCAAAGCGGCAGTTCAACTTCTATGTCGTGGGCCAGAACGGCGATGTGAAGGTGTTCTACATTGGACCGCACGCGCCGACGCTGGGGCCGGATGATGTGCAGCTTGTACATCGCCTATGGCTGAACATGCGGCGGGATCCGATGATGCAGGATCTGCATCACAGCGACATCATTACCTATGCGCTGACGCGCCTTGCCGGGCAGTATGCGCGTGAAAAGCAGGAGATTCTGCGCGACCTGCGAAACTATCGCGCCGCGGATGCTCCGACTCTTCGAATGGGCGGCCAGGAGCTGACCGGAGTTGCGAGCCCTTCGGCGGCCCAGGAACCTAGCCTTCCGGCCACAAAGATCCCACGCGGGCTCTAGCGTGTGCATGAGAACTCACAGTTTTCCATGGCGCAAGGGAGAACGGGGTTCCGCGGCTAAAGCTGTTTCGATGGTTGGCGCAGCATTCAGCAGCCTAAAGGCTGCTCGGGTTGCTGAAGAAATCCAAATCAAAGCCCAGGCTAAACAAACCGTCCCTCAGCGGCTAAAGCCGCCATTCATTTTGCGGCTTGGCGGCACGACTAAAGTCGTGCCCTTTCAAGACAGAGAATTGAGTTGAGTTTTTCAGCACGCTGGAGCAGCCTAAAGGCTGCTGCTCCCTCCAATTCGCCTAAGCCAATCGAGTTTTCATCCAGACACCTAAGCCTGTCGTGGGGCCATCAGCCTGTTGTCTGAGCATTGCACCCGAACGGCTTCGCTCGAAGCCGAGGGATGTACCACAACGAGACAGAAGACGTCACGTTACCTAAGGACAATATGGATTACACAATTTGCCGCAGCGCAATGTCGAGCTATTACTTATAGAGTGAAACTATCAACGTCTTACATCCGAGTAAGTTACTTGTCTTCGAGAAGCCTGTTACAAGGTCCTTCAGACTTAGTGACTATTCTCTAATCGAAAACCATTTTTTGTTTGTCATCGTCTGAACTGTTAGGTATCTTTTCAGATCAGCAACCTATTCCTAAACGCCATTTGAGATTTACTCGATGCAGTCTCCTTATCACTGCGTCGGGAACAGGGAGGCCTCGTGGGGGTCACAGAAATACTTGCACAAATCGATAGGGAGATTGCACAGCTGCAGCGTGCGCGGACTCTGCTAAAGACCGGATCGAACGGATCAAACGGAAATGGATCGAAAGCCCACCATACCGGGAAGAAACGCAATCTCACTCCCGAAGGGCGTAGACGGATATCAGAAGCGGTGCGCCGCCGCTGGGCAAGGCAGAGAAAAGCTTCATCCGGCGACTAACAATCTTCGAACGAAAACGGCTGGAAGCTGCTCTCAGCCGTTTTTTTACGTCTATTGGATCGATTCGCCGGGTGCAACGCGGATTATCTCAATTGATCCATTCAGATATTCGTTCAGCTGATCGGGAGTACCGGTCAGAGGCGGGAACGTTCCAAAGTGTATGGGCAGAATGGCCTTGGGCTCGATGAATTGCGCGGCCAGCGCGGCTTCTCTCGGTCCCATGGTGTAGAAGCCACCAATGGGAAGCATCGCCAGTTCCGGATGATAGAGCTCCTTGATGAGCTTCATGTCGCTAAAAACCGCAGTGTCGCCGGCGTGGTAGAGCACCGGTCCGTTGGCGATCGTCAGGACAAAGCCAACCGCAACTCCCGCGTATTGAGTTCCGCTCTTCCCTTCCGCACCGGCCGAGTGCTTTGCATCGACCATTGTGACGGAAACGTCATCCAGCTGCGCAGTCCCGCCAAGATTGAATCCCGTAATGTTGCTTGCTCCCTGGCCGGCAATGTACGCAGCGAGCTCATAGATCGCGACTACGTTGGAGTTGTGTTTTTTAGCCACCGGAACGGCGTCGGAGATGTGGTCTCCGTGTCCGTGTGTCAGCAGGATGTAGTGGATCTTCTCCGGAAGTTTGAAGCCGCTGGGATACTTTGGATTGTTCTCGATGAAGGGATCGATGAGTATGTTTGTGCCTTTAGAAGTCTGGACCAGAACGGTGGCATGTCCGAGCCAGGTGATGCGCGTGCCTTTCAAGGAAACCATAATCGCTCCAAAAGTGAATTATCCGGTGGGTCTAATGCAGATGTGTCAGCAAATGTTTTGGATGCGAGGGAGTTAACACAGTTAGCTAGCGCGTAATGAGAACTTCGGAGATGCTGTCTTTCGCGAGGAACTGGCGGAAGCCGGACCACTGGTTGAACAGGTCCTGGATGCTGCGATTGGTGAACACGCGCTGAATCGGAAAAGGCTGCGCGGTCTGCATCTCTACGGTGTCACCCTGGGTCAGGTGGAAGCGGCAAAAGGCTGATTCTTCGGGCTGCTTGCGCGTGTGAAAGAAGGCAAGAACCTGGGCCCCGGGATTCAGAGCACCATACAGATGGGACACCACGGCAGGAACAAACGGCTCAGGAAGATAATCGAGCGAGGTCCAGAGCAGGACGATGTCGTACTTCTTGTCTGCGAAATCGAGTGTGTGTTTGAGATAGCCTTCGGTGTTGAAGATGGGCTTATCGTCCTCGTCGGTGCCGGCTTGCCATTCGCCTGTGCAGGCTTCTGTGACCAGATCGCAGAGGAAGACACTGTGGCCGAGATTCGTAAGGTAATTGATATTGGTAGGCGATGTTGCGCCGGAATCGATGATGCGCAAGCCTGGTTCAGCTTGCAGTCGTTTGCGCAATGCGGTCCAAGCTCCGCTATGACGCGGGTAGCGCGGACCGCTCGCGGCATGACCCGCAGACCGCTCACTGTCTTTTCCTTTATCGAACCAACGGCCAATCACTTTGGAGTCCCCTTGTGACCCGGATGCCAGCGACGCTACAGCACCCGTCGCCCGCTGATGCTAGGCCTTTGCGCCGGCTGGCGCGGCGTCTGCGGCCTTGGCTCCCTGGGTGAGGTCGACCTTGCCGCGGAAAACAGCGTTGTCTTCGATGGCGAGACGGAGAGCGCGCACATCCCCTTCAACGACGCTGCCAGCCCGGAGCTCGACGCGACCGCTTGCGACGATATTGCCTTGCACCTGCCCCTGAATGAGAATGTCCCGGGCTGTGAGGTCAGCAGCTATGTTTGCGCTAGGCCCGATCGTGAGCCGGCTTTCGGTCAGGGTCACGGTTCCCTCAACACGACCGTCAACAATCAGATCTTCTCCGCCCTTAACTTCGCCACGAATGACAACGGATTTGCCAATCCGAGCAGAACCATTTTCGGTTGCCATGGATCAATTTCCTTCCAGAATCATGAAATCTCGTGAACGCCCGGCACCAGGTTTTTTGTGCGCAATGGGATCGTTCTAAAGGATTTTGGGCGGTACGGCATGAGATTCCGGACTGCCAAAGTCCCTTATCGACTATAGCATCGGGGCGGTTCCGTTCAGTTTAAGAATCCGAAGCCTGAGAGCGGCGTCCAAATCATTAAGTAACCATCACAGAGGAAAACCCGAGGACGATAGACTAGTGCCAGTGCCCCGATTCAAGATTCTGGTTTTAATGCTGCTCCTGATCGTCGTGTTGCGCACTGGCGCGTCATCACCGGCAGAGGAACAGAGTCTTGTGCAGCAGGCGCTGGCCAACGAGGTAAGCGCGGCGAAGGATTCGCAACATCCCATGTGCTACCGGTTGCGGAAGTCCAGTCCACGGCTGACAACGACGAAAGAGATTTGCGAAACAGCAGACGGTGCTGTGGCGCGGCTTGTGTCAGTGAACGATGCGCCGCTGAGCGCAACAGATGAGCAACGCGAGCAGACACGCCTCGATCAGCTGCTGAGCGATCCTGGGAAGCAGCGGCACAGGAAACAATCGCAGGACCAGGACACGGCGAGAGCGCTGAAGGTGCTGAGATCGCTTCCCAATGCGTTTATCTATGAGGATGAAGGACCGGTGGAGGGCTCGAGCGGACCCGTGGAGAAGTTCAGGTTCAAGCCGAATCCCAAATTCGATCCACCCGACCTGGAGACCCAGGTTCTGACGCAGATGGCAGGAGAGCTTTGGATCGATCGTGCGCAGGAACGAGTGACGCGACTCGACGGACGGCTGCAGCAGGACGTTGATTTCGGTTGGGGAATTCTTGGCCGGCTGTATAAGGGCGGATCAATTCTCATCGAGCAAGCTGATGTCGGCGATCATCGATGGCGCGTCGTGCACTTCGACATGAAGATGAGCGCGAGAGTGGTGTTCAAGACGAAGTCGTTCGATACGACGGAAGATGAGAGCCAGTTTGTCACGGTTCCGCAGGGATTGAAATACCAGCAGGCCATCGCGATGTTGCGGGGCGGTGAGACAAACACAAAACATCGTAAGAGCGAGCAGGCGGGAAAGTGAAAAGCGGGTCCGCCGATGTGACGGACCCGCTTGAGTAAATGGAGTAGGTTTTTACTTCACCTTGAGCAGGATGATGACCAGGGTGAAAAGGGTGAGCGACTCGATAAGCGCGAGGCCCAGAATCAGAAAGATCATCAAGCCGCCGCGAGCACCGGGGTTGCGAGCCAGCGCTTCGCAAGCCGAGGCTGTGGCCTTGCCCTGACCGAGGCCGCAGAGACCTGCCGCAAGGGCCATGCCGATTCCGGCGCCGATCGGCACCAGGTTGACAGCGGCTGAGCCCGCATCTGCAAATGCCGGAACGGCAAAACAGAGGGCAGCCAGCGCCATGAAGATGTATTGAAACTTCCGCATAATTCTCCTGCATCCCTAGGATTTGGCCGCCAGTGGGTGGTTGAGACTCACCGTGCTGGTCCCCTCACGCTTGCGGCCTGCCGTTCATCCGGAGCGGGAGCGTTCTCCGGCGGAATGTTTTGTTGGTCTTGGACTGGCCTTTCGGCCGCGCCAAGATTCGCACGCGTTGCTTAGTGCGACTCGTGCGAGACTGCCAGCGATAGATAGATCATCGTCAGCAGCATGAAGATGAATGCCTGGATGCACGAGACGAAGACGTGCAGTCCGAGGAAGACGGCTGGTACGCCAATCGGTATCAGCGAGAAGAATCCGAGAGTGAGCATGTCGCTGGCGTACATGTTGGCGTAAAGGCGGATCGTAAGCGACATGATGCGAGCGAAATGCGACACGAGTTCGATGGGAATGAGCAGCCACGCCATCCACCAGATCGGGCCGGCGAAGTGCTTCAGATAGCCGATACCGTGCGAGCGGAAGCCCTGCCAGTTGTAGTAGAGGAAGGTGGGCACTGCGAGGCCAAGAGGCACAAAGGGCGATGTGGTCGGAGCCGGAACGCCGGGAATGAGGCCGACGAGGTTGTTGATCAACACGAAAAGGAAGATGCAGGTGACGTAGGCCTGAAACTTCGGGGCATCATGACCGATGACCTGTTCGCCCATATTTCCGGTGAATTCGGAGATCATCTCGGCGACGTGCTGGGCAGCGCCGGGCTTGTCGGGCGAGAGCGACATGCGGACGATAACGAAGAACGCGATCAAGCCAAGAACGACAAGCAATTCGATCGAGAAGGTGTTGCTGATGGGTGCGCCGGGATTTGCAGGATGGATGCCCATCGACTGCATGATCGAGGTGACGATTCCGCCGAAGAGGTGATTGAGCAGGCGGGTGAAAGCATAAGATTCGGGCATGAAGACTTGGTCTTTCCTTGTTAGTTATGCAGTGCGGATAGATCATCCCGTTGAGGATGCCAACCTTTAGTCCAGGAGCATGCGGAGGGCCTGCCAAAGGATTGTGATCGCTGCCAGTCCCAATCCGCAGAGCAACGCCACAGCCGAGCCCTGTAAACACTTCAGGCTAACATAGATGGCCCCTGCGTAGAGGACGAGGCGGAGGATAAAGAAGACCACCACGGCGGGTGCGCTGCGCGGGGTCTTCTCTGCCTCGAGTTTGGCGCGAATTACGCGGGCGAGCCGCTGCCACTCGAAGATGCTTGCAGCGGAGATGAGGGCGCCAGCCATGAGCATTCCGGCGTTGCGCCAACCAGAGGCTACGAGAACCACGGCCGAGCCGATCGCTCCCAAAATCAAGGTTTTAACCAAGGCCCGCTGAAGCATAACTTCAGCAGCGTCATTGGGCAGTTCAAGCAATGGATGCGTTTCCTGGGTCATTGTCCGGAGCCGGCGGGTCCCTTCCCCGACCCATTTTGTGCGGCGGTTTCATTTCGGTCCTGGCGGTCGGCGCGGATGACGTACTGGATTATGTAGACGAGGCCGGATATTGCCCCAAAGATAACTCCGACAATGGAAGCCCATGACTGGTGGAAGTGTTTATCGGCCCATGCGCCGATGAGCCAGCAGACGACGACTGAGCTGGGAAGAATGAGTGCGATTTGAATCCCGGTTTCGGCTTTCACGATCGCGTCAATGCCAGTAGAACGCCTCGAGCTCGAGTCGGAATTCGGGAGTGGGCGGTTGAAGGGCATCCCTTGGTGGTTATACACGATGTGCTTCGAACGTGCGAAGCCATGAACGTATACTGACGATTAGATTTCGGGATCGAGTTGCGCCGTTGTTCCGTTAGAAATCGAATCCCACAGGGGCTGTAGCCCCGCCTTTTTCCGGCTGCTTTTCGGCACGACTGAAGTCGTGCCCTTTCACAAACCAAGCGAGAAGTAGAACCTTTCGTGGAAGGACACACAGTGTTTGATTCGGAATTTGAGCGCAATCTTTTTGAGTTGCGCAGGTCGAAGCTCGCCGAGATTGAGAAGCTCGGGCAGGCCGCTTATCCCAACCAGTTCCCTGCCTCGCATACCATCCCGGAGATCCGGGCGAAGTGGGGCGAAGCGACGGCGGAGGTGTTGGATGCCGAGCGCACAAACGTTTCGATTGCGGGCCGGATCATGGCAATCCGCGTGATGGGTAAGGCAGGATTTGCCACTCTGCAGCAGGGTGGAGAGCGGCTGCAGATCTACGTCCGCATGGATGCAGTGGGCGAGCAGGGTTGGGCGCTTTACAAGCTGCTGGACCTTGGCGACCACGTTGGTGCCTCCGGTTATTTATTTCGAACCAAGACGGGCGAGTTGAGCATTCACGTCGAGACGTTGACCTTTCTGGCAAAAGCCATGCTCGCGCTTCCGGAGAAGTATCACGGGCTGGCCGATGTGGAGTTGCGCTACCGGCAGCGGTATGTGGATCTATTTGCGAATCTCGATGCGCGCGAGGTATTTGTAAAGCGGGCAAAAGTGCTGCGGGCGCTGCGGCGGTTCTTTGATGAGCGCGGGTACCTGGAAGTCGAGACGCCGATGATGCAGACAATTGCCGGCGGTGCGGCGGCGCGGCCGTTCAGAACGCATCACAACGCGCTGGATATGGATCTGTATCTGCGAATCGCGCCGGAGCTGTACCTGAAGCGGCTGGTGGTGGGCGGGCTCGATCGCGTCTATGAGATCAACCGCAACTTTCGCAATGAGGGCGTGAGCACGCAGCACAACCCCGAGTTCACCATGCTGGAGTTCTACCAGGCATACGCGAACTACGAAGACATGATCCAGCTGACGATCGACTTGTTGAAGTTTGTGGCACTGGAAGTGAACGGGACGACGGTGTCGGAGTTCAACGGGATGGAGCTGGATTTCGGCAAGGTTGAGAAGCTGACGATGCGGGAAGCGATCGTGAAGTGGTGGCCGGAAGAAGGGTCGGGATCGCGGCCGAGCACTGACGATCTTGCGATACCTTCAGACGGAGCTGAGTCGCAAGTGTTACGAGGTCTTGTCGATCGACTGCGGTCGTCGGGAAAACACGTTGCACACGACCAAGGCGAGCCGGCCGGAAAGACAATCGCGAGCATCTTTGAAGCAGTAGCGGAGCCGTATCTGCAACAGCCGACCATCATCTACGAGTTCCCTACCGCGATTTCGCCGCTGTCCAAGCAGAAACCGAACGATCCCGATTGGGTGGAGCGCTTCGAGGTGTACGCAGGCGGATTTGAACTCGGCAATGCGTTCAGCGAGTTGAACGATCCGGTGGAGCAACAGAGGCGCTTCGAAGACCAGCTGAAAGAACGGGCGCGCGGCGACGATGAGGCGCACCAGATGGACGAAGACTATGTGCGGGCGCTCGCATATGGGTTGCCGCCGACAGGCGGCGAGGGCATCGGAATAGACCGGCTCGTGATGCTGCTGACCGGTTCGAAATCGATTCGTGACGTCATTCTCTTTCCGCTCATGCGTGACACGGGGCAGAAGGATCAGGAACCAGAAGCTGGCAGCTAGAAGCTAACGGCTAGGAGCTGTCTTTTTGAACATACTTTTTGTAGGGGACATTTTCGGAGGCGCGGGGCGCAGGATTGTGCGCGAGCACATTGACCATGTGCGCGAGGCGCACAATGTCGAACTGCTGATCATCAATGCGGAGAATGCTGCGGGCGGGTTCGGAGTCACTCCGCAGATTGCCGAAGAGCTGTTCGATTTGGGAGCGGACGTTCTGACTACCGGCAATCATGTGTGGGATAAGCGGGAGCTGATCGAATACATGAATTCTGCGCCCGCCGGCAGCCAGGATAGGCCGCGGCGTGTTTTGCGCCCGGCGAATTTCGAACGTGGTGTACCGGGATTCGGCGTCTTTGAAAGCGTGACAAAGAGCGGCGTGAATTACGCTGTCGTGAACCTGATGGGCAAGGTGTTCATGAACGGCACCAACAATCCATTTCTCGCGGCGAATGAGATTCTGTCCGGAATCAAGGCGAAGGTGATCGTGGTGGATTTTCATGGCGAGGCTACGAGCGAGAAAGTCGCGATGGGATGGCATCTGGATGGGCGCGTGACGGCTGTTCTGGGCACACATACGCATGTGCCGACCGCGGATGAACGCGTGCTGCCCGGAGGCACGGCGTACCAGACGGACGTGGGGATGAGCGGGCCATACGACAGCGTGATCGGAGTGGAGAGGGAGCTGGTTCTGCACCGTTTTCTCACCGGCATGCCGAGCAAGTTCGAAGCCGCAAAGGGAAACCCGAAGATGTGCGCAGCGCTGATCGGATGCGAGCCGGTCACAGGGCGCGCGACCTCAATTCAGAGAATCATGCTGGGCGAGTGAGAGATCTCCGCATTCGGTGAAGGGTGCGCGTCCGATATTCCCTCAGCGGCTAAAGCCATAGTCCTTTGATGAGGGAGTATTCGGCACGGCTGAAGCCGCGCCCTTTCAAGACAGCGGTTCACCGAACGAAAACCTGCCTCTGGAGCAAAAGAAAGGGCAGCCTGTGCGGCTGCCCTTCATCTCTCCAGAAACGAACTGGGAAGTTACTGAGGCTTCTTGCGGGTAGCGCCAGCGGCAGGACGACGGCCCGCAGCCGGTTTCCGCACAGGTGCCTTCTTGCTCTGCAGAATGCCGTCCTTGAGCACGATCTGCGCGCTCGCTGCGGCCGTAGCCGAGGCGGGAATCTGGGTGTAGGTGTCGTAGGTTCCGTCCAGTTCTGGTCCGCCATCCTTCAGCAGCTTGAGTTCGCTGCCGACGGCTGGGATTTCCTTCTCCGGAATCGGTTCCTTCATGTTGACGATGAAGTCCGCCGTCTTGGCGTCCTTCGCGTCCTGCGTCACAGCGACCTTCACCTGATTTGCATTGGACTCGATGACAATTCCTGGGACCGGGGTGTCTTTGCCCTGCAGAAGAGCCCAGAGCTTATCGGCGTCTTCCTTACTGCCGACGGATAGAACTGTTTCCTTATCGGCCAAGGCCAGAGTGTTCGGGTCAGGGGTGTTGGCGAGCAGGTCATGGATCTGCTCTTCAGGCGTCTTGGCAGGAGTGTACTTTGTTGCCAGGTCTGCCGGAGGGAAGAGGCTCGCAGCGGACTGGGTCTTAAGGTCGTTCAAGCCGTCGGTATTGCCATGGTACTTCTTGAAGTAGTACTCGAGCTGGGGCTCGATCTGAGCCTTGAAGCTGGCAGGCGCATAGCTCCAGGTGCGGGCGAAGAACCATGCAGCGGTCAGGTAGTCTCCATTCGCCTTGTCGTTCGCGGCTTTGAATGCCTGAGCTAACGCCGCGTCTCCGGGTGTGGCCTTGGCCTTGTCCTGCGCGTCGCGTGCTGCCTGGGCATCCAGGAGCTGGAGTTTCACATATGCCAGGGCGAGTTGGAGCGTGTCTCCAAGTGCCTGTCCCTGGGTGGTCTGTTGGACCGGGTACATCTTCAATTCGGTTGTGTACTCGTCGACAGCACACTTCGGGTCTTTCTTGGAAGTAATACAGACGACCGCGAGGACCGAGTGAAAGAAGGGGTAGGTGGCGTCAGTCTGCTGCTTCCACTGATCGTCGGGAACCCCGGCGGGCTTCGGCGCTGTGAGGCCTTTCTGTGCGAGGGCTCCTGCGTCATCGCAGGCGGCCTGGTCAGAAGTTTTGGCGCACTGGTTCTTCTGGTTGAACGCTGCGATGTAGATCGCTTTGAGGGAATTGGGATCGACCTGCAGGATCTTCTTCGCTGTGTCGGTGGTCTTCTGCGCATCGCCCATCTGCTGGTAGGTGCCCAGCAGCATATCGAGCACTGCGGCCTTGGCGGAGCTTTGTGGGTATTTTGTCAGGAAGTCTTCGAGAGCCGCAGCCTTGGCCTTCGGGTCTGACTGGGTGGTGGCCATTTGGTACGCGTTGAATTCAGCAGGATCCTTAATCTGAATCGTGCCAGCCTGATCCTGTGCGCGCAGCGTGGGTGCGGGAACGAGGCTTAAGCTCGCCAACGCCATCACAGATGCAAAGACAAACTTCTTCATTCAGTGCTCCTGGGAGATGCGGAAGTGAAATCGGTTTCTCAAGCACTCGCTCGGGGACTGTTCTAACCGGGAACCTGACACTTTTCGAGGGTTAGACATTCCCACGATGTCCAATGCGGTGTTGGGAGGATTATAGAAAGCCCTGCCCATTGTGACAAGGCAGGTTATTTGACAAGAGGATACACCCTCCGAGTGCCGGCGAACTCCGGCATCTCGAGGCTCGACGGTCAATCGATGCGACCTCGTGAAATCTGACATCTGTCTGACCAAGTAACTGTCGGGAATGTCTCTTCCTCCCTGGCGGGCACCGACGGCTTACCCCTGAGCCAGTCGCTAGACTTCTTAGACACCGAATTCCGAAAAAGTGTTTCCTAAGGCGGATAAACGGCTCGTTCGGCTCGTTCAAGGGCCGAAACAGCTACTGAAGCAGCCTGACCAGCTCCGGCTGTTCAGCCAGAAAGGCGTCGTGACCGTGAGAGCTCGTCATCTCGCGGTATTCGGCGCGGATGCCAGCAGCCTGAATGGATTGGACGAAGGCCCGGATGGATTCGGGCGGAAAGAGCCAGTCGGAACTGATGCCGATGAAGATGAGATGGGCGCGGATCCGGCCATAGACTTCCCGGGGAGACGCGAAGCCATGGAGAGGATGCCAGGTGTCCATGGTGCGCATGATGGCGAGGTATGAGTTTGCGTCGAAGCGATGGTTGAAGCGCTCGCCCTGATGATCGAGGTAACCGGCAATGTCGAAACGCCCACCAACGAGACCGCCGCCATGATTGTCGAGACGCCAGGGGTCTTCGCCATTCCGGTTCGGATTTCGGGAGAAGCGTTCTTCAAAAAGTGAAGGCGATTTATAGCTCAGCATGCCAATCTGCCGGGCCAGAGAGAGCCCATAACTCGGGGGGCGCTGAGGCAGGTAGTAGCCGCCGTCCCAGTTGGGGTCGTTCTGGATGGCTTGTCTCTGGAGATGATTGAGCGCAAGGCCCATTGCGGTCAGTGGCGCGACGCCGATGATCCCTGCTTTTGCGACGCGATCGGGGTCATGGATTGCCCATTCAAGCGCCTGCATGCCGCCGATGGAACCGCCGAGGACAAGACGAAGGCTGCGAATGCCGAGGGAGTCGAGGAGATGAGCCTGGGCGCGCACATTGTCGCGGATAGAGACAAGGGGAAAATCGGGACCGTAGACGAGCCCGGTTTCTGGATCGACGGAGCCTGGGCCAGTGGAGCCGTAGCAGGAACCGAGGAGATTGATACAAATGACAAAATCTTGCTCAAGCGAGAGAAGCGCACCGGGAGCGAAGACCTCCGGCCACCAATCTCCCACCCGTGCGGACCCCGAGAGTGCATGGCAGATGAGGACCGCATTGTCGCGGGAGGCATTGAGCTTGCCGTAGACGGCGTAGTGCAAAGTCGGCTGAGCGAGGGAGCGGCCGCTCTCCAGCATGAAGTGCTGATCCAGCACGAAGTCGCCCTCGTAGGTGGGTTCAAGCGCAGACGACCGGGCCGGTGCTGGATCCGGCCCGGTAATGGCTTCCGAGGAGAGACTCATTTTGCGGCGCGACCTGCGGGTTCGGCAGTTCCGGCAAATGCGTGTCCGTTAGCGGCTTCGATGGCCTGATTGAGATCGTCAAGGATATCGCGGACGTCTTCTATGCCGATGGAGAGGCGAACGAGTTCAGGAGTGACGCCCGTCGCGGCCTGCTCCTCAACCGAAAGCTGCTGGTGTGTAGTTGAGGCTGGGTGGATGACAAGCGATTTGGCATCGCCGATGTTGGCTACGAGCGAGAAGAGTTGGAGCGAGTCGATCAGCTTCTTGCCTGCGTCGTATCCGCCCTTGATGCCGAAGGTGAGCAGCGATGACTGGCCGGTCGGAAGGTACTTCTTCGCGCGCGAAAAATAACGGCTGGACTCGAGGCCGGGGTAGTTGACCCATTCCACGCCGGGGTGCTGCTCGAGATGTTTTGAAACTGCAAGAGCGTTCTGGGAGTGGCGTTCCATGCGGAGATGCAGCGTCTCCAGTCCCTGCAGCAGGAGGAAGGCGCTGTGCGGCGCGAGAGCCGCGCCGGTGTCGCGGAGGCCCTGGATACGAGCCTTGAGGATGAACGCGAGGGGTCCAAAGGCCTGGGTGTAGGAGAGGCCGTGATAGGAGGGATCGGGCTCGGTGAACTCCTTGAAGCGGGGGGATGCGGCCCAGTCAAACCTGCCGGCGTCGACAATGACGCCACCGATGGTGGTGCCGTGTCCGCCGATGAATTTGGTCGCGGAGTTGACAACGATGTCAGCGCCCCACTCGATGGGACGCAGGAGGGCAGGCGATGCGCAGGTGTTATCGATGACCAGCGGCAGGCCGTTCTCGTGGGCGATGGCGGCGAGCTTTTCGACATCGATGACATCGAGCTTGGGATTGCCGAGCGACTCGGCGTAAATGGCGCGGGTCTTGGGATTGATGGCTGCGCGGACGGCATCGAAGTCGTCGGGATCGACGAAGCGGACGTTGATTCCCAGTCGCGGCAGCGTGTAGTGGAAGAGGTTGTAGGTGCCGCCGTAGAGAGAATTGCTGGAGACGATTTCGTCTCCAGCGGCGGCGAGAGTGGTGATCGCAAGCGTCTCGGCGGCCTGGCCGGAAGCTGTGGCGAGAGCGGCGGCCCCGCCTTCGAGCGCGGCAACGCGTTTTTCGAAGACATCTGTCGTCGGATTCATGATGCGGGTGTAGATGTTTCCGAATTCCTTGAGCGCGAAGAGACGTCCGGCATGGTCGGCATCCTGGAAGAGGTACGACGTGGTCTGGTAGATGGGCACGGCACGCGAACCGGTAGCAGGATCGGGCGATTGTCCGCCATGAACGGCGATGGTGGCTAGCTGCTGCTTCTTCTCGTCTGACATCCTGTTTCTCCTTCGAATCGATTGCGGTTTGAGGGGGGGCAAAAGCCGGAAATGCGAAGGCCCGAATCCGTTGGATCCGGGCCGCCTGGTTCTGATCGGTTGCGCCTAGCGCAATTGCCACTCAGATTCGACGCGAACGGATCCGCATGGGCGACACATGCACATGGCCTCGATCCGAAGGGTGGCTGAGTTCAGCATTGATGGAAGTATTGCGAACTGGCTTGGGCGATGTCAAACGGGAAATGTCAGCGGATTGTCAATTCTGCTCTCGAACGCTTGATCCCGCGTAGCGCATAGGAAGGGTCTCAAAAAAAGGGGCTCTTAACGGGCCAAACGGGGAACATTTCTCAATAACACCTGACACCGAAGCTATATCGGTCCCCCGTAATTCCCTTCGTACCATTAGGCTCAGTTTTCAGCATTACAAATTGGCTGCGTATCTCCTACGTTGTTCCGCTGCGTCCCAGAGTGGTTCGAAGGATAGGCTCGCTTTCAGGAATCACTTTCCAGCCCTCGCCTCCTGCTCGTCGTTGAGGGCAGCAGAATAAGCATTGGGCCGTTCGAATGTTCTTTCTAGCTCAGGTGCTTGACGTAGATTGCGGCGGGACGGTTACGAGCGTAGAAGTGTTCGACGCGGCCGCTGTTGCTGTAGGCGAGACGCTCGTAGAGGCGGATGGCCGAGGCGTTCTCGATGTCGACGTGGAGCCAGATTGCAACGGCGCGCTCGGCGTTTGCAGAGCCCTCGAGGCGGCGGAGGAGTTCTGCTCCAACGCCCTGACTGCGGAATTCCGGCAAGACTTCGATTGTTGCGATGTAAGCGACTACGCCATCGACCTGCTTAGCCCACTCGAGGATGGCGAAGCCAGTCATGGTATGCCCCACTTCCGCAATCCAGACGGCCGAGTCGGGTGAGGCGATGAGCTGGCGCATGTAGCGCCGCGTGAACCGGTACGGAGGTTGGAAGCAGACCTCTTCGATGGCGTAGAGGTCGTGGAAGTCGGCGGGCTCGAAGAGGCGGTAATGCATAGAGCTGTGAACAGTGGGCCAGTCGTCAGCGATCAGAAGAGATGGTGAATATTTGGGGAGTGCGGAGTCAACTTGCTTGATCGGTTCCCACCAGGCAGCCGTTTGAATGAGCACACGGTGAGCCGCGTTGTAGAGATCGGTTGTTTTGTTGTTCGTCTCTTAGCGAGTCAGCGGCGCTTCGCATCACAGCGAGTTAGCAAGTTAGCGGGTTTGTGAGGAAACGGGAGTAATGGATCACACCCAAGGCTGAAAACAGGCTTGCGTGAGACCACTTGATTCATCTCCCAGCCCTTTGCACCCGGCGATGTGTTTTGGATCCCAGGTCTCAGAATCGAGACCCGGGGTCGCCCAGAATGATTTGGGAAGCGACTGAAAGTTTAGCCTAAACTTTGGCTTCGAGATCTTTGATTACATCGAAGAAGCGCTGGTCGAGGCGGCGATTGGTGGCGATAGCCTCTTTGATGGTGATGTCGGTGACGTCGAGACCGCGGATGACAGCGATGCGGCCCCACTTCTTTTCGTGGACCATGTCAATGGCATGGAGACCGTAGCGCTGACCGAGAAGACGATCGTATGCTGTTGGAACTCCGCCGCGCTGGGTGTGGCCAAGGTTGACGGAGCGAGTTTCAAATCCGGTCTTCTTCTCAATCAGATTGGCAAGCGCTTCGCCAATACCGGAGAGCCGCGCGTGCCCAAAGGAATCGACCTCTTTCGATCCGATGACCTGGCCGACTTCGGGGAGATGGCAGCCTTCCGCAACGACGACGATGCCGTAGTGCTTGCCGTGGTCGTAGTTGTACTTGAGCAACGCGCAGACGTGATCGATGTCGATCTCCTGCTCGGGGACAAGGACGACATGGGCGCCGCCGGCGATTCCTGATGCGTAGGCAATCCAGCCGGCGTCGCGGCCCATCACTTCGCAGACGATGACGCGATTGTGCGAGTCGGCGGTGGTGTGGAGGCGATCGATGGCCTCGGTGGCGATCATGACGGCGGTATCGAAGCCGAAGGTCTGATCGGTGCCGTTGATGTCGTTGTCAATGGTCTTGGGAACACCGACGGCGTTGATGCCGTTTTCCGCTAGAAAGAGAGTCACGGATTGGGTGTCGTCGCCGCCGAGGGCGATGAGAGCGTCAATCTTGTTTGTCTTGAGGACTTCCTGTACCTTCTCGATGCCGCCGGGGATCTTTTTCACATTGGTACGCGAGGAGTGAAGGATGGTGCCGCCCTTTAACTGAATGCCGTCGATGCTCTCGAGGGTGAGCGGGATGGACTGATTGTCGAGGACACCGCGCCAGCCGTTGAGGAAGCCGATAAATTCGTCGCCGTAGGTCTGGATTCCTTTGCGTACTGCCGCATAGATGACAGCATTCAAGCCGGGGCAGTCTCCGCCGCCGGTCAATAGTGCAACTCGCATCGTATATTTCTCCTGATCGAAATGGCAGCGTCGCAAAGGACGCGCCGAAAAATCCTGGCTGCTGGTCGCGCGCAAGGCCATACACCGGCCCGCTGTGACGCTCTCGACGCCATAAACAGTATATGCGCCGCTGTAAAGAGGAATCGTGACAAGGCTCACGCGATCATGAGTCCGGATACGCAATCCCCCTCAAAAGAGAGACCGGGGGCACCCCGAGATACGTGATTGAATAGATAGATATGCCAATACCAGGGACCGGAGCTCTGATCCTGCTCGCTTTTGCGAGCCTGGTTGTCATTGTGCTCCTGGTCCTGCTGCAGCTCACCCGGCTGGGCTTCCTTGTTCGGTCGACGATTCCGGACCGGCCGCGACGGCGGATGTTTATTGCCTCGGTCTCATTTTTGTTCACGTTTGGTGGCGTGCGACTGCTTGTGAGCCTGGTCATTCATAATCACGGGCCGTTTGACTGGGTGATGGTGCGAGGGCATCACATTCATCACCTGGTGTGGGGGATCCTCATTCTTCTGCTGGTGGGCTATGGATGGCTGCTCGATCTCGGCCGGAGCCACTCACCGCTGTCGATCTTCTTGAGCAGGCTGATGGCGGTGAGTTACGGCGCCGGAGCGGCGCTGACTCTGGATGAGTTTGCGCTGTGGCTGAATCTGGATCCGAACGAATACTGGTCGCGCGAGGGACGCATCAGCATCGACGCTGTAATCCTGTTTGGCAGCATACTGGCGGTCGGAGCATGGGGCGCTCCATTTTTTCGCGGGCTGCAAAGTATGTGGAGCAAGCGGCCAATTTTTCGACGGCCCCTTGCACCGGGAGAGCCTGCTATTCGGCGCGTGCGGTTGCTTCGTCCGCGTAAAGCTCGGCGATCTCCGCCGCATATTTCTCATTGACGACGCGGCGCTTGAGCTTCATGGATGGCGTGAGCTCGCCGGAATCCTGTGTCCACTCGTCAGGAACAAGGCGGAAGCGCTTGATGGTTTCGAAGTTGGCGAGGCCGGAATTGGCTTCGCGGACGACCTCGGCGTAGAGCGCAATGACCCGGTTGTCGGAGACGAGGGCCTTGCGGTCGGGTGTTTCGATACCGGCATGCCTGGCCCAGCCATCAAGAGCGGCAAAGTTGGGCGATATGAGAGCGGAGATGAACTTGTGCCTGTCGCCAACGAGAGCGACCTGCCCGACCATGACCGAGTTTTTGAGCGTGTTTTCGATCGGTTGAGGCGCGACCAGCTTTCCGCCTGAGGTCTTGAGAAGTTCCTTTTTGCGGTCGGTAATGAAAAGAAAGCCGTCGGCGTCAAGGTGTGCGATATCGCCCGTACGGAACCAGCGTTCGGCATCGAAGCACTCTGCATTGGCTTCCGGTTTGTGCCAGTAGCCGCCAAAGATAGACGGCCCTCGGACGAGGAGTTCGCCATCATCGGCGAGTTTGAGTTCGATGTTCGACAGGGGCTTGCCAACAGCTCCCATGCGGTGAACCCGGGGGTTGTTGAGTGCTATAACGGGCGAGGTTTCGGTGAGTCCATAGCCCTCCCAGACGGCGATGCCTGCGGAGGCAAACCACTTTGCGGTGTCGATGCCGAGGGGAGCGCCGCCGGAGACCCAGACGCGCACGCGTCCGCCGAAGGCTTCCCGGACCTTGGCGTAGACGAGCTTGTTCGCGAGCCTCCAGCTAAGCGAAGTGGGCTGACGGCCATCGTAGACGGTGTCGGCGTGATGCGATCCGATCTTCAAAGCCCGTGCGAGAAGGCGTTTCTTGATGGGAGAGACCGACGATTTCTGCTCGACGGCCTGGCGGATTTTTTCGTAGACGCGGGGAACTCCGACGAAGACGGTGGGGCGGACCTCTTTCATGGCCTGCGGGAGCCGGTCGAAATTGGAGCAGTAGATGACCTGAGCGCCGTGGCCATACATGACGTAGTCGAGAGCACGGGCGGTAATGTGCGAAAGAGGCAGGAAGGAGATGCAGGCATCGGTTTCGTTGAAGGAGTAGCCATTCACCGCTAGATTCTGGTTCGAGGCGATGTTGCCGTGCGTCAGCATGACGCCCTTCGGCTCGCCTGTAGTACCGGAGGTGTAGATGAGGGTGGCAAGGTCCTCGGGTTGAATGGATCGAACGAGGGCGTCGAAGACGGGGTCGCGGTAAGGACCCGCGTCGTCAGAGCCGGCCAGAGTTTTGCTGAATGCGATTGCGCCATCCGGATGGCCGGGATCCATCATCAGGATGTGCTCGAGCTGGGTGTGAGAGCGAACGGCGTTCAGCTTGTCGAATTGCTGGCGGGTGGAGACCACGGCGATGCGGCAGCCGGCGTCGGCGAGCAGGACTGCAATCTGATCGCCTGTCAGGGTGGGGTAGATCGGAACGTTGACGGCGCCGATGGAGAGAATGGCGAAGTCGGTAACGACCCACTCCCAGCGATTCTCAGAGATGAGGGCGATGCGATCGCCTTTTTTAGCTCCCCAACTCAGGAGCGCCTCGGCCAGCTGGTGCACCCGCTGGTAAATCTGATCGGAGGAAAGGGGTTGCCAGTTATTGAATTCGTCCTGCCAGAGGATGGCACGGGGATCTCCTGCCGCGGCTACGCGCAGAAACAGGTCGTTAACGGTCGCGAGTGGGGCTGGTTTCATTGGGGTGCCTGGGCCGTTTCGAAGGATGGTGGTTGAACCAAGGGAGAGTGTAACAGTGACAGTGTGACGGCCGCGTGGGGCACCTTGGGGGAAGGTGGGGAAAGCGTACATAAAGCGGGAACTTGGACAAGGGGTTGGAGGCAAACTTCCGTTTTGCCGGAACCCGTTTCGACACCCAAGTAACAGGTTCTTCTGGAGTAATATCGAGCCAGCCAAAGCTCCACGACTGCGACGCCATGGACACGCGCACTGCATCCCTGCCTCCCGGCGAGCCCGACCCGGCTCTTCTCGCGAAGCTATCGGTGCTGCAACAGGCCTGTCTGGGAGTCGTAGCGCTCATTGCGCTGATCGTTTTTACGGCGTGGCTTTTCCCGCAGTTCGCAGCCTTCCTTCCCGTAGTCCTGACGCGAATGAGCATCCCGATGGCGTTGACGGTGATGCTTTGCGCATTGAGTCTGGCGCTTTCCGAGTCGGGCAGTCACTTGTCTCTGCCAATTGCGGGCCGATACATCGCAGCGCAGGCGGGAATTCTTTCCATCCTGATTCTCCTGGAGTCGGCTTTCCGGCCGTTCCCTGCTGTCGACGCGCTGCTCGAAGCAGATCGCGCGCCTGGGAACACGGGGGGGTTGCCAGTGCACTCACCGGCGGCGTTTGCGCTGTTGACCCTGGGAATGATGCTGGTGACCAGCCGGAAGATGCTGCTGCGGCGAATCGCAGACGGGCTCGTGCCCGTGGCCTGCCTGATGGGACTGGTACTGCTGAGCGAAAACCTGTTTGGCGCGTTCGGACTGGTACGGCTCTCGGCGGACAACATGATCTCGCCGCTGCTGCTCGTCTGCCTGGTGCTGCTGACCTGGGTGGTCGCCATGCGCCAGACAGAAAACGGTGTGTGGTCAATTTTCGTAGGCGCGGGGATCGGGAGCCGGATAGCGCGTGCCTTTGCCCCGGTTCTGCTGGTGATCCCGTTTCTGATCGAGGTAGCCCGCACACGGATCGTGCTGAGAGAGCTGGTGCCGGAGCAATACGGCGCCGCGATTCTGACCTCGCTGGCGGCGGGGCTCTCCATGGTGCTGCTGCTGGTGTTGGTATGGCGGATCAACTCGATGGAGAAGGAGATCCACGACCTCACGCTGAGGGACGAGCTGACCGGCCTGTACAACATGCGCGGTTTCTATCTGCTGGGAGAACAGACGCTGAGGCTGGCACAGCGGGCAGAGCTACCGTTTTCTGTGCTGTTTATCGATCTGGACGGGTTGAAGAAGATCAATGACGATCAGGGCCATAACATGGGGTCCACCTACCTGGCGGACACCGGCGAGCTGGTGATGAACTGCTTCCGCGAGACAGACGTAAAGGGACGGTTTGGGGGAGATGAATTCGTCGTCGCGGGCCAGTTCAGCATGGTGGGGATTGAATTGGCGGCTACACGACTGAGGTCAATGACCGAGGCCCACAATCAGCAGAATCCGCGCAAGTACCCACTGAGCCTGAGCGTGGGGTTTGTAACCCTGGACCATCCTTCCAACGAAAGCCTGAAGGAGCTGGTGCGTCGCGCGGACGAGATGATGTACCGCGAGAAGCGCGCCAAAAAGGTGGCCCGCGCGTGATCCGCCTCAAGAGCCGTAAGGACGAGAGGGTTCCTGAGACTCTGATGGTGCTGCCCGATCCGAAGCTGTTCCGAATTGCACGGTGGATGCAGGTTGTGTGTCTTGCAGGGTCGGGTATCGCAATCGTCTTTCAGATGCTTCTCCTGTTCGGCTTGCGCGGCAATACAGCCGCTCAAGAAGGAGCACGGGCCAGCCTGCCTCTTCTGCTCACCGGGCTTGTATGCGCGATCAGCCTCGGACTTACAGGACCGGAACGGGCGAGTACCACTGCACTTCATGCGGGACGCGCGGCGAGCCTTCTCGGAGTGTTTGGCGCAGCCGTGGTCATCTTCTGGATCCGCGCGATTTCTGCTTCCGGTAATCCGATGCATGCGGTCGCTCCGCCAGCGAGGATCGCGTTCGGTTTCGTGCTGCTTGCGATCGCAGTGGTGCTGGTGGACAACGCGAATTGGCTCGTCAACCGGGCCATGGATGCGATGGTCTGCGGGCTCTGCCTGCTGGCCATGCTGATGGTCTCGGATGTTCTGTACGGGTGGTTGGGATTGTTCGGCGGCAGGTCTGGTGCGCATGTGTCGATACCTCTGCTGTTGTGCCTGATCGGACTAACAGGCACAGTGACGCTGAGGCAAGCCGAACATGGAGTGCTTTCGATTTTTCTTGGTGTGGGAATGGGCAGCAACATGGCGCGCATCTTTGCCCCCCTGTTGCTGGTCATGACATTTGGCTGGGAGGCACTGAACGCAAAGGTCGGCGGACAATTTGGCGCGGCCGCCTGGCTGGCGGCGATTGCGGCGGCGGCTGGTACGGCATTATTGCTGCTTTTCGCGTGGCGGATCAGCAGAATGGAAAACGAGATTCACGATTTGATCCTCCGCGACGAGGTAACGAAGCTGTACAACTATCGCGGGTTTCACCTGCTGGCAGAGCATTCCTTGAGACTTGCAAAGCGTACGAATGTTCCCTTCTCCGTGATGTTCATCGAGATGGAAAATCTCCTTGAAATTCACGAGAAGTTCGGGCCGGATGCAGCGGGAGCTTCTCTTGCGGAGGCAGGAGAAATTGTTCGGGCAACATTTCGCGAGTCGGACATCAAGGGAAGAATCGGTGCGGCAGATTTCGCCATCGCGGGGCGGTTCGATCGGGCCGGAATCTCAGTTGCTGCGTTGCGGCTGGAAGCGGCAACCGCTGCGAGGGCATCGAAGACACAGGGCCCATTGCCCCTGAAGCTGAGCATGGGGCATGTGACGACGCTGGATACTAATCTGCAGGAAAGCCTGAAGGACCTGCTGGAGAGAGCCGGACAGGCAAAGAACCGGATGGATCTTCAGATGAGCGAAATGCGGGTGAACTAAGCCCTTCCTGCTCCGCCCTCTTCTTCACAGGTAAAGTTGCCGAGGCCACTGCGCGATGGGGAGCTTGCGCCGGATCATCATGCGCTTCCACTCCGTGAAGAACATGGGAAAGAAGCAGCACGAGGCGAGCCAGAGCCCGGTGCGGCTCTCTATCCCGAAGACCACAAGAACTCCCCCCAGGAATACAGTCCATTTGATCACTCGATAGATGCGGCCGCGAGCGATGGTGTAGATCGGCAGGAAAGGGGGTACGAAGAACAAGGCCATCAGAGCACCGAAAGCCAGCATGCCTCGCGAGATGTCGGACCGATGCATGGCAAGGAAGATTGCTGAGAGCAGCAGCAGCGTTCCCGGGGTGGACAGGAGCATCCACTTCATCCATTTGTTTGAGCAGATCATGCGCGACTCAGAGTTGGATTGGCGCAGAAGGGATGCCTCTGATGATGTGAGGAGAACCTTCCGATACTGCCGATTTGCGACGCGCGGGTCGCCGAGAGCCTGCATCGCCGTCGCCTCGGCTTGCTGCGGGTCGATGCCGCGGCTGAGAGCAGCTTCGCGAGCAGCATCGTAGTGTTCCTGAATTTCGCGGCGAACCAGATCTGCTGAGTCCTTCGAAAGATGCCTGACTGCTTGTTTCAACCAACTGTCCAGTGTCGTCATGGTTATGCCTCTCCCAGGATCATGCTGACTGCTCGCGAAAGTTGCTGCCATTCGGTGCGATCTTCTTTGAGCGCTTTTCGTCCGGATGGGGTGATGCGGTAGTAGCGACGCGCGCGACCGTTCTCAACGCCGTCGTAGGACTCGACCGAGCCTTCGTTCTCCAGCTTGTGAAGAGCGGGATAGAGCGTGCCTTCTTTGAAATCCAGAAGACCGTCGGAACTCAGCTTGATTTTCTGGGCGATGCGGTAACCGTGGCTCGGTTCCTGTACCAGGACTTCAAGGATGAGGGTCGGGAGCGTGCCTTTCAGGTTCATACATCGTAATCCTATGCATCGGATCTAAGATTGTCAAGCAAGAAATGCGGACTACTTCGATGCAGGCTCCGACATGATTTCCGATGGATGGCTACGCCTGAGGCATTGGCGTCAGGCGAACGAACTTCTGCGCTTCGCCTCTCCAATTCTCGAGCAGCCATTGCGCGCGCGTGCTTGCGGTCTTGTCGCGATGAAGCGCCACAAGTTGGTAGACCGATTTGCGGGCTTCCTCGTCGAGTTGGTCCCAGGGTTCGGGCAGGAGGAAAGCGTCGTGATAGCGCCTGTTGCCGAGAAAGTCTCCGTCTTCGTCGTAGACCCAGGCTAGTCCGCCGGTCATGCCCGCGCCAAAGTTGATGCCCGTGCGACCGAGGACGACTGCCAGTCCGCCGGTCATGTATTCACAGGCGTGATCGCCGACGCCTTCGACGATCGCCTCAGCACCTGAGTTGCGAACGGCGAAGCGTTCACCAGCCCGGCCCGCGGCGAAGAGCAACCCACTGGTTGCGCCATAGAGGGCTACGTTTCCGAGCAGGGTGTGGGCTTCGCTTTGCTGGGCGATGCGACCGCGCCCGCGAATGATGAGTTCGCCGCCGCAGAGACCTTTGCCGACGAAGTCGTTCGCGAGGCCTTCGAGCGAGAGGGTCATGCCCCTCGTAGCGAAGGCTCCAAACGACTGGCCTGCAGTGCCGTGCAGGTTGAAAGTGAGCTGCGAACCTTCAACGCCGGAGTTCAGCGGGTTGTCGGTTCTGTACCGAGCGATCTCACCTGCCAGGCGTGCACCAAGAGTGCGGTCTTCGTTCGTGACGCGAGAATCGAGAGAAAACGGTACGGCGGATTTGAAAGCTGCGAGTGCTGGAGCGACCCAGGCGTCGTCGAGAGGCGGGTGCGGCTCGGGACGATCATTGCGCTTCCCTTCCCAGCGGATGGCGCCGCGGGTCTCTGCGGCAACGGCGGTCGCTGACAGGACCGGCTTGAGGTTCAGTCCTGCATCGAAGCGGACCTGTTCAAGCAAATCGGTGCGTCCGACGGCGTCCTGAAGAGAAGGCAGGCCAAGCTTCGCCAGGAGTTGCCGAATCTCGTCAGCAAGTTCACTGAAAAGGCGGACGACGTGCTCTGGCTTGCCTCGGAATTTTGCGCGGAGGTCGGGGCGCTGCGTGGCGATGCCGGTAGGACAAGTGTTGAGGTGGCACTGGCGGGCCATGTCGCAGCCGAGCGCGACGAGGACGGCTGTGCCGAAGGCATATTCATCGGCTCCGAGGAGTGCGGCGATGACAATGTCGCGAGCGGTGCGAAGACCGCCGTCAGTGCGGAGACGGACTCGTCCGCGAAGACCGTTGTGAATCAGGACCTGCTGGGCTTCGGCGAGGCCGAGTTCCCAGGGATTGCCTGCGTACTTGATGCTGGAGAGCGGCGATGCGCCGGTGCCGCCTGAGTGGCCGGCGATCACAATGTAGTCAGCATAGGCCTTGGCGACACCCGCGGCGATGGTCCCAATTCCGCAGCCGGAGACGAGCTTGACGCCGACGGCAGCACGGGGGTTGGCGCGCTTGAGGTCCCAGATGAGCTGGGCGAGATCCTCGATGGAATAGATATCGTGGTGCGGCGGCGGCGAGATGAGTTGCATGCCGGGCTGGGCATGTCGCAGGCGGGCGATGAGTTCGGTTACTTTGTGGCCGGGAAGCTGGCCGCCTTCGCCGGGCTTGGCGCCCTGGGCGATCTTGATTTCGAGTTCTTCGGCGTGGGCCAGGTATTCGGCGGTGACTCCGAAGCGCGCGCTGGCGACCTGCTTGATTTTGTTGTTGAGCATTGAGGTCGCGCCGTTCACAGGCGTGTAGACGGCGGGATCTTCTCCGCCTTCGCCGGTGTTGGAACGGCCGCCGAGGATGTTCATGGCTTCGGTGATGGTCTGATGTGCTTCGGGCGAGAGCGAGCCAAACGACATGGCGCTGGCGATGAAGGTGCGCGTAATGGTGTTGGCTGGCGCAATCTGATCGAGAGCAAGTTCGGGACCGGCGGGGCGGATTTCCAGCAGGTCGCGGAGATTCGTCGGCTGTGGTTCGATGGCCTGGGCGGAGAATGTGGCGAAAGGCGCAAGAGCGAGTGCTGATCCCTGCTTGGTGGATCCGACTACGGTTTGAAGAGCGCGTACGGTTGTGGGCTGCCATCCGTGAGACTCCGCTTCGTCGGCTTTGCGGAATCGCACGAAGCCATAATCAGGGAGTTCGCGGATGGATGCGGAAGCGAATTCATCCGGGCCTTTGCCCGATGGCACTTCGCTGACAGGTTCGGCGTTCCAGAGCTGACGGACGTAGTTTTCAATTTCGGCAAAACCAATGCCGCCGATGGGAGCGGGAACTCCGGCGAAGCATTTGTCGACGACTTGCTGGGAGATCCCGATGGCGTCAAAGAGATGCGCGCCGCGATAGCTGTCGACAACACTGATGCCCATCTTCGACATGACCTTGGCGAGACCGAGTTCAAGTGCGTGCAGCAGGTTCTCTTCGCCATGCTCAGGATTGAGGTTGCGGGCGGTTTCAAGGGCGAGCCATGGGCAGACGGCACCCACGCCAAAGCCGAGCAGCACGGCAACATGATGGATTTCGCGTGCGTCAGCTGCTTCCACGGCGATGCCCACTTCAGCACGGACGCCTGCCTTTGTGAGAGCGAGATGCACGGCTCCGGCCGCCATGGCCATGGGAACGGGAACCGCTCGTTGGCTTGCGCCGCGATCGGTAAGGATCAGCAGCGATGCTCCTTCGCGAACGAGTTCGATGGCACGCTCGGCGAGGATATCGACCGTGACTTCGAGGGAGGAGTCCGGCGAGTAGAGGCAATGCAGGATCGCGTGCGGCATCTTCTCTGCCTGGGGATGATGACCTTCGACCAGCGCGTGCATTTGTCCGAGCGAGAGAATGGGAGAACCCAGCGAGAGACCGGGAAGAGGTTCGCGGAGCTCGAGGATGTGCGGCCACGGGCCGAGACGCGTGTGCATCTGGAAGACTACGTTCTCGCGCAACGGATCGATCGGCGGATTGGTGACCTGGGCGAACCGCTGGCGGAAGAATGCATAGAGCGGGCGCGGCGCACGGGCGAGGGGCGCGATCGAGGTGTCGTCGCCCATGGACCAGACTGCGTCTTTGCCGTCGGTGGCCATGGGCTGAAGGATCATCCGAACGTCTTCGCGCGTGTAACCGAAACAGTGCTGAAGGCGATTGAGTTCAGCGGGGTCGAGCGGCGCGGGAGCTTCGATTGAGTCCTGAAGCGGGACGTCCTCGCGAATGAGGTCCTGATATTGGCGCTTGGTGTCGTAAATACGCAGGATCTCTTCGTTCTCGAAGAAGCGGTGGTAGTTGAGGTCGGCAACAATCATCTGGCCGGGACCGAGACGGCCGCTGTGGATGACGTGGTCGGCATCCATATCGACGAGGCCAGCTTCAGAGCCCGCAACCACGAGGCCTGTGTCGTCAAGAGCGAATCGGCAGGGACGCAAGCCGTTGCGATCGAGAATGGCGCCGACCTGGTGCCCGTCAGTAAAGGCGAGTGCCGCAGGGCCATCCCACGGCTCGATGATGTCGCCGCTGTACTGAAGGAAAGAAGAGGAGTTGCCGGGGTTGGCTGGAGGCACGACCATGCGGACGGCTTCGCCGACGGTGCGGCCGCTGTGGGCCAGGAGTTCGACGATCTCATCAAGCGAGGTGGAGTCGGAGCCGCCCTGCGTGAGGATCGGATACATGTCGAGGGGGAGAGTGGCGGCGCGCGCCTCCATGCGGGCACGATTACCCCAGATGGTGTTGATCTCTCCATTGTGAGCGAGGCAGCGGAATGGCTGGGCGCGCTCCCAGGAGGGCAACACGTTGGTTGCATATCGCTGATGAAAGAGGGCAAAGGGCGTCTTGAATTCGGGATCGGCCAGGTCCGGGTAGAAGTCGGAGAGCAAGCGTCCGGCGCAGAGGGCCTTGTAGATCATCGTCGTTGACGAGATGCTGACGATGTAGCCGGGCAGGCCGGAACGCTCGAACTGCTTGCGGGCGAGGAAGAGTCGGCGATTGAAGAACTCCGTGTCGTCGGTGGTGACGAGGAGTTGCCAGATTTCGGGACGCGATGATTCGGCGATTTCACCGAGGACCTCAGGGCGGATCGGGACGGGGCGCCAGGAAAGTACCTCGATATCCTGCTCGAAGAGGGCGGACTCGATTTCGGTGCGCTGGGCGGTGTCGTCCTGGGGCAGAAAGAGCACAGCAACGCCGAGCGGGCTGCTCTCGTCGAGCCAGAGACCGCACTGCTGCAGTATCCAATCGCGAGGAATCGCGGTGGTGACGCCGACGCCATCAGAAGATTTGCCGTCGGCGGCAACTGCGCCGCGGTGCTCGAGGCGGGCAAGGGCTGTCAGCGCGTGCTGAAGGATCTGGTGAGAAGGCTCGGCAGAGAGCTGAGCTACGAAGCCGACGCCGCAGGAGTCAAAGTCAAAGCGCGGATCGATGAGGCTGCCTTCAAGATAGGAGGGCGCGGAAATGCCTGATCGGAGTTGGGCAGAGTTTTCCTTCGGTCTGGAGGTATGAGGAGATGAAAGCCGATTGGGGAAGCCCATAGTCAACTATACGACCTTTTGAATTTGGATTTGCGATGTGGAGCAAGGAATGGGGCGAGATCAGGCGGCGCGCGGCGGCGCTGGGCGCCTGCTAAGTCGAGTTCGAATTAAGGGTCGAAGGACGCGCATATTACCTTGCTGATTCCGCCTGTCGGCATTTGATAATCCAGCTTGCATAGTTATACACTTTCTTTGTATATTTATGCAAGCGCGGCCGCCAGTGGGAGCCGCGTTTTGCTTTGCCGGAAAAGGAAAGATGAAGTTTCAAAGGCACAATGCGATTCGCGAGCTTGTGGCACATGCACTGGTCGCGAACCAGAATGAGTTGCGGCGCAAGCTGCGCAGGCGCGGATTCGAAGTGACACAGGCGACGCTGTCGCGGGACATTCACGAGCTGCAGCTTACCAAGGGGCCAAACGGCTATTCCCTTCCGAATGGGAATGGAAATGGGCACAGGGAGTTGGATGACGCACCTCCGTCGGTCGCAGAGATCATGGAGAGCTTCGGGCTGGATGTGAAGCACGCAATGAACCAGGTTCTGCTTCGTACCACCATGGGCGGTGCACAGCCCATGGCCGCGGCACTCGATCGTGAAGGCTGGGGTGATGTGCTGGGCACAATCGCCGGCGACGATACCGTGCTGGTGATTTGCCAGGACGTGAAGCGCGCTCACGAAGTGGAGTCGCGGCTGAGAAGGATGCTGGAGTCATGAACAAGGGTGTGCAGACCGCAGTCATGGGAGTGACGGGATATGCCGGTGCGGAACTGGCGCGGCTCCTGCTGCATCATCCCAGGCTCAAGGGCAGGCCTCCAGTGTTCGCAGGGCGCGTGGATGAGAAGGACGCTGCGCGCGGCGGCATTCCGCTTGAAGAGATACATCCGCAACTTGCGGATAACAACGGCAGCAGGTCGCTGAAGGTTGAGCCCTTCTCTTGGGAGAAACTTGCCGAGCGCGGAGTAGAGGTGCTGTTCCTGGCAACTCCGCACGAGCAATCGCGTGAGTGGGTGCCCGAGGCGTTGAAGCACGGGCTGCGCGTTGTCGATTTGAGCGGTGCATGGCGACTGACGGATGCGAATAACCGCGCGGTATACGGGTTCGGAGATGAAGGCTCGGATCTGGCAGCTGCTACACAGGCGCAGGCCGTGTACGGGATGCCGGAGCTGCATCGCGCAGAAATTGCCGGAGCAAAGCTGGTCGCGAACCCCGGGTGCTATGCGACTTCCGTGATTCTCGCCGTTCGGCCACTGGTTGCCGCCGGCATTGTTGATTTGCCGAGCGGAATCGTTGCGGATGCCAAGAGCGGCGTGAGCGGGGCGGGCAAGGCTCCGACGGCCAAGACTCACTACATGTATGCCGCGGACAATTTGTCGGCATACGGCGTGTTTACGCACCGGCACACCGGTGAGTTGCTGGAGCAGATCGGGATTGGTGCTGAAGATATCGTGTTTACGCCGCATCTGCTGCCCATTCCGCGCGGGATCATGGCGACGATTTATGTGCGGTTCAAGAAAGCGCAGACACGCGAGAGTATTGTGAAGATCTATCGCGAGTTTTTTGCAGGCAGTCCGATGGTGCGGTTGTACGAGAGTTCGCTCCCTCAGATTCAGTATTCGGTGCGCACCAATTTCGCGGACATCGGGTTTCAGTTATCAAGCGACGGAAGGCGGGCGGTGATCATTAGCTGCCTGGATAACCTGCTGAAAGGCGCGTCGGGACAGGCCGTGCAGAACATGAACGTGATGCTCGGCTGGGGCGAGGCGGAGGGCCTGGCATGAAGTACGTTGTGAAACTCGGCGGAGCGGGACTCGAAATTCCGGAGCTTTTGCAGGGCTGCGTTCGCGCCATTGCCGACCTGGTGCGGGATGGCAACCAGGTGGCCGTAGTTCACGGCGGCGGAATCCAGTTGACGAAGATGATGGAGCGGCTGGGTGCGAAAAGCGAATTTGTGAATGGGCTGCGTGTCACGGATGCGGAGACGCGCAATATCGCGTTGATGGTCTTTGCAGGCACCGTGAACAAAGGCCTGGTTGCGGCACTGGGCGCGCTTGGTCAGCCCGCGGTGGGTATGACCGGCGGCGATGGATTGCTCTTTCGCGCACGGAAGAAGCGGACTGCGCCCGACCTGGGATTTGTTGGCGAGATCGCGGCAAGCGATGCGCGCTGGATTGATGCGATCTGGAACCTGCATGGCGTTCCCGTGATCGCGCCAATCGCGCTGGGGTTCGATGGCGAGTACTACAACGTGAACGGCGACGAGATGGCTGCAGCTTGTGCGGTTGCATGCCATGCGGACGCGCTGGTGTTTTTGACCGACGTGACAGGAGTGAAGGGTGCGGACGGGAACGTGCTGCGCTGGTTGAGCATCGACCAGATCGCGGAGATGGCCAAGAACGCGATTATCTCCGGCGGGATGTTGCCCAAGCTGGGAGCATGCCGCGAGGCTCTGCTGAACGGGGTGAAACGGGTTCGGATTCTTCCCGCTGCTGCGGCCGGTTCCCTTCCCGATTTGTGCAGCAGCCGCGTGTCGCATGGAACAGAAGTGATGGTGGCGTAAGTGGTCCGAGATCGATTTTTGAGGAGCATCTGAATTGACGAAACTCGAACAGATTCGTGCGGCAGAGTCGAAATTACTGCTGCAGACATACGAACGAAATCCGATTTTGTTTGTCGGCGGCGAGGGTGTGCGCCTGATTGATGAGAGCGGCGCAAAATATCTCGACCTGCTGAGCGGTATTGGCGTGAATGCGCTGGGGTACGGGCATCCTGCGATAGAGCGAGCCATCGTGAACCAGAGCCGGGCGTTGATTCACACGTCGAACCTCTTCTATCACGAGGGGCAGGCGGAGTTGGCGCTTCGATTGACAGAGCGCACTGGAATGGATCGCGCTTTCTTTTCGAACACGGGCACTGAAGCGTGGGAAGGCGCGCTGAAGCTGGCTCGCGCGCATGCGGGATTGCTGCGCAATGAAGGCAAGCAGATCGGGACGAAATTCCTGGCGTTGGAGCAAAGCTTCCACGGCCGCACGTTTGGGTCAATGTCGACGACGTACAAGGCGAAATATCGCGAGCCGTTTGCGCCGGGTGTTCCGGGAGTGGAGTTTGTCCGGTTCAACGACGTGACGGACCTGCGTGCGAAGTTTTCCAATGAGTTCTGCGCGATTCTTGTTGAGGCCATCCAAGGCGAAGGCGGAATCCGGCCCCTGAGCCAGGAGTTCTTTGACGAGGCTCGGAAACTGGCGGATTCGACTGGCGCACTCCTGATTGTCGACGAAATTCAGGCGGGCATGGGACGCACCGGCAAGTGGTGCGGTTATCAGCACTACGGAATCAAGCCGGACATCACAACGCTGGCAAAGCCGCTTGCAGGCGGAATTCCACTTGGAGCAATTCTATGCACCGAAGAAGCGGCGCGCGCGATTCATGCCGGAATGCACGGAACGACATTTGGCGGTGGTCCGCTGGCGTGTGCGGTGGCAATTGCGGTGATCGATGAGATCGAAACCGATGGGCTACTCTCGCATGTGACTGAGGTGGGCGACTACTTCCAGGCGGAACTGCGCGGGCTTGCGAAAAAGCACGAGTGCATCAAGAACGTTCGAGGAAAGGGATTGATGCTGGCGGCGGAGCTGGACAACGCCGATCTGGCGAAGCAGACGGTTGCCGAGATGCTGAAGCGAAGGATTGTGATCAACTGCACGAGCGATACGGTTTTGCGTTTCCTGCCACCGTTCATTCTTGAGCGCAGGCATGTGGACGAGGCGATTAAAGCGCTGGACGAAATCTTTGCCGAGAAGGCAGCGGCTGTGAGTGCAGCCGATAAACCCGCTGGAGGGAGCAACCGTGGCTAGCAGAACACTTGTGGAACGCCGGGCATCTGAAGTGCCCGTGCAGAAGGATCCGGACATTCTCGCGGCGGCCGCACGGCTTGCCGGAGAAGATCTTTGTTCGATTGCGGACCTCTCCAGCGCAGAGGTACGAGCGATTGTGAAGCTGGGACACGACGTCAAGCTGAATCCGCGCGAATACCGGCATGCACTGGACGCGAAGCAGATGGTGCTGATGTTTGAGAAGGCGAGCTTGCGGACCCGACTCTCATTCGAGGCGGGCATCAACACGATGGGCGGCAACGCAATCTTTTTCGATCAGACCAACTCCCCTCTCGGCGAGCGCGAATCCATTGCCGATGTGGCGCGAAACGTGGAGCGCTGGGTTGATGTAATTGTGCTGCGTACCTATGCTCACGACACGATCACCGAGATGGCCGCGAATGCTCACCTGCCGGTGATTAATGCGCTGTCGGACTTTGAGCATCCCTGCCAGGCCCTGGCTGACTTTATGACCCTGGAGGAGCACTTCGGATCGGCGGCTGGATTGAACTTCACGTATGTAGGCGACGGAAACAACGTGTGCCACTCGCTCATGCTCACGGGAGCGCAACTGGGTGCGAACGTCACGGTGGCGACTCCGCGGGGATATTCACCGGACATCGAAATTGTGACCCGGGCGCGCGAGATTGCTGAACAGAATGGCTGCGAGGTGAAACTCACGCAGGATCCGCAAGCTGCGGCGGAGAACGCCGATGCCCTTTACACAGATGTGTGCGTGAGCATGGGCATGGAGCACGAATCAACGAAGCGCGCGCCAATCTTCCGACCGTTCCAGGTGAACGAAACGTTGATGGGCAAAGCGAGAGGGAGCGCAGTCTTCATGCATTGTTTGCCGGCGCGCCGGAATGCAGAGGTGACGGATGCCGTGCTGGATGGGCCGCAGTCAATTGTGTTTGATCAAGCCGAGAACCGTATGCACGCGCAGAAAGCATTGCTGTTGTTGTTGCTGGGCGGACTGGCGAATGTTGAGAAGTTTAATAGCTAGCTGTTAGCTCTTGGCTATCAGCTCGGCTCCTGAGATCGCGGCGCTGTGTGACTTAAGCAACGTGTCACGCTTGACACCTTGTGAGGACTTGAAAGCATGTCAGTAATTCTTGAATCTCTGCCTGTCGGTGAAAAGGTTGGAATCGCCTTCTCCGGCGGGCTTGACACCTCTGCGGCTCTGCACTGGATGAAGCAGAAAGGTGCCTTCCCATACGCATATACGGCTAATCTGGGTCAGCCGGATGAAACCGACTACGATGCGATTCCGCGGGCAGCTCTCGAATATGGAGCTGAAAAAGCTCGCCTGATCGATTGCCGCGGACCGCTTGTGCGCGAAGGGATAGCGGCACTGCAGGCTGGCGCGTTCCACATCAGCACCGCGGGGGTCACCTATTTCAACACCACGCCAATTGGCCGCGCCGTGACGGGCACGATGCTGGTGACAGCGATGAAGGAAGACGACGTCAACATATGGGGCGATGGGTCCACGTTCAAGGGCAATGATATCGAGCGCTTCTATCGTTACGGTCTGCTGGTCAATCCCGCGCTTCAGGTGTACAAGCCCTGGCTCGACGCTGCCTTCATTGATGAATTGGGCGGCCGTGCGGAGATGTCTGCTTTCATGCAGCGGTCCGGGTTCGCTTACAAGATGTCGGCAGAGAAGGCCTACTCGACCGACTCCAATATCCTGGGCGCAACTCACGAAGCCAAGGACCTCGAGCATCTGTCTTCGTCGATAAGGATCGTGGTGCCGATCATGGGAAGGGCTCACTGGCGCGACGATGTCGAGGTGCAGCGCGAGGAGGTTGCGGTCCGCTTCGAAGAGGGCTTCCCTGTCGCACTGAACGGAACTCACTTCGATGATCCGGTGGAACTGCTGCTGGAAGCGAATCGAATTGGCGGACGGCACGGTCTCGGCATGTCAGACCAGATCGAGAACCGCATTATCGAGGCAAAGAGCCGCGGAATTTACGAAGGTCCCGGACTCGCCCTGCTCTACATCTGCTACGAGCGGCTTATCACCGGAATTCATAATGAGGATACGATCGAGCAGTACCGCGAGAATGGGCGCAAACTCGGAAGACTGCTGTACCAGGGACGTTGGTTCGATCCGCAGGCAATCATGCTGCGCGAAGCGGCGCAGAGATGGGTTGCGAAGCCGGTGACGGGCGAGGTCACGCTGGAGTTGCGGCGCGGCAATGACTACTCGATCTTGAATACCGAGTCGCCAAACCTGACGTTTCATCCCGAGCGGCTCAGCATGGAGAAGACGGATTCGGCATTCTCACCCCGGGATCGGATCGGACAGCTCACAATGCGCAACCTGGACATCACTGACACACGGGAGAAGCTGATTACGTATTCGAAGGCCGGACTGCTTACATTGAGCAGAGGGAATGAGATGCCGCAGTTGAATGGGAGTGAGGAGAAAGAGCCGGTGAGAGGCGCGTAGCGGAGATGTCGAACGAACAACAATCCGGAAAGATGTGGTCGGGACGGTTCCGCGAGCCTCTAGATAAGGAGTTCGAACTCTGGCAGCGGTCGATCGTGTTTGACTGGCGGCTGCTTGCGCAGGAAGTAGCGGCCAGCATGGCGCACGCGTCTGCCCTGGCTGCCGCCGGTGTGCTCACTGCTACCGAGTTGAAAGAGTTGCGTTCGGCGCTCAATGCTGTTGCGGCAGAGTTCGGGACAGCGGAAGGCTCAGAGCGGATGCGCAACCATCCGGTTGCGGAGGATATCCATCACTTCGTGGAGTTGTCTCTCGTCGAGCGAGTGGGCTCTCTGGGGCGGAAGCTGCACACGGGACGTTCACGCAATGAGCAAATAGCAACAAATCTTCGGTTGTATGTGCGTGAACACATCGACAACGTGGTGACTGCGCTGGCGAAGTGGGCGGGTGCCTTGCTGGACCGGGCTAAGTCTGCCGGCGATGCCGTAATGCCGAGTTATACGCACTTGCAGCGGGCAGAGCCGGTGCTGTTGGCGCACTGGATGCTGGCGTACGTGGAGATGATTCTGCGGGATGCCGAGCGGTTGAAGGATTGCGCGGCACGGCTGAATTATTGTCCGCTGGGATCGGGAGCGGTTGCCGGCGCCACGCTGGCCTTGGATCGCACGATTGCGGCGCGGGAGCTTGGGTTCGCGGCGCCCACTGCGAACTCGATGGATGCGACCAGCGATCGGGATTTCATCCTGGAGTACCTGCAGGCGCTCACATTCGTTGGACTGCATCTCAGCCGGTTTGCTGAAGAGATCACGCTGTTTGCCACGGCGGAGTTTGGGTTTGTGATCCTGCCGGAGGCGTTTTCGACCGGCTCGAGCGCGATGCCGCAGAAGAAGAATCCGGATTTGACGGAACTGATTCGCGCAAAAGTCGGGCGTATCCACGGCGCGGCAGAGGCAGTCACATTGCAGTTGAAAGGGCTGCCGCTGGCCTACAACAAGGACATGCAGGAGACGCAGGAGCCGGCGTTCCAGGTGGAATTTGTTGCCCAGATGCTGGAACTGGTGGCGCGGTTCACAGCCGCCCTGCAGTTCAATTTCGATCGCATGCGGGACGCCGCACAGACTGGGTATCTGAATGCGATGGCTGGAGCCACTTACCTGGTGCACAAGGGAGTTCCCTTCCGGACAGCTCACGAGAAGATTGGCAACGCGGTTCGTTATGCGCTGGAAAAAGGAGTGGAACTCGGCGAGCTGAGCATGGATGAGCTACGGACGTTTGGGAGTGAGTTTGGCGATGACTTCTACGCAGCTGTAACGCTGGAAGCTACCCTTGACTGCCACGACGTGATTGGGGGGACTGCGACAGCACGGGTCCAAAGTGCGTTGAGGGAGACTGCGGGAAGAGTCGCGGCTCTGAAGAAGACGGGCGCAACGGAGGTGGCTCATGCTGGTGCGTAAGGCACTTCTGAAGGACGCAACCAATATCTACGACCTGGTGAATTCACTTTCGGGAGACGGCACTCTGCTGAAGCGGTCGTTTGCGGAGATCTGCGAGAACGTACGGGATTTCACCGTCGCAGAATCGGATGGCGGCGTGTTTCTCGGTTGCGGCGCATTGCACTTCTATGGTCCGCATCTGTGCGAAGTTCGTTCGATCGTGGTGAAACCAGAGGCGAAGGGACAAAGCGCCGGCGGACGCATTTTGAAGTCCTTGATTGAAGAGGCAGAGGAACACGGAATCCAGTCGGTGTGCCTGTTCACGCGCATTCCGGATTTCTTTTTCAAGTATGGATTTCGTCCAGTCGAGGACAAGACGGAACTGCCCGATAAGATTTTCAAGGATTGCCAGCTTTGTCCGCGGCTGCACCGCTGCGACGAGGTAGCGATGGTGCGTGGGCGGATTCCGAGGATCTCCATTCTTGGGCCGAAATACGAAGCGGAGCAGCTGGTGAAGCTGGGCGGATAATCGCCCACTCATCGCGACGCGACTTGGCTCGTTGGGCACAGGTTCTGCCTAGAAACCTTCCGGTCAGTTCTTATAGCCCCAGACACCGACATGATCGTCAACGAGCAGGGCGATCAGATTCAGAATCACCACGGCAAAGAAAGCGAGCACCACGTTGGTGCTCAGCGTCTGCATGGTCGTTGCAATCACACTCTCGCAATAGCCCAGTTCGGAACAGGTGCGCCAGTTCAGAGCTGAATACGTTCCGAGAAACGTCAGGGCCATTAAAGACAGCAGAAATGTAGAACGGCTCGCTGGGCGTACGAGGAAGAACACCGGGAAGCAGAGAACGGGCATCGCACAGTAGACCAGACTGAGCACCGTGTCCTGTCGCAGGTCGATCGACATCGCAGACCAAACTCCGCGTACGCTGACCCCGACGCTGAGTACGCCTGCGAGAGCGAGAAGGACAGCCCAGATGATTCCGCGAATCGTCATGCGTCATGGCCTCGAGTGAGTTTTATTGGCGAGTGGCTTCTCTCTCAAGAATGGCGGCTGCTACGGCGGCTTGTCCATAGCTGAGTCCACCATCGCCAGGGCTCACTTGACGATGTTGGAGGACTTTGAAGCCTTTTTCTTCGAGGCCGCAGCGGAGCAGACGAGCTAAACGGCGATTGTGCATGCATCCGCCGGAGAGCGCGACCTCGGTGATGCCGGTTGATTCTCGCGCATTGGCTGCTGCTGCGATGAAACCTGCGGAGATGCCCGCGTGGAATTGCGCTGCGATTCGGGGCTTGGGCACGCCGCGTCGGAGGTCGTCGATAAGGGCGCGCCAGAGTTGCGCGATTCCAAGGACCCTGGGACCAGTTTTCGAGGGTTCTGAGCCTCCGAGTTTCAGTACGTAATTACTTCGCGTCAATGTGTCGGCTTCGTCGACAGCGATGCCTTCGAGTTCGATTGCGGCCTGGGCATCGTAGTCGACCACGCGGCGATTCAGAATCACGGCGGCTGCGGCATCGAAGAGGCGGCCGAGGCTCGAGGTCGGCGGAGAATTGATGCCGCGCTCGATCATGCGTGACAGGAGCCGGGCTTCATGATCGCTGGCGCCTGTGAGTTCCCTTGCCTCGTGTTCGGCGAATCCTGCATTGATCAGATGTGCGAAGGCCATGCGCCAAGGTTCGCGAATAGCGGCTTCACTGCCGGGCATGGGAACGTAGTCGAGGTGGGCGAAGCGGTCGAAGCGATCGAGGGTACAGATGAGCACTTCCCCTCCCCAGATGCGGCCATCGGTGCCGTAGCCTGTGCCGTCGAGAGAGAGCCCGATGACCGGACCGTTGAGTGCGTGCTCTGCCATGCAGGCGGCGATATGGGCGTGATGATGCTGGACGGCGATGAGACGGAGGTTTCGTTGCTTCGCATGCTGTTGCGCCCAGCTGGTGGAGAGATAGCCGGGGTGCAGATCGTGGACGATGATCTGCGGTTCGATTTCGAAGGTGTGCGAGAGGTGAGCAAGGGAATGCTCGAAGAACTCGAGGCCAGTCGGGTTCTCCAAATCTCCGAGATGCTGGCTCTGGTAGGCAAATCTGCCACGAGCGAGGGCGAAGACGTTTTTCAAATGGCCCCCTACAGCGAGCATGGGCGGAGCATCCAGCGGCAATGGGATGGTCAGCGGGACGTATCCTCGGGCGCGACGAATGAGCTGAGGCGCTTCGTCGACGATAGCGGCCACGGAGTCATCGCAGCGCTGCAGAATCTCGCGATTGTGCATCAGGAATGCGTCCGCGATATTGCCGAGACGGGTCCGCGCTTCCTCGTTGTCGATGGCAATGGGCTCTTCGCTAAGGTTCGCGGAGGTCATGACAAGAGCCTTGACGCGGGGATCGGCGAAAAGCAGATGCTGGAGCGGAGCATAAGGGAGGTAGACACCCAGCCAGGGGATTCCAGGCGCAACGGACGGTGCGATGCTATTGGACGGTCGGGCCTGCGCGAGGACGATGGGACGTGCCGAAGTTTGCAGCAGGGCTTCTTCAGCGGCGGTCAACTCACAGAGCGCCTGTGCCGCGGCAAGATCACGGATCATCACGGCGAGCGGCTTGCCATAGCGATGCTTCCGTTGTCTCAGCCGCGCGACGGCGGCTTCGCTGGTTGCGTCGACGGCAAGATGGAAGCCGCCGATGCCCTTGATGGCGAGGATGTCGCCGCGCAGTAGGCGCTCGATGGTATCGGATACGGGATCGGAGCTTTCGATCCGGACACCGTCTCGAGATTCAAGCCAGACGTGTGGACCGCAGCGCCAGCAGGCATTGGGCTGCGCGTGGAAGCGGCGATTGAGAGGATCGTCGTATTCGGCCTGGCACTCCGGGCACATCGGAAATACAGCCATCGAGGTTTGCGGACGGTCGTAGGGGATCCGCCGAGTGATGGTGAAGCGTGGCCCGCAGTTGGTGCAATTAAGAAATGGATAACGGTACCGGCGATCGGAGGGGTTGAGGAGTTCGCGGAGGCAATCGGGACAGGTAGCGGCATCAGCAGGAATGCCGGTGCTTACGTGCCCGTGAGCCTCGCTGGCGATGATGCGGAAGGCAATCTCGCCAGTCGGTGCAAGGTCCGCGAGCAGAACGGAATCGATCCGCGCCAGCGGTGGCGTTTCGGAGTTGAGACGGCTGATGAAAGATCGGATGCGGAACTCAGCACCCTCAAGCTCGATGATCACTCCATCGGTGTCGTTACCAATGAAGCCGGCAAGATGTTCTTCGGTTGCGAGGCGATAAACGAACGGTCGAAAGCCGACACCCTGAACCACGCCTCGGACCCGGATAATCTTGCGAACAGCTTCCGGCTCCGGGTCCAGGGGTGTGGATGACGTCAAAATTTCGCGCCTCAGATTCAGCATAACGTAAGCACAAATCGAGTCACTACATAAACTTCGGGCTGGGGCAACCAAAGCTTTGCAAACCGGACTCCAATGATCTGTGCGGGGACGTGGAGTACGAGGCAAGCCTCGTCTCAGAGTTAGTTTTCAGAAGAGAAACTTCGATTAGTTAAATCCTCCCCCATTCCCCAAGGGCCAGAAAGGGCCCGCAGTAACAGAGGTGAACCTTATGAAAAAAATTATGTTGGCACTCGCATTTGCGGGCCTGGCGACCCTGAGCTGGGCAGACGATAAGAAACAGGATGCGACGGAGCGGCTAGACAAGGCTGCAATCGTGCTCCATGAGGTGATGAACACACCGGACAAGGGTATTCCTTCAGAAGTGATGGATCACGCGCGGTGCGTAGCAGTAGTTCCTCACATGATTAAAGGCGGATTTGTCTTCGGCGCAGAGGGCGGCAAAGGAGTCGCGACCTGCCGTACGAGCAAAGGGTGGAGCGCTCCTGCGTTCTTTGCAGTAACCGGCGGAAGCTGGGGCCTGCAGATCGGCGTGGAGGGCATCGACCTGGTGATGGTTTTCCAGAACGAAGAGGGCATGAAGCACCTGTTGCAGAGCAAGTTCAAGATCGGTGCTGATGCATCGGCTGCTGCCGGACCGGTTGGCCGCCATGCTTCCGCGAATACCGATTGGAAGATGAACGCTGAAGTCCTGACGTATTCTCGCGCCAAGGGCGCTTTTGCCGGGTTGACCTTGAATGGCGCCGACGTTCGGCCCGACGAGGATTCGATGCGCGCGATGTACGGTGGCGACGTGACTTATCGCTCCGTCCTCACGGGATCTGTACCTCCTCCGGCCTCCGCCCATACCTTTCTCTCCGCGGTTCGCGGGTCGAAGGCTGAGGCTGCCGAAGTCACCAACAAATAAAAGCTAAAGTGTGTTGCGAAAGACGGCGAGCACCCGGGTACTGTCCGGGTGCTCGCTGTATTTGGGGCTATCCGTTTTGCTTCCAAGTACCGCGTAAGCAGCGTCCAATCTGCAACTGGCCGCAAGTGCCTATACAGATTTGAAAGAATTGAAGGAATGATAGATCGTTGGCTAATCCGACGCGCGATGCCGGTTGCGGCAGTTGTGTTTATTTTTGCGGCATCGGCCACTATCCGGGCGCAGGCGCCCGATCTTCCGACCGTCGTTCGGGGTGTAGACGCATCGGTAAAAGATCGGCTCGACCGCTTGACCTCTTACACGGTTACGGAGCACTACGCAGTCTTCCGGGGACATGACGATACCAATCCAACAGCTGAAATGCTGGTGAAAACGACGTATCGCAAAGAGACCGGGAAAAACTACGAAATCCTGTCGCAGAGTGGATCCTCACTGTGGCGGAATGAAGTGCTGAAGACGCTGCTTGAAAATGAGCAACGGATGAGCCAGCCGGGGAATGTTGAGACAGCACTGATCAACAGCTGGAACTACGACATGAAATTGAACCAGAACGCGGCGCAGATGCTGAACGGGCGGCAATGCCTGGTGCTGGATATCACGCCGCGCCGCAAGAGCCAGTTCCTGTTCAAAGGAGAGTTGTGGGTAGACGCTCACGATTACGCCATTGTGCAGTTGAAAGGCACGGCCGCGAAGAGCGCGTTCTTCCTGGCCAATGCGGCGGAGGTAACAAGGCAATACGCCGAGTTCGATAATCTGCCGATGGCGACCCATGCCGAAGCGGTTTCGGCCAGTGCCCTGCTCGGCCAGACGCTGGTCAAGGTTGATTACAACGGTTATCAGATGCAGCTGCTTGCGAGTCCGTTGAAAGCCTCAGCAAATCGCTGATTTCATCGTCGCCGAACCAGGAATTTGCTGCAGACAGGCCTGTGCCGGGTGACGAATGAACAGGCAAACTGCCGCACGTCTGCCTTATACTGAGCACCTGTGATTTCGATTCTGGGTGACTGGAAACTCGATGCCGCGCTGGGCTCGTGCCTGGTGCTGGGGCTGCGGCATGGCTTTGACTACGATCACCTGGCTGCCATCTCGGATATCACCGCCGTACAGCGAAACTGGAAGAGCGGCCTGCGCCTGGGCATGACGTATGCACTGGGACATGCAGCGACGGTGGTGGCGTTAGGGGTCGCGGTGCTGCAGTTGCACATGGGATTGCCGGGGGCGTTGGATCACTGGACAGAACGGCTGATCGGGCTCACCCTGATCGTTCTTGGAATTGGGGTCGTGGCTGGAATCATGCGCAAAGATGCGCATGGACACCGACATAGCCGGATCGAGAGCAGGCTGGCAATCGCGATCAATGGAGTCATGTGGCTGGCGTGGCGGATCCGGCGGTTGTGGAATCCCGCGGTAGCGAAACCGGGGCGATTCCAGTGGATGTATAACGGAAAGTCTGTTTTCCTGATCGGCGTGTTGCATGGAGTAGGCGCGGAGACTCCCAGCCAGCTTGCGCTGTTCTTCCTGACCGCAAACCTTGGCGGCACCTCGCGCGGCATGCTGGGGCTAGCGGCGTTTGCGCTGGGACTGGTCGCGATGAACGCGATGATGACGGCGACGATTGGCGGAGCGTTCAACTCCGGCGCACATCATCCGCGCTTCTATCACGTGATTGCATGGACGGGCGCGGTCTACAGCTGCGGGATTGGGCTGATCTTTCTGCTGGGAATTTCCGATCGGCTGCCATCGCTAAGTTAGCGTCGCGGTTCGACACGCGAAAAGCACCTGATTCGGAACATCTTCCTGCACGCATTTCCAACGTAATCAAATAGCCACTGAACGGCGTGACCGTGGTCACGGCTAGTCGTATGCCTCCGGGCGTAAAACAGAGCCAGACGGAGAGCGGAGCGTAAGGTAAGTACTTCGCACTCAGCTGTCTGGAGGGATTGTGGCTGCATTTACACCACCGCCGCTGCCGAGCGATGACAAACGCTGGAAGATCGTGGCCGGCACGATGCGCAAGAACGGGTTTGCGCGGCACGCTCTGATCGAGACTCTGCACACGGTTCAGTCCTCATTCGGGTATCTGGACGATGATGCGATCCGCTTTGTGGCGCGGTCGCTGCGCATACCTTTGAGCCAGGCCTATGGAGTGGTGACGTTCTATCACTATTTCAGCCTGAAACCGCCCGGCAAGCACACGATAACGCTCTGCGCCGGGACGGCCTGCTACATCAAAGGCACCGACAAATTGATCGCGTCGGCCGAGAAGCATCTTGCAGTGAAAAGCGGTCAGACCACCAAGGACGGCCAGGTCAGCCTGATGACAGCCCGCTGCGTCGGCGCCTGCAGCCGCGCACCGGTGATGATCTGCGACGGCGAGATTGGCGGCGAAGTTACGGATGAGCAGATGATCGCTCAGTTGGAAAGGTGGGCGGTCGAATGACGATTGAAGAACTGGAGCAGATAGCAACGAGCGTTCAACAGGAAAACGCCAAGTACGACTATGAAGTGAACGTCTGCATGGACCTGGCGTGCGCAAGCCAGGGTGCGGGATTGCTGCGGGACGCGCTGGTGAAGATAGCGGAAGCCTCCGGCAAGAAGGTCCTGGTTCGCAAGACGGGATGCATGGGGCCCTGCTCTTCGGGTCCCCTGGTACGCGTTGATCCGGATGAAACGCTGTACGGAAAGGTCAAGGCAGAAAATGCAGGGGCGATCATCAACAGCCTCGGTGACCAGCCCGTAGCGGAGCTACAGTGCGATCTGAATGAGCACTTCGAAAAACAGGTTCGCGTGGTACTGGAGAATGCGGGCCACATCGATCCAGAAAAGATCGACGAATATATTTCGCGCGATGGCTACAAGGCCCTGCTGACTGCATTGACTGAAATGACTCCCAATGGAGTTGTCCATCGCATCACCGAGAGCGGGCTTCGAGGACGCGGGGGCGGCGGATATCCGTCTGGACTGAAGTGGGGCACAGTCGCGAAAGCTTCGGGCGATTTGAAGTACGTGGTATGCAATGGTGACGAAGGCGACCCCGGCGCATTTATGGATCGCAGTGTTATGGAAGGCGATCCGCATCGGGTGATCGAGGGCATGGCGATTGCCGCATACGCAGTCGGCGCCAGCAAGGGTTTCATCTACGTGCGGGCTGAGTATCCGGTTGCGGTTTCAAGATTGACGACCGCCCTGCGCGAGGCGCGCAGACGTGGGCTGCTGGGCAGCGGGATCTGCAATACGACTTTCAATTTCGATATCGAGATTCGGCTCGGGGCCGGGGCGTTCGTATGCGGTGAGGAAACAGCTCTGCTGGCATCGATCGAGGGACGGCGCGGCACGCCAAAGCCGCGGCCACCGTATCCGGCAGTGAGCGGACTCTGGGGCAAGCCAACGCTGATCAACAACGTGGAAACCTATGCCAACATCGCGCCAATCGTGCGCAACGGCGGCAAATGGTTCTACAACATGGGTTCGGAGCGTTCGAAGGGGACAAAGGTCTTTGCCCTTACCGGCCGCATAAAGAACACCGGCCTGATCGAGGTTCCACTGGGCATCAAGCTCTGGGAAATCATCGATGTCATTGGCGGAGGCGTTCCGGGCGGGCACAAGCTGAAAGCGATCCAGACCGGCGGGCCATCGGGCGGATGCATTCCCGCAAACATGATGGGGCTGGGCGTCAGTTACGACGCGCTGATGGCGGCGGGCTCGATCATGGGATCCGGCGGCATGATCGTCATGGACGATACGTCGTGCATGGTAAACGTGGCCCGGTTCTTCGTCGAGTTCTGCATGACAGAATCGTGCGGCAAGTGCATTCCCTGCCGGGCAGGAACCGCCCAGATGTACACACTGCTGACGCGGTTCTGCGAAGGCACAGGGACGATGGACGACCTGGAGTTGCTGATCGAACTATGCGACACGGTAAAGGAGACGAGCCTTTGCGGGCTCGGACAGACGGCGCCGAATCCAGTCCTGAGCACGTTGAAGTATTTCAAGAACGAGTACCTCGAACACATTGTGCACAAGCGCTGCCCGGCGGGCGTCTGCAACATGGCCGGAGTGACTGCCGCTGAACCGGCGACCGTGGAGGTGTTGGCATGACCGAGGCTCCGTTTGAAGTCAAAACACTGATCATCGACGGGCAGGAAGTGAGCGCTCGCCGTGGCCAGACCATTCTGGATGTAGCGCGCGAGAACGACATCAACATCCCGACCCTCTGCCATCTTGAGGGATTGAGCAACGTTGGTGCGTGCCGGTTGTGCCTGGTGGAAATCAAGGGCAGCAACAAGCTGTTGCCGGCATGTGTCGCGACCGTTTCAGAAGGCATGGTGGTCAGCACCAATACCGAGCGGCTGCAGCGGCATCGGCACAACATCCTGGAACTGCTGTTCGCAGAGCGCAATCATGTTTGTGCGGTTTGCGTGTCGAATGGACACTGCGAACTGCAGGCGATGGCACAGGACCAGGGGTTGACGCATGTGCGCCTGCCGTATCGGAATCCGGATCTGCCGGTTGACGCATCTCATGAGCGCTTTACCGTAGACCACAATCGCTGCATCCTCTGCACGCGGTGCGTACGGGTCTGCGGAGAAATCGAGGGTGCGCATGTGTGGGACGTGATGGGGCGCGGAATCGATTCGATGGTCATTACGGACCTGCACGAAGACTGGGGTAAATCGAGCTGCACTCGCTGCGGCAAGTGCGTTCAGGTGTGCCCGACTGGGGCGCTGTTTGATAAGAGCAAGATCGGCTCCGATCATCCCAAGTACCCCGACTTCCTGCCGTACCTGAACCTGATGAGGGAGGCGCGATGAGCAGCAAACTTAGGCTGGCAACGGCATGGCTGGACGGGTGTTCCGGATGCCACATGTCTTTCCTGGACATGGATGAACGGCTCCTTGAACTGGCTGAGCACGTCGATGTGGTCTACAGTCCGGTAGTCGATACGAAGGAATTCCCGGACAACGTTGACATCGTGCTGGTTGAGGGCGCGGTGGCATCAGTGGATGACGAGAAGAAGATCAAGAAGATCCGCGCGCATTCAAAAATGCTGATCGCGATGGGCGATTGCGCCATCACGGGCAACGTGCCATCGATGCGTAATCCGATAGGGCCAGAGGCCATTCTAAACAGGGCATACATTGAGAACGCGACGATCCAGCCGCAGATTCCGTGCGTGGTTGTGCCGAAACTGCTGAAGACGGTGAAGCCTATTCACGAATTTGTAAGGGTTGACGTCTTTTTGCCAGGTTGCCCGCCCTCTGCCCAGACGTTTCATACAGCGCTGACGGCGCTCATTACCGGCGAGCCGCTGGATATTCCAGCGCTCACCCGCTTTGGAGCCTGACATGAGCCAAACGATAACCATCGATCCCGTAACGCGGCTCGAAGGACACGGCAAAATTACGATTCAGCTGAACGCGCAGGGCGAGGTCGAGGATGCCCATTTCCATGTGACCCAGGTGCGCGGGTTTGAGAAGTTTTCAGAGGGCCGGCCGTTCTATGAGATGCCATCCTTGACTGCCCGCATCTGCGGCATCTGCCCCGTATCGCACCTGCTGGCTTCGGCGCAGGCCTGCGAGGCGATTATGTCGGTGCGGATTCCACATACCGCCGCGCAGTTGCGGCGCATTCTGAATCTCGCACAGATGGTGCAGTCGCATGCCCTGAGCTTCTTCCATTTGTCGTCGCCAGATCTGCTGCTGGGGATGGAATCCGATCCGGCACGCCGGCACATCTTTGGGGTTGCGGCGGCACGACCCGAACTGGGGCGGGCGGGGATTGCCCTGCGGCGGTTCGGGCAGCACATCATTGAACTGCTTGGTACGAAGCGAATCCACACCGGCTGGGTGATTCCGGGTGGAGTGGCTGAACCGTTGAGCGGTGCCAAACGCGATGAGATGCTGGCGATGATGCCGGAAGCTTATGCGAACATTGGCATGGCACTTGCGGCCTACAAGCAAATCGCGGACAAGTTCCAGCAGGAAATTTCAGTGTTCGCAAACTTCCCTTCAAGCTACCTGGGCCTGGTCAATGAAGACGAGTCCATCGAGTTTACTGATGGCGCGCTGCGGCTGATCGGGCCGAAAGGCGAGATCATCGACGACGGGATTACAGCCCAGCGCTTCACAGAAGTGATCGGTGAGGCTGTTGAGCCTTACAGCTACACCAAGTTCGTCTACTACAAGCCCATGGGGTATCCGGAAGGCAGCTATCGCGTTGGGCCTCTGGCACGGTTGAACATCGTGAAGAAGATGGGCACTCCGAAGGCAGACGAGGAACTGGCAGAGTTCAAACAGATTGCGACCGGGCCAATCGAGAGCTCGTTCTTCTATCACCATGCTCGCCTCGTTGAAGTGATGCACGGAATCGAAAAGATCGAACGTCTCCTTGCCGATCCCCTGATCCTTGACAAGCATGTGCGGGCTACCGCAGGCGTGAACAGGCCGGAAGGCGCAGGACAGATCGAAGCGCCCCGCGGAACGCTGAACCACCACTACAAAGTGGACGACGACGGCAAGATCATCTGGGCCAACCTGGTTGTCGCCACCGGTCATAACAACAACGCGATGAACAAGGGCGTTCTTCAAGCGGCGAGATGTTACGTGAAGGACGGAAAGTTTACAGAAGGCGCGCTGAACCGCGTGGAGGCAGTGATCCGCACGTTCGATCCCTGCCTGAGTTGCTCGACCCATGCTTTCGGACAGATGCCTCTTGCGATGACATTGCTGTCCGCGGACGGAGAAGTTGTCGACCGGGTTGTACGCTGAGTACGATTGCAATATGACCTTTGCGGCCCGATGTCTCATTCTTGCCTGCGGCAATACGCTGCGTGAGGATGATGGCATCGGGCCGTTTCTTGCCTCCTGGGCGGAAGAGCGGTGGCGCGATGATCCGCGGGTACGCATACTGTGCGATCACCAATGGACTCCGGAGATGGCGGAAGAGGTCGCCGCAGCCGAGGCGGTGATCTTTGTGGATTGCTCGCTGGATCAAGCTCCGGGTCAAATTATGTTGCGTGAACTTGGCTCGGCTCCATTGAAGCCAGGTCTGGTTACGCATCATCTCAGCGCTGCGGAACTGCTCAGCGTAGCTCAAGATCTGTATGGAAAGCAGCCCCGCAGCGCCTGTCTGCTGACGATTGGAGCCGGAAGCATCGAGCTGGGTGAAGAACTGAGTGAAGCCGTTAAGAAGGCGCTGCCAGAAGCCCAGGGAGTGCTGGAGGACTCAGTGCAGCGCCTGCTTAATTCGCCGTCGAAAGGTTAGCGCGCGTACCCGGCAAGTTTGAACGAGTAAGCGTAGTCCCCCTTCGGAGTTCCTTTCAGAGCAATGCGAGTTCCGCCACTCTGTTCGGTTGAGCCGAGTTCGTCGTTCCCGCCAAGCTGCGTGATTTTCACTCCGGACTTCGCCTGGAGATCGGAGATTGTGAGGGTCTGGCCTTTCGGTTTGCCCAAAACAGTTACATAGAGATCGTCGCCTTTCCGTGTAAAGCGAAGATCATCTCCTTCAACGCTCTTCCCTACGGCTTCCTTCCACGGCACGGTGTCGTAGATGGCTTCGCCATTTTGCTTGAGCCAGGCGCCAAGAGCTTTCAGACGATCCATTTGGATGGGCGGGATGGTGCCGTCGGCTTCGGGACCCACATCAAGCAGGAGATTGCCGTTTTTACTGACGATGTCGACAAGCAGGGAGATAAGTTCTCCAGGAGCGATGGTTTCCTTCTCGCCTTCGGCGCGGTTGTAGCCGAAGGAGCGGCCAAGCCCACGGCACTCTTCCCATTTCTTCTCGCTGATCTGGTCCTTCTTTTCGTATTCAGGCGAGGTGAAGTCAGAGTGCTTGATACCGAAGCGGTCGTCGATGACGCCGTCGGGCAGGGCGTTGTAGTAGTCGGCCTCAACTTGGAGAGCGTTGCCGGTTTTCGGCCAGTCGATGTCGTTCCAGAGAACCGCGGGCTTGTAGCGGTCGATCAACTCGTGAATCTGGGCGAAGGCGTAATCACCATACGCTTTGCTCTCGGGCTTAACGGACTGGTAGTCCTTCTCTGTTTCAATCGGACCGGTGTTGAAGGTCCAGTCGTATCCACCAGAGTAGTAGAGGCCCATCTTCATGCCATGCTTCTGAATCGCGCTCGTCAGATCGCCGACGATGTCGCGCTCCGCATGAAGTTGATTCGGCTTGAGGCTCGGAGTTGGATTGGGCGTCGTGCTGGGCCAGAGCGTGAAGCCCTCGTGGTGCTTGGTGGTCAGCACGACATAACGCGCGCCCGCGTCCTTGAAGACGGCTGCCATCTTATCCGGATTCCACTTCTTCGATTCGCGATTGAAAGCCGGCGCGAAATCATAGTACCCCGCATCACCGAAGTGCTGTTTGTGGTACTGCGCGGTCGGCGAACCGGGGATGCGGAGGACGTTGAGGTACCACTCCGCGTAGGGGTTGTACTTGATGTAGTCGGCCGAAGAGAAGTCGTGATCCGCATGACTGACCGGCGCCCAGCCGGGTACAGAGTAGAGGCCCCAGTGGATGAAGATGCCGACCTTGGCTCCGGCATACCACTGAGGAAGCGGATGCTGGTCGAGTGACTCGAGTGTCGGTTCATAGTGTGTGGGCGTCTGCGCGGAAGACGCGGCACACAGTGTGATGGCGGCGGCGAGTACTGCAGCAAGTGGTTTCGGGATCATTGGTGGCCTCGAGTGAGAGTCATACGAATAATACGGCAGCGATCAGAGCCAGCTTCTGACTCGATCGCGTTTGGGCCGACACCTGCCGTTGGGTTGGTTCTGACAGTTGATCCAGGATCGCCCATCCTGCATCTAACCCCGATGGCCATAGCGGCGCAAGCGCACACCTCCCCAGAGAGCCAGGAGTGAAACACAGGTGCATCCAGAGTTTCTCGAACAGCCACTCTCCCACCAATTCAGCACGCTTTTACTCCTTGGGCTCGCCATCTCCTGCGTCACATGGACGATTACCCATGAGGAAATCTTCCGGGAACCGCGCGAATTCTGCAAGGACAAGAGCCAGAACTGCGGGCGGCTCTACCAGCGGAAGTTCTTCTACCTGTTCACGTGCGAGTACTGCTTCAGTCATTATGTAACGGCGCTGTTTTTACTTCTGACCCAGTTCCAGATGCTCTACACAGGCTGGCGTGGTTTCGTGATCTCGGAGTTTGCGCTGGTCTGGATTGCGAACATCTATATGAGTGCGTACAACCGGCTGCGACTCGAGATTAAAGCCGAGAATCTCTCGATCGCAGAGCAGACGAAGAGTACCGATCGGTGAAGGGCTTTTCGTTTTAGATCCCCTGGGAACGCTGGCTCATTGTCTGCCGAAGCCGAGTTTTCCGGCGTAAAGGCATTTCACGCTACTATCGGTTGGAGAGCCAATGATGAAAGTGATTTGCGTGAGCTGCGGATTGCCTCGGGAGGTCGACTGGCACGGGCACACCGTGACAACTTCGATCTACAAGGAACCCGTGGAGGGCCGCATTGGGCTTCGGAAGTTGAACCTTGACGGCGATCGGCAGTCTGACCTGACGGTTCATGGCGGCGAATACAAGTCAGTCTACTGCTATCCGATTTCGCATTACGACTACTGGCAAGCAGAACTTCCTGGAAGATCTCTGCCCATGGGTTCGTTCGGGGAGAACTTCACCGTCGAAGGGCTGGACGAGTCTGTTCATGTTGGCGACACGTTCTCGATCGGTTCAGCGGAGGTTGTCGTCACTCAGCCGCGGCTTCCCTGCTACAAGCTCGGCATCCGATTCGGAATGGATGACATGGTCAAGCGATTCCTTGCCAGCAGACGGACGGGCTTTTACCTGGCCGTGAGTCGCGAGGGTGAGGTTGGGGCCAACGACGAAATCACCTTGCTCAATCGCGAACCGGAGTCCATTCCTGTTTCAGCGATCACGCGGCTTTACATTGCGAAGAGTTACAACGCCGAGGATCTGCTTCTGATCGACCGGGCACTCGGCCTGAACGCATTACCCGATAGCTGGAAGCAGTGGCTGGCGGAGAAGGTGAATCAGCGCAAACGATAGAAGCCCGCCGCTAAGGCAGGCGTCAATGCAGAGCCGGAGATGCGGACGCCGACCGCCAAGAGCAGCAACAGCACGCCAAAGCGAAACATTCTCCTCTTCTCCGCATTCACGCCGACAACGGCTCAAGGGTATGCTTGAGTTGCGCCGGTTGAGGAGTGTGCAGAGTGGGTCTTGCGCTCAGATGGTTCGTGTTCACACTGGTTCTGGGCCTTGCTGCGATCCCCGCGTGGGCAGCGAAGACGGTTAGTGTTGCTCAGCTTGAGCAGATGTTGACCTCGGATCGAGCTGCGCATAAGTCGGACATAGACATCGCGAAGCACATCGCGGCTATTGAGTTGTCAGAAAGGCTCACGCAGGAAGCGCTGAAGCGGCTGCAGCAGCCATTCGCAGGCGATTCGCGCACCGCCACTGCATTGTTTTTGCTGGCGGACCGGTCGGCTTTTCTCGATCTGCCTGCGAGTGAACTGCCAGCGACTCCACCACCGGACGCAGAAGTTCAGCAACACCTCCTGGAGTTGGCGCACAAATTTGCGGTTGAGACCCTTCCGCAACTCCCCAACCTGCTGGCCACGCGCACGACATACAGCTTCGACGACAGCCCGCAGGAAGTAGTACGGGGAGCGTATCCGCAACGAGCCGGAATGCACCTGATCGGTTCGGGCAAGTCGGAGGTTTCGGTCAGCAGAGAGAGGTCGGGTCAGGCAAGCGGCACGTCAGGAAGCATCGCAAGCAGCGGGCTGACCACATGGGGCGAGTTTGGGTCTGCGCTGCTGATCATCCTTGGCGATTCAGTCCGGGGAAAGATGAACTGGAGCCATTGGGAATCAACACCCACGGAAACGCTGGCGGTCTTCCACTACGAAGTGCCAAAGAGCGCGTCGCATTTTGAGGTCGACACCTCCGTGGAGGAGTTTCATGCCGGCGAGTCGGTCCGAATGGCGGGACAACGGGCCAAAGACATGGGGACAATAACGTCCTCGAGCCGGATGATGCGCAGCAAACCGGGCTACCAGGGCTCCCTTTGGATCGATCCTGCGACTGGCACGATCAGGCGCCTAACGCTGGTAGCGGATCTGAAGGGCAATCCCCGGTTCGATCGTGGGGGGATCCTGGTGGAGTACGGCCCGGTGCAGATCGCGAACAAGACGCTGATCTGCCCGCTGCGCAGCCTCGCACTTTCAGAAGCTCCGCCGTCGGTGAACAGTACGATATCCGGCTCGCCTACAGAGTGGGTGAACGAAAATACCTTTACCGATTATCATCTGTTCTCTTCGACGTCTCGGATACTCACCGAGGTGGCTGGCGCAGAAGTGCCGTCGCCGGCGAATGCAGGAACTCAAGAAAGGGCTGCATCTGCTGCCGGGACGACACCTGAGCAAGGTGCAGCGGCAGTTGATCATCTGGAGGCAGAAAAGTCCTCCTCGGTGAGTGAACCGAAGTCCGATGGGCCTCCCCCAGTTCCGCCTCCGCCACTTGCGCCCCAGCAAGCGCAGCCACCTGCGAGCAATTCTGTGTCGAACGCGGAGGCGACGGTGACGGAGAATGCGGTTGCGGCAGCCCCACAGGCAGCCGCACAGCCGGCTCCAGAGATGCCCCCATCGCAATCTGTGACGCAGCCGAGTGCTGCTTCTACGCCCACACCATCTCCTGCCGGGATCGACGAAACACCCCGGTTGCGAGTTGAGGCGCAGGAGCTGCTCATCCCTGCCGTGGTTCGCGACAAGCAGGGACATGCTGTCGGCAATCTGACGAAACAAGACTTCAGAGTCTTCGACCAGGGAAAAGCAAGGGACATACGGAATTTCACCGTGTTCACGTCAGGACCCACATCCGCACCCACTCCCGGCTCTGACCATGGTGATGCGCCGGCTGCGACACCGCCTGATGTGCAACAGAGTGGGGCACAATCTCCCTTCGCTCGCAGATTCATGATTTTGCTCTTCGATGACCGGCATGTTGATCCAGCGGGTCTCGCGCTCGCGCAAAAAGCTGCCTTGCACATGCTCGATGAGCCGCTTGCGAGCAGCGATTATGCGGCGGTGCTGTCGCTGAGCGGCGCGAATTCCGGGATCACTCAGGATCGGGCAGCGCTCAAAGCCGCAGTCAGCAAGCTGAGCATTCATGCGGCATCTCAGCACGTAAAGGAAGACTGCCCGGATATCGATTACTATGCCGCTGACAAGATCATCCGGCAGCATGATGCGACGGAGTTTCAGGTGGCTATCATGAAGGCCAGGGTCTGCAGCCACCTTGAGATGTTTCAGAGCTCATCGGCGCAAAATGCTGCCGGCGTGGTAAGCGATCCGGGCAATCCATACCAGCGAATGGCCATGTCGGCGGCGACCCGGGCTCTCGCGCAGGGGGAGCAGGATTCACATCAAACGCTTGCGCAGATGGAAACCGTAGTTCACGCCATGAGGAAGCTCGACGGTCAGCGAATCATCATCCTGCTGTCGCCGGGGTTCCTGTCTCTCGCGCCGGAGGACATGGCATTCAAATCGCAAATCCTGGATCAAGCCGCAGCCGCCAACGTGGTGATCAACGCGCTTGATGTGCGCGGGCTCTATGTCGGGAATGCAGATGCCAGCGAGGGCCAGAGTGCCACAATTAGCCAGACCATGGGGGCGACTTCGTCCGATCACCTGGCAAGCATGCAGGCGAGCGAAAACGCTATGTCCGAGTTGGCATTCGGAACCGGAGGAAACTTCTTTCACAACAATAACGACCTGGTAGCCGGATTGAAACGTCTTGCCGCCGCGCCTGAGTACGTCTATCTGCTCTCGATTCCGCTCAAAGACCTGAAGACGAACGGCACTTTCCACAAACTGAAGGTAGAAGTAAACAGGAAGGACCTGGACGTACAAGCCCGTCACGGATATTTCGCACCGAAGCGTTGAGCGTTCGGGGTACTACTAGCGAGGTCTAAACACCGACGGCGACTGCAGAACATGTGCAGTCGCCGCCGGTTCCCCAGGAGAACGCCGTCAGTTTTTCAGAATGCCGCCACAGTCTGCCGGAGACTATAGGAGCTGAGAGTCTTGATGTAGTTGCCGCGATCGAAGGGCGAAACATCTGGAACCGAGCGCCGGCTTAGACACCCGCGAGTTTGAGACAGCGATGAGAACTCGCGCTTCTCGAGCCAATATTGCAGGTCCGCCAGGACGCGGCCGATGTGGTCGACGCCGTGAATGTGGAGTGCTGAGCACATCATGGCAACGTTGCCTCCGGCCATTGTGCTCTTGATGACATCCTCAGCCGAATGGACACCGCCGGTGATGGCAATGTCGATGTTGAGGTGGCCAAAGAGAATCGCAGCCCAGTGAAGGCGCGGGAGCAATTCTGAGGGAGTGGAGAAGTGCAGGGTGGGACGAACTTCCAGGCCTTCGATATCGAAATCGGGCTGGTAGAAGCGATTGAAAAGCACAATGCCTGCCGCTCCCGCATCTTCCAATTTTGCTGCTAGATGCGGCAAACTCGTAAAGTTCTGCGATAGCTTCACCGCGACCGGGATTTTGACCGCTTCACAGACGCTGGTAACGAGTTCAAGAAGCTGCGTTTCCAATTCAACCGCGGTCTGGCTGCGATCTGTAGCGAGGGCGAAGGTGTTGAGTTCGATGGCATCGGCGCCGGCCTCTTCTGATTCCTGCGCAAAACGCACCCAGCCACCAGTGGTCACGCCGTTGAGACTGGCAAAGATAGGGATGTTGACTGCTTCTTTGCAGCGACGGATGTGATCGAGATAGATCTCGTGGGACATGCGATAGTCGTTCAGATCGGGCAGATAGCCGAGCGACTCGGCGAAGGACTCGGTGCCGCGGGAGAGATCTTCGTCGAGAGCGCGGGACTCGAGAGCGAGCTGTTCTTCGAAGAGCGAGGTCAACACGATCGCCGATGCGCCGGCATCTTCCATCCGGCGCACATTCTCGATCGACTCCGACAGCGGAGTAGAGGAAACGACGATGGGCCCGTTGAGCTTGAGACCCAGGTACTTCGTGGATACATCGATCATTTTGATCCTCCGGCAGGCGGGGCTGCCAGTTTCTCGTCAGGTTTTTCTGCGGGCGCAATGTGAGGCGTCTCGCCGCGGCCGGGCATGCCGGCCCGCGCGGAGTAGACGCGCCACTGGCGCTCGACGTCGTCCTGCGCTTCTTTCAAAAGTTCCGCGGCCAGTTCGGGATTGCTGCGCGCGAGCATGGTGTAGCGTGCTTCGCGATAGGCATAGTCCTTGAGCCGGATCGAGGGCGCGCGCGAGTCGAGTTGGAAAGGGTTCTTCCCTTCGAGGCGCAACGCCGGGTTGTAACGCATCAGCGGCCAATAGCCGGACTGCACTGCGAGTTTTTGCTGCTCGAGTCCATGCACCAGGTCGTAGCCGTGGGCGATACAGCTTGAGTACGCGATGATGATGGAGGGCCCTTCATGCGCTTCCGCTTCCTGGAAGGCCTTGATCACGTGGCTGTCGTTGCCGCCGAGAGCAACCTGGGCAACATAGACAGAACCGTAGCTGACGGCTTCCATCGCGAGGTCTTTGCGACTGACCATCTTTCCGCTGGCGGCAAACTTCGCAACCGCACCGCGCGGGGTGGCCTTGGAGGATTGCCCGCCTGTGTTGGAGTAGACCTCGGTGTCCAGGACGAGGACGTTAACGTTCTTGCCAGAGCCGAGGACGTGATCGAGTCCGCCGAAGCCGATGTCGAATGCCCAGCCATCACCGCCCAGGATCCACACGCTCTTGCGAACGAGAGTGTCGGCAATTGCGAGAAGGTTGCGGGCATCCGATGAATCGATGCCGGCAAGCTTGGCCTTGAGGATTCTCACCCTCTCGCGCTGCGCATCGATTTCGGGCTCGGTCTTCTGAGAGGCGTGCACGATTTCAGCGGCCAGCTCGGGGCCGATTGCCGATGTAAGGCGCGTGACAAGCGTCTCGGCGAAGATTTTCTGCTGGTCAAGGGCAGTTCGCATGCCGAAACCGAATTCAGCGTTGTCCTCGAAGAGCGAGTTGGCCCATGTCGGTCCGCGCCCGGCGCCGTTCTGGCTGTAGGGAGTTGTAGGAAGGTTCCCGCCGTAGATGGAGGAGCAGCCCGTGGCGTTTGCGACATAGAGACGATCGCCGAAGAGCTGCGTTAGCAACTTGATGTAGGGTGTTTCGCCGCAGCCCGCGCATGCGCCTGAGAACTCGAAGAGCGGCTGGAGGAGTTGGAGGTCCTTCACCTGCGAGTGTGAAAGCCTGGTGCGATCTACTTCGGGCAGGTTCAGGAAGTAGTCCCAGTTTTCGCGCTCTGCCTCACGAAGCGCAGGTTGCGGCTCCATGTTGATGGCTTTGTGGCTGGCGTCGCTCTTGCTCTTGACCGGGCAGACGTCGACGCAGACAGCGCATCCGGTGCAATCTTCCGGCGCAACCTGGAGCGTGTAGCGATCGGCTTCCATTCCCTTCCACTTTGGCTTGGCCCACTTGAAGGCTGCGGGAGCCTTATCGCCGAGTTCGGGCGAGTACACCTTGGCGCGAATCACGGCGTGCGGGCAGACCATGACGCATTTGCCGCACTGTATGCAGAGATCCTTGTCCCACACCGGGATGAATTGCGCGATGTTGCGCTTCTCCCATTGCGCTGTGCCGGTCGGGAAGGTGCCGCCGGCGGGTAGAGCACTGACGGGAAGCTGATCGCCTCGGCCCGCGGCAATTTCGCCGAGGACATTGCGAACGAATTCCGGAGCTGCAGGCGAGATGGAAGGAATCAAATCGAACTCGGATGACGGTGCGGCCGGCAACTCAACTTTGTGCAAGTGAGCAAGTGCTGCGTCGACG
>Ga0207694_10000140_pt1 | contig 74337 bp, 91 predicted proteins | sample KBSC34metaG_FD_184353 | JGI IMG/M metagenome (GOLD analysis project Ga0207694, IMG submission 184353) | Corn rhizosphere microbial communities from Kellogg Biological Station, Michigan, USA - KBS C3-4 metaG (SPAdes) (version 2) | ecosystem: Host-associated > Plants > Roots > Rhizosphere > Soil... | reverse complement strand
GTTCTGGCTCCCATCTTCGTTCAGGAACTTCTCGAATCCGTCACCAAGCTGTTTGAAAAAATCCACTGCGGACTTGGCCCGGACGGCGGCTATCGCCGGTTCGGCCTTGCGAAGATTTTCGGCCTGCTCAATCTTCGTAAATTTTTCATCCGTCTCCTTCGACTTTTTGGAGATGACTTCATTCGCCTTGATGTCGGCCAGAGCGTCGGTGTAATGCTCGTCATCCCAGTCCAGACCGGCCTCAAGGTTCTTCTTGAAATCCTTGTGCTCGTCAGCGTCTTCGTCGAACGTCTCACCCGGATGATCCGCCTCCCACTTGTCGGCGTATTCCGCGAGCTTGGTCAAAGACTCCTCGTACTTTTTGGAGATGCCCTTGTACGCCTCCGAATCCGGGTTCAGCTCCTCCATCCGTCTGAGGATGTTGATGCGCTTTTGCTCATCCGGCGGCAGCGTTGATTTTTGAGTCTCGTCCGGCTTCTTTTCGTCGGCCTTTTTTTCCAGAACGCTGGCCACACCGCGAGCGGCGGCTTCGGTCACTTCGGCCAGACTCGGGGCGGCTGGCGCGACCACGGGCGCGGCCTTGGCTTTCGGTTTGGGCTTCGGGGCGGGCGCGGCAGCGGCGGGCTTTGGCGGCTCATCGGTCTTTTTATCGACCAGCGGCGTTTCCTTGCCGAGAAACGAGCTGGTGAATACGTCGATTGGTTTCCCCTCGGCGAGCTTGTCAGCCGATGGACTGCTTGGTTTGTCTTTTTTTTCGATTACGGTTGTTTCCATAGGTCATGCTGGGTTGACTTTGGTGGTTGTTATTACGAACTCCTTGTACTCGCGGACTTCCTTCAGGACTTCCAACGCGGTCTGATAGCGAATGGCTTTCTTTAAATCGTTTTCAGCGGCTTCCAACATGGTCGGAAACTGGCCCATCTGCATGGCGCTTTCAGTCGCCTTGACAGAATGCTCCGTAAGCTTAGAGAGAATGACGCGCTCAAGATTCTTGAATTCATCGCGTCCGAAAAGTGTTCTGATGTCAGCCTGACGGTTGGCCTCCAGCGGAGTATTTTCCAATGTAATCATGCGGGTGATACGGGCTCGGGTGCCGGAGCCGGAACGGGTGAAGCCGTGCGTTTCAACAGGGCTTCAATCTGTTGTACCAAGGCTCCAAGTTGCTGAATCTGTTGCTCCTGTTTTACGATTTCATCAGCTACCGGCTTGGCAAATTTTTCCTGAACCATCGTCATCACCGCCTGCTCAAGTTGCGGGACAAGGTGGGCAAGCTGCGATTGAATATCAGGCTGAGGCGCGGGTTGTCCGGCGGGCGCGGGTTGGGCCGGTGCCGCACCGGGGGCAGGCTGACCGGGCTTCGCCTGTGGTTGCGAAGTAATGGGTTCGCCTGTCTCGGGATGAACCGGGGCACCGGGAGTAACCGTCTTGGGCGCGTCTGCATTGAGCTTGAAATCTTTGTCCGCACCCGCGAGCTTTGCCGCCTGTTCGAGCAATGAGATGACGCGCTTGGCACCGATGGGTTGAAAAATCTCCTCATGTGATGCGATGATGCCGATGACATTGAACATCGCCTGCGCCGTCTGCTGGTCGGTATCCTGCTCATGGTCGCCACCCGTGCGCGCGAACTGGTCAAGCCGGAGCTTTGACTTGTGGCCCTTGACGTGAATTTTTCCTTTTGAGCGTCCGGTGATTGTAAAACCAAGCTCATCAATGATCCCCTCGACACCGGGAATATCGTCCGAAACCTCGGATTCAAATCCTGCATCCATGTAAGAACGCGCGGCCTCGTAAATCTGTTTCTTCCAAGCATCGCGCCCGGCGTCGATGGCCGACCCGGTGTAATTCGTTTTCTGGTCGGAAGACTGGTTGACAGTTTTAATTTCCTCGGCTGACTGGTAATGCTTCGCCGTGGAACCAACCTCCTGCGCGGTGAACTGCAAAACCCGCTCCATCAGGTCAAGAATCGTGCCCATCATCTGAACCATGTCTTGAATCGAGCGGTAATTGAGCTGGACGGAAACAAAGGCGTCTTTCGGGTTGTTGCCCGACCGGCTCGTTTTCATCGAGTTGTACGGGATGAAATTTAGGCTGCGATAACGACCCTCGCCAAGATTTTTCAACTCGTCGATGTCATCTTTGTCCACCATGTTGGTGTCATAATAGATGACGTTCGACAAATTTTGTTTTGCCGTAAGCATCATCTGACTGACGATGTTTCCAAGATGGTCTTGCCAAGGAATCGTCTCCAGACCGAGGCCGGACTGCCTGCCCGATTTCGAGTCGTAGTTGTAACCCATGAACCAGCTCGGGACATACGCGCAGGGTTCGGCCCAGATGATCGTCGAATCGTTGGCGACGTAAAAGCGATGCCAAACATAATGGTCATACGTCTTGACCAGCTTGTTTACTTTCTTGCCGGTGGCATCCGTGACAGTTTCGTATTTGCCCAAGTCCCAGTCACGAGGCCGGAGCTTCATAAAAAACTGGGTGAAGAAAACCGCCTTGTCGCGTTCGGACGAACTGTAAAGCGCGGCCTTATCTTCGCGCTTCATTTCCCCATCCAACCCAACAGTCGGAAATTTCAGACGGCAGGGATAAAACTCGTTGAAATAATTTCCAGCCAGTTCGTGATTGAACCAGTTCGTTCCATACGTGATGCGGCTGCGGTTCCAGAAATTACGGTTGTCGAGCAGCTTGCTGTACGGGACGACATCCCAAAAATAAGCGAACTCACACCCGCTGTCAGAATTCAGCGAAGTCAGAGGATGATACAGGTCATACCCCATTCGCGTGGGGTGCGGGAAGATGTACCGCAAACCCTCCTTGACCGTGACCTTTTTGAACTTAGGATTTTCCTTGGTGGAATCCTCGTCAACCTCCATCTGTTCCTCGCAATCCCATTCTTCGAGCGGGAAGGAAAGTGCCAGACCGTATTTCACGGTCTGCTTGATGGCCTGATCCAAATATGCAGCGTATCCGTAGTCGGTCGAAATTTTACTTACAAGGTCGGTGATGACTTCGGAGATGACGCGATTCTTGGCCGTCTTTTTCAGAGGCTTGTACGGCAGCAACGGGGTGGTGTTGCGCTCGTTAAACAGCGTGGCAATGCGCGCATCGCAGTAAGATTTTACAATCGGAATCAGGACGTTGAAAAAAACCGGCACGTTCAAAACCTTGGCCTGTTTTCCATCTTTCAGATTTACATCAAGAAAAAGGTCGCTCTCTTTGAGTCCCCACTTGGCGACATCGGCCAGCATCTCCTCGGCCTTCTCGTATTTCTTTGCCAGCAGATGCCGGACAAACGTGGCCGTGGTCTGGTTAAACGGGGCGTCGTAGGCGATGTCAACGGCGGCGTAGGTCTGCCATTCGGAAAGGTTCCGGTTGAAGCCGTCTTTCACCCGGTTGGTGATGAGGTCGATTAACTTCTGAACACGACCCGGCTTCTCCGGCATCGTAAAAATCTTTTTGTAATCGCCTGACGATATGCCGTGTGCCTTGAGTACCTTCGGGTCTGGCATAGTTTTACTCTCCCATCAAACTTTCGATGGCAGGATTTTTCTTGCCGGTGTAACCGCCCTCGCCGCCAGCGGTTTCCTCCTCGCCGCTGATTTCATCGCCCGCGCCCTCCTCGCCCTCGGAGGCCTTGGCATCAGTGACGCCGGTAACCTCGAACTCGCCGGGGGAAATCTGAGTGATTTCCAGAGTGACGGCGTACTTTTCGCCGTCGCCCCATGCGTCGATTTTATCCGCCCACTTGGGGTCGGACGGGTCGAGCGAAAGCCGGTTGTCAACCGATCCGGGTTCACGTCCGGTGACGCCGCCGCCACCAGCCGTGTTGTCAGTTCCGGGCGCGGCAGCGAGAAGAAGGCGGGCAAGTTTCATGGGTTTTTGAAATTTAAGGTTGAACTATCTTCGAGGCGACTGTAACACTGGTATAACGAAAACGTCAACAGCGATTTGTGGAGACTTCCCAATACCTATTAAAACCCCTGAATGAAAAAGGCAGGGCTTTATTATCCCTGTGCAAGAAAAAGCGGCTGGTTTTGGCGACCGGCACAAGGCTCAGTACGAAGTGCGTTTCGCCAGATACGCTCATTTGCACAGAAGACGGCATTGTTTCAATAGGGGGTTTGGCAAAATGTGCCGAAGGGGAATCCGTCTCAATTTCTAAAAAAGTCCTCTCATTCAATCCAAAGACGAACCAGATTACAAAATCAGACGCCATTGAGTTTTATAGCTCTGGGTTCAGAACCGCGTTAAAAATCAAAACTGTGTTGGGTTATGAACTAATATGCTCTCAAGAACACCCAATTTGGTCTGAATTTAATGGCGAAATGAAATTCAGGACTTCCACCGAAATTAAAGAGATTTTGATGGCTGGTGGAAAGGTCTGGCTGCCGCTATCAAAAAACGATCAGTACCCGGAGGTTGAAAAATTCAAGTCTGTTGAAATCGAGTGGTTGAACAGAAACGACCACTACAAAGTCAGGGCCATGCAAAGGATACAGAAGGCGATAGATGGGGGTGCTAAAAGCATCTCACAGATTATGAAGTCGGCCAAGTCCGCGCTTCCAACAGTTCGCGCCTACCTGAACAATCCAAATCATACAATCCATAGCAGGCAGTCAATCCTTATTGATGACGACATGGCTTATTTTATCGGCCTGCTGGTCGGAGATGGTTGCTATACAAAAAAAGTTCTTGAGGCAGCAGCTATCGGTTTTTCGTCAAACGACCAATTCTTGATTGATTTTGTAAAAAAGATTTCGGAGTCGAGATTTAAAAACACTACTTTCAGCCATCGCACAGGGTGCGATTGGGTCATCAAATCAGCCCCACTCAAGGCATTGTTAAAAATTTCCGGCATGGCTGGAAATTATTCGCATGAAAAGTTTGTTCCAGATTTTGTGTTTGGGTCACCCAAGTCCGTTGTCCGCGCATTCTTGCAGGGGCTTTTTGATACAGATGGAACGGTTTGTAAAAATGGTCAACCAAGATACTGCTCAACGAGCGAGCGTTTGGCCAAACAAGTTCAAGACCTTTTGCTTTATTTAGGCGTTAGAAGTTCAAGGGTTTTTAGCAGAAATAACTTTAAGGGTGCTTGGATTTTGTCCGTTCTGATGGAGGACGAATTTGCATCCAAGGTCGGGTTCAGACTTGAGAGAAAACAGTTGAAACTTTTTACCCAAAAAAAGTTCAGCATGAGCCGACCTGCCTTCGCGCCTTCTTTACTCAAAGTGCTTGAGCAATTAAAAGATAACCGAAAATCTCGCGGAGTACCAAAGCTTCCGAGAATCGTTCATTTGAGAACGATTGGCGGGTTGTTGCGGCAAAATCTGGCGTTGTCGCACAAGCGAATAATGCCGTTCATGCAGGCTATAAGGTGCGAAACCGAGCCTTCATTTCAAGCGCATTGGATCGGCGGGAATGTTTTCTGGAATCAAATTGAATCGTGTGAAAAAACCGAAAGTGAATTGGTTGACATTTATGTTCCAGAAACAAATTGCTTCATTGGAAATGGATTTATCAACCACAACACAATGGGTTGTCTCCACGTCCTGTGTGACCACGCTTGGAATACGATGCTCGGCAACATCGTCCTCATCACCATCAGCCAGAGCGCGGGCATCAACAGCGGTGTATGGGAGCAACTCACGCAAATGGTAATCCCCGCCTTCGGACTTAAATACGCGAAAGACCCGTATAACCAAGGCGCGTCCAAAAAACCTTGCTGCGAAGTCTGGAACCGGCATGGTGGAAAAACAAAAATCATGCTCGAATCCCTCAAGGACGAAAAAGAAGTCGAGGAGCGTTTCAAAAACAAATCGTACTCGATGATTTTCGTGACCGAGCTGGACATCTTCAAATTTCAAAAGACATTCCTGACATGGGCGGCGGCTTTGCGTATGCCCCATCTCGGGCTAAACGAGCATCTGCTTTTGGCCGACTGCAATCCGGCGGATGAGGGCACCGCGCACTGGATTTACAAGATGTGGTACGAGCTTCGCATTGACCCCGATTGCCGCCCTGAGCTGCGGGCGATACGCGACCAGCTTGGCCTGTTGGAATTCAACTTGGATGACAACAATTATTCGACCAAGGAGGAAATCGAACTCATCAAATCGCAGTACGCGGACTCGACTGACCTGTATGACAGGTACATCAAGGGACTGTGGGTCACCGCGAGCGAGAACGCGCTTTTCAGGTCAGTATTTAAGGAGCAGATTCACATCATCGGCGACGTGGCCACCCGCACAAATCCCAGCCCGTCCATCCTGATTCCAGAGCCGGAGTGCTTCGAGTTGTACGGCGGCTGGGACATGGGCGTTGTGAACAGCGCGTTTGTCGTCATCGAAAAGGTTGTGCGTAACGTGGGCGGAAGGTCGGTGCCGTTTTTCAAAATCCTTGATGAGCTGGTGTTGGTGGATCAGGATTTTTTGATGTCCGCATACGTCGAGGCCGTGATGGAAAAGATGAAGTTCTGGGAGGACTTCATCGGCAAGCCGGTGCAATGGACTCACTGGAGCGACCGGAGCGCGTTTGATTTTCACGACAAGCTGGCTGGCCGGTATGACCATCAGGAGGTTGCGGACGTGTCCGGCGGCAAGATTCAGTTGATGGCCGCGATGGACGGACGGCGCACAAACGAAACCGTCAGGCAGCGCATCGACCTTTTCCGAAAGCTGCTTTTCCAGACCCGCGTATTTTTCTCAGCCGAAAAAACACCCATGTCGATTGAGATGTGCAAGTCGCTTAAAAAAGGGCGTGGCCAGTTTTCAACCATCCAGAAGGATTCCAAGCACAAGCACGTATTCGACGCCATCACCTACGCCATCGCCACGGAATGTTCGGAGGAATTAAACCGCAACGTCATCGGGCAATTGCACCCGCAAACATCTGAGTCCGGTCTGGTCAGGGTCGAGCTATGAAAAAGATTCGCATCGCCACCGCCATCATCGTAGCAATCGGTTCCTGCATTCTTTCGCCGCGCGAATCATGGGGGCGTATCACCGGCACGATTGCCCTGCTGTGGAACATAGCCCGCAAGAAAACGCACCTTGCGTCAGCCGATGTCTTAAAGCGAAGACTGGATGCCTGTGAAAAATGTCCGCTGTTTTATCCGCGCCTACGAACTTGCGGAACCCCACTGGTCAAAGACTTGAGGGGACTTGGTTGCTATTGCAATATGGATTTGAAGGCCCAAATAAAAGAAGCGGGTTGCTGGGGCGACGACAATCTTAATTCTGATTTCAGTTTTGGCTGGCAAAAAGATGACACAAATGGCACGGTCTGAGCATGGCGACACGATCCAAAAATGCGGTAATCAAAGATTTAAAGTCGGTAACGTATATCAACGAGGAGGGGAAGGAGGTTTCAATACCCGAAAGCGAAATCAACCGATTCGTGCTGATTTCAAACCTTCAGATGAAGAAGGGTTTCAACAAGGAGGGCTTCATTGACAAGATGGCCGCTGGATACCTGATGGATTCCGAAACCGTCCGCCGGTTCCTTGTCGTTAACGGGCTGAACCAGATGAAAAAGATGGAAGACGTGGCGGAGGAAATTCGCGTGAGGGTTGTAATCAAGAAGGCAGCATTTTCTGAGGACGAGGTTGCCACCATGAAAGTCATCTGCGACGTGGCCAAGGCTTTCAACGAAATGTCTGAGAGTATCATCAAAATTGCCGGAGCGCGGACGAACCGCACCAAGAGCCTGCCCGCACTGCATCTTCCTGATGGCGTGGCACCGCAAACGGCACCCGGTTTTTACAGCCAAAACAAAACCGATATTCACGTCCATGTTGATGGGAAAAATGGCGAGAAACCTGCGGTGAATGTTGAAGAAGCTCCAGTAGCGTAAAATAATTTCAAAAACCTATTGACGCTAGGTGGGGCAGTATGGTATCAATCGGTGCATGGCAAAGACCGACTCTCGTACTTACGTTAAAATAAACAACAAGAACGCTCGTTCTTTGAGGGCTTACAAAGTCCGCACAAACAATCCCGCTACACTTCCTGCGCTGGTCAATTGCGCCCTTGAATTGGGAATCCTCCAGCTTCCTGAAACGAAATACGGAAAATGAGCGGCATATCTACATCTCGCGCCCTGCTGGATGCCCATGTTCGGGCCATCGGTCATACTACCGCTGCAATTGAGATTGCAGAAAAGTGCAAAGGTTGCTTAGTGGTTTCACACCAGCCGCAAAAGAATGAAATCTGGATGCGCCTTAGCAGGAACTCCGGTGTATCTGTTTTAACATTAGCCGACATTGAGCACGGGCGTATGATTGGCTTAAGAAAGCCAATCATAGTTGACCACCATGCTTATGCTGTGCTTCTGAGTGAAACATTGGCCGAGGTTGATGAAATCCTAAAGTCTTCGCGTAAAACATCACTTGAGCTAGAGGCGGCGTTGAATTTAATTCATGGTCTGCAATTAAAACTTTCAAAGAAATCAAAGTCCCGCCGTAAATAATTTATGAAACCCGTTGATAAAAATTCTGACTTACAGCCACCGCTTGCCGTGATGGCACCCGAACCAAACAGCGTTGGCCAGCCCCAGCCCAATGTTGCTGAAATGCTTCAGTCTGTAATCAGAGGTGGGGTAACGACCGAAAATGCAGCAGCTCTCGAAAAGCTGGTTGGCCTTTATGAACGGATGCAGGATCGGGACGCTGAAAAAGCTTTCAACACCGCTTTCGTAAATCTTCAAGCCGAGATGCCGGTCATCGTCGCCAAGTCCATCATCCCCAATCGCGGCAAATATCAGAAGTTTGAGGACATCATGGATGAAATCGCACCCCTGCTGAAAAAACACGGCTTCTCTGTTTCGTTCACGATGGACACGAAGGAGAACCGGATTCTTGAAACCTGCCATCTGCGCCATGTCTCCGGCCATTCCCAATCCAATTCATTCGCTGTGCGTACCCGCAAGGCCGACAGCGATACCCAAGCTGATTGCATGGCGGCGACCACGGCAAAACGCAACGCTCTTTGCAATGCGCTCAATATCGTCATCCGTCAGGATTGCTTGAATGAAGAAAATGACGCTGGTATCGAGGGCGACCCAAATTCAAAAATTTCATCCGCTCAAGCTGATGAACTTGAACGCAGGGTAAAAATGTCTGATTCCAATGTCGCCGCGTTCCTGAAATTCGCAGGCGCAGAAAAATTTTCTGAAATTCCGGCATTCAAATACGACATGTTGGACGCCATGCTCAAACGCAAAGAACAGCAAGGGCGATGACTGCCAAGCGTCTAATGCAGGCTGCTTCGGAAGGAAAGGCTGTGATTGGCCATAGCCACCTTGGATGCGGAGACAGGCACCAGCCCGCCGCGTTCGTTGCCAGTATGCAATTCAGGTACGTCATGCAACATATCGACCAGCTTAAAATTTACAAACCGAAATCAAAACCGAAATGAAAAAGTTTTTCATCTGGTGGCATCGTCGTCGTGCTGCAAAGCATGGCGCATGGGCGGCATGTGGTGGAAGCAGAAGCCGCGCCCTTGAGCCATTCATAGGCCACGATGGCAGTTGGCACGTCCACTATAAAAACTGGCACCTTGAGCAAATCAAACGCTTGGAATCAAAATGAAAATTCACGCTCACTTTCAGCAAAAAACCGGAGGCGACCCCACGTTAGAATGGCAACTGGCCAGAGTCGGCATATTCACGGCCAGCGAATTCGATTCCTTGGTGTCGCCAACTGGCGTGATCCGAAAGGGTGAGGGGGTTGAAACTTACCTGTGCAAGAAACTTGCCGAGCGTTGGATTGGCGGACAGCTTCCATCATACACCGCGTTTGCAATGGAACAAGGCACCATCCTTGAGGAGCAGGCCATTCCCTACGCCGAATTCGAGTACAGCATGAAAATCCGGCAGGTTGGGTTTGTTAGCACTGATAACGGTCGGGTCGGGTGTTCACCGGACGGCCTCATCGGCTTCGATGAATCCAAGCTCAGGCCGACCGAGGCCAGTCCCTACGTTTTGAATGGGAACGAATCGGGCATTGAAATCAAGTGCCCAAACCTCGACACACACATCAAGTATCTGCTGGCCGGTAAGCTGCCGACTGATTACATCGCCCAAGTTCAGGGGTCAATGTTCATCACCGGATGCAAGACGTGGCATTTTCTCAGCTACCGCAGGAATCTGCCCGCCCTGCATCTGGTCATCGAGCAGGATTTGAAGTTTCAATCCGCGCTTGAAACGGCTCTGGACGAATTCACGGCCCGGTTTGATTTAGCTATGGCCAGACTGGTCGAGATTAACGGCGGCGAGCCTGACCCAAAGCAGCGTGGTACCGTGCCGTTCAAGATTGAAAAATACGTCTCTGGCGTGGACATCGTTCCATGAGCGAGCTTAACCAACGTCTAATCGCCATCGCCCGCGCGGTGGCAGACACCAAGCGCAGGCGCGTGGCCGTAATCATCCATGAACCGAAAGAACGTCAGCGCGTGGCCTACCTTCAGCACGATGCAGAGCGGGTCGATGCAATGGCGGATGACTGGGCTAGAAATCCCATAAAATAAATGAAGCTTTACGCAATCAGAGGTTGGGGTGTCCATTTTGAGAACAACCGTTCGAGAACGGTGATTTCGCTGGACTGGATTTCTGTGCCAAATCGGCACGATGGCGAGCATTACACCCAGATTGTCACCAGCGAAAACGGGGCCGAAATCTTCGCGGGATGGATTCTGATCCTTCAGGTGGCCTCAAAATGCAATCCGAGGGGTGTTTTAGTCAGGGACAACGGAATTCCCCACGACTCCGCATCCCTTAGTTTAAAGACGCGCGCGCCAAAGTCATGGTTTGACAAGGCTTTCAGGTTCCTTGAGGCAAACACAGACTGGTTTGAAGTCACCGACCTGACAGGCTCCTATCAGCCACCTGTCAGGCAAGTACCAGCTAACTGCGAAGAAGGGAAGGGAAGGGAAGGGAATAGAAGGGAAGGGGAGGAGGGTGACGGACTGCCCAAAGAGGCTTCTTTTTGGAACAACAATTGCGGAACGCTGCCGAAGGTTTCAAACGTAAGCGCAGGCCGGAGAACCAAGCTCAACCAGCGCAGGCAGGACAAGTTCTGGGTGGCCAACTTTGAGACAGCGGTGGTACGGGCATCAAAGTCTGATTTTTGCACGGGCAAGAACGACCGGACTTGGAAGGCTGATTTTGATTTCATCCTGCAACCGGACGCGGTTTCAAAAATCATGGAAGGAAAGTACGACAACCGGGCACCGTTGCCGAACAGGCCTGCAAAAAATCAAGACCAGTGGAACCTGTGCAATGGCCGGTACAACCTCGAAAACGGCCCGAGGCGCGAACACTTCCCGGATCAAAAATCTTTTGACAACCATCTTGGGTGGTACAACGACTGGAAACAAAAACGACTCGCTTTAAAAGCTAAATCCGTATGATTGATTCTGTTTCAGATGCAGCAGGCGGAGGCGACGATTTTAAACGCCGCCGTAAAAAATCATTGTCAGAACTCGGGGCGTCTTCACTCGACCGCCTACCACCCCACGATTTACAGATGGAAATGGGCGTCATCGGCTGCGTCATGCTGTCACCACGGGAATGCTTGTCAGAGTGCGTGACCACCCTTAAGGACAGTGGCAAGGACGCATTTTATGATGTCCGGCACCAGTACATTTACGAAACGCTGGTAAAATTATTTGAGGCCGGAAAGCCAATCGACATCATAACCGTCCAGCAGGATTTGAAAGACCGTCAGTTGCTCGAACAGATTGGCGGAATTAGCTACCTGTCGCAGATTCAAGACAGCGTACCCAGCGCGGCAAACCTGAGCTACTACCTCGGGGTCGTGAAGGAAAAATATCTTTTACGCCTGATGATCCAAACTTGCTCCGGCGTGGTCGGGCGCATCTACGATTACGAGGGCGAGGTTGACGCGCTGCTTGACGAGGTTGAAAAAGAAGTGCTCAAAGTGGGCGACCTCCGCCGTGGTAGCGACGATATAAAATCAGCCAAGGAGCTGGTCAACGATTCGATAACTGAGATTGAAGGCCTGTTCAATCGCAAGGGCGCAATCGGCGGCATACCCACCGGGTTCCCTGACTTCGACAAAATGACGGACGGACTTACCGAGGGCATGTACGTCATAGCGGCCCGGCCCTCAATGGGAAAGACCTCGTTCGCCTGCAACATCGCCGAACACATCGTGCTGGAATCCAAGCTGCCGGTCGGAATATTCAGCCTTGAGATGAGTGCGGCATCCCTGATGTTACGCATCAACTGTTCCGCCGCCCGCGTAAATCTTCGCCTGATACGCGACGGGTTTATGAACGGGGGTGATTTTTCAAAGCTGATGACATCCTCGGGCAAGCTTTCAGTCTCAAAGCTGTGGATCGACGACACCGCCGGTCTTTCCATAAACCAACTGCGCGCTCGTGCCCGGCGCATGGTTCAGCGTTATGGCATCCGCGTTCTGGTCATCGACTATCTCCAGTTGCTTCACTCGACCAATCGCAAGGCCAAAAGCAGGCAGGAGGAAATTGCTGACATCTCATCCGGCCTGAAGTCGCTTTCAAAGGAGTTGCACATTCCAATCATCGTTCTGGCGCAGCTAAACCGAGACATCGAGCGCGACAACAAGGGAACCAAAAAGCGCAAGCCGCGCATGAGCGACCTGCGGGAATCTGGATCACTAGAGCAAGATGCTGATTTGGTCGGTCTGCTATACAAGCCGAATGTGGCGGACGATGACGAAGAATCGGACTCAGATTCAGCGGATGGAATTGCCGTGAATCTTTTGATTGCAAAGCAGCGCAACGGCCCGACCGGAGATGTGTGTTTCACATTCTTGAAGGGCATAACACGATTTGAGTCCGCTGCAAAATTTTCAAACGAAGACGTTCCTGACGGTCGGTAAACCAACAACCAAATAAAATTATGGCCAGCTTTAACCGCGTGATACTGATGGGCAACTTGACCCGCGATCCAGAATTGCGTTATACACCGAAAGGGACGGCCATCGCCAAGATTGGACTGGCGGTGAACCGCGTCTGGACGAATGAGGCAGGCGAGAAGAAAGAGGAGGTAACTTTCGTGGATGTGGATTGCTTTGGCCGCACGGCTGAAAATGTCGGTCAATACATGAAAAAAGGCAGGCCTATTATGATTGAGGGCCGGTTGAAACTCGACCAATGGGACGACAAGGCGACTGGAGCCAAGCGTTCAAAGCTGGGTGTCGTGGCGGAAACAGTCCAGTTTCTCGGTGGCAAGGATGACGCGCCAGCCGCTCCGCGCACCGCGCGTCCTGCTACCACCGCGCCCGCGTCTGAACCTGTGGAAGGCGACGGCCCGCCGGAATCGGATGATGTCCCCTTCTGAGTATTTTTATGACCAAAGAGGCCACCAGAGCGAAGCAAGTCGGCGTGTTATACATGCGCGTCTGCTATGCCGAGGACTTGGTACGCAAGGTAAACGACCGCCACCACAAGGACGGGATTGTAAACCAAAAGTCACTCGACGACATCGACGAGCTGCTGGCCGAAGGTAGGCAGGCCATAAAAATTTTGAGAACCACATGATCGATAAAAAAACCAGAGTGCGTCAGGTGTTCGGTCGCCAGCGGATTCAGGCCGGTGACAAGACTTACGTTTTCGAGATGAGCAAGTCCGGCGTGTCGGTGTGTGCCACTGGTCGCGGTCAGGTCGAATCATCTAAAACATTTGCAGAGCTTTTGTCGTTCATAGCCGGTGTCGAATTGATGCCGTGCGTGGTTGTTGATTTCGACACCGTTGAAAAAGTAGATGATGCAATTGAAGCCTGTTATCGGGAGCGTCAATCTATCGTGGAGAAAATAGAAACATTGGAAAAGGTTCAGATTGCAAAAATATCTGAAACGCTGCGCCGCCTTGGCACTATTCGGGCAACGCTTCAAACCGGAAAACTCCTGTGAAAAAGTATCACAAATTTCCGCATTCTTGCTCGGTACGCAACTGCCGCCGGAAAGTTGGCCTGTCTGAAAAGAGCGACAAGTGTTACAAACACCGGCTGCGGGCATGGAAGGAAAAGCATCCCCATGCCTATGCTTGGGGGAAATTGAAGCGCAGGGCGCGGGCGCGCGGGATTAAATTCACGCTCACCATTCAGGATTACAAAGACCTGATGGCCGGTCTGGATTTGACCAAGCTTGTCAGTCACACATCGCTTTCCATCAGCGTGGATCGGGTGGAAAATTCTTTGGGGTACTACCGATGGAATGTCCAGAGGATGACCCTGAAAGAAAACTCCAGAAAGCAATACGTTCCTTACTGGTCAAACGGCATGAGACATCATCATACGCCGGAAGAAATCCGCCATCTCGATGTTGAGTATCGTGACAGATGCGAAAATCTTGCGGATGAAATCGGTCGGACATACGAAAAAGGCAGCGTCAAATTTTGGGAAGTATTCCGCAGAAAAAAAGTCGCCATGTTTGAATCCTTAACTGTTTGAAATTATGAAATTGAACCTATCTGACACATCTGATGCCGCGATTGATTTGGGCGTCTTGTTAAAAACTCGGCTGTTGATCCAAGCAAACAGCGGCGGCGGAAAAAGCTGGCTGCTGCGACGGCTGGCCGAACAGGCTTTCGGCAAAGTACAGGTCATCATCATTGACCCTGAGGGTGAATTTTCAACGCTGCGCGAAAAGTTTGATTACGTTCTAGTTGGCAAGGGCGGCGAGACGCCCGCTGATTGCCGCTCCGCCGCTATGGTCGCGCACAAGCTGCTTGAGCTTCATGCCTCGGCAGTGTGCGACCTCTACGAGATGAAGCCGCAGGACAGGCACCACTGGGTAAAGCTATTCATCGACGCCCTGATTGATGCCCCTAAAAACCTCTGGCACCCAGTTATCGTAATCGTGGATGAGGCGCATGTTTTTTGCCCCGAATCAAAGGCGGGCGAGAGCGAGGCCAGCGGTTCGATGATTGACCTCGCCACTCGGGGTCGCAAGCGCGGTTACTGCGCCGTGTTCGCCACCCAGCGGCTTGGTAAGTTAAAGAAGGATGCCGCTGCCGAACTTACCAATGTTATGATTGGTCAGACCTTCATTGACATCGACCGCGACCGGGCGGCTGATTGTCTTGGAGTATCCGGCCCGGAACGCCGGGCATTCGACAACGAAATAAAAACTGTCCAGCAAGGCAACTTTTATGCTCTGGGCCGGGCGATTTGTACCACCCGCACCAAGGTTCAAGTCGGCAAAGTTCAAACTACACATCCTGAAATTGGTGGTAAAAAATTCAGCGCGGAGCCTCCGCCCCCGTCTGAAAAGGTCAAGCTGATGATGCCGAAGCTTGCCGACCTTCCAAAGGCGGCTGAAGAAAAGGCTAAAACTGAATCTGAGTTGCGAACTGAAGTGAGGGTACTCCGGCAACAATTGGCGGATGCTAAACGAACCAACCCAGTTGAAAAAAGTATTACCGAAATCAAAAATGTGCCCGCTTTGACCGATGCGGAGCGTAAACGTCTGACCAAGGCCATCGAGACGGGCGACAACATCATTTGCAAGTATGAGGTAATTCAAAACCTGATTGGAAATCAGGACAGTGACATGATTGACCTGAGGTCAGACTTGAGGTTTTTCAAAGACCTTTTGACCGGAAAATTGACGCCACCAAAACAGTTTAGGCCCGCGCCATTGACGCGGCAGACTTTCCCGATAGTGACCATGCACCGTGAAAAAATTGCGTCCGTTCAAACCAATGGCGACATATCTCCGGTTGGCCAACGTATCCTGAACGCGCTTGCTGAAATGGAAATGCTTGGCACAAAGACACCGGATCGAGAGCTTGTCGCCCTACTCGCAGGTTACACACATCTGCTTTCCAAAGGATTCGTAAATGCAGTGGGCGAGCTACGCACCGCAGGTTTGGTGTCGTATCCTAACTCTGATTCAATCCAATTCACCGATGCTGGCCGTGAAAAGGCCCAGTTCCCTTCGAGGCCGAGCACTTCGGAGGAGATTCAGAACCGCGTTTGCAATCTGATTGGCGGCAAGGCCAGTCAGATTTTGCGCCCGCTTATTGACAACTATCCCAATCCATGTGCCCGGACTGACATCGCGGCGGCGGCGGGATACACACATCTGTTGTCAAAGGGATTTGTGAATGCTATTTCAAGACTTCGCACACTCGGGTTTGTGGAATATCCTGACAGTCAGAGCATCGTCGCCACCAAAATCTTGTTTCTCAATGATTGACCTTTCAACAACTGAAGGATTGCGCGCGGCTGGCTATGTCGAGATAAAGCCCGGTCAGTGGCATCGCCCAAAGTTTCTGCCGCCGGTTGTTAACGAACCGGAAACCATCAACGTGCCAGTCAATGCAGAGGGCAAATTGCATGAGCAGATTATGGATTGGTGTGATACGCAATGGCCTCGCGTGAAATACATCCACGCCCGCATGGATCAAAGGTCTTGCATCGCAGTTGGCGCACAGGATTTCACGCTATTTCTTCCGAATGGCAGAACACTCTGCGTGGAGTGCAAGGCCAAGAGCAAGAAGCTCGAACCCGACCAGCGTAATTGGCACAAAGAAATGGCTATGGTCGGTCACAAGGTTCATACGGTCTGGTCGTTTGAAGATTTCAAATCACTGTTAAATAAATAATTATGTCTCTATTTTTTAAAGACGATTTGTGCGAAATCCATAATGGTGATTCGCGCGATTTGCTTCCAAGCATGCCTAGCGGAATAGTTATCACTGACCCGCCATTTAACATTGGATACAAGTACGACCAACACAAAGACAGGATGCGGCTTGACGAATATCAAAATCTTTTGAAAGCAACCCTTGTTTGCCCGTGCGTTATTATCCACTATCCAGAGCAAATTATTTCTGCCAGCGTGATATTATCTGAAATACCGACTCGAATTGTAGCTTGGGTTTACCCTTCAAATACTGGCCGGATGTATCGGAGCATTGCATGGTTTGGAAATGTTCCAAATTTCAAACGGGGGGGGCAACCTTACAAAAACCCGAAAGACAAACGGGTAAGGAAATTGATAGCCGCCGGTCGTCAGTGTCGCCTTTACGATTGGTGGGAAATCAATCAGGTCAAGAACGTAAGCAAGGAAAAAACTGGTCATCCGTGCCAGATGCCGCTCGAAGTAATGATGAGAATTATACGCATTACAGATTGCAAGCTAGTTATCGACCCATTTTGCGGGAGCGGAACCACTTTGCTTGCTGCAAAAAAGCTCGGAATAAAATCTATCGGAATAGACAAAAGCCCGGCCTATTGCCAGATAGCTGCCGACAGGGTGATTCGCAACACGTTTTAATATGAGTAATTGCCCATATAGCGATACTCATCCACAGTGTATGAACGGTAACAGTTGTGTATGCGGTTACCGTTTCGAGTCCGAAAAATCACCATGCTGGAAAGAGAATTTCAAAACGGGCGAGACGTTCCATATAAAAAGCGTCCGGTTTCAACTAGCCGCCATCAGCAAGCGGGGTCTTGTATTGAGGAGGGTAAGCCCATGAAGCTTCTTATTATCGACGGCAGCAACATCGTGATGCGCGCTTCATTCGGCGGCGAAATTGGAGTCGAGCAATCCGTTAAAACCGCGACGGGCATGATTGAGCGGGCGATACGCGATTTGGAGGCAACGCACTTCATGGTTGCGATGGATTGTCCCGGCGTGGAGACATGGCGCAAAAAACTTTTCCCGGAGTATAAGGCGCACCGGATGACCGACACCCGGCCTTGGATCGAGGGCGCGGCAAAAGAATGGTCTGGCATGGGATGGTGGGTGGAATCTGTTGGGGGATACGAGGCCGACGATGTGATTGCCACCATCAGCGCGCGGGCGCAAGGACAGTTCGAGGTTTTGATTCTGTCCAGCGACTCAGACCTGTTGCAGCTTTCAAGTCCTGATGTTTGTGTGTGCCGACCTATGAACGGTGGCGGTGTTTCGGCCATGACCGTTGAAATGGTGTGCAAAAAATATGGCATCGCATCACCCAAGCTGCTGGTGGATTTGAAGGCCATGACCGGCGAGCCGGGCGACAACGTGCCGGGCGTGGAAGGAATCGGGCCGGTGCGCGCGGCAAAGCTGCTGGCGGACTACGGAACAATTGAAGACATCATAGTTGCTGGCACATTTGATACATGCAAGATGTCACAAAAAGTTGCAACTCAAACTGAAACCGCCTGCATTGCCAAAAAACTAATCACGCTCGACGCATCCGCTCCGGTTGAAAACCTGCTGCTGAAATTGTTTTGCCTCGCCGAAGGATTGAAGATGGTAACCAGCCCGATGACTGATGCTGAACAGAACGAGTTTATTTATCACTATTCCGAAAGGCTCAGAAATCTTTGCGGCCAGTTAAAACCAAACCAGCAGCAAATCAGCATGGCCATCAAGGATGCTGAATCAGCGGTGGACAGAATGAGATTATGAAAATCGTAGCCTTTATGCAAAATATGTGGTTGAAAAACCCTGATAGTTTTCACCGCAACATGGCCGGTATAAAAGACGTGGCGGAAAAGGAAAAGTACCGCCGTCGCATCATCCATTACGCGCTATTCGCTGGATGCCTAACAGGTCGCAGGTTGAAATATGCTTTTGAAGAAGATGTATGCAGACGCATTATTTGGGAGGAGTCCACACGCGAAATAGCCAGCGACCCGCGTAAAATCTTCCCCGCCCAGCCGGAGCATATCAAGGCTGTGCTTGAGATTGAAAAACCTGACGTGGTTATTACGTTCGGGAAAATCGCCAGCAATGCGCTCGCACCATTATGGAAGGGCCGTATAGTTACCTGTATCCATCCAGCGGCCCGTGATCCATTGATACTTTCAAAGCTAAAGATAGCGGCGGAAGATTTGAAAACCCGCCAGCAGTCACTTGCTCTATGAGCCGCACAGCCTTAATCCTGAAGCCTTACGACCACGCGAAGGCCGCGCAGAACCGGAAGGGCTGGATTGCCATAGCCCAGCGCGTGATAAACGGTGATTATAATAAGGCGGACGGTACAACCGTCCACAGCCTTTCGATTGGACTTCGAGGATACAACGACGAGATTTGCCAGCGGGCACTTCAGATGCTTAAAAAATTATGACCGATAGCGATTACATAAAGCAGGCGGAAAAGATTGACCCGCAGAAAGCAGCAAGGATGCAGCGGCAGTTCAACCAGCTCTGGGCATTGTCGGAAGTCACCTGTCATTGCAAAGCCACGGTTCACTTCATGTCCGCGTTCCGCTGCCTTTACTGCGGTGAATTTTTCTGCATGGCCTGTGCCGAAGTCCATTTCGGCCAGACCCAACGTGACTGGATGAAACAACGCCACCCCGATGTATTGAAGCAGCTCGACGGCGAGGCGATGGTTGAGTATTACAAGCAACCGGAAAGCCGCACACTGGCATGAGTGTAGAGAACCTCAAAAAAGTTTTTTCTCAGGCGACTCCGCACGACATCGCCGAAGGCCGCGATTCCTACCCGAGATACCGGCGCATCATGGAGCTGATGGGGGCCAAGCACGGGTTCGACCACCGCACCGCCGCCGCCGTGTTCTGCGCCCTCAGCCCAAACAACGACTACTACGGAAACCTGCGGGACGCTTCCACATTGCTGCGAGCGAAGCGAGCTTTGAAAAATTTGGATGATTTTCGGGTGTCCACCTACGGTAACAACAAGCGCAAGGCATGGGCCTTGGCGGGCGGTGCCGATCCGTTGGAACTTATCAAGGCACCTAAGACACGTTCCTTTTTTCTTAACGTGTGCGACCCCGCTGACCCAGTGCCCGTCACCGTGGACGGCCACATTTACAACTGCTGGAACGGCAGGCGTGTGAATCTCGTAGGCCTGCGCGGGTTGCCCGACTACGACGAGGTTGCCGAGGGTGTGCGGTGTCTGGCCCGCGAACACGGCATGGTGCCCTGCCAGATGCAGGGTGTGCTGTGGATGACGTGGAAGCGGATGCACGGCATCCTGATTACGCCCCAGACAACATTCTGGTGTGATGATTTGATTTACGCGGATGTCGGATTTCAGAAACAAGTCGAACTGGAGCCAGCATGAAAATAACCATCAATCGTCAAATGAGAATCATCTTGGAGATGATTGAAATGTACCAGCGTTCCCATACTCATCTCGTTGGTAAATTTAAGGGGCGCATTCCGCCGGGAAAAGCTCTTGATGAAATCAATGCCCTGAAATCAGTGCTTGATACTTTAGGCATGTTCACAAACAAAAAAAATAAAATGAAAACTAGAACTTGGCAGTTCGGCACCCGTATCAACGGCGTGGTTCAGGAGGTCATCGAAAGCAAGGACGCGCTATGCCCGCGCATGACGTTGGTGCTGGGCGATGGCGAGGGGTTTGTCATCATGGGTGTGACCCACGAAGTCATGCCGATGAAGCGACAACCAGCGACCATCGAATTTACCAAGGGCGGGCCGACCGGCGGATACTGGCGCATCGTCAAACCGGAGGAAAAACCGGCATGAAGCGCAAGATTTTTGAAATCCGGCTGCGTTACCGGCCCATACCGCTGGCACCTGTGACGGAGCGCATCTGTCTTTACGAGCGCGCGCTGGCGTTCAAGACCCAGAAGGAATTGGGCGATTACCACACAAAGAACTGCCCGTCCTGCGCCATCTACCGCAAGTGGCTGTGTCCGGTGTGCAACGGTTATCATTTTCTGGCCAAGGAGATGCCCGGCTCGGGCGGATCATCGGGCAACCAGCGGGAGAACACCATGCACCTTCCGCGCGCGGAATGGGAGGGACGCATCAAGCCCGAGCTGCCGGACACCACGCTGTATGTCCTGCGCTTCACGGTTGAAGACCAGCAGAAGTTTCCCTACCCGCTGGCCGAGATTGTCCGTCGGCTGCGCGAGGACGGCGCGCCCGTGGAACTGGATACCGAGCAACTGACTTACAACCGGCGGCACGGCGGCACGGGAGATAGCGGGCGGTTTGCGCTCTGCAATCTCCATCAGAGGCGGGATGAGAACGGCGACATACTTTACGGCTGGCACATCACAACAAACACCAAATCAAAATAATATGATTCACTCACCTATATTTTGGATGGTATTGATTTTCATTTCTGGAGTCTGGCTTGGGAGATTCTTGCAACGGAGGGGGCTATGAACCGCATCAAATTCATCTTCGCTTGGTATGACCTTTGGGTTGGGGTTTACTATGACCGGAAGGCGTACAAACTTTATATCCTTCCGTTGCCCATGCTTGGCGTGGTCATCGACTGCCTTGGTTATTATGCCATCCGTTCACCGTATGTTGCCGATGGGCCTGTCGGATATTGCACTTCTATTGGCGTAAATGGTGGCGATGTTGACCGTCATTGCACCCTGACAAAAATCAGCAAGCGTGAATTTTTGAAACATTAAAATGATAACAGCCGACGAAATCAAAAACGGAACAGTCTGGCGCGCGGCGGAACCGATGTGCTGGACTGTGGTGGTTCAATGGGTGGACAGAAACGGCTGGCTGGTTCTGGGCGAGCCGGATCAGTCGGCGCACGGCGGTACGTGCATGATGCCGCATGTCCGTGACGGGCTTGTGCTGCGGACACAGCAACAGGTGGCCGACCTGTTAAACCGATGGCAGGCGACCAGACTGCCGTGCATGATGGTCATCATTCCAATACCAAAAATCTGATGAACGCTCGCCGTAAATTAAAACTCAGGACAAGACAGGCATGGCGACGGGCCTTGGCCGTCCGCAATGCCAACCACGGCCCCGCCGTAATAACGCCGTGCCAGCGGTGTCAACGTCCATTCATGCCGGAGTGGAATGACCGGCTGGGATTTTTCTCGCGTTGCTGCAAGACATGCTCGGTACGAAACTTTTTTGATGGTCTGGAATTGCCCACGCCGCCAGAGCTGCTTGACCGGCATACCGTGCATCCGACCCTGACCGATGAAGAATGGCGTAGAAAACTTTAACCATAATTTATGACTTCTGACAACGAATCCGAGGAATCGAAGCGCATACAAGACGCGGTGAAAGTCCTGAGCGAGCACTTCGATTCGGTGATGATTTTTGCCACCCAGAGCACGGACACTAGCAACGGCACCCGCCACTGGATACACGGTGCCGGTAATTTCTTCACGCGCTACGGTCTGGTCAAAAACTGGGTCATCGGCGAGGAGGAAAAAACGAGGCAGGACATCCGTGACCAGCGAGGCGGGTAGCAGTTATATAAAAAGTGAGATGACCGACAGCGCGAAGCCGATGACGAAAAACGCCGTCAGTCCGATCCATTTTAAAAGCTGCCAGTCCATATCAGTAGATGGCATCAGCCTCATGCAGCATGGCAAAGACCTTGCCGATGTCCTCGCCGGGCCGCGTGTTGAGTTCGTTGTGGACTTTCTGGCCTTCATCCTGCCAGCGGTAATGCTGGTGACCCCCGGCGTCCGGGCACTTCAGCTCGACGTATTGCATCGCCCAGTTGCCGTCATTGTGGAAATTGAACGACTGCCAGTTAACGGATGGTGAACACGCAATCCAGCCATGTCGGGGTTGACCCCTTACGAACACCCAGACGGGTTCACACCAGACCTCCTCGATCATCTGCTTGGTGACACCGGGCGACAGCGGGGCATTCGTGTCCCGCATCATCAGGTAGAATGGCTGGCGGGTGCCATCATGTCGGATGGCCGTGAGATACACCTTGTAAACCGGAACGCCCAGCTTGGGCTGGTGGAAAGTCGCCAACTGGATGACGGCGATGCCGCCGATGACATCTTTGCTCATTGGATAGACCTTCTGATTTGCCGCATGTATTTACGGCGACGTTTTCGGGTCAGGCTAAAGCTGTGAACGAAGCATTTTATTGCGTTAGCAACCATTGGTTCGGTGTGAATTTCAATCACTTCACGCCTTGGCATCTTTCGCACCAAGTCAAAAATGGAATAAAGATTTAATGCTTCGCTCATGGTTTTTTAATATGCCGTCGAATTTGGCCAGTCGCCCGGTTATCCCGCCAAGCACGCATGACGAGCGTACCGCCCTTGACAGTGAAGTTGAGCCGGTGAACCAGCCCGCAGTCACAGCAGGCCATCTTGTAATCCTCCCGCCGCCATTTCACCAGCACACGCTGGCCGGGCTGAACCTGTGGGTACGAGACTTTGGCCATATCATTTCACCCACAGAAATTGGTTGCCACAGTTCGGGCATTTGACATGCCGGGTGGCCATACCCGGCTGGGTGTCGCGGTCAACGAGTTCCTGCGTTTCGCCCTCCGCACACTCGACCTTGCATTTGCATTCCTGACAGGTGCCCTGTAATTTTTTAACCTTCCGGCCCTGCTTCAGAATCTTCATACCTCGAGCCTGCCACCGACTGCCGGGCGTGTCACCCTCATTTTTTATTTTTCGACCCTTCATTTTACTTCACAGAAGGCTTGGGCTTTAAATCGGGGCCGGGCTTGCGCCATCCAATCGCCCGCCCAACCTTCATCTTTGGCGTGGCCAGCGCGCGCTCCTCAGTCCAGCCAAGGTAATAAACCCGGTTCACGACCACGCGGTAAGAAAGTCCAGCGCGAATCGCCCGCTGCCGAAGGCTGTCGGGATCACGCACCTGACCCTTGGTAGAACGCCGGTTGGACTGCTGTTCTGACATGGTAGCCCACCGGCAATTGTCCGGCTCGTAATTGCCATCGTTATTCTTGCGCTCAATACTATTCTGAGTGCCCTGAGGTTGCCCCATGTCATCCACAAAGTTATCGAATCCAGCGCGCCCCCGCCAACGGTCGCAAATCGTAATGCCACGCCCGCCGTAAAATTTATAGCCTTGGCTTTTGGGATTGTAGCATCGCTGGTGCATACCCATCCATTTTACGTACATCACCGTCTTCTTTCCATTTATGGACGTTGGATGCTTGCCAGACTTCCAGCCAACTGGTCTTCCACGTTTTGACATTGATTAAAGATAACATTGCAGCAACCTTTAAATCAACATAAAAATATAACAATCATCATAACTGTAATTCCTAGGATTCGATTTGCCGCATTTTGTTTCCGGGTGTCACTGACGGTTCAATAGGTAACTGAACGCACAGGCTGACTAAGGCAGCGCGCAGGGCTATGCCCTGTAGTCGAAGTCTTATATGTGGGTGAATAGTGCCGAGGATTGAGAAGGCTCCTATCATCGTAAGAACCGACGACCACCCGTACCCCCAAAACCCTCCCCACCCCTTTAAGGTTTATCAAATTGATTATTGTTTTACAATGTCCATTATGATTAGACCACACCACAAGCGACAACAAACCGAAGCCCAACAACTTACTACAAATCGGACATGAATTGCCTCGGTTATCTTCAGCGATCCATCAAAGCGGGCACCACAAGCGAGGCCAAAACACCACCTGTTGTGGTGTCGAAGTCGAGAACGAAGGCCAGCCCCGACGGCGGCGGCGCACGGCCAACTGTCAACGGCTGGAGGCCAGCGGAGATTGAGAACTGAAGTCCGGCAAGCATCGCTTACCACTGCTTACCAGTACTGACTACGCTCCTTGTCGGCATTTGGGACGCGACATTTTGAAACGCGAATCACACTGTATGCTTCTGCTTCTGCTTGCGTGACGCTACGGCTTGTCACGCGTAGCGTCACGCTTGACACGCGTGACTGGTCGGGTATGATTCGTTTATGGCCTTCGTGAAACTTGATTGTGGGATGTTGGATTCGACCATTTGGCTTGACCGCGAGGCGCGGGAATTGTTTATCACCGCACTGCTCATGGCCGTACCTTTTGAGCTGAAGGAACCCGCACCACAGATAAGGGTGCAATCGCTGGAGGAAACTGGCTTTATCGTCCCGCCGGGCTGGTATGGCCGGGTGGAGGCCGCTGGCTCCGGGATCATCCACCGTGCGGGCATGGAGCTACAGGCGGGCATGGCCGCGCTCGTCCGGCTGGGCGAGCCTGAAGTTGACAGCCGCACGCCCGACTTTGAGGGCCGCAGACTGGTACGCGTGGCGGGCGGTTACCTCGCTCTAAACTTCGCCCGCTACCGGGAGAAGGATCATACAGCCGCCGAACGATCCAAACGCTACCGCCAGCGCAAAATGACACGACCACGCCGCAAGGGGCCGTCACCGCGCGAGGTCGAAGCCGTCAAAGCTCTGGAGGCCGGGGACGAACGACGATTCGACCAGCTTACCGGCGAATAAACCTTTCCCAGTCTTCCGGCGCACCCGCCAAAATAAATCAACTTTGTGCTTGCATTAGTAATATACTATTGTAATGTAGTATCAAGTCCGGGCGATAAAGCCCGGATGGTAACAAAAAGCGAATCAATGAATGTTGAAACAAAAATCTTCTTGGCTTTAGGATTAGACAAAGCGCACACCATCCGCAAAATTGCGGCAACCGTGGCTTATCGCTATTGGATGGAAATGCACCGCTTTGGCTGGTTTAAATCAAATCAGGACAAACTGACAAAGCTGGTCAAACGCTTTCGCTTGGGCGATTGGATTTGCGCCCTGTCCGCCCATTATCCCGTTCGCTGAATTCCCGCCCCCTGTCCATCGGCAACGGTGGACAGCAGACGGTAATTAAGCCGCAAACAACAAAAGCGAATCATATGACCAAAATTAAACCAACCAAGGAGGACGCCTTGCAGGAGTCTGCAAAGAAAGCCCTCAAATCACTTCCGCGTGTCCGTGTTGAGCAATGTATGTACGTCAGTCTGGACACCCTCAGAATACGCGGACTTGAAACGCGAGCTTGAGAATTACGGCCCGCCAGACGCGCATTATCAGCTAGACATTCGCAAGCGTGTCACCAAAGCAGACCGCATCGAACGCGAACGCCAGCTAAAATAAAATCATCTGCCAAACCAAATTTAAAATATGAAAATCACTTTGTTGAATGGCAGACAATACAGCATCCGCGCATGGACTGGTGGCAAGTCTGATTATCGGGCTTGCACCCACCCGGACTTTGGATGGCTCCGCCGCTGGTTTTTCCGCGAGGAGGTCAAGCGTTGCGGCGGGCTGGACTTCTGGCAGTGTGCGGGCACTTCCGCCTTGCAACGTGCCCGTATTTTCTGGAACCGCGCCAGCCTTGACGCGCTAGCAACCCTTGAACTGAACTAATTTTAACCAATAAACACAAGCATTTTATGAACACTGAAGAAACAACAGCAAAAGAATTCACAGGCGAAGCCACATATTGCCCCGAAGATAACAAGCTGCGTCTTTACGTTGGACGCGTTCCCCGCGAGGAGTATTTAAAATTGAGGGCCGAAGGCTGGACGGCCTTGCCCAAGCAGCGCGAAACCGGGGGCGGAGACTTCGCAGCCATCTGGACGCCCGCTCGCCGCGACACCGCTTTAGAATACGCCGGATTTATCGGCGATGAGGACAAAGGCCCGGAGGAGCGCGCAGCGGACAGGGCCGAGCGTTTCAGCGGCTACCGTGACAAACGCACCGTCGAAGCCTGCGGACACGCGGACAGGTACGAGACCGGGCCGAGCGCACACGGTTTCCAATCGCAGGCACGGGCCGAGCGCGCAGCCGCCCGCCATGACCGCATTGCCACCCGTGCCGGGGATTCATGGTCTAAAGCCGAATACTGGACACGCCGCACCGCTGGCGTCATCGGACATGCGCTTTACAAGTCAACGCCGGGTGTGCGTATGGGCCGCATTAAAATCATTGAGGCGGATTTGCGGCGGATCGAAAAACAGCGGGCTGAGAACGCCGCATTTTTTGAATCGTGGCGCGACATTTCGACCATGACCGATGCCACCCAGCAAAACGCATTTGCAAAGCGGCTGGCCAGCTCATGTTATGGCCGGATGGATTACACCCACCCGCGCACGGGCAAAACCGGCAGTTTGTGGGAATTTATCCGCGATGACGCTGCCGACCGGATCACGGGCGCGGAGGCTGCGGCCCTTTACCTCGCGGCCCATGCCGACCCCAAAAAGCCGGAATGGAACGAAACGCGCTCAGGTGAATGGGTGGCGCATTACAATTTGCGGCTGGCTTATGAAAACCAAATGTGCGAGGCCGCAGGAGGCCGGGCCGCGCTGGTCGAGATGGTGCCTGGCGGTTTCGTCGGCTCATATCAAATCCGCAAGGTATGCAAGTCGCCTGTGACCGGCCTTGTCGTTTCGGTTGAAGTCATGGGAACGCATACCGGCTATACCAAGGAAAGCGGATACACCGAGCGCGCCACCCGCCCCGCGCCCGTCCTGTTCAACATCGAGCGGCTGACCGCCGAAGCCTACCGGCCCCCAACGGCGGAGGAGCTGACCGCGTTTAAAGCCGCGATGAAGGCGGAGAAAGCCGCCAAGCCCAAGGCCATCAAGCCGCCCTTGATTAACCCTACCGACGCGGACGCGGAACGCCTACAAGCGGTTTGGAACGAGCGCGAGCGGGCCGCATACGCCGCCAGCATGGAACGCCAGTACGGGGCAAGCATGGTCGCAAGCTGCCTGAAGGATTGGAAACCATCGACGGTTTGCCGGATCACGCAAGCCGCCTACTCCGCGAATTCAAAAGGCAGCTACGCGCGGGCGGAGACAAAAGAAATTTGCTGGCATGGTGTCATCAAACCTCGCCAGTATTTTCACAGCTACGAAAAGCAGGCGAAAGACAACGCGGAACGCGGCCCCGTGGTGTGCGAACTGCGAACCACATCGAGCGACGGCCACACCTACGGCGCAAAGCGGGTAATTGTCCTTACTGACAAGGCGCAAAAGACTTTTCCCGCCGAAATCTGGCAGCAATTCAAACCCGCTGAAAGCGTGATAAAGTCCCTGTCTTGCGCGCTCAAGCTTTGGGTGTGTGGTTGCGGGCACCGGGAAGAAACTTCAAAAACCTATGATTGCAAGGTTTGCCCGAATTGTAACCGGCTGATGCGTGACGAAAAAGGCGAAGTTTGCACCACCAAAAAATGAAGGCCGAAACATTCAACCGTTTGCATACGTTACGCATGGAAAATGACGCGGCCAAGTACGCACAGGACGAACTTAGGCCGCGCTTTGACCGCTTGGCGGGTCGGCATGAGAACGGCACCGCCCCGCGCGCGGTGTCCGCCTTCCAGCTGTTCCAGACGCCGCCGGACATCGCCGCCCGGCTGGTGTCCGCGTCGGGGGCAAACCGCAGTTGCCGGGTGCTTGAACCCTCAGCCGGTCTAGGCCGCATTTTGGACGCGCTGCAAAAGTCCGGGGCGTGGGATATAACCGCCGTCGAAATGGCCGCGAATATCGCTGGGGAACTTTACGCCCAATGCCGCCCCGAGCTGAAGATTTTACAGCGCGACTTTTTGACGGTCATACCAGAGGAAACGGGGTTATTTGATTGCGTGGTGATGAATCCCCCATTTCATCTCCGGGCCGACATCCGCCACATTTTACACGCCCTGAAGTTTTTACAGACTGGCGGAACGCTGGCTGCACTCTGCCTTGATACGCCGCACCGCGAAAAAGCCTTGCGGCCTATGTCCTCCAGCTGGGAGAAACTACCGGCGGGAACCTTTGCCAAGGAGGGAACGTACGTTCCGACCGTGCTTTTGACGATCCGCAAATAATGACCGGCCCTGACGCCGATAAAAAATGAATCCCCAGCCGTACACCACGACCAGTGAACCGTGACTGAATTATGAAAAACACCCCAACCCCAACCGATGCCGCCACGCCCATGCTTAAAGTTCTTGAAAAACCGATGTCCATTCGCCTTGTTCAAAGCGACGACAAAACGGTGGCAATAATGCAAGGCGACGACGACTCGCGGGAAACAGACTTACAATGGGCTAACAGAATCGTCCGCGCCGTCAACTTGCTGGCCGCGTATGAGGCGATGGCGGTGATGACAGAGAAGTTGCGCCTCGCAATCAATCCGTTACTGGTTGAACTACCGGACAAATCGGTTGTGAACGGCGAGGATAATTTCCCGTTTCGCTTGAAGATTTTAAAGCTGCAAGTCGAAGCTGAAACAGCCCTCGCCCAACTCGCCAAGCTCAAGGAGGAATTGAAGTGAACACAAATCTCCGCCAGTTCAAAACCTGCGCCGGATGCAAAGCTGGCGTGCTGTCGCAAGGACAACCGTTTAGCTGCGCCCTTGGCTTCAAGGTCAACGGCAAGACCTGTGTTCCGCTTCAAGCCTGTGTGAAGCCCAGAACCATCACCGACCTGACTGAAGCCCGTAAGCACAATTGGGAATCACACAGGCTACTTGGCTATTGCTCAAATGATCCCACGATAGTAACTGGCGAAGACCCGGCTCTAAAACAAATTTACAGAATCGGACTAAATGCCGTCGAATTTGGCTACCGCCAATGCGAGAAGGGCAACAATCTGGAAACCGCCTTGGAAAACTTCAAGGCAGTTACCAATTCGCAACAACCATGTCCGAATTGTGCCAGCACCACCCACCCGCCGGGATGCTGTGCAAAGGATGGTCACGGCGGATGAATTTGACCGTGGAAATCGAGGACTTATGAAAATCAAAGCACATTTGCAGCGCGCACGAAGGGCACTAGATGCTGATGCGAAAGCGGGCAGTGTGTGGCGAGCTGGTCAGGCCGACACGCTTAGAAACTGTCTTCTCCCCCAGCCACCGGCAAACGCGGGACGGATAAACGCCACGCCGGTTAAAATAAGTTCGCGGGTCGGTAACCGCGCCACGGTCTTTAATTTGGCGGCAATGACGCCCCCAAACCGCGCGCTTGGACGGCATTCTATGTCTAAACGAGACAGGCGCGCGGTCACAATTTGAAATTATGAAAACCAAAAAAACAAACTGGATACCACGCCGCCGTGGTAAAACCTACTGCTCGTCCGCCTGTGGATCGGGTTGCACATGGGCTGATTATATGTCAGCAAAACGCACTGGCGAGCGCGTCCGCAAAATGATGGACACCCCGAACGATTGGGAAGTCGTCGTTTGGGAGAACGGCGGATGGTTCTGGAAGCTCAAGCATATCATGGGCCATTTGTCCCTATGGTCGGATTGCCATCGCCTGAGCACTTCGCCAAAATTCCACGCCATGTTGAGCACGGATGCGGACGCTATGGGTTGTGACCACACTTGGTACGACAGCCAGCGGTTTGAGAATCCTAACGAGGCGGTTAAACATCGCCTGAAGCTCGCCGCCAGCAAGATGGACGGCATCAACAAGCTGCTTTTCAAATTCAACCCGCTGCGTGTCAAATGAAATTCGAGGAGCTGTCCATGCGCGCGGCCAATGTTGGGGGCAGATTGTATTCTGTTAAAACCGGCCAATATGAGGGCCATACTTATATCATGGCCAGCAAGCGCATGATACGCGAAGCGATAAAAGATGGCTCAATCAATAAAATCATTGGGGCTGGTCGAATCACTATTAACGAGCTTCGACGGTATGCAGGCCTTAAACCTGAAACTATCAAAAGATGTCCTTGCTGTAACCAAACTATAAAATCAAAACCATGAAACACAACACCATCTCCGATGGCAAGCAGCTTGTCCTGCTGGCAAACCCTGACGAACGGGACGTTATATCCATGTTCGACAACCCTAATAACGTGCCGATGGCCACGGTCAAAAAGCATCTCGACCCGCTGCTTGGGCAGAACGGTCTGGAATGGAAGGTGTGCGACACGCTGACCATTTGCCGGATCGGAGAGCCACAGACCGAAAGAGGCTCGGACGCCGATGAATGGGTTTACCTTGGCCGTTTTCCAGCCCCCTCGGGCACTACCTACAGGTGGTATGCGCGCGTCACAGATGTCTGGCATTACAACGGCTCGCCTGGCCAGTTGCTCCTTCAACTGCGCGACCAAGGACAGGCCATATTTGAGGGCGGTGCGGTATGAAACCAGCGGTCATGTGCCGGGTGCCCGCGTTCTGCGACGAGGTTTCAGCCAAATCGGGCCTTCCCGTGCAATCCCGACTGGATGGGCCGGTTAAGGTCGTGACTTTCGACGGGCGCGACCACCGATTTACCGTGACTGAATACGAGCGCATCCGGGGCCAGTTGCCGGGCCGGGTGTTTTTGGAGCAAATCTGATTGACTTTAGGTATATAAACCATTATTCATACACCATGAAAGAAATCAAACTTCCTGAATTCAAATGCCTGCGCTGTGACCATCCTTGGAACCCACGGCTTGCCGCCCTGCCCGCCGTCTGTCCGCGCTGCAAATCGCCCTACTGGAACAAGCCACGGTCAAAAAAGGCGGGGCCGGTGGCAAAAAAAACAGGCTGATATGTTAATGACCATCAAAAACATCGCGCACCACGCCGCCATACCCGATGGCGAATTGCGCGTGGTGCCCAGCCGGGGCGGTAAGTCATTTCTCATCATCGCGGCCAACGGTCAGGCCATCGCTGAAACGGTGCCGACTCAAAATCCACGCAAGAGCATGGCACGGGCCGCGCTGCTTGCCCATTCTCTGAATTCGTTTCCTCGCTCCATCCAAGCCTTGTCAGCCTGCAAGGATGCTGGCCTCCACACTGCTGGAAAAATCATTGAGTCTCTCGAAGACATTTCCAAAATCGGAATATGATTTCATCCGACAAAGACCTAGAAGCCATTTCCGCTTGCGTGGCCAGTTCGGTATCAGGAGGGCGCGTATTAATAGTTGCAACCAGCAAATCCAAGGCAAGAATCATTTGGACAGACATCCAAACTATCTGCGAAATGACTGGAATCAATATCCGAAAAGTCTCCAAAAATTTGAAAATAAGCTGGTCAAAATAATTTATGAAAATCCACGAAGCCTTGCTCCTCTGTCTGTTCATGGTGGTAAACGTCGCCACTGATACCGCCGTCATGGCCGCTGAGTTTATGCGCCTCGGCCTTGCCAAATGAGCCGCCTACGAGCAACCGGACTTGGGAGCAACCAAGACCCAGACGACTGGCGGGAACAGCGCGTGGATCGGGATCGCGAGGCCGGACTTCGAGCCACCGAGATATTTTGCATTTTGCCGGATGGTCGTGAGGAGGTCTTTTTGCGCTATCCTGAAAACTCAAAGCAGGCATTGGAGCTTATCAGAGAGGTTTTAAAGCTGAAAAAGAAGCGGGGATCAAAATGCCCGTTCGGTTATAGGAATGTTTAATTATGAGCACCACCCAACAACAGATTGAGGAGAAAATTGCCAAAAGATATTCCACAATTTACGACTTCAACGGTTCGTCCAAAGAACAAATAGCAAATTCATTCAAAGACGCCATTGGAGAAGCCACCCAACCATTGCTGGAGAGGGTTGCGGAACTTGAAGATGTTATTCGCAGAGAAGCGTGGCTTGAGAATGCCAACAAAGAAGGGTCTGGAATCCAATCACCTTATGTCGGATGGGATGAGTACCAGAAACTCCAATCCCAACTCACCACCCTCGAAGCTGCGTGTGCGGAGCTTGAGAAGCAGCTTGCTGATAAGAAAAAATGAAAACTTTTTATACAGCGAGCAAAGTGAAACACGCGCCATTATGGTTGAGTCTTCGGAAACACGGCTATACCATCACCGCGACATGGATTGACGAGGCTGGAGAAGGGCAGACGGCAGACTATGCCGAATTGGCAGAGCGATGCCTAAATGAGATAAAGGCGTCTGACTTCCTCTTACTTTACTGCAAACCGGGTCAACTTTTGAAGGGCGCATTAATTGAGGCGGGGGCGGCACTGGCACTCGACAAAGAAGTCCGATGCGTGGGAAATTGCCACACAATCAGCCGTGTTTTCAAAAGCCACCCTCTTTGGAAAAGATACCCCAACATCCTTTCAGCTATATCTGATGCAAAATAATCATATGAACACACCAATTGCAGACAAACTTCTTGAAGAATTTAATCCAGAAAACCCAAAGCCGTATTTTCATAAAGCAAGAGAACAGGTGGCTCTGCTAGAAAACGAGATTGCGTGTCAGATAACCAGCGCCACCTTACGAGATGATGCGTGGTTTACGGCATTGGTCAGAGCATACACCATTGCTTATAAGCACGGCCATGAGGATACCGTAGAAGCTCGTTATGTAGACGTGGTTCAATCGGAAGAAACAACTTACTTTAACGACACTGTACATGAACTGGTAAACGATAATGCTGTGATGCCAGAGCTTGCTGATGCCATGCGGCCCACCTCCGGCCAACGGATTTTGGAGGAGAATAGGAGACTTAAAGTTGCCTGTGAATCATCACTTACAGAGTTCCGCGCTTTAACTGGTTATCTTCATTCACATAATATGATTAGCCCACAAACGAGAATGGTGATTAACCAGCTAAAGGAGGCTTTGAATGAAACTTAAACTCGATTTATGCTGTAATTGTAGTCATGTGCTTCCCGGTCACTACAAGTGGTGCCCATCAATCAAAGTGCGATGCAAGGCTAGTTTTCAGGAATTGGAGGCCATGAAACTTGAACAGGAATACAAGCGTAAAATCGCCCTCTCCACCAACCAACTCAACCAATGAAAACAACGAGATACATTTTGGGTTGGATTTTTGTGCGGCCTCGTCGCTGGTTTTTTCACCGCATGATTTGGTGTACGGATTTACAGCTAGTTCCAAGGTATATTTCATATCTTGGATGGTCTTGGCCGAATTTGCACTGGTGGCTGCTATATAAAACGGTGTTTAAATTATTCAAATGGCTGAACTACGATGCGTGGCGTCCGCTTTGCACGTGGGAGCCGCATTTAAAACACCAGCCTTGGTACGCCAAGCTGATTCAGCGCATCGGACAGACAACCGCTGGATTTGCAATTTCTGGTGGTGAATGCTACCACTGCGCGTCCCAAGACGGATGCCCTGTGTGGCTGAGTGATGATGAAGCTGGTAAGACATTCATAAACATCAAAACATGGACTACGGGAACGCCAGATGGAACTGACTACCGATTCTCTGGCACGACCATCTGCCCCAAGTGCGGGTACAGGCAATACTACGAAGATGGCTCGTTGTGAAATGAAAAACCGACCCACTTTCGCAGGCCGGTTTTATCTTCGATCAGTTGGCTTACAAGGTTTCAGGACTGCCAAGGCTGGCAATCTTCGCCGCCAGCGCAGCGTTGTCGAGGTCGCTCGGGGCGGTGCCTTCGATCATAGCCGTAACATCGTCAATCAGGCCCGGAATTGCGGCGGCAGCAGCCTTTCCGAGAACGATGAAAGGAATCAACGCGGGGTCAATAGCACCCGCGATGTTTCCTGCGAGGTTCAGGGCATTGCCAACCTCGGCCTCGATGGCCTTCAGCCGGTCTTCGCTGGATACCGCCGGAGCCGGAGCATTCGCGGGCAACGGCGTGGTGGTCGTGGTGGCTTCGCCGGGCAAACCCGGTTGGCCGTCTGGGCTGAGAAGTTTCATAATTTTGTTCGTGCTGGGTGTTTTGGTTTTCGGCGTTTATTTGCCAATGTAAAGTTTGACGAGGGCGACGATGTTCGATGACTGGTCGGAAGCGGCCTGCATGGCAATGAACATGGCCGACTGGTTGGTTTGGGCCGGGTTTGCCGTGTAATTCAGGCGCAGGGTGTTCACGACTTGCAGGGTGGCCGCAAGCTGGCGATCCGCTTTATACAGGGTGTCGCGCGCCGAATTCAGTTCTACCGAGGCCGGGGCCGTCGCCGTCTGCTGGGCGTAATACTGGTTGAAAACGTGCGTGGCCGAGGCTGCTGAGTCGGTCAACAGTTTCTCGGTGTTGTACGTCGCGGTGGCGGGGTTGGTACGGCAGGTTGCGCCACAAAATACGAACGTGGCCATCAGGAGCGATAACAGGATGATTGTCTTTTTCATTTTGCTGGGATTTGTTTTGGTTTACCGGCGTGGAAATCAGCCTCCAGCGACGACATTTGCCGATGTGCCGGGCGCGGCGGATGGAGATGGCGGCTGAGGCTTGTCATTGACTGTGGGGATATGCAGGGCGGCGGTCTTGGCGAGCGCGTAAAGCTTTGAATCAGGATTCTTCAGCAGGTATTTCATGGCAAATCGCCCAGCGATGAACAGGCCGATAAGAAACTTTTCGATGCCACCGACCGAAATGTTAAGGCCGAGGTCGTTGAATCCCTTGCCGAAGTCCTGCGCGGCTTGGGAAATGGAATTCGAGGATGGATTTAACACCGGGGGCAACATGACAGCCACGCGAGTAGTCACAGCGGGCGGATTTGATGGGTCTGGCGTCTGGCTGAAGCCGATGGTCGATACAATGACAAGGCAGGCGACAAGGATGAGCTTTTTCATACGAGACGACCATAACCCTGCCAGATTTGGCACGCAAGCTAAAACTATTTTCCAATGTTGTTGGTCTCGATATGCCCGTTTGCCTGAATTTCGAGCATTTGAACCTGATGCACCAAATCGCCAAAGTGGTCTCCCGTTTCCAGCCAAATCTGATTATGTACGGCGTGATGTTGCCAGAGGGTCAAAAATCCAGCCACAACTAGACTTGCAATGGCCAGTTCAACGCGCTCCCAGACCCGCTTCAGGCAATACGCGCCCGCCGCCTTCAGCAGCGGATGACGGTTCAAAAAATCATACTTCTTTTTCATCCCATCGCCTTGATGATTGCATCCCGAAGCTTTTCAACCTCCGTAAATTTGTCGATGACCTCACAACGGATAGCCGCCGCCGCCCCAACAAGGTCAGGACTAGCATAGCCGGTGACGATGGTTATCGGGGTTAACGGAGCCATTGCGCGAATAGAGGCCAAGGTTTCCACTCCGTCCTTGCCAGCAGGCAATGAGAGGTCAAGGAATATACGGCTGAAGGGGCGCGCTGACTTAACCATTTTCTCCGCCGCTTCGCCAGAACGAGCAACCGAGGTTTCGCAGCCGATTCCAGCCAATGCGGTCTGGATGAGCTGTGCGTCATCCGGGTCGTCGTCAACAACGAGCACACGGCGCGGCAGGCTTGGAGTTTCCAGCGGAAGTCCGGCCAGTCGTTTTAACCCCTCACAAAGCTCTTTGGTGATGTCGGTCATTTTACGAAGTGTTGGACAACGGCGACAATGAGCGCACCAATTACGGTAGTCACAGTCCAAAGGCAAATACGCTTCACGGTCTGTGCTTTTTGAATCAGTTCCGCCTCGGATCGCCGGGCTTGATTGATGGCCTGCGCCACTTGACTGATATGCCACCGCATCAGTTGCTCCAGCTTGGAAACCGCCAGCAGCACGGGCCGGTCACGGTCAGGGAACTCCTCAAGCTGGCTCTGGGTCAGCACTCCCTCGACATTTTCAGGCGCGCTCTCCATAGGCTTGATGTGCATTTGTTCCTCGATATTTGCCGGAAACATTTCGACCATAGTTCATGGGGTTGGTGGCGGAATTACAATCTGATTGGTTCGTGCGTATTTTATGATGCCGCCGATGTAATATCGCTGGTCACCGATGCTGGGAACGACTATGGGCTGGCCCTGCGTGTAAAGCGTGAACGCGCGGCCAAGATTTGTACTGCTGTAAATTGCAGGGATCAGTGAAATGGCGGGAACTACCATTACCTGAACCTCGCCGCTGAATGCTGTTGTCGAAGCCACGCCAATGGTATTTGTGGAAATTTGAGTGACGCTGAAATGGTGAGTGCCTGAGCCAAGCAGTCCCACGTCGAGTACGGCATTGGTGTCATCGAAATCCCATGACTTCATGTAGGCCACCGAACTGCCATCAATCTTCCAGAGCGTGAATTTGGAATTGACCTGACGGTATGGCGCGGGAGTCCATGAGAATTGAACCTGCTGGGCATGGACGGCAACATAGCCAATCAGCATTATTGCGTATAATGTGAGTCGGTAAATCATTGTATCGGGGTACAGGTCATTATAGTTCCAGCCGTTTGAAGTGAATTAGTCCCTAATCCACCGACTATGCACCACGCGATTGTTGGCGTGAAATTGTTGGTCGCAGTTACGATGGCCGTTCCAGTAAAAGTCGTAAAAGTAAGTGCATTAACCTGAACTGCCAAGGCGGGTATGAATTTTTGGAATCCTGTTGTGTTAGGCGGCAAGGTGGCAGCGGTTCCATTTTGCCATTCATAATATGACAAAACATTCACCGGATTGGTAATGATAGAGTTTGTAAATTGAAGTTGAACTTCTGAAAAGACGCTGTTCACAGAAGGATTTACGAATGTTATAGCCGTAAAATCAATGCGGTATGTTCCAGCGGGAAGATTAGTGGTATAGCGGGTTGATTGGGTCATTGTCCCGTTGGTTGTAGTGTCAATGGTGTTTGCGGTTACAATGGTTGGAATTTTTGAGTAGGGATAATAAATCCGACCAACACCAGCGGAAAGGTCGTTGGTCATAAATCCATACCCGTAAGCCGATGCCCCATCGTCGCCCAAACTCGCATCCAAATTGGCGTAGAATTTAACATAGGCATTGGAACTGGTAACGCTAATTATGTTGGTGATGTTGCCACCTCCGCAATTTTCAATCGTCACTGAACCCACGCCGTTATTTGGCGCAGACAAGGTAAGTTGAGGAACACCGGCTGAAATAGCATTGAGTTTACAGCCAATAAAAGTCATGGTGGAAACTCCAGTTATCGGAGAAGAAGCCGTATTTGATAAAAATATGTCATTATTAAACTGGGTGCCGAAACCCTCAAGAGCAACGCCATAGGTATTATGGTTGAATGTATTATTTGAGTTTAAACCGTGACCGGCATTTGGCCCACTGCAAAAATAGCCGCCAACATAACAATTAACGGCATTGCAGTTTAACATCTTGCTGTTGCCGGCAGAGTCGTTAAAGCCTATGCAGGACGAAGACGCCAAGCAGTTATTTATTAACTGATACTCCGGCGAGTTGTAGGCGAACGAGCTTGGGTTGTTGTTGCTGGTCGATCCTTGCAGACCGCTATAATGCGGCGTTCCATCCCATTGTCCATTGCCAACAAAATATGAAATAAAGTTATGGCTGGCAACACAGTCAGAAATCGGCGCGTTCTCCGAACGATATGCCTCGGTTCCATACCAGTTGTAAACCAGCAACCCTACGCCAGAGTAGTTGTCGAAAGAGCAATTCCTAACAAATCCTCCGCCACCAGCATTGAACCTCAGCCCAAACCGATTGGTCATAAACGATGAAAATATTTCCGGTGAATTTAACGGAATTCCAAGCACGATGCTGTTGTAAGCCATGTTTTGCTGGCCATCAAAATGGATGTCCCAGAATGCACAGACATTTGATATTCCACAATCAAAGGTGGCATTAGTGCCGGTTAGCATTAACTTTACAGTCGCTTCTTGACCATCGCAACAGGCAAAGTTTGTGAAATGGACTGTAGAGACATAGTAGGTCTGCTTGGGTGCCAGCTTGACTAGCGAGTAAGGGATTGCCGCTGCCGCTTGGATATTGGCTGTGTCATCTACCCCTGTTGGACTGATTAAATTGGTTGTTAAGAATGTCAGGTTGGTCGCCACCACATTCCCCGTGAATGTGCCCGAAAATTGGTTGGCTGTGTTTGTCAAGTTTGCGGCCCTACCCGCTGCGTTGTTGACGTTGGCAATGTTCCAGTTGGTGCCGGAACTTAAATCCAGCGTTGAAATAAGCTTGTGGTCGGAGTCAATTCCAAGAAATTGAGCCGCCGTCACGCCTGTAAAATTCACAGTGCCAGCCGCTGTAACTGGCCCGGCGAAATTGTTACTCGCGGTGAAATTATTCTGGCCCTTGAGTTGGGCGGTTTGCCCAAGCACGCTCAGGCTCAAAAAAAGTGAAAGAAGGATGTAGATGTTTTTCATAAAATTAAGAGGCTCCCCAAGTTTTCGAGACGGTGCCCCAGCCGAGAATCGGCTGGATTCCGTTTGGATCATACGCGAGCGCGGGCTTGGTCAAATCGGGCGGGTTTGCCGGGGTGCCAGAAGTATAAACTACAAGCTGGACACCGTTACCGTCGCCACCGCCCACCAAAATCCAGCCGCCTGCCGTCTGGGTCGGGTTGGAATAAGTCGCACCCGTGTTGCTGTCAACGTAGATGATGGAAATTGGGGTGCTGACACCGGGCGCACCAGCGCCGGTCTGAACACCTTGGCCATTTTGAGGGGTGACGTACCCAGTATCGTCGGTAAGTCCGGGTATGTAATTTCCAAATGCGTCTTTTGCCATAACGGGTACTTGCCGCCTGCTGGGTGGCGTCAATCAATTCGTCGCACATCCTTAAAGCGTTGACAAGGCTAATCTTTGGAAGTATGAATCTGATAAGCGTCCGATGACACCAAGAGAACAGAAGCAGGCCCAGCTTTCCGCCAGCAGTTCGGGTTCAGCCCCGTTGGTGATTCCCAAGGTGCCATCCATCCCGATTCCTGCGCGCGTGGCCTCGGCTTTCCCCGAGCTGAAAACGTGGCATGACGAAACCACGGCGGAAACTGAAAAGTGGCGCGTACAGACCAGCATCGCCGTCCTTGGTGTGACGCCCGTAACACCGCCATAAAATATGAACGCCACCAACCAGCTTCAAAATTATTTCAGCGGCATCCAAAATGCCTTCGCTGGTGCGTCATATCATCCGGGTTCCACGCCAAATTCCCCCGGCTATTACACACAGCCGAATCTGCCCAAGACGGTGACACCGGCCATCCCGGTTTATGATCCTCGCTCGAACAGCTATTCACTGCCGACCACGGGGACACCAACTTGGAACGGCACACATTTTGTGAACGAGGCGGGCGTTCCGTTCACGGGCACCTACGGCGGGCAGACGTACACCAACGGCCAGACCCAGCAGCAGATTGCGAACAGTCCGTCGCGTTACGCTGGTATCAACATCACCAAGAACGCTCCGATTGCGGGTGCCACCGACCAGCTTTTGACCAACTTCAAGCCGACCTCGGGCGTGACGGATTTCAGCAACATCCTTGACGCAGCCCGCTCCGCCACGCGCACGGCGACCAATGCGTTTGCAAACGACCAGTCAGCTTTCAATGTCCAGCCGCTCGCGGACACGCTGAACAATTTGAACGCCGGATACACGGCCACGGGCAACGCGCTCAACAACCGTTACTCGAACATCCTCGGCAACACGGCGGCAAACCAAAACGCCATCGTAAATGCGTCGTCCAATCTTTTGCCCCAGCAATTCAACGCGCTTCAGGGCATCAATGACCAGTATGCGGCGACGGGCAATGCGCTGAATGACGCCTACTCCGGCATCGTTGGCAACGCGAACACGACCCAAAATAACATCGTCCAGCAAGGTCAGGATTTACTACCCGCGTATGACACGGCGGCGAACAATATCGGTGATGCCCAGACCAAAGCTCTCATTCAGCAACTTTCGCGTTACAAGCTGGCGGGCGGTACGCCCACGGGCTTGGGCGGTGGCGAGGAGCAGTTGCTTACAAACGGTATCGCCAATATCCGGCTTCCACTGGAACAGGCTAAAATCAACCAGCGGTACAACCTGCTGCAAAATCTCAACTTGCCGGTCGCGCAGCAGGAGGAGGCGGCGGGCATTGGTCAGTTGCAAAATTTCTCGATGCCGCTGGCTTCCGATGTTGCAAACCGCAACTACAATACCCAAGCCGGACTCAATCAGGCCCAGCAAAACCTGCTTCAAAATATCGCTTTGCCGCTGGCTGGCCAGCAGGGTGCCGCACAGGTTCAGCAGCTCACCGGATTTACCGCTCCGCTCGCGCAGCAGGATTATACCAATGCGGCGACGACCGCCCAGACGATCCAGAACCTCAAGCTTCAGATTGCGGGCAAGTCCATCGCGGAGGCCGTCCAGTATTTGCAGGCGATGGCGGTTCCGGCCCAAATCCAGCAGCAGATTCTTGCGGGCAACCAGTCGCTCCAGTCTGGCGACATCTCCAATCTGTCCGGCCTCAACAGCCTTTACAGCGGTTCACGCTATCAGGGATTGCAGGACTTGCTGGGTGCGAACCTCACGCAGCCTACCGCATCGACATTCTCGCCGGGGCCGTTCCCGTCCAGCGGGGCCAATCCGCGTTACAGCATCCCGGCTCCGGGAAATTCGACCGCCACCGCCGGGGCGTTGCCCGCCAGTGCGCCCGGTGCCGCCCCTGCCGCCCAGCCCCCGGTGTTGCCGCAGGGCGCATGGGCGTCCACGTTGCAACCGGCGGGGGGTAACCTTTACAAAGACCCGAAAACCGGAAATTACTTCACGGTGGTAAACGGCCAGATTTATCCGTATCAGGTGAATGGCGGGAATGTCCCGCGCAACCAGAACGGGTATCCGACCTCCGTAGGCGCGGTGGACAACACGGGCGACGGATCACTGGTGTACGCCGACAATAGCAACTCCGACCAAGCGGGTGGATAATTTATGGATACCGCCATCCCATCTTTTGTGCCGGTCATCGGTAGTTCGTTTGACAACCTCGCCCAGCAGCAGGCCGGTTGGGCGGGCTTCAATGCCAACGTCCAGTGGCAGAACCTTGATTCATTCCAGCGCGCGACGGATGCGCGCAACAACTATTTCCAGACCGTTGCCGAGATGCGCCGGGCCGACCAGCAACGCCAGCAGGCCGAGCAGGCGGCGGCGGACGCGGATGCCGTGCGCCAGTACCAGTTCAACGTCAACGCCAAGCTCGACGCCAACCAGCAGGACATCGAACGCCAGAAAATCGCGGCCCAGACGGCGGCAAAAAACTACCTCGACCAGCGCAAGCAAGCCGTGGCGGACGCGAAGGACAACGAGGTTGCCGCCGATGCGCTGGCGGGCGAGGGCCATTTTGACACGGCGCAAGAACTGGACGCCGCGCTCCCGAATTCCACGCCGATGGTGAAGGCGGCTTTGTGGGCCAAGAACCAGCAGGCCCGCCAGCAGCTTTCACAGCAGTATGATTTTGCGGGCAATCTTGCCAAGAAGGAAAACGAGAAGAAAATCCTCGGCACCGAGGTTGCCAAGGGTGATGCGGCTATTCCGCAGACAGCAGCGGAGTCCGGCTATGCTTGGTACAACCCCGCGAAGTACAATCCGCTCCGGCTGCTGGGCATCGGCGCGCTGGCCCGTGCGGCGGGCGGTGCCACGGTTGCCGCGCCGGATACGAGCTGGTTTGATGCGCTGCAAAAACGTCAGACCAGCCTGAATACGGAACTGGCTCCGGTGGAAAAGCAGGGATTGGATGCAAACGGAATCGTACTCGATCCTCAAACCGGACAGTGGAAACCGGCTTCCACACCATCTTGGCTTGCCCGCCAGCCAAAGCCGCTGAAACAGCTCGACCGCGCCACGGCATTGCAATATCTGACCAAGGCGAACGGTGATAAAACTGTTGCGCGTCAGATGGCCTCCGCTGACGGATATTCTTATTGACCGTGCCAAATCTTGCACACTCTAATTATTTAAGCTTGTATTGACAAGGGTTCGGGTGTAGAAAGTTTTTGTGGATATTTTTGACCAGCTTGATGATGGCGCGAAACCGGCACCCGCTCAGGATATTTTTGACACGCTCACGACCCAGAAGCCGCCCGCGCAAAAACCTGCCACCGATATTTTTGACGAGGTTGCGCCACCAACTCCACCCCCGGCTCCCATCGCTGCGCCAAAGGTCGTCGCGTCACCCAAGTCCGCTCCATTGCCTCCGATAGACTTCAGCAATGTTGATGCTACCAAGGGTTCTGAAAGCGGCGGCTTCGGTGAAATAACGGGCAACGAATGGCAGGCAAAGCAATTGGCGAAGTTCACCAAACCAGCGGATGCAGTGCTGGCGAAGCTGGCCCCGAAGGTCGAGACACCGGAACAAAAGGGGCAGCTCGAAAAGGCTGTCGCGGACATTAATGCGTCCAAACTGGAAACGCCCGGCACGGCCAAGCAGGCTCTCACCGCCGCATTTTCTCCACCCAAGCCTTTTACTGACTTGGTTGAAATCGGTCGCGGCATCCAGCAAGACAACCGTGACACTGTTTTGGCCATGCGAAATCTGGCGGCAAAGCATGGCATCGACCCAGACAAGGCCGCAAAGCTTCCGTCGCTGGCCGAGCAGTACATGCGGGGCGGTGCCAATGCCCTCCTTGATACGGCCCTGTCATTCACGTCCCCCGGCGGGTTGGTAACCCTCGGGTTTGGATCACTGCCAAAGGCGGTTCAAAAATCTGCCTCGGTGGGATTCTCCGCGCAGATGCTTTCACAATTTCCAGATGCAGCCCAACAGTTGCTTGATGAGGAGTCGAAGCCAGACAGTGAAAAGGATCACGTTAAAATCGCTCAACTGTATCTTGGCGCGATGGGTGACGCCGGTTTCGGCATCCTCGCCGGTACGCACGGGCTTTTACCTTCCGTTCCTGAAACCATAACCCCCCAGAAAGGAGTCCCCAATGCCAGCCAAATCACAAGCCCAGAGAGCGTTCTTGAATCTCAAGTACGGCCACAAGTGGGTGAAGAAACACGGATTCGACAACAAGGGCAAGCTGCCGAAGCACGTCCCGAAAAAACGCAAGTTGTCCCTTCGCCGGTCGAGGCGCAAAGCGTACTAACACCGCCGCCCGCGCCCGAGCCGGTCGTATCACCGACCACCAAGCCGGTTGATGTCATCCAGAAAGTGCTGGCCATTCCGCCAAAGGATTTGATGGCCAGCTTTCCGATGGGTGAAAACAACCTCACAGGCAGTGCGTACCGCCTTGGCCGCAACCTCACAAGCCCTGATGAGCTTACGGCCTTGCAGGACGCCCAGACGGAAACCAAGGCCCGTGTGGACAAGTTCAGGAAAGATGGCGACCTGAACAACGCGATGATTGAAGCCGCGCGCCACCAGTTTTTTAACGAGGCGTATCAAGCGGCTACCGGCACTGGTAGCGCGAGGCTCGCGCTTGCAAAAGACCCGAACTACAAGCCTCCGTTTCCTGTGCCTGCTGAAAAACAGTCAGCAGTTTCCGTGGCGCAACCAGAAAAAACGCCAGTTGCTTCCGATATTGAGCTTGCACGTCAGACACTAGAAAAAGAAGGCAAACTGACAGTCTCGTTAGTACAGCGCAGAAATAAACTAGGATATGTCAAATCTGCCGCTGCGGTTGATGCGTTGGCTGCGAATGGTGAAATTGTAAAACAGCCGGATGGAACATGGGTAAAATCTCCTCCACGCGAAATAATCGAGCCATCTCAAGACACCCAAGTTGGCGAAAACGCGGCTGGCGAAAAACTGTACGAGCGCAAGGATGGTTCGAGATACCGGATACAGGGCGGCAAACCCAATTTCGGCGGCGACCTCGCGCCAAAGCCTGCGGTTGAGAAAGCGGCTCCTGTTGCTGCTGAATTGAAAGTTGGCGATCCAATAAAACTCATGGGTGTTGACAGCGTTCTTGCCGATACGCACACCGAGGACGGGATGAAGTATGAGATTTTCAACGGTGCCGCGCTTGGCGAGAAAAGGGCGGCGATTCGCGCCACAAACCTCGACACCGGCAACATCACAACCCTCAAGCAGTATCCCGACTACGATGCCGCAATGAAGGATTGGAATGGCGTGGTGAAGCGCGAAAAGACATGGGAGGAAACCGCCCGTGGCCGCAGCGTCTATAAATCCAACCTCGCCACTGAAAATGCCAAGGATGAAAAAGTCGTTGCTGCGATGAAGGCCGCGCCTTCGTATCCTAAGTTAAAAGCCGCTTACGATAGATTTCGCCGCAGCTTGTATGGAAAATCGTACAATCCGACAGTCATCGAAACGAAGCCTTGGGATATGCTGGATTCCAGTTCCGGCGTGATGAACGCCAAAAGCGCGATGGCAAAGACGTTGCGTGAACTGGAAAGCAAAGTGTTCGCCGAATCTGGATTGCCTCGCAAAAAGCCTGACTCGAAGTTTCGCGGCGGCACGGGTGTTGATTGGGATAAGGTTCAGGTCGAAAAGCCCAAACCCGCCGAATCAGCCGCCGTTCCAAACCACATCCAAATTCGTCAGGAGGGCCAGCGTCAATTCGAGTTCGACAACAAGTACGCGAAGCTGATGAAGGCTGGAAAAGGCGAAAAGGATGCTGCTGCCAACGAGTTTTCACCGGAGGATGCAAAGACTGCACTGGCAAGGCTTGAGGCCGCGCCGGGATTTGATGCAGAGGCAAAGGCATCACTTGAGCGTCGAATCGGTGGCGTATCTGAAACCCCCAAACTCGCCGTCGAAAACGGATACGAATCACCCAAGGCGTTCGCCGATGACTTCGCCAAAAACCGTGATGCCGAAGTGAACGAAACCGAGGAGGAATTTTTGAACCGGAGGCATTGCATGGGCACCATCCCGAGCCGGAAATCCATGCTCAACGAATAATATGAGAATCTTAATCGAAACAATTCCTCACGCATCGCAGGCTTACCCGACTGTGGGCGACTGGCGAAGGGATTCCGATGGCACATTGCACATCAAGGTAAGCGAAGAAATCGGCGACAAGTTCGCACTGCTGGTGGCCTTGCATGAGCTTATTGAGGTCACACTTTGCGAGGAACGGGGTGTAACTTGCGAACAAGTGGACGCCTTTGACAAGGAATTCGAGGCCATGCGAAAAGAGGATGATGACAGCGAGCCGGGCGACCACCCAGAAGCCCCGTACCGCAGGGAGCATTTTTTCGCCACCAGCATTGAACGCCTGATGGCCGCTGAAATGGGCGTTGACTGGCAAGCCTACGATGGCGCAATAATGAAACTGCCATGAGCGAAGATTTATCAAGCAGGACTTTTTGCGTTTTTGACCACTTTGGTTTGTTTGTGGGTTTGGCCCAACGGCTTTCCGAAAGTGGGGCGCGCGTCCTATACTGTACTCCCGTGGATCGGTATGACCGCATCACCGAGGCGGCGGTAGGCGAGGGGCTGAAAGGAATCGAACACGTTGAGGAGTTTTGGAAGTACAAAAGCGAAATCGACTGCTTTGTTTTTCCTGACATCCGGCACAGCGGACTTCAAAGCGAACTTCGGTCACAGGGGCTACCCGTCTGGGGAAGCCATGACGGGATGGAGCTAGAACAGGCCCGCATCTTTTTCCTTAAAAAACTCGACGAGCTTGGGTTGGACGTTCCGCCATACCAAGTCATCGTCGGCATGACAAATTTAGGCCTTTTCCTGAAGGATAAAAAAGACATCTGGATAAAAACCTCGAAGTGGCGCGGCACATGGGAAACAACCCATTGGCGGGACTGGAAAAAAGACCACCAGCGGCTTGATTACTGGTCTGTGAAATATGGCGGACTCAAAGAGCAGATAAAATTTATCTGCTTCGAGAAAATCGAAACCGACCTTGAAATTGGTGCCGATACATATTGCGTGGACGGTCAATGGCCATCGCATATGCTTCACGGCATCGAGCGCAAAGATGCCGCCTATTTTTCAGCCGTCACCGAACGCGAAAAGATGCCAGAACAGCTATTGCCCATCATGGAGGCGTTGTCGCCGTATCTCAAAGAGGTCGGTTATCGCAACCAATGGAGCATGGAGGTTCGGGTTACGAAGGACAAAAATTACTTCATTGATGCCACCTGTCGTGGCGGGTTGCCTTCCACCAATAGCTTTCTCGCGGCAAAGAACGTGGCCGAGGTAATCTATTATGGTGCGCGCGGCGAATTCGTTGAGATTGATTACGGCTTCAAATTCAGCGCAGAGTGCATGGTAAACGCCAAGGCTGACTCCGACACTTGGATTTCGCTGGAGCTTGACCCGAAGGTGCGGGCCAACTTTTTGGCCCAACAATGTTGTGAAGAAGACGGGCTGCTCTGGTATCCCCCGCTGGACGGTGGTGGCAATAACCTCGGCTGGCTCCGGTCGGTCGGTAACACGCCCAAGGAGGTTCTTGAAAATATGAACAAGCTGGCGGATGCCCTGCCGGACGGCGTTGATGCCCAAGTCGAGGAGCTGGCGGATGTCATCCGTGAAATAGCGTCCGAACAGGATCAAGGGATTCATTTCACCGATGCCCCGATGCCCGAACCAAGCGTAGTGCTTGAACCCTCCAAAAAATGAGCAGAATGCCTATATTAAAAAATACCTGCGTCGTCCGCTGCGAGTGCGGATGCAAGCGCGATGTACGAACCAGTCCGCGCTGGCTAAAGAGCGGCAGGCATGTTTTCTTTGAGAAAGCCTGCAATATAAGATTCAATAGTGAACATCCGAACAAGCCATAATGATTAAGTGTCCTCCAAAAAATTACGCTTTCGGCCTGCTCAAAAGCGGCCTCGGTGAAGCCCGCGCCCACATCGCCTACCAACGCAATGGATTTGAAGTGCCTGAAATTGAGAAGGCGTTGGACTTGCTTGGAATGGACAAAGAGGCATGGCGCGACAGCAAAGGCCGCACACTGCATCAGGTGAAAGCTCTGAACGCTACTGCTAAAACTGTTCGTGAATCTGGGGGGCCGATTCTTCCAAAATCTGAACCATCCGCACCTTCTGGAATTGCCCCAGAATCAAAAGTGCGCGTAGGCAAAGACCCGAGGCTTCACACCGTGGTTCGGGAGCTTCCAAAGTCACAAGGCGACCTGCCGGACGAGAAATTTTATGAAGTCAGAAACGACAAAACCGGAGAAGTCCAGACGGTCGAATCGAAAGACATTACGCCCGTCACTGAGCGGACTGCTGCTGAAAAATCTGCTGTTAAGCCCGATAGCCTTGACGACCAATTGCGGTCATACAAGCTCGACCCATCAGCATTCCCAGACGCCGCCAGCAAGCGGGCCGCACTGAAGCGGGCGAAAGCCACATCCGAACCGGCGGCAAATCTCGGAGAAGGCTTGCCCGCCGGTCAAGGTTCATCTGATGCCCAGATACTTGAATCAATCAAGGGCGAGCCTACTCACGGATTCAGGGTCAATGTCATCTCGCGGGATCAGGCCGAACAAATCACCAGCAGGCCCGAGGCGCGCGGCTACGGCGGTTTCTTTGGTAACGGCGAAATCTATTTCGTGCGCGAGAACGTGAACACGAAAAATCCCGAGCTGGTACGCCAGTTGTTACGGGAGGAAATCGGCCACGGACTTTTACGCACCGAGAACGGGGCTAAATTGCTGGAAGAAGTCTTTGGCCGCGCCCGCCGTGAATTGACGGAGGCTGAAAAGGCTCCGCTCCGTGCCGCTGGTTACAAAGAGCATCAGTTGCTTGACGAGTTCATTGCCAAGTCAGCGCGGGAGAACCGGCCTTGGTGGTCGGAGGTCATTCTTACCATCAAGTCTTGGCTGGCCAAGCTCGGGTTGAATCTTTCCAACGAAGATGCCGCCCGCTTGCTGCTACGTCGAATCAAGGAAAATCAATCCAGTCAAATTGAAGGCGTCGACATTGCACCGGGCCAGCCCGTGCCACCGGACGAAGCCTTGGATGAAGAAAAACCACCCACGATCCAGATTGCCGGTCGCACCTATGTTGTCCCAGATGAAACGCTGATTGCGTCCAAGTTCACACCTGAACAGATTGAAGACGGCAAGAAACGCGCAACCGCCGTTGCCGCTAGTCTTAAACTTCCGGGCAACGTGGATACGCGCGCAGACGGCTCGCTTTTCAACGTGGACGGCGACTCCAATGTTGGCAGCGATGGCAAGCCGGTTTTCGACTATTCCACCGAAGTCAGCAGGCTGCGCGATGAGCTTGTCAAAGCGCATCAGGCCAACGACGAGGTTTTGACCGCCCAGTTGGTCAAGCTTATCAATTACAACCACGATGAGTGGCCAAAGCTAGTGGCCAAGCCGCTGGCGGATGAATTGAGGGGGCTGGCGGCGGCAAAGTCGAGCTTCTATGGCCAAATGTTGCGGATGATAAAGGGCGCGGCGGTGTCGAAAGACCTGCGCTCCATCGCCCGTAATCTTGATTTCTCACTGAAGCGTCTTTACTCCGCCAATTTCGGGGGCGATGCGTATGAGACTTTTGTAAGCCGTATCATACAAAACTTTCGTGACTATTTCACGCCCGAGCAGTTGGACAAATTTGGCACCGACAATCCCAATCTGGTGGAACAGGTTGAATTGCTGGCCGCGACCGCACGGGCGGAAACTGCGAACCGGCTGTACCGCCAGATTCAGTCCAAGCTGAACCCTAAGAATATCACGCCCGCCAAGCTCGAAAAAAATGCCATCGCGCGCGAGGAATTCGAGGCCTTGATTCAGCAGCTTGAAAAAATCGGCGTGGACATCCCCGAGAAAAAGAACGCGAAGATGTCCGCGCGCGAAAAACTGCTGTTGCTGGTCAAAGACAAAACCATCGAGAAGGTGAATGCCGATGTCGAAGCGGCCATCAAATACGGTTTGAGCGAAGCGGGCAAACAGGCTGCTCGCAATGAACTGCTGGGCAACAAGGCCGCTATCGAGGAGCTGGATGCGCGCTACCTTGCGGGCGAGGAACCGACGCCAGAGCAGATTACCAAGGGTCTTGAGTTACAGGCTTTCCGTGGCATCAAAGGGCTGCGCGATACATGGCTTAGTTATGATCCGGTGACGACCAAGCTGGTACAGGACATTGTTAAGGGCGATTTCAAGGGCGTTCGTTTCGGCATTCCGAAAAAGCAGCCGGTGGACACCCGTTTGAGCCTGACGGAACTGGCCAAGCAGCCGGATGCCGAGATTACCCGCGTTCTGGATGCGTACCTGAAGAACATCGAGGACAATCTGGACATCGCGGGCGCATCGCCGGAAACACGCCAGCGCATCCGTGACACGGTTCAAAAACAGGTTGCCGACCAGATTGAAAACGTCATCCGCCCCAAGGTGCGCGACATCATGTTTAGCGCGCCCAAGGAAAAAGGCTCGGCCAAGACTGACGAGCAAAAGCTGGCGGAGCAAATCAACGCCGGGTTGTTCAAGGATGAACGGCTGAAGGTACCGGAGATGGTTGAGCACGTGGCGGGCAAGAGCCTTGTCAAAAAATTAACGCCGAAAGTTGGCGATTTGGCACGGGTTATTCTGGATACGCCATCGTTCAAGCAGGCGGACATGGAGAAGCAGATTGCCGACAAGGTTGTTTCCGACCTCGGAGTTACACCCGATCAGGCTGAGAATCTTGCCAAAGTCATTTACGCTTCGCTGAAGCCGAAGATTACCGAGGCCCGCGCTGCCGCCCAAGAAAAAGCGGTGAAGTCGATGACACCGCGTGAGCAGGCGGTGATTCCAAAGACGGATACAAAGCTGTGGGACAACATCACCCAGTTTTTCAACGCCGGGGGCAAGGACTACGAGGAACTGCTGAAGCGTGTTGCCGTCATTCGCGGTCTGCCCGTGCCATCCGCTGTTGAGATGGCCAAAATGAAGGCTTTGGCGGACAAAATCGACCGCCTCACAAATTTAAGCCCCGATGCGGAGGAAAAAATCCGCAACGATTCCAGCTTGAATGATGCGGAAAAGGCACAGGCGATTGATAACGAGCGCAACAAAATCGAGGCCATCAACGCCTCTGAAATTGGACGCGCCACCCGTCAAATGGCCGTGGAATGGGCGAAGTTCTCGAAGCCGTACAACTGGCTTCAAAAGCGCAATATCGCCGATGCCGGATACGAGCTGGCCACGGCCAACCTGCTGGCAAAATTCGGATTCCCCATCCGGCTGGCAACGCATATCACGACCCAGTTGCTTGTCAGGACGCCCATTCGTCCGCTGGCCGTAGCATTGGAACAGTTTTATGCCGACCGTGCGGCGGGCAAGCAGACCGAATTTTTCTCTGACGCCTACAACGCTGTCAGGGAGACTTTTGACCAGACTTTCAAGGCCGTGCCGCAAGCCCTGCGGGCAGGCCGGTCACAGTTGACCGCGCGCGGCGAAGTAAACTCGTCGCGGCTAGCGGCGGGTGTCAACGCACTGGAACGCATGGCGACACAGGCCAAGGAATACGCGAAGAAGGGCGATTATGTCCGGGCGACCATGCTTTATACCGTGGCCTCGCTGCGGATGGCCCAGCGTGTTGTCAGCGGCATCGACGCTTTTCAGGGCGAGTTCGTCGAGATGCAGGAATTGAGGCATCAAATTTTCATCGAACTGGCCAAGCAGGGAAAATCCCGCGCGGAAATCGAGATGCAGATGGAAAACATCTTCGGCAGCATGGCGGCGGACTGGGCCATTGCACTGGCCGATGCCCGCCGTGGATTTGACGAGTTCGACATCCTGAAGGACTCCAAAAACTTCGTGCGCGAACAGGCGTTGACCGAGGCGGCTGACCGGCTGTTGAAAGAGCGGATGTATCAAAAGGCCGAACTGATGGGTTTGCCCTCGGACTCGATGCGGGCGTACATCCTGCGACAGCGCATGGCGGAGGCTTGGCAGACGGCGACAAAGACAGGGTTGGGCGGTGCGCTCACCAAGGGCATGGTAGCCGCCCGTCAGTTTGCAACCGAAAAAGGCCTGCCATTCCTGCCTGTGGAATTCTCTAACGCGATTGGCGCGGGTGTGAATTATCACCTGATGCTCACCCCGTTCTACAAGCTCGCGCTGGGCAAGGTCGATGCCGCCGGGGTCGGCGAGTCCGCTTGGAACGAAACCCGGCTGGATCGGACAAACCGGCAGCTCATGGCCCTTGCCGGAACCATGCTGGGGGGCACGATGGCCGCGCTGGTGCTATCCGGCCAGCTCCGGGTGCAACTCCACAGCCCAACGGACAAGAAAGAGCGCGAGAAGTTTATTGCCGAGGGCCACAAGGTCGGTACGGTCGAATGGATGCTGCCGGATGGCAACTTCATACCCTTCAGCCTCACCGTGGGGCCGTTCTCGCTCGTTTCGCCGTATCTGGCGGCAGCGGGCCAAACCGTGCATCTGGTACAGTCACGGGAGAAGAAGCAGGCCGCTCTGGACGCGCAGGCGGCTAAGACCGGCCTTCCAGCGGGCAAGATAGACCCTGTGACAGTAACGGACGTTCTGGGCGTGGCCGGGCAGGCTGTATGGGCCTCCCTGCTTGGTGGCTCGACCGCCGGGGGCTTGGTGTCGTCTTACTCCGAATTCCAGACTCCGAATGCTAATAAGGCGGTTTCCGCCACGATTGCCCCGCTCCTGCCGTACATTCCCATGCTTCAGGAGGTATCGCGCATGATTGGCGTGGGGCTGGACTCCAAGACCGCCACGGTCTTTGACTACCTGCTTCCGCTGCCAACGTCAGGCGCACGGGCCATCAACGCGCTGGGCGACCCTGTACGAACGCCGGATGCTATCCAGAGAGTCATTCAGGCGATTACTGCCGGAACATACCCCGGCATCGTTTCCAGCAAACCGGACGAATCGTATGATTATGAGACACGCTCGGCATATTCTGCCCTGCTGGCCACCAGATACGCCCCGCCGGAGATAAATCCGGCCAAAGGGTACGCTATCGGCGGCACCTTCAGGCCAATGACCCAGCCCGAGCTTGAGCAGTACACGGAATTGCGCGGGCAATACCTGAAAGAGAATCTGGCAGCACTCGGAGCCAGCGCGACCAAGCAACAGGTCAGGGCCGCGTATCAGCAGGCCAACGCGCAGGCTTTGACTGACATGGGTATCACCACCGCGCGATCCACGGCGGCGACCTCTGGGACTGCTGCCGCGGCACCCGCCGGACAGCGCAGGCTGTCCCTTGGCCGGAGCCGGTCGAGCGGGCTGAAAGTCAGCCTAAAAAAACTTCACCGCACAAAAATTCGCAGACCGCGTTCACTTCGCCTGCGTAGCTCCAAAAAATCGCGCCTGCATCGTCCAAAATTAAGCTTTACATGACCGTGCAACTTTTGGCATGGTTGAAGCGTGGCCCGAATAACGGAGCGTTACCGTAACTACGAAGTCTTTTGGATGGAGTGTGCAAGCGCAGAGGCCACGTTGTAAGCGTAGGAAAGTCTGGTTAATCCGCCGCGTTTGGGACGCGGAAACCGCAGGTTCAAATCCTGCCGCTTGCACCAATTTTAACCGGGGGATAGTGTAAGAAGTTTGCGAGATAGACAGCGTTGTTCTAGAGCAATGTTGGAACGGCGTGAAATCCTCGACTTACAAGCACACACGGCTTTGGGCCGTAAAGTTACGTGAAAATCGTATCCTCCGACCAATTTGAACGCATCGGTATCCGGGCGTTCATGGGGCGGACAGAGCGCGGAAGACGCCTTGGAAAACAAGCAGGGCAGTCACGGGCTTGCTAGTTGCCCCGACCAATTTTGCGGGTGTAGTTCAGTGGCTAGAACATCTGTTTTCCAAACAGAGTACGGCAGTTCAATTCTGCTCACCCGCTCCAGATTTATAGGACGGTACGACGAGCCTTATCAGCTTGCACGACCGCCCTTGGGTGAAACGAGATGTGGATTGAGGCGTGATTGCCGAAATGAAGCTGAACACAGTAGCCCTAAATTTAAATGGCTTGTAGCTCAATGGTTAGAGCAGGACACTCATAATGTCTTGGTTCTTGGTTCGAGTCCAAGCAGGCCAACCAGTTTTAATGCGAGTAGAGGCGATTAGAAGCGCGACGGCTTGCAAGACCCGTATTCCGGGGATACTCCGTCAAATCGGGTGCAAATCCCGACACTCGCACCAATTTTAAATGAGTCAACACGACCCAGACGGGCCAAAGAACCTCGGAAAACTTTTCGGGGACATGAATGACTACATCCGGCAGCATAGTCGTGGCGAGCTTCCGGCGCAGAAGGCCAAGGCTTCAGAAAAGCCGGTCATGCCCCACAATGTCTGCCGCGTTTGCAACAAGCCTTTCAACCATTCCCGCATTATCGTTGAGCGACCGATTGTGACCGACCCGTGCCCGCAGTGTAACACCCTGCTGAAAGATGGATTCACCGCGCTTACCGATGGCTCGCGGTTTGCGTTTGTAAAGATGCCGCCCACCTGTGCCGACATGGTTGGAATGATTGTTGACCTGAGCAAAGAGGAAATGGATCAGGTCGAGAAAAAGAAAAATGAAAAGACAAGCTGATGTTCTGAAATGGGCACCCCCGTTTTTGGTTTATGCCCTCGCGCGCGACGAAAAAGGACGCGGACTGACCGCCGACCAAATCGCCGCCAGCGCGGGCATGTCAAAACGCAATGTGGTGCGTATCTCGCAAATGCTGAGTTGGGACGCCGTGAAGGCTGGCACCATCGAGGCGTTCATGCGCGGGTGTAATTTCACGGCTGCTAAACAGGTCGATTACATCCGCAAGACCACTGGCACGAACAGAAAGTTTTCCCACCTTTCAAAGCTGCGGATGAAAAGTTTTGAGGAACGCATTGTGGCCTTTAATGTGTTGCATGAATCGAAGAAAGCCAAAAAATAACCATGAACCAGAAAGACAAGCCGGTTAAATACTGGGTCACAATTTCGATGATCGAAGGCTATATCGCAATGTGGTCAGTTCGCCAATCCCCATACCACCAGCCGGATTACCTGCTTGGCGTCATAAAACAATTTCGTGATTCGGTAAGGCCATTATTTGACGCAAATGAAATGCTCCAGATAAGCAGGACTGACTTACGGGTTTTGCTAAACAGCCACCTTCTGACCCAGCGGCAAGTCCAGCTTTGGAACGAACGTAAAAACGGTAACCAAAATCCGATTGGGTTCGTGTCGCGTTACGACAGGCCTGACCCAGACAATGATTTCATCGACCTCCACGCGCTTTCAAGAAACATTGAAATGGGAGTTTTCCGTGAATGTGAGCACGATGCTATTTCTGACCACAAAATAACCCAAGATTGGAGACGTGGTTGGCTTTCAAGAAAGCTGTTCCGGCTCAAGCAGCGAATTTTCAAGACATCAACGCCATCACCCGAAAGTCCATCTTGTACCAGTGCGTGTCGCCCCCAATAGCGGGTGACCCGTCCGCGTTGAGAATGGTAATCTCGAAATAAAGATAGTTCCCCTGCTCGTAGCAATCCCAGTGTGCGTCTTGGGATGGAATCTCACCAGCCGCCTCAAGTTGCGCGGCTGTTAGGCTCTCGGGGCATTTCAACACCAAGTCAGGCGTGATGGAATGCCACACAATCTGGCAATACGTGGTGTTGTTGGGGTCGGTGTACTGATGGCTAGTACCGATCCGCAGGCGCGCAATGCACGGGTTGTCCTGCTTTGCCGTGTATGCCCCAACGGTAAGCCGGTCGATGATTTTGGCGATGTCAAACAGGCCGATGGGAATGACACCGCGCAGCAGGCTCGTAAATCCGGTCGCGTTCCAGACAGGGTTGGTGATGTTTTCGGAAACAGGCGGCGTAGGGTCGGTTACGCTCGGTATCTGGGTGACGAATTCGCGCGACAAAACACCGTTCAGTTGCTTGAGCGCATAATCCACATTTGAACACGCCACAAGCAGTTGAAGCGTGTTACAGTCCGCCGTGCCGGTCGGGTTCGGTATGTAGTCGCAGAACGAGCTGAAGCCCGTATCCATGTAATAGCCGGTCAAAAACTTCGTGGATAAAATCATCGACTGGTTATTGACACAGCCACGACCGACAGCGGGCCAACTTACCCAGATTTCATTCGTGATTGGCTTGAAGGCGGCGACCATCGAGTTGCAGCAATTCGGATCAACCTTTCGCGTCCGGTCGGAGTAAACCAGCCCCGTGGCCTGCCGCAGCCATTCCGGTGCCTCGGGCGCGGGCAGGTATTGATTGTAGGTGTAAAACGATTCGCGCGAACCGTAGTAAAGATTTTGGCCATCGGATACCAGCGAATCAGGGTACACCAAGCAACCGGCAAAGTTCTTTGGCTCGGTATAAACACGGATGAAGGCAAGGGCGGTGTTAGCCACGGCATCAACCGAGATGGTGCTTTTCCAGATTGATTTCTGGGTGAAAATATAGAGGTACTGACTTAACTCGATGGCCGCAATGATTTGCTCGGTGCCACCGAGGTCTTGAAAATTGGCTATCGAATCCGTTCCGGGTGCCCAACTTTTCGGCAGGTTCAAATCAGAGTACCGCACCCGGCTTGGAAATGACTGACCGCCCTCGACCGTATTCATCAGGATCATCAATCCCCCAAACTCGACGACCACACGGGCCTTGGTCAAACCCAGCGTTCCAGTCAGGTCGGATATGGTCACCGCCGATGACGCGCCAAGATCATACGAATATACGTTGTCCTTGTTGTTGGTGAAAATCACCGTGTTATTGAGAAATGCACCGCGCATCTTCGCGCTGCCTGATAGGCCGGTGAGTACGTCCACCCAAAGTCCGGTAGGCTCTACAAGGTAGGAGATTTCAGACTCGGTACACGCGAATAACGTCCTGACACCGGCATTGCTTTCAACCTGTAGCATCGAAGTGACCGGCTTGCGGGTGCCGACACCGCGCTGGTGAAAATCCCAGTTGATGTACTCCATGCAATTCCAAACGCCGCCTGAAAAAACACGCTGGCCGGTCGGGCAAATGAGCTGGCCTTCCGTTGGTGCCGTATGAGTGGCTACACGGTAACTAGCGAGAAATCTTTCAAATCCGCATTTTCGGGTAAGCCTGCCGTTGTCTGAAACCGACCAGTTTTGCTTCTCTTTAAATCCCGCATCCGGCACCTCTGTTGGCCTAAACCGGGCGTCAAGCTGCCCGGTCAGCGGTGACATTGAGATTGTTTGCCAACGAGATTTGGTCTTGGAGGCCATTTCCACTACAGTAGCGGGATTTCAAACTTTTTCAACAACCATTCAATATCGTTGACAAACAGGCTTTTATTTCGCTCTCGTTCCAGTTCAACCAGCCGCCAGTCTTCCCGCAGTTTCTCGACGGCCTGATTCGTGTCGAAGCATCTCGGCAGCGCGGCAATCATGCGGTCTGCTATCGAGCGCGGGAACATGGTTTCAATCAAAAAAAGCTTGTTGTATATCAGCGTCCAAAGCGAGTTGTGGAACGGCAGCTTTTCGCCATCGCGGAACCGATGCCATGTGACAAAGTTTTTCATCAGCCGGACATCCGATCCAGAAAGCCAGAATTTCAGGCTCATCAGTTGCTCCTCGACGCCCCAAACGCGAAAATGATTCATGCCGCCCAGTTCAAGAAAACGCTTCCGGGGCATGACGTAATTCGCGCCCATGACACACGAAATCTCCTCCATGTCATCGCGTTCACCGGCCCAGACGCCCTCCAAAACCTGATTTCCGCTGCCGTCCGGCTGCTTGCCTATAAACTGGAGGTCTGCCCCGTAGTAAGTACCGGCAGGTTGTCCAAATGGCTTTACCTTTGGAGTGAATCCCTTACACACCCCACAGAAAAGAGCATCCGGATACTGCATAATGCCACTCATCACATCGCTTACCCATCCGTCTTCAAAGCGGACGTGAGAATCTGTCATTACCAGATAATCGCCATCAGCAATCTGCGCCCCCACATGACGGGAGCCGCCGGAGCCGATACGGTAAAAATTACGATGCAGCACAACATTCAGGTCATCGGGTACAACCACATCATACGCGCTACAGTCATCTATCACAACAATCTGGGTAGTTGGCGCGGTCTGGCGTATGCTCCTGATGGTGGCCAGCAATTCCTCTTGGTCGTTTACGGTGGGAATGACAACTGAGATTTTCATGCTCGTTATTTCAAAATATCCACTTCAGCAGACTTGTCCGCCCAGTGGAAAAAATGCCTCAACTTGACCGGAAAATTACGATGCGCCTGAAGCCGTTTCCAGTCCTCAATGGATTGCTCGCCATAGCCGTAGAATTTCAGTTTGGCCATGACATTGGCCTCGTCGTCCCAGCTATGATGGTCGAAAACAAGGTCAAGCTTTCTGGTCTGCTCGCGGGTCAGGCACGGCCCCCGGTTGCTGCCAAATACCGGCGGCTCATGCGATGAGAAAGTCCAGCCCGGATAATACCGGAAGGCGCGCAACCACTCGCCCGGCCTGTTACCGTATCCATTGTCGCCGATTGTCACCAGATTCTTGCCGACGAAATACCGGCAAAAGAAAAAGGCCCGCATCAATTCGCGGTTTGATTCAAAAAGACCGAGAATTTTTTCAAGCTGTGGTGCCGTCCAGTATTCGTCCACATCCATTTGCAGCAGGGCGCACTGGTCGGGTATCAGGTTGATGCAGGCATTACACATCTCGACTTTGCCATTCCAGAGCTGCTTACGGATTATCCTGACGCGCGGATGACCTAAAATCCTGTTGAGATACTCAGTCGTGCCGTCCCTTGAAAGGCTTGGCTCCTGTGGTTTGCACCATGAAGTACACCGGATGTTTGCCGCCGCGCCCTCGGCAATGCGCCACTCCCAATCACATTGCAGCTTCTCGAATTCATACAGATGCCTTTGAATATGGGGCATTCCGTCTTTGACTATCGTGAAGATGACGAGCCTCATCAGATCATCCCCCGCTTGCGTAGTTCATCCAATTCAGAGTGAGTCCATTTCTGGGCGTAAAAAACAGGCCGGTCAAAATCAATGGGCCGATTCCGACCATACTGCATGTCAAACATGAACCAAGTGGCAGGGTTCTGCTGTGCCAGCCGTAGGAAAATATGTTCACCAAGATTGGCCTCACAATTTTGCGGGCCTTGGCCCAAGAACAGCCGAACGAATTCAGGAATGTACCAGTGACGGACGAGAAACAGGCTTTGCTCACAGGGCATCCAGTCACATTTTCCGAAGATAATTCCAGCGTCCTTGATTTCAGAATACATCTGCTCAATGACCGGCCCGAATGCCAGTACGTCCTGCTCAAAAAAAACAAAGTCCTTTTCGTCGTTGTAGGCATCCATCGCCAGCGCGCATACCGCGCCCGTCCATCCTGAAAACTTGTGCTTTTTAATACCATGCAACAGCACATGACAATTCCCGAGGTCGCCAGTGTAATAGTTCACTTCGACCGGCAACGATGCAGGAATCCAACAGCCAGCGACCGGCGGACGCGCCCCGCTATCGGCCTTGATTACCACCTTGGCCGGAGCGGGATTAAGCTTGGCAATGTTTTCTATCCAAGTCTGAAAGAATGTGTCAGCCCCGCGTGAGAATTCCCAGTGGTAGCCGGAGCCGATGATGTAAGGCTGTGGATTCATATATTATTTTCTACCAATTAAACACATGACAAAAATCCACAATATAGTTGCGGCCATAAACCCGCATGTAAAAGATTCCCAGTTCATATCGTTTTCACAATCTGCCTGATAGCGTGTTTAACAGCCTCGTCCGATGAGCGTTCAAGGCTAAAACCAGCCTCATTTAACTTTGCCATGTTCATGCGCGAGTGTGGCACGTCACCAGCCCACCCCGCTAGGTCTGATCCGTAATTCACTTTGCATTTGTGAATTTTTGGGATTTTTCCGGTGGCGTAAATTTCGCTTATCAGCTCTTCGACAATGAACCTGACATTGGTTGCTCCAAACGGGGCAAGATTGTACGGCGCAACCCATGTATCAGGCGCATCGTTCAAAATTTTGATGCCATGTAGCAATCCGGCCACCACCTCCTTGACGTAAAGATACGGCTTAGACTGCCCGCCATTGCCAAGTACGTCAAGATGGTCTGGATGCTCTTTGAGCTGTTTGATGAAATCGAAAATGCAACCATGAGTCGCGCGTTCTCCGACCACGTTGCCAAACCTGAAAATCACGGACGAAAACCCGAACGTCCCGCAGAACGCCGAAATGAGGGCTTCCGAGGCCACTTTGCCCGCCCCATACAGGCTGATAGGCAATCGCTCCCCAACGCCTTCTTTGCAGACGGTAAATCCAGAGTCTCCGTAAACCGTTCCCGAGCTGGAGAAGATGATTTTTTTGGCACCAGCTCGACGCATCGCTTCCAGCACATTATATGTAGCGATAGTCTCAAGTTCCAAATCCAAGCGGGTGTTTTCGATTCCGCGACGGGCATCTGGATTAGAAGCCAGATGGAAAACACACTCAACGCCATCGAAATGTTTGTCATAAATTGGATTAACGAGGTCAAGCCGGGCAATTTCAAGTCGTAAATCGTCTTCATGCTGGCCCAAATGTTCCCTGCAACCAGACGAAAAATTGTCGATAACGACCACTCTTTCAGTCTGCACGTCGGCGAGCAGCGCATCAATCAAATGTGATCCGATAAAACCCGCGCCTCCGGTTACAAGGTAATTTTTCATTTGTTCTTGTTCCAACTCCCGTCCCAGTGATGGACGCAAAAGCTGCTTGGATGGGCCTTTTTTCTCTCTGGCGGAAAGTCATAAAAAAACGGGTAAATCCAAGGCGTAGGAAGTACCTCAAGACCGTCTCGCGGAGCCTCCGTCATCAGAAAAACTCCCTCGGCTGCGTTCTGGGTCATCAGCCTGTTTTGAAATTGTATCTGCCACTTGATCCAAGGATGCCCGGCGACCGCACCAAAAACTGCATTGCAAAGCCTGTCCTCATCCTGACGGGCGGCGAATGCCTTATGGTTTAGTAATGGAGTGAATGGCTTCAATACCTCAACATCGGTATCCATCCAGATTCCACCAAGCTGATTCACTGCATGAAGACGTACAATGTTTGAAACACCAGCCCAATTCACACACTTTGATTTCAGGTGGTCGAGGTCTAGGCCAAGCCTTTTGGTACTATTTTCATTAAAGATAAATATTTCCCAATCGCGGTGATGCCTGCGAACGCTGGACATCATCTGCCGTATATGATTTGGAGGGTCTTGGCCAAACCAGCATTGAATTATGCGCTTCGGAATCATTTTGTTCTCAGGCAATACGATTTGAAATCCTCGTTGTCCAGATGGGTGATGCGCCAGCCATGCGACTTGCAGAAATCATTGACGGCCTCGACGACGCCAAAATTCCACTTTTTAGCCTGCTCGTTCTGGGTGTAATCGTGGCCCATTAAATACCCATTGGGGCCAACTACACGACTCCATGCAACCAAGTCGGAGTAGCAGGCTTCATAGAGATGGTCGCCATCAATGTAAACGGCTGTCAGTGCGCCATCCATAAACTGCTTTGCGGCGTCCAACGAGTCGGCGCGCAATATCGTGTAACGACCTCCTTGAGAATGGCCACGGATGTTGTGCTGGGTTTCACGAAGATTGGCTTCATGGTCATCCTGCTTTAACGGATCGTTATACTCCGGCCTCGGTTTCCAGCTATCTATCAGATAAACATGCCGGAAATTCGGCATACTCAGGATTTCGTTGCTGAGATACCCGCGCCAGACACCAATTTCAGCAATGGTGCTGTTCATCGGCAGGGTGCGGATGAGGTCTAGCCGGGTTGGTACATGAATGATTTCGCTCATGGTCAAATTTTTCTGAAGGCTATGAAACCACCGGCCTTGGATTCAACCTCAATACCGTGCTTTGTGGACGCTTCCATGATTTCGTTCAGGGCGCGCGTACCACCTTGAAAATCGACATGGCCGTAGTCATGGAACGCCATGATTCCACCCTCGGTAATCATCGGCCAAAATTTATCGAAAGCGGCCATTGTGTTTTCATAGGTATGGTCGTGGTCAATGAAGCACCAGCAAAATTGGGGGTTTGTTTTTAATTTTGGAATCTCTTTGAAATCTTGATTTAAAACGCCGACTTTGTGGCCTTCGCATAAACCGTATTTATCCAAATTTTCTTTCAAGGTTTCGACCTGTCCGCATTCGACACAAATAAGCGTCTTCCATGAAGGCAATACTGATAGCGTCAAAAGCGCACTCAGACCATTCAAGGAGCCGACTTCAATAGCATCGCCAAGAATGTTCGTTACCTCAAGGACACACAACTGTAGGGCTATGCGCTCCTGTTCTGAAATATAGCCGACGACTTCAGGAAATTTTCCACTGGTGTTTAGGGGGTTCATAACTTCACTTTGTCAGCCGGATGCGAAATGATTCAAGTTCGTCCTTCTCAATCCCAATCACACGATGATGGCCATAGATAATTGGCCTGAATTCGTTGTTTCCTGCATTGATGTCAATGTCTTCTTCCATATCTTTGAATCCGGCAAGCGTACAAACAGTTCCCAAGCTATCCCGAGTCCACGCCGTCATGTGGCCATGACCTAGAATGATGTCTCGCGCATGATCCGGTTCAAGGTAATCCAAAACCGGCATGGACACATGCAGAACACCGCCGGTCTTCAGTATGCGCTTGGCTTCAAGCAGGAACCGGAACATGTCCGGCGCAGAAACATGCTCAAGACAGTGCTCAATCAGAATTTCATCAACCGCTCCATCATTGTACGGAAGCCGCTTGGTCACGTCCACATCAGCATCGTGATTCGACCAGCCTTCGAGGATGTTACCGCCGCAGCCAAATTGGACTTTAAGGCTCAAGATTTTCCTTTCTCGCGTTCGATGAGCATTGCTTGAGCTATTCCATATGCTCCTTGCGCTACAAATGCAGGGTCGGTTTTACTAATAGATGCACACCGATCAATCATCACAGACAACGCCTTTGCTGCGAAGTAGTCCAACAGGGTCATGCCTTGATGTGGCCTTGTACCGCGTGGAACACCATTCAATTCGTACTCAGCAAATTCGCTTGGAAACGCTGGCCCGCCATCATTGGTATTATCGTTTTTCATTTTTTGAGTATTCTGGGTAAAGCCTACGGTCAACGATGGCGGCGATTTCGTGCATCTGACCGCTGTTCAGGTATCCGCGCTCGTAGGCCGAGGTAATCACGCCTTTGACGAACTTATTGACTGGGGAGCGAAACCAAAACATGAACGTTCGACCCCAAAACCCAAGCGACTTCTTGTAGCGAAAGTCGATTTGCTTCTGGCCTTGGTTGGCGAATGAATTAACCATAATTTAGACCGTGCCAAAAGTTGCACGGTTTGTCCAGCATTTATTTGGATTTACTTTGCTTGCCCTTCGATACCATATCATCTGAATTTTCTTGATTTGTGCCAGCCCAAAGATGGTTCGGATTTACACATGGTCGGTTGTCGCAACTATGGCAGATACAGGGTTTTCTTTTTGGAATTTTACCAACAAACCATTGATACATCAGCCTATGAGCATGGGTGGATTTTTTATTTATGCTAAAATAGCCATAGCCCTTATTGGTAATTGCACTTTTCCAAATCCAGCAGTCATTATCTCCAGAAACCTTGACCAGAAGTAGAAACCTTTCCTGAATTGATTTTGGAAACTGACATTTTTCATTACAAAACACCCTTTTTGGACGCCTGATATAAATGGCCTTCTTCAAGACTGTTTTTCCGCATGAAAAACAGACAACCTCGATCAAATCAGTCGAACGGCTAATGAAGGCTTTTCTTCGGCCTTCCTCCAAGCGCGCCGTTGCGACGGGCAGCAGACTTTTTCTTTTTGCTTCGGCTTCGACCGCCAATTTTACCGCCCTTCTTGCCAAGAGCAACGGCGTGAGGGTTTTTAAACTCATTCATAAAATATCCCAAAGCGGTTACGGTTTGTCAAATGCAGTTTTCTTTTGTGAATTTCAATTCTGGCAAATGTTTTTCGGCAAAAGCGCGCCAAATTAAGCGGTTGTGCTGATTTGCTGGAGATACATTTACATAATCAGGCCGCGCCCAGTAAGATTCGTGAGTGATATGGTAGATATATCCGCGAGGGAACTCCGCTGGGAAAATGTGACGAATGAAGCTCTCTCTGGTAGATTTCATCCCGTGATAAAGGCGTATCAGGGCAGTCATTGCGACATCCCAATCAGATGCGCCTAAAATAAAGTCTCCAATTTCATCCCAGTATTCTAAAAGCCAAGACTTTTTGAAAGCGAACAAATCCCGACCAAAATGGGGCGGTGTGATTTTTGCCATCTCGATTGGATTTAATGTCCGCATTGGCAATGCCCTGTTAATATCGCATCTCTGACTGCATACAGCGTCATAAACACTGACATAAAATTGAAGAACGTCAGGTAATTCGGCGTGAAGTATGTTGTCGTCATTGGTAAAAAAAATGATGTCATCATATTCCGCCTGATCCATCGCGTTTTTAAGCACGTCCTTGAGATACGGCAGCGGTCGCTTTTCGCCAATGTCCTCTGCGGTGCGCGGATACTTCCACAAATGGGCCGGAAGCATCCTGCCCGTCGAATACAATAAGTCCCACGATGACTGGGCGACCTTTTTACGGTTTGCCACGTCGATATTTTCTTCTTCGTGCCGCTCGGTGGCATGGAAAATCCGACGTGTTGGCGGGTATTTCACGGGATAATTCTTGGCGAAGAAGGAAAGCGCGCGTTTAATTGCGGCATCTGCCATCTTATGAATAGCCGCAAGGACGACTTCTGGAGTAGCTTTGTCGTATTCAATACGCTCGACACAATTGCACCTAAGAACGCTTCCAGCCCAAGGCAGCGGGTTGACCAAGGCCACCACGGGCACTACGGAGGCGGCGGCAAGGTGGATAACAGCGGTGTCGATGGCCACCACCCCAACCGCCTTGTCCATCAGTCCGATGATGTCGTAAATTTTCTCTGCCCGGATAGCGTTCAGGTCGATGACGTTCATATAACCGCCCCATTTTGACCTGATGGCGTCCAGAACAGCTACGCCGCCCGGAAACGGGCTACTAACCGAAGACGTGACCTGAACCAAAAGCATCGGCTTTCCGTTGTCCAGCTTGGAAATCAACTGGGCCTCGCGCTTTTTATCGCGGAGGTCAAAATTCAGCTCAAAGGTCGGATCAGTGAACCGACACAAAAACCCAAGTTCCCGCCAACTTTCCATGTTGTAGCTGGCGCAACGCTTTTCTTGCGTATGATTCTTACCCCAAATCTGGCCGCGCAGCACGATTGGGAACCGGCGGCGGGCCATCTGCATGGCCGTATCGAGCCGGTCATACGAAAGGTCAACAATTTCAGGAATCACATAGCTGACACCTTCAAGGATGGAGGCGAATTCGCGCGCCACCATCAGATGCGGCTTGGCGTAGTTTTCCGCAATATGTCGGCAGATTGGCAGAAGGTTTGCTATGTCTCCAAAGCGGCCCAGCTCGACAATGCACACGCGCTGCTTGTTCTGGGACTTCTCGAATTCGCGCGCCTTGAACTCCTTGACCAAAACGGTCAAATCCTGTGGATCGGCTGGAATCAAATTGATGATGCCCTTGGGTTCAAGATTGTTGGTGAACCGGCGGTACAGGTCTTCCGCCACGCGCTCGTAGGCTGGCTTCAATGAGCCTGTGTCTTCTCCGAGACCGGAGACGTGGTATGCGCCATTACCCCAGCAATAGATGAAGCTCATGTTATCCTCGGGCAGATTAACCCTCTGGCCGGGGCACAGCCCGGTGACGCGACCGACAAAATGCTTGTCCTCTCCAACCGAAAGCTCGTTGTATTTTCCGGCCTTTTCCCAAGCGGGCTTGGTGAAAGCGAACGTGTTGTACGAGCCGCTCATGTGCTTCAAAATCTTTCCACCCTCGGAATAGAACTGGTTTTCAAACCAGACCCATTCAATCCCATCGGTGAAGTGTTCTGCGAAATTAGAGAAGTGAAATGGCATCACCAAATCATCGTCGTCATGCGTGACTATGATTGATCCCGTAGCGGCTTCGACCCCGATGTTACGGCAGGCACCGAGCGAAGGCGGGCGTTTATTGAGGTTCAATATCCTTACGAGCGGATGCTGGAATTCAAGCGTTTGCTCAGTACATGAATTGACCACGACAAGCTCCCTGTTTTCGTAGTCTTGGGCGAGGAAATCGCGGAGCGCAGTTTGAAGATGGGAAACACGGCCAAAGGTGACAGTTATGGCTGAAATTTTCGGTTTATCCATTTCCAGACCATGCCATATTTGGCTCGCTCAATACAAGCGTAATCATGCAGACGTGATATTGAGCGTAAACCCGCCGACAATCTTGCCGATGCTGAGTGCTTTGGTGTCCTGAACCCAGAGTGTCCATGCCCCGTTCGGATTACCACCATTGAAAGCAGCCAGTGTGTTGTTTGGCGCACCGGACGGACAAGGCAACGGGAACGGGAAAAATGGCCCAATCTGGGTTGGCTTAAACGTGCCTGAAGCCATGCTGGAACCATTCAGAGAGCTTCCAGCGGCATCGTCAAAAACAAGATTGATGCCGGTGACATTGATGGAGCCGCCGCAATTACGCATCAGGTTTACCAGCACACCGTCCGGCGACATGAGCATGATTGAAACATCGGTTGGAAACTGATGCTGAAACCCGCTGATGGTGGCCGTGACCTTGGTGATATGCCCCGTGAGGCCGGAGACGCATTTCACAGCCGGATACGGAGTAGCCGCCGAATTGTCGTTGATCGTGATTTGACCCGCGCTGGTGTCCGTACAGCTACAGGAAAGAGCTGCATTGGCCTGTGCCGTGGCCTGCGCCAATGCCTGAGTCTGGGCATCCTGCTGGCTGATTAAGCTGATGTATGTAACGCTCTTGGTTACAGATTGGCCAGTCTGTCCGACCGGGCAATTTGCGGTGTAAGCTTCAGTGGCAGAATACGAATTGATGCACTGGATGGCAGCATTTGCCAGAGCGGTCGCGGCGGCGAGTGCTTTGGCATCAGCGTCCGCCTGAGAAACAAGGCTGGTTGCCGTCGCGCTCTTGCACAATGTCGGGCTTGGCGCAAAAATCACGCCTCCAAAACTTGCCCTTACAAACGTGGCCTTGGTCTTGTCATAAACAAGCTTGAAGTATTTAAACTGCGCCGGGTCAAACGTGCAACAGTTGGCAAGCTTGACCGTCATATCAACATCGCCATTTGGATTGGCTGGGTAGCCACGGTCAGAAGTCAGGAAAATTTTTTGCCAAGTGATACCATCATTCGATCCGTTGACCGACAATGTAAAATTATCGACGCTTGTGAACGTCCAGCAAATGATGTTTAAAATTGGAGGCGTGGCAAAATTAAAATACGTTCCATCCGCTGCCGAATTTTGGGTAAAAGATGGCAGCGCGCCTTCGTCGGCTAACACCTGAGTTCCTCCATTTGGGCACTGTACGCAAGCCTGCTGGGTGCTTGCGTATTGCTTGGGCGGAGTATATCCGGGCACTTCGATGTTTGGCAACGGATTCGGGTCTGGCAGTTGAACGGGTGGCGGTGTATCGAGACATCCGGTGCCATAGCAATTGTATCCGCTGATGTAAGAGAAAACCGCGCCTGCCCCAAACATTTGAAGCTTTGATACCGCAACGCCAATAAACCCGGTGGACGTAGTTTTTGTGATGTAAATCCGGTAATTGGTGAATGCTTGAGGCGATGCGACATTAAATGTGAGCGCGTCCGCCGCCTCGGTTCCGGTAAATACAACCCCGGTTCGACTATCAACCGTAGTCCAATCCGTGCCATTGTTTGAGCCTTGAAAAAGCCAGTCTGTCGGAATCAATTGAGGGTCAATGTAACTTGCCCGCATCAGATACGATCCGACTACTTTTGGGGAATCAAATTCGTAGGCCAGCCATTGTGGAACATCTTCCCCAGTCGCCCAAAATGTCGCCGTTGGGTCGGGGCCATCTTGGTCATCAAAAGCCTGAAACGGGTAATAAGAATTGTTGGTGGATGAGGCAGACGCAATACCGCTTGGGGTGGTGTCGTCTGTCATCGCAGGAATCAATGCGCCTTCGCTTCCGTATCCAGTTTGAACATAGGTGGTGCCAATGCCACAGGCAGGCGGGACGTAAACCACATTCTCGGTTGAAAACCCATCGCTCAAAATGTTTATGATATTGGTCGTATCATCGAACGAAACATTATCGAGTAACGCCCCGGCAGAAGCCGCGCCCGACGAGGCCGATGTCTGCTGAAACCTGATCCAGACAGAGATATTATCGGGGGCCGTAAATGTGAACGACTGGGGCTGAAACGGTTGCTGGTAGTCATTTATTGTCACCGATTGATTCAAGTAATTGACCTGAGAGCCGGTGGTATTTTCAGACGGCGCAACCGAACAGGCGTCAATCGTGCCAACCAAAAATGCCGCCAGCATGTCAGTTTCGCTCATGTGGTCAACATAGGCGGGTGCCGTGGGGGCGATGGTGGCGATAAGATAGTACGCGCTATCTGGACTCTCTCCGGTTGTGCGGTAGATGTTTATCGCGGTCGCCGACGCGGAAGCTGTGGCTTGGACTGTGATGGACGCATTTGCTGTTGTCGGCGTTGCCGACGAAACAGGGCTTGATGCGGTTTCACCATTTGCATTGACGTAGGTGTAAACATATTTGTAAGTCGGAGTTCCAACCAGCGGTGTACCGGATTCGTTCACCGTCAGAACCGGAGCAACGTCCGGGTTGGGAATGCCATCATTATTGCGGCCAAAAATTCGCATGTTGACCGTGCTTGAAGTTCCTGCCGCGCGCTGGTTTCCGGCCAGAACCAAGGAAAGCCGGTAAGAGTGTCCTTTGGTAAGGGCAAACGAATTCTTGCTTTCCATTATTCCGTTGTGAGGAGCACTCGAACCCGCCAGCTCCACGTAAAGCCCGTTACCGGGCAGAAAATCAAGAAATCCGTTGCCAATCAAATCAACATGACCGCTGATGACATTCCAATTTTTGAACTTGCAGTAATCCAGCTTTCCCTTGGCTTCAAAATCGTCACCGACCGGCGCACAGTTACCAGCGCACAGATAGCCACGCAACCCGTTGATAGCCCGCAGGGCATCAGTATCAACGCCGTTGTAACTGTTCACAAAAAAACCGCCGGTCGAAAAAGTTTCCAACAATGAAAATGCAGTTCCGGTGGCACGAACACCAAGACAAAGTACAACCCCGCCCGAGGACTTGAATGCAGCCAGCGCGGCCAGCGCATCACTGGCATCATTCGCTGTGGCGGACGAGTCCTCGCCATCGGTCAAAAGCATCAAAACCTTTTGGTCAACCGAAACTGATCCAAGCGATGCAATCGCAGAATTGGCAGCGACTTTATATCCAGTCAATTGACCGGCTGTGGTGATTGTGTCAACCAGTGCGGAAACCGAGGCCGCGTTTGAAATCGGGGCGGACAAAACCGTGTATCCAGTGTCATAAAAAACAGCAAGTCCGACCAAATCCTTTTGCGTGTTCACCGAATTTATGAACTGCTTGGCGGCGGCTTTTGCAAAATCAATCTTCTGAGAATAAGACCCGCCGAAAGCCTGAGTCATCGACTTGCTGATGTCGATGACGACCATTATGCCGACTGCAATATCTGCACAGCAATTGACCCCACCCAATACCGACAAGCTCGCACTGGCAGTCAGGCCCGTGTAGGAGGCGGTGATGACAGCCTCTCCATCAGTTAATCCGGTGGCATTTCCTGAAGATGACCCGACCACGGCAACGTCTGGATTTGAAGTGGTAAAAACGGTCTGGTTGGTCACATCCTTTTCTTGACCATTGCTGACAATAAAAGCCTTGAATTGAACACTGCCAAGCTGGCAGCAAAGCGAGACTTCAGGCTTGATGATGAGTTGGGAAGATACGCCACAAACATTCGGGTTTAGCAGTGCAAAAACCGGATCGTTACAGCGCGCGTCCGGCGGGGGCGGCGTATTGGAGCACGGCTGATTTGTGATTCTGCCTAGATTCATACATTCAAATTGTAAGTGCCGCACAGGTTATTTTGTGCGCGCTGTTGAGCGGTTCCAGCAGCCAGTGAGTTGGCATAATTGATGGCGGCGGCATTAGCCGCCGCCTGAGAAACGGTCGATGTGTACTTGCCTGCACCGACATTCACGGTGACAGTTGCCGTGCAATAACCTCTTACACCCAAATTTAAGGTGATAGATTTTGTCACCGACTGGCTGGTATTGTAGAACGTGGGCGAAACAGAGTTGCAAACCAGTGCAGCGTTTGCTTGCAGGGTCGCAGAATTCAAAGCTTGGGCATCAGCGTCCGCCTGCGAAAGCGTCGAGCTGAAGGTGTGGGCTGCAACCGTCTTTGTGACCGACGCGCCAGTTTGACCCGCCGGGCATACGGCAGTGTACGTCTGGGCAGAATTCCAGAACGTGCAAGATAGCAGAGATTGAGCCTGCGCCTGAGCAGCGGCAAGGGCTTGGGCGTCCGCTTCAGCTTGAGATATGGTCGAAGTAAACTGACCGGCGGGTATATTTACGGTCTGCGGCGTTCCGTCCGGGTTCGGGGCAATGCCGTTACCGGCGCAGACAGCCGTGTAGCTCTGGGCGGCATTAGTATAGGTCGTTGGCGGGGTATTGCAGTTCAATTGGGCCTGCGCTTGGGTCTGGGCCTGAGCCAATGCCTTGGCATCCGCGTCCGCCTGAGATATCGCACTGGCCACCAAGCCCGCGCTGATGGTGATAGTAACCGGATTGCCAGTCGAACCCGCCGGGCAGTTCGCAGTAAAAATCTGCTGGGTGTTGTAGAAAAGGGCGTTTGTCGCCGCCGGATTCGATTGGCGGGCAAAACTGGCCTCGTCTCCACGAACACGGGTTTCTTCACGGCATTCGTGAATCAATTTGGCTCGGGACTCATTGTAATCCGACTGGGCGGAAGCCGCCGCCTCGTAATCGCGCTCGTAATTCTTGAGATGATCCCAGCGCACAAAATGGCGAATGGCCTCGGCAAGCATCGGGTCATCATCAACCGGATCGCCATCCGACCAGTTGCGCTTGATGCCATCCCACTTCACCACGACATACTCAGTGCTGTTAATCCAAGGAACGATATAGATTTTTTGACGCTCCAAAGCCCAAAGTCCGCGCTCGGCCCGATGCTTTTTATCTGTGTCTGACTGTGGATAATGGTATCCAAGCGGAAGCAGCGGGAGTCCGGGGGGCACGTTCGCATCGGTCGGAACCGGCGGTTTCAAGTCAAAGAAATGCCACCAGTTTAAGCAGCCGTGGTGATGCCTTGAAGCCGCCCAGTATTTTTGGACATACGCCGGTTCGGTCTGCTTGTATTCAATCTCCGAGCACCAGTCTATTTCCGGCGTGGTCACGTCCATCGGGTTGAAATTCCTGACGTTTACCACGATATTTGCGCTGCCAGAGGTTGCGACAGGGAAATTGAACGGCTTCACCGAAACATAAACCTGTGTGCCCGGAGCGTTTGAAATCTGCTGGGTCTGGTTGGTGTTCTGGTCGGATACATAAACCTTCCGGTCGAAAGATTTTACCGTACCGCTTACATCCGTGTAGCTGACAGTGACCAGAAAATACTGGGCCACCGGCTTTGTGCTTGAGCCTTGGCCGACAATTTCAACAACGAAGGCGTCAGACGGAATTATTGTGCCGATTGAGGCGGGAGCGGTAGGCGCATCTCCGATGTTTGGAGTGAGCGTGGTTGAAAATAATACGGTGCCGGTCGGGGCCGGAACCGGCTTTGAATTCACCACCGAAATCTTTTTGATGCGACCGCGCGGAGCGTCGAAAGTGGTGATCCCGCAATTGTAGAACGTGGCACACTGGGGAAACACCGAGGTATTGTCCTGCTGCAAACAGTCACACCATTGCTGGAGGTCAATGATGGCGGCTAGAAAGGCGGCGTCGTGGGCGGCTACAAGATTCGACGCCTCGCCACTTGGAAACAAAATGCTCCTCGCGTCCGATTTTAATGTCCCCCAAGTTGCCATTATTGAGTTTTGGCTTCAGTTTTGGTTTTGACGGGCTGGCCGGAGGCGGGCCGGAAAGGTGTGGTATCGACGACTTGACCAGCTTCTTTTGGAACACGGTCTGCTTGGCGAACTGGACTGTTAGCCTCCGCAGCCGCAGCCGCTTTTTTTTGCGGGAACATTGGCGGGAGCGGGCGCAATTTTTCGGGCTGCAAGAATACTGCGGATACCTTCCCGTTCTCGTTTTTTTTTATTGCCTCGTATTCCTCCTCGTTGATGAGAGCGATGCCGCCCCGGTGCTGCTCGATGGCAAGATGCAGAGCCTCGGCAAGTTTCGGATCGTCCTTGGTGTCGTCGAAACGCAAAACACCTTGGTTGGAAGAATTGACCTCGAATGTAACTGGCTGGTTGTTGTAATAAAACGGATTGCTGGCCAGTTCTTTTTTGAAGTATTTGAATGCCATAACGATTCGACATTAAATCCTCACCAAACCATTTGCAATGAAAAACGGCGCAGCCGGGTTGGCTGCGCCGTTTATATTCACCCAACGGCTTAATGATAGGTCGTGGTGGTCGTCGTGCTGGTGCCGCCGTAGTTCGCGCCGTTGTCAATCAGCGGCTCAATTGCGGACGAATCCCAGTTCTCAATGATGAGATTCGACTTCGGGCACTCCACAACCACGGTGTACGTGGTGGACATCAGGGTTTGTTCCTGAGTCGGAACCTTCATCACACAAGCAAAGCTGGAGTTGATGGACTGGAGGTTTTTCAGATCACCAGTCTTGGCGATGATTTTGTTTGTGGCGAGGATGCCGGGATATATCCCAGCAAAGTCTAAAATCCACAGCACCCTCGCCATAGTCGTCTGCCCCTTCATGGCCGCAGCCGAAATGTAGTCATCAAAGAAGTTGTGGGTCACCACGTTCAATTTGACATTCGGCCACTGGAGCTGGTACGTGCGGTAGGCGAAGCCAAACGCGGCGTCCTTGGTCTGGATGGCCAGCGGCCCGTTGAATTCTTTCACGGCATTTTCAATCGGCAGGGTCATCCGCAAGGTGTTGTTCGTCTTGCCGGAATAATACTTAATCATGGCCTGATTGATGGCCTCCGCCGTAACGGAGTCGGTGAACAGGTCGATGGACGACGCCTTGCCATTGTTGTTCTGGCGGACGCGCATGATGTTGTAAATTTCTCGGAACAGGGCGGGCAGGTTGAGGCCACCGCCCTGAAGATCAACCACGCGGTTGCACTGGGCCATCTGCTCGTAAATGCCGATGACATTCGCGCGCTTGCCCTGACAGGTCGCACCGTCCACACCGAGGCCGAAGGCAGACCCGTCATAAGCGTCGATTTCGGCGAGGTTGTTGTACGTCGAGAGCGACTGGTTGGGCAGCGGCTTCGAGAAAAACATATTGTGAACCATCTGCTTCTGGAACGACCGGCCCAACTGCTTGTTGCGCTGGATGTCATCGAGGTCGCCAAACTCCGCGTACAGCGGGTTGTTTTCCAGCAACAGGGCGCGCCACTTGTCGTAGTTCGAGGACTTGCAAAGCGACGTGCGCGTGGTTTCAAACCAGAATTCCGTGTTTTTCCAGTTGATGTACGCCGGGTCTTCGTTGCAGAACTTTTCGTAATCACCCACGTTGTTGGTGCCCACGGTCATAATGCCATTGACCGGGTTGGCCAGCTTGTCCACGCTCAGAAACGAATTCGTGTTCTGCGAGGAAAGCACCAGATCGGCGGTGCCGTCGCCGTTGTCGGTCGCGCTGACAATGGCCCAAGCCGTCACCGACTTGCTGCCCGCGTTCGTCCGGGCGTCGATGTAAACACGGCGGTTGGCCGGGAAAAGACGAAGATCAATCGGGATATTGGAGCTGGACGTGATTTCAACAACCCAGTTGCCGCCCGAGGCGCGGCCATTGCCGACCAGCCAGTATTCGTCATTGATGGGACTATACTGCCGGGCGAGCACAAAGGGCATGATTTCAATGGTGCCGCCGCCCGAGTTGCGCGTTTGGATGCGCTTCGACATATTGACCTTGTTGGCCATCAGGAAATCGTACATCCCGTTCTGCTGGGCCTCGCACATCTTGATTTCCATATCGTGATGGAGCAAGGCCTCCATGACGCGGTAATTCGCGCCGGACATATACACGCTGGTCAGGTCACCGACTTCCAGCGGAATGGCTTGGCAGAGGGTCACCGAGCCGCATTGCTTGATGTTTGTCGAAATTGCGGGCGCGCATTTCGAGAAGGAGTTTGCAGAGAGTGCCATAAGTTTTATGTTCTAATTTCTTGCGTCAAAACTTACACATTCTGTCAAACGAAAATTGAATAATTTCAAAGTTTTTTCGACCGTGCCAGATTTTGCATTGAGCAAATCGGTTGGAAATTAAATCATTAGCCGTATTTATTAAACGATTTCGACATAAGCTAAAATGGCCATTCCGAGATTTCTCGGAATGGCCATTGATAAAAACAGGTCTTTCAGGTTGATTTGCCTAGAAAGCTGTTGGTGAATTTCTGCTGTGGATCGGCTTCAATCACCTTGCCACCCTTGCCATCATCGCGCGGGCCGGTGGCGACGACCGGCGTATTTGGCTTCAATTCCGGCTCGTCTTCGACCACGACCGGAGCGGGTTTTGAACCAGCGACCGGAGCGGGCTTGCCGTTCAACTGGATTCCACGTGCGGTGGCCTGACGCTCAAACTTTTCGCGCTCCGCCTTGATTTGGGCCTTGGCCTGAGACAAGGTGGCCTTGATAAGCAGCCGCTCGATGTGAGATTGTTCGAGTGTCCAGTAATTTTTCCGCTCCTCGGGTTTCAGGTTCCAGAATTTTTCACCCGGCATGAACTTTTTACCATCGGCATCAAGCTGCTTTTCCGGCGGCTGGTTCAAAAGCCGCTGTTCCGTGTTCAACACGAAGTTATTTACGGTGACATGCAGCGGGTTTTTGGGGTCAAACGGCGTTAGCAGGTTGAACAGCTTGAAGTTTTCTTCAACCAGCTTCTCGGTCAGGTCGCCAGAATTGATGGCGATTTCGGTCGCAACCGGATCGGCGGCGGCTATGGCCTGCGCCTCCTTGGTGTTCTGGCTCCCATCTTCGTTCAGGAACTTCTCGAATCCGTCACCAAGCTGTTTGAAAAAATCCACTGCGGACTTGGCCCGGACGGCGGCTATCGCCGGTTCGGCCTTGCGAAGATTTTCGGCCTGC
>Ga0207694_10000133_pt1 | contig 76246 bp, 75 predicted proteins | sample KBSC34metaG_FD_184353 | JGI IMG/M metagenome (GOLD analysis project Ga0207694, IMG submission 184353) | Corn rhizosphere microbial communities from Kellogg Biological Station, Michigan, USA - KBS C3-4 metaG (SPAdes) (version 2) | ecosystem: Host-associated > Plants > Roots > Rhizosphere > Soil... | reverse complement strand
TGACGTCGAGGGGTGTCGCGTACGAACGGGCTTCAGGGATGCCGCGCTGCACTCCCGCACTCCCGCACTCCCGCACTCCCGCACTTCCGCACTCCCGCACTCCCGCACTCCCGCACTCCCGCACTTTTCCTCACCTCGCACTTTCGCACCCTCACGCCCGCCCGGTATCTTCCGACCTCGCACCTGGCCACCCATACGGAAGATCCCGATGCTCCCCGACCATCGCAGCGACGGCATGCAGGAATACGGCTTCGGCACCCGCGCCATCCACGCCGGGCAGCGGCCGGACCCCACCACCGGCGCCATCATGACGCCGGTGTACCAGACCAGCACCTACGTGCAGCCGGAGCTCGGCCACCACCTCGGCTACGAGTACGCGCGCACGCACAACCCCACGCGCGAGGCGCTCGAAGCGAACATCGCCGCGCTCGAGGGAGCGCGCCACGGGATCGCGTACGCGTCGGGGCTCGCCGCCACCGACACCATGATCAAGCTCCTCTCGGCCGGCGACCACGCGGTCTGCGGCGAGGGCGTGTACGGCGGCACCTTCCGCCTGTTCGACAAGGTGACCTCGCGGATGGGGATCGACTTCACCTTCGTCGACTCGTCGTCGCTCGACGCGATCCGCGCCGCCATCCGGCCCAACACCAAGCTGGTGCACGTCGAGACGCCCACCAACCCGATGATGCGGCTCACCGACATCGCGGCGGCGGCGGAGATCGCGCACGCGGCCGGGGCGTGGCTCAGCGTCGACAACACCTTCGCCTCGCCCTACAACCAGCGGCCGCTGGAGCTGGGCGCCGACATCGTGATGCACTCCGTGACCAAGTACCTCAACGGGCACTCGGACATGGTGGGCGGCATCCTGGTGGTGCGCGACGACGAGCTGCACGAGCGCCTGCGCTTCCTGCAGAACGCCGCGGGCGCGGTCCCCGGGCCGTGGGACTGCTGGCTGGCGCTGCGCGGAACGAAGACGCTGCACCTGCGCATGGCCGCGCACAACGCCAACGGCCAGCGCGTGGCCGAGTGGCTCTCGGAGCACCCGAAGGTACCGCGCGTCTACTACCCGGGGCTGCCGAGCCACGCGCAGCACGAGCTCGCGGCCAGGCAGATGCGCGGCTTCACGGGGATGGTGACCTTCGAGACCGGCTCGCTGGAGAACGCGCGGAAGGTGGTGAGCGGCACCCGCATCTTCTCCTTCGCCGAGTCGCTCGGCGGCGTGGAGAGCCTGATCGGCCACCCCGTGACCATGACGCACGCCTCCGTCCCCGTCGACCGGCGCCAGGCGATGGAGCTCAGCGACGGCATCATCCGCCTCTCCTGCGGCATCGAGGAGGGCGACGACCTGATCGCCGACCTGGAGCAGGCGCTGGCGCAGCTGTAACCGAAGGACCTGCTCGCGCACAGACGCGGAGTCGCGGGAGAGAACGGCGGCCTTCTCTCCGTGCCTCTGCGTCTCTGCGTGAGACGCCGTTGCGCTTGCATCGGTACGCGTGGAACCCGACCTTGTCCACCGCTGCGGTCACCCACGCAACCCGCCGACGCCGAGGCGCGCCATGAAGCTCAGCCGTACGGAACGCTGGATCCTCGCCAACCAGTACCGCATCCTCGCCCAGCTCGACCCCACGCGCGCGGCACGCTACGAGGACTGCGTGCTGGCGCTGGAGAAGGGGTACGCGAAGGTGATCGACCGCATGGCCGCGCACGTCTCGCGCGACGACACCGACCACAAGGAGTCGGAGCTGGTCGACGAGATCCTGACCATGTTCGACTCCCTCCAGCGCGCCTACCGTGTCCTCGAAGACCGGTACGGCATCGACCCGGCGCAGCTCCGCTTCCCCGGCTTCGACGCGAAGACGGAGGCGGACTACCTGGGCTACGCGCAGTTCCTGCTGGAGCGCGAGCGCTGGCCCGAGCACCTGGACGCCGCGCGCCCGCTGGACGCCCGCACGCCCATGCTGCGCACCTACCGCCGCATGCTCGACGAGTGGAAGCGCCGCGCCCGCGACGGCGAGATCAGCCAGCGCGACATCGGCGCCATCCTCGACGCGATCAAGGGGAAGTGACCGGTCTCACGCAGAGACGCCGAGAGTCGACGACACGGAGCACAGCGAAGACCTTGAAGATCCTGATTGTGGGCAATGGCGGGCGGGAGAGCGCGCTGCTCTGGAAGCTGCGCCGCGACGCGCCGCAGGCGGAATTCTTCGTCACCAGGGCGAACGGCGGGATGGCGGGCGCCACCTCGCTCCCGCTGGGGGCGGACGAGCACCAGGCGCTCGCCGGGTGGGCCGAGGGGAACGGCGTGGACCTCACCGTGGTCGGGCCCGAGGCGCCGCTGGCGGAGGGGATCGTCGACCACTTCCAGGCGCACGGGCTCTGCGCCTTCGGGCCGTGCAAGGCGGCGGCGGAGATCGAGAGCAGCAAGTCGTTCGCGAAGGGGCTGATGCAGCGCCACGGCATCCCCACCGCGTCGTTCGCCTGCTTCACCGACCTGGCCGCCGCGGAGGCGTACGTGCTCGCCGCCGAGGGGCGGCTGGTGGTGAAGGCGTCGGGGCTCGCCGCCGGCAAGGGCGTGGTGGTGGCCGACGAGTCGCGCCAGGCGCTGGACGCGGTGCGCGAGATGCTCGGCGGGAGCGCGTACGGCATCGCCGGGCGCGAGGTGGTGATCGAGGAGCGGATGGAGGGCGAGGAGCTCTCCATCTTCGCGCTCACCGACGGGAAGACCGTGCTCCCCCTGCTCCCCGCGCAGGACCACAAGCGCGTGGGCGAGGGCGAGACGGGGCCCAACACCGGCGGGATGGGCGCCTACGCCCCCGTCTCCATCGCCACCCCGGAGCTGCTCGCACGGGTGCGGGCCGAGATCCTGGAGCCGACCGTCGCCGCGCTGGCGGAAGAGGGGCGCTCCTTCCGCGGGCTCCTCTACGCCGGGCTGATGCTCACCGCGACGGGCCCGCGCGTGGTGGAGTTCAACTGCCGCTTCGGCGACCCCGAGACGCAGGTGGTGCTCCCGCTGCTGCGCAGCTCGCTGCTGGAGCCGCTGCGCGAGATCGCCCGCGGCGGGAGCATCGAGGGGCTCACCCTGGATTGGAGCGGCGGCGCCGCCGTGGCGACCGTCCTCGCCTCCGAGGGCTACCCCGGCGACTACCGCACCGGCCTCCCCATCGACCTCCCCGCCGACCTGGAGACGGCCGAAGACGTGATCGTCTTCCACGCGGGGACCCGGCGGAGCGACGACGGGCGGCTGGCCACCGCGGGCGGCCGCGTGCTGGCGGTCACCGGCCTGGCGCCGACGGTGGCCGCCGCGGCGGAGAAGAGCCAGGCCGCGGCGGCGCGCATCCGCTTCGAGGGGCGCTACTTCCGCGGCGACATCGCCCGGCGCGAGGTGGAGCGGGCGGAGGTGGCGCGTGCCTGAGCTCCCCGAGGTCGAGACCATCGTCCGCCAGCTCGCCGCGGCGCTCCCCGGCGCCACCCTACGCCGGGTGGAGGTGCTGAAGCCCGACCTGATCGACGGGGAGTCCGCCGAGACCTTCACCCAGGCACTGGAGGGGCGGCGGATCGGGAGCGTGGCGCGCCGCGCCAAGAACATCGTGATCGACACCGGCGGCGAGTACCTGCTGGTGAACCTGGGGATGACCGGCCGCCTCTTCATCGTCCGCGACGGAGAGGGAGCGATCACCCACCCCGGCGTCCGCTTCGGGCTGGCGGACGGGCGCGAGCTCCTCTACCACGACGTCCGCCGCTTCGGCCGGCTCTGGCGCATGTCGCCGGAGGAGTGGCGCGCCTGGGAGGGAGCGCTGGGCGTGGAGCCGCTCTCCGACGACTTCACCGCGAAGTGGCTGTACGACGCCGCCCACCGCTCGCGCGTGGCGATCAAGGTCTGGCTGATGGACCAGAAGCGGGTGGTGGGCGTCGGCAACATCTACGCGAGCGAGGCGCTCTTCCGGGCCCGCGTGGACCCGCGCACCCCGGCGGACGAGCTCACCCGCCCGCAGGCGAAGCGCATCCGCGAGGCGGTGCGCGCGGTGCTGCAGGAGTCGATCGACTTCCGCGGCACCACGCTGCTCGACTACCGCGACGCCAGCGGCGAGCCCGGCGGCTTCGTGCGGCGCCTGCGCGTGTACGACCGCGAGGGCGAGCCGTGCGTGACCTGCCACCGGCCGATCTCGCGGCTGGTGCAGGGCGGGCGCTCCACCTTCTTCTGCGCGCACTGCCAGCGGCGGTAAGATGTGCCGCGGCATGGAGATGCGGAGGCGCGAGAGGCGGAGCCCGAAGGGGCGCGCTCGCTCCCTTTCTGCACTTTCTGTATAAACTTGTACTTTCCTCTTCTCTCACCCTGGCTGGCGCATTATCTTTGCAACGAATCCACACCCCCTCACGTTTGTTGCCCCTCCCCTCGCTCCGAACCAGCCCAACCATGAGACAACGCAAGTTCAAGGCGCCACCGCGCAAAACGTTGCGCCGCTGGCGCGTGCCGCCCGCACTCACGCACGGGGACACCGACGCATTCGAAGGGCTCAGCGTGCTGGACGAAATCCCCGGAGAGCTGGGGATGGTGCTCTGGCAGTCGCTGCGCGACGCGATGCTGTGGGGGCGCTCCAACCAGGCCGAGCGTGGCGCGCTCTTCGCCGAAGGCGCCGACCACGCGCGGATCGCCGCCGTGCTCACCGCCGGCGCGCCGGTGGAGGTCGAAGAGCCGCTGAAGGCGGTCGCCGCGATGATCGGCGGCGCCGAGACGGCGCGCGAGGAGAACGTGGCGCTGGCCTGCCGCGAGGTGGCGCAGTGGGCCGAGTCGCGCGGGCTGCTGAAGACGGCGCTCGCCTACGCCCAGGCCGCGGCGGTGGTGACGCCGGCCGACCCCGCGGCCTCGTACGCCGTGGGCCGCCTGGCCAAGCGCACCGGCGAGAACCCGCGCGCCGAGACCTGGTTCCGCCGCACCGTGGCGATCGCCCGGCAGGCGGGCGACTGGCCGACCTACGCGCTGGCCTTCGACGGCCTGGGGAACCTGTACGCCAATCGCGGCAACTTCCCCGCTGCGAAGCGCTTCCTGGTGCGCGCGCTGCGCGCCGCGGGGCGCAACAGCCTGCACGACATCGAGGGGATGGCGCTCCACGACCTCTTCGCCGTCGCAGGCGAGAACGGCAACGTGGAGGAGGCGAACGAGCTGGCGCGCCGCGCCTACGAGGCGTACGGTCCGCTCCACCCGAACCTCAAGCGCCTGGCGCACGACGTGGCGTACTACTGGTGCACCCAGGGGTACTTCGCCCCGGCGCTCTCGGTGCAGCAGTCGGTCCTCGGCCACTTCACGGAGCCCGCCGAGCGGATGGCGGTGCTGGGCGACATCGGGCGGGCGGCGGGCGGCGCCGGCGACCGGCTCGCCTTCCAGCAGGCGTGGGACGAGGCGATGGAGCTGATCGCCGGAAACGGGCTGCAGGACATGGGGGCGCGCGCCTGCCTGGACCTGGCCCAGGGCGCGCTCTCGCTCGGCGCCTGGGAACGGGCCGAAGACGCCGCCCAGCGCGCCCTCGACGGAGCGACCCGGCGCGGCGACGCGAAGACGCGCCTCGTCGCCGAATCGCTGGTGGAGGCCGCGCGCCGCCACCAGCACGCCGAGCGCGCCGCCACGACCGGGCGCGAGGCATGGCGCGACACTGCCGACGCGCTCGCGTCGGAGCTGATCGACTCGCTGAAGGGCTAGCGGGGAACGGGTTTTCCACCCCGCCATGCGGAAGGCGGGCGACGATCAGAGAGCCGGGCGCGGAGCGATTCCGCGCCCGGCTCTGCGTGCGCCCGGATCAGCCGCCCGACCCCATCATCTGGTCGGCGCTGGGAGCCGCGGGAGCGGCGGCGGGCGGGGTCGCGCTCTCCGGCGCGGTGAGGCGCGCCGCGTCGCAGGCGGCCAGGGCGGCGGCGACGGCCGCGGCGGCGAGGGTGAGGCGAAGCAGCTTCATGGCGTCCTCCGTGGGAAGTGGGTGGCAGTAACGAGCCGTTCGGGACAAGTGTAGCTGCATCCTGCGCCTCCCGACGACGCACAGTCCACCTACTTTCCGACCCTTTTAAGACTTCCGATTTTTCGATGAACGAAAGGAACGAGAGAAGCACACGCTGGGATTTTCACATCGAAATACAGATTTAACCGACACTGTGCTGGATGTGTCGGAGAAGTGCACAGCGAGTGCACGGACGCCAGACAATAATCGTATACGCCACTAACTGTCGGGAGACAAAACAACTGGATCGAGGCGCAGCCACAGACCCTTTCGGGGCAGCGTGGGGAACGCTACCTTGCCGAGGTATTCGGTTTTTGTTCCGCCGCAGCGCTCCGCCTCCACGTGGCACGCAGAACCCATCCCCACCCCCTCCGCGCCGCCGTGGGCGACGCGCGCAACCGCCCCGGCATCTACCGCATGCTGGGGAGCCGGGGCGAGGTCGTGTACGTGGGGAAGTCGAAGTCGCTGCGCTCGCGGCTCCTCTCCTACTTCCGCTGCAAGCGGGGGGAGAAGGGGCACCGCATCCTGGGGGAGGCCGCGGGGCTGGAGTGGGAGTACCAGCCCAGCGAGTTCGCGGCGCTGCTGCGCGAGCTGGAGCTGATCAAGCGCTTCCGGCCGCGGCTGAACGTGCAGCACAAGCGCGACGGCCGCTGGTCGTTCCTCAAGCTCGCCCCCGGCGCGGCCCCGCGGCTCTACGTGGTGCACGCGGTGAGCGACGACGCGGCGGCGTACTACGGCCCCTTCCGCGGGGGGAGGCGGGTGTCCGAGGCGGTGCGCGAGCTGAACGACGCGCTGGGGCTGCGCGACTGCGCGCAGGGCACGCCCATGCGCTTCGCCGACCAGCCCGACCTGTTCAGCTTCGAGCACACGCCGCGCTGCCACCGGATGGAGCTGCGCCTCTGCCTGGGCCCCTGCGCGGGCGGGTGCAGCCAGGAGCAGTACCGGGCGCGGGTGGAGATGGCGCGCGCCTTCCTCAACGGCCACGCCGACGAGCCGCTGCGCCGGCTGCAGGAGCGGATGCAGGCGGCCGCGGAGCGGATGGAGTACGAGCTGGCGGGGTCGCTGCGGAACCGCCTGCACCGCCTGGAGACGCTGCGCGAGGAGTTCGCCGAGCTGCGCGAGGCGCTGGACGGGCTCACCTTCCTCTACCACGTCCCCGGCGCGGAGGGCGACGACCGCGTCTACCTGGTGCGCCGCGGCACGGTGCGCTGCGTGGTCCCCCGCCCCGCCGGCGCGGCCGAGCGGCGGCGCCTGGCGCGGCTCTGCGAGGAGCACTTCGGCCGCCCCGAGCCGGGCGGCGCGCTGGTGAGCCGCCACCAGGTCGACGAGATCCTGCTGATCGCCCGCTGGTTCCGCGCGAACCCGGGCGAGATGGCGCGCACCGCGCCCCCGTCGCGGGTGGAGGCGCTTCCCCTCTCCGCCTGATCAACACCAAGTGCGGGAGTGCGGGAGTGCGGAAGTGCGGAAGTGCGTTGGACTCGCGCCATGCCAACGCACTTCCGCACTCCCGCACTTCCGCACTCGCAGTTCGTGGCATCGCTGTTGCTCGCTCGGAAGCGCGTTTCGTTCAGCAACCCGGACCCGAAGACCGAATCGATGCGGAGCACAACGCGCTCCCTGCTCGCGCTCGCGCTGGCGGCGCTCGCCGCGCAGGGATGCCGCCGCGGCAACCAGTCGGCAGACACCAGCCTCCCCGACGACACCGTCAAGCTGCCCAACCCGGCCGACGTCTACGGCGTGTCGGCCGCGCAGAACGTGGTCGTGCAGCCGGTGGAGATCGAGGTCCCCGACCTCCCCCCCGGGTGGAGCGGGATGACGATCGCCGCGCTCTCCGACTTCCAGCTCGGGCTCTGGGACGACAACGAGAAGGTGGCGCTCGCCGCCACGCAGCGCGCCGCAGCCGCCCGCGCCGACCTGTACGTGCTGCTGGGCGACTACGTGGCGCGCGGCGACGACTACGCGGCCATCGACCGGGTGCTGGCCCCGCTCAAGGGCCGCCCCGTCATGGCCGTCCTCGGCACCGCCGACGAGACGGAGGACACGCAGGGGAACCCCGACAGCGCGCGCATCAAGACGGTGGAGGCGCTGCAGCGCAGCGGGGTGACGGTGCTGCGCGACTCGCGGGCGGAGTTCACCCACGGCGGGAGCACGGCGTACGTGGCGGGGCTGGAGCCGTACCTGGCGCGGCGGGCGGACTGGAAGAAGGCCGACGTCTACGGCGCCATCCCCGGCGGGCCCAACACCATGCTGGTGCTGGCGCACATGCCGGTGACGGCGGTCACGCTCCCGACCGACCGCTACCCCATCATGCTCGCCGGCCACACCTTCTGCGGGCAGGTGGAGGTGCCCGGAACGCCGCGGCTGGCGTGGTTCAACACGCAGGTGCTGACCGGGACGGCGGAGCCGGCCAAGACGCGCCTCTGGCGCATCCGCGGGGCGACGGTGTTCGCCACCTGTGGCCTGGGCTACAGCTACGTCCCCGTCCGCTTCGGCGCGCCGCCCGAGGTGGCGCTGATCACCCTGCGCGCCGTGGGCGCCGCGCCCGCCGCCGACAGCGCCAAGGGGCCCGCGCAGCCCAACGTCGACTCGCTGATCCGCGTCTTCCAGCAGCGCGACACCACCCGCAGGGACACCGCGGCGGGCGATTCGACGCGGTAGCGACGTCTTACCCGAAGACGCAGAGGCGCAGAGAAGCCGCGTGGTTTCTCTGCGCCTCCGCGTCTCCGCGTGAGACTTCCTGCTTCAGCGCGTGCTCTGGCCCGTGTTGCGCGCGGGCTGCTGGCAGGCGGGCCAGGAGCCGGGCTGACCCGTCTGCTGGTTCACCGGGAACTCGGTGCGCCGGTCGCGGGGGAGGCGCTGCGGCTCCTCCGAGGCGAGGTAGACGAGCATCGCCGTCATCACCGCGTTCCGCCGCACGTCGTCGAACACCAGCTTGTCGTAGGTGTCGCGGTTGGTGTGCCAGGTGTAGATCCCGTAGTCCCACCCCAGCGACCCCAGCCCGAACGCCGGCGCTCCCGCGCAGATGAACGACGCGTTGTCGCTGCCGCCACCCGAGGGGATCCCGGGGTCGGCGATGGTCAGGGAGTCGGTGAGCACCTTCGGCAGCGCGGCGAACCAGCGGGTGAAGAAGGGCCCCACACCGGTCAGCCCCTGGTACGAGAAGTTGGCGATGCGCCCGGTGCCGTTGTCCTGGTTGAAGAGCGCCTGCAGGTTCGCCACGATCTGCGGATGGTCGGCCGCAAAGGCGCGCGACCCGTTCAGCCCCTGCTCCTCCCCCGTCCAGTGCCCCGCCAGGATGGTGCGCCGCGGGTTCGGATAGACGGCCTTGAGGATGCGCATGGCCTCCATCATCACGATGGTGCCGGTGCCGTTGTCGGTCGCGCCCGAGCCCGGGTCCCACGAGTCGAAGTGCGCCGAGAGCATCACGTACTCGTCGGGGAGGCGGCCGCCGCGCAGCTCGGCCAGCACGTTCGCCGCCGGCAGGTCGCCCGGGAACTGCGCCTGCGCGTCCAGGCGCAGCTGCGGCCCCTGGTTGTTCTCGGCGAGGCGATAGACCAGGCCGTAGTCCTCGCAGCTCAGGTCGATGGTGGGCGCGCGCTGGGTGCGCGCGTTGAAGACCTTGTCGACCCCCCACCCGTTCGACCAGAGGTTGGTGACGATGCCGAGCGCTCCCGCGTCTTCGAGCGCCACCGGGAGCGTGCGCGCGTTCTGCCCGGTCTTCTGCACGCGCGCGTTCCAGGCCTGCACGCCGGCCGTGCGCTCGGCCTTCATCCGCTCGAACGACGCGGGGGTGGCGTACTTCGCCCAGTTGTCGTCGGGGCGGCAGGTGGGCTGGGGGAAGGAGACGAGGACGAACTTGCCGCGCGCGTTCGGCAGCCACGCCTTGAACGCCGCGGAGTCCGCCAGGTCGGGGAGGATGGCGACGGGGCCGGTGACGGGGCCGTTCGTCCCCGGGCTCCAGGCGAGCATGGTGCCTTCGAGGGTGCGCGTGCGCGGGCTCACCAGGTCGACGTGGGTGTAGCCGCGCAGCCATCCGCGCCAGGTGCCGTACTGCTCGGTGCGCGCCTGGATCCCCCATCCCGCGTACTTCTGGATCGCCCAGGCGTACGCGTTCTGGATGTTCGGCGACCCGGTGAGCCGCGGGCCGATGGAGTCCATCAGCGCCTGCGCCAGCGGCTGGAGCTGCGAGTGGTTCATCCCCTCGTCCCAGATGCGCTGGAGGACGGGGTCGGGGCTGGTCCACGCCGGCGCCTGCTGCGCCCGCGCCGGGACGCCGGCGAGCACGCACGCGCACGCGGCGGCGAACGAGAGGGTCCGCTTCATCGATTCTCCTGGATGTGAAAGAGGCCGGAGCGACAGTGTGTCGCTCCGGCCACGGCGCTGCAAGTACGTCGGAAGACTACGCGGCGGTGAACGAGCCCCTGGGGGCACGCAGCCCACGCAGCAGGCCGTCGGTGCTCAGGTCCTCGTCGATCTCCGGCCAGTGGATGCCGAACCCCGCCCCCGGCGGGTTGGAAACCCGCCGCTGAACCGGCACGAAGTCCGCCTTCGCGGACTGCGCCTCCACCTCTCCGCGCGGCACGGGCCCCGCCGCTTGCGAGGTTGCCCGTCGATGCGGCCCCCTCTCCCCGCGGTTGGGGAGAGGGGCTGGGGGTGAGGGGTGCCGCGGCGCGCACCACCCTCCGTCCCACGCCCGCCCCCCGTTTGTCGATGGGCCAGGAATCCGGCGACGAGCTCCGCCTTCGCGGACTCACTTCCGCGACGGGCCCAGCTCTACCAGGCGCGCCGTCACCTTGCCGTCCACGATCTCGGCGAGGGCGACGGTGACGGGGTCGCGGAAGCGCTGGCGGCCGGCGCTGCCGGGGTTCACCGCCAGGACGGCGCCCACCTGTCGGATGACGGGCTTGTGCGAGTGGCCGAAGACCACCAGCGTCGCGTCCGGATGCGCGGCGGCGGCCTTCTCCGGCGTCGGCGCGCCGAGCTGCATGCCGTGCAGTATGACGATGCGGGCGCCGGCCAGCTCGATCTCCGCGATCTCGGTGGTGCGCTTGCGGATGTCGAAGCCGTCGACGTTCCCCCACACCGCCGTCACGGGGGCGATCGCGGCGAGCTCGTCGAGGATATCGGCGTCGCCCACGTCGCCTGCGTGGAGGATGTGCTCGACGCCGTCGAACACCTCGAAGACCTCGGCGCGCAGGAGGCCGTGGGTGTCGGAGATGAGGCCGATCTTCATAGGGGACAGGGTACAGGGGACAGGGGACAGCAAACAGGCCCGGCGCGAGACGATGACAGCCGTGCGATCTCGGGCTCCGAGAGGAAGCGAGCAGGCGGGTCAGCCCGTTCCGTTGCCGGCTGTCCCCTGTCCCCTGTCCCCTGTCCCCTGCTCTTCCCCGCTCCGCCACCTGCGTCCGATCCCGTGCTCGATCCCGAGATGGTCCAGCACGCGCGCGGCGATGAAGTCCACCAGGTCGGCGATGGACTGGGGACGATGGTAGAAGCCGGGGGCGGCGGGCATCACCACGGCGCCGGCCCTGGTGAGCCGCAGCATGTTCTCGAGATGGATCAGCGAGAGCGGCGTCTCGCGCGGGACCAGGATCAGCGGGCGGCGCTCCTTGAGCGCCACGTCGGCGGCGCGCTCCACCAGGTTGCGCGAGGTGCCGGCGGCGATGGAGGCGAGCGTCCCCATCGAGCAGGGGCAGATCACCATCCCCCCCGACGGCGCCGAGCCCGACGCCGGCGTGGCGCCGCGGTCGAGCGAGTCGTACAGCTCCACCCGGCTCCAGTCGCCGGTGGCGGCCCGCAGCGCCTCGAGCCCGTCGATCCCCGTCTCCTCGGCCAGCAGCCGCCAGCCGTAGGAGGAGACGATCAGCCGCACCGGCGTGGCCGTGTCGTTGAAGGCGCGGAGGAGCCGCACCGCGTACGGCGCGCCGCTCGCCCCGGTGACGCCGAAGGTGATGGGCGCGCCGCGCTGCGCCGTCAACGGAAGATCCTCTCCGCCAGCACCACCAGGAAGAACACCACCGAGATCGCCCCGTTCACGTTGAAGAACGCCGCGTCGATCCGCGAGAAGTCGTCGGAGCGCACCAGGCTCTGCTCGTACACGAGCATCACCGCGATCATCGCCACGCCGAAGAAGTAGAGCGTGCCCAGCACCGGCACCATCACCCCCACCGACGCGAAGAGCGCCACCGAGAGCAGGTGCAGCACCCGCGACACCGCCAGCGCCCCCTTCGCCCCCAGCGCGGCGGGGATGGAGTGCAGCCCCTCGCCGCGGTCGAACTCGATGTCCTGCAGCGAGTAGAGGATGTCGAACCCGGCGACCCAGCAGAGCACCGCGCCCGCCAGCGCCAGCAGCGCGCCCGCCGGGTGGCTCCACGCCCCCGACACCGCCAGGTACGCGCCCACCGGCGCGATCCCCAGCGCCAGGCCGAGAACGAGGTGCGCCCAGCGGGTGAAGCGCTTGGTGTAGGAGTAGAAGAACACCCAGGCCAGCGCGAGCGGCGCCAGCGCCAGGCAGAGCGGGTTGAGCAGCGCCGCGCAGAGGACGAACACCGCGCTCGCCACCGCCACCGCGGCCCTCGCCTGCCCCACCGACAGCTTGCCGGCCGGGATCTCGCGCATCTGCGTACGCGGGTTCTTCGCGTCGATGTGGCGGTCCACGACGCGGTTGAACCCCATCGCCGCGAAGCGCGCCGCCGTGAACGCGGCCAGGATCAGCGCCACGTCGGCGATGGTGATCGGGTACGCGTAGCTCGCGAGCGTCGCCCCCACCAGCGCGAAGGGCAGCGCGAAGATGGTGTGCGGCAGCTTCACCAGGTTCGAGTAGTCCGCCAGGCGCCCGCGCCCGGCGATGTGCTGGCCTTCCAGCCGCTCCAGGTTCACATCAGTCGACAATTCTCGAACCCCCTTTGGATGCCGGTTCAATCCGCAGATCCACCGGAACCGAATTTTCTCTCGATCCAGTTGGCGTCGAACAAGTCCTTCGGCCGAGCAGCCGCTTGCTTGTTTCTCAGCAGGTGAGGAATGCTCAACACAGGAACCGTGATTCCGTCGATCGCATAGTACTCCCGCGACTCCCACGCCTCGTCAAAGTTCACGCCGGAGATCGCGGTCAAGACATCGATCCGGTCCGGATCGTTGCCGATCTGGAAGACGAGGCCCGGCTTCGATAGTTCATCCAGCGTGATGTTGTAGGTCGTCAGAGGAGCGCCGAACCGCGCGAGCGCATCCCACACCCGCCTGGCATTCTCGGGACTTGGACGCACCCAGATATCCAGATCGCCGGTAGCACGACGCATCTGGTAGGCCGACATTGCCCACGCCCCCACGATCAGGAAGTCAGCCTGGGCGTCGGACAACTCGGATAATACGTCTCTGAAGTCGCGGGTCAGCAACATCATCCAGCTGGTCTCCACGCATGAATGCCCACGCGGTGCGCGCGAGCTCATGCATGATTCGTGAGGACTCCTCGGGAGTAACGGGCTCCGGCTCCGGCTCGGGATCTCCCAGCCGGCCCTTCCGAATAGGCCACTTCGAACGATCGTTCTCGATACTCATCATCCCTCCAGCGGTGCGATGCCCAGTCGCTTCCAGAGCACGTCCACCTTCGCCTTCACGTCGTCCGACATCTCGATCAGGTCGGGCCAGGGGCGGGTGAAGCCCTCCTCCGGCCACTTGCGGGTGCCGTCGATCCCCATCTTGCTGCCGAAGGCGGGGAGTTGCGAGGAGTGGTCCAGGTCGTCCACCGGGCCGCGGGTGAAGCGCACGTCGCGCTCGGGGTCGATGTTGCCCAGCGCGTACCACCACGCCTCGGCGGTGTTCTGCACGTCGATCCCCTCGTCCACCACCACGATCACCTTGGCGAGCGACATCAGCCCCATCCCCCAGAGGCCGTACATCACCTTGAACGCCTGCCCCGGGTACTCCTTGCGGATGGAGACGAACACCAGGTTGTGGAAGACCCCCTCGGGCGGCATGTGGTAGTCCACGATCTCGGGGATCGTGAGCTTCGCCAGCGGGAGGAAGATGCGCTCGGTGGCGCCCCCCAGGTACACGTCCTCCACCGGCGGCCGCCCCACCAGCGTCGCGGGATACACCGGATCCTCGCGCATGGTGACGGTGGTCACGTGGAAGGTGGGATACGGATCCTCCAGCGTGTAGAAGCCGGTGTGGTCGCCGAAGGGCCCCTCGACTGCCATCTCCTCGTCGGTGTCCACGTACCCCTCGAGCACGATCTCGGCCTCGGCGGGGATGGTGAGGTCGGCGGTGATCGCCTTTGCCGTGTACACCGGCTCGCGCCGCAGGAAGCCGCCGAAGAGGTACTCGTCGATCCCCGGCGGAAGGGGCGCGCTCGGCGTGTACATGGTGGCCGGGTCGCCGCCGATCGCGACCACCACGGGCATGCGGCCGCCGCGGGTGCGCTTCCAGGCGCGGTAGTGCGCGGCGCCGCCCTTGTGCCGCTGCCAGTGCATCCCGGTTGAGCTGGGCCCGAACACCTGCATCCGGTACATGCCGATGTTCTGCACGCCCGTCTCGGGGTCGGCGGTCACCACCATCGGCAGGGTGATGAAGGGGCCGCCGTCCTTGGGCCAGGTCTTCAGCACCGGCAGGCGCGTCAGGTCGAACTCGCCCTCGCGCAGCACCACCTGCTGGCAGGGCGGCTTCCCCCTGTACTTCCGCGGCGGGACCCTGGAGAGCTCCATCAGCCTGGGGAGGAGCTGCACCTTCCCCCAGAGCCCCTTGGGGATCTCGGGCTTGATCAGCTCGGCGATGCGCCGCGCGTGCTCCTCCACGTCGTCCACGCCGAGCGCGGCCGCCATCCGCCGCCAGCTCCCGAAGACGTTGATGGCCACGGGGATGTCGCTCTCGGTGCCGTCCATCAGCACCGGCCGCTCGAAGAAGAGCGCGGGGCCGCCGCCGGGGAGCTTCATGGTGCGGTCGGCGATCTCCGCCATCTCCAGGTCGACGGAGACGGGCTGCCGCACCCGGACGAGCTGCCCGGTGCGGTCGAGGTGGCGGAGGAACTCGCGCAGGTTCTGAAAGGGCATCGAAATCGGTTGATGGTCCCACGTTTCGCCCGCGTTGGCGCGTCACGCCGTCCGCGTCACGCGGTCCGCGGTCCCCCAGGTTGGAAACCTGGGGCTGGAACGGCACGAAGTCCGCCTTCGCGGACTGGGCGCCGCCCTTTGCGCGTTTCGGATGCCACGGTGCCGGATCCGCCCTCGAACCCGACGGCGCTTCGGCACGATTGCGGCTGCGTCGAAGCCCGCGCTACACGGTGAAGCCTCGGCATAGTCCGCGAAGGCGGACTTCGTGCCGTTGTAGCCCCGGGTTTCCAACCCGGGGTCTCGCGGACATCGCGCCGGTTCGAACCCGGCGCCTGTGCGGATATCGCGCCGTTCCCAACCCGGGGTCTCACGGACACGGCGCCGGTTCGAACCCGGCGCCTGTGCGGACATCGCGCCGTTTCCAACCCGGGGTCGCGGTCGAGCCTGCCTACCCGCGCTTCAGCCCGCTCGCGACGATCATCAGCAGGCCGTACGAAAGGTACAGCACGCCGCCGATGATCAGCGCGCGCTTGGCCAGGCGCATCTGGAAGAGGCCGATGGCGTCGAACGAGCCCTCGGGCTTCCACACGGCGCCGGGGTTGATCGGCACGCCCTCCTTCTTGTGCCGCGTCCAGGCGATCACCTGCAGCAGCGCCGACGCCACGCAGCACGCGATGAACGAGAACGGCAGCAGCCGCGCGAAGGTGTCGAGGAAGCGGATCACGCCTTCGTCCCCCAGTGCAGCGCCGCGATCCCGCCGGAGAGCGTCTTCCACTCCACCGCGCGGAACCCCGCGCGCTCCAGCTTCCGCGCCAGCTCCGCCGGCTCCGGGAAGTGGCGGACGGACTCGGGGAGGTAGGTGTAGGCGGTGGAGTGCTTCGACACCAGCTTCCCCACCAGCGGCAGCACCTTCAGGAAGTACCCCAGGTAGAGCGCGCGGAAGGGCTGCCACGCCGGCGTGGTGAACTCCAGCACCACCAGCCGCGCGCCGGGGCGGAGCACCCGCGCCATCTCCCGGAGCCCCGCGTCGAGGTCCGCCAGGTTGCGCACCCCGAACCCCACCGTGGCCCCGTCGAACGAGGCGTCGGCGAAGGGGAGGGTGAGCGCGTCGGCGCAGGCGGGGCCGATGGGGAGCGAATCGAGCTTGGGCGTGCCGCGCTCCAGCATGGCGTAGGTGAAGTCGCTCCCCACCACGCGCCCGCGGAAGCCGCCGCGCCGCGCCAGCTCCACCGCCAGGTCCAGCGTGCCCGCGCAGTTGTCCAGGTAGGTGCCGGCGGGCGCGCGCTCCCACGCCAGGCGGTCCACCGCGCGGCGGCGCCACACCCGGTCCACGTTGGCCGAGAGCAGGTGGTTCAGCAGGTCGTACCGCGGCGCGATGGACGAGAACATCCGGCGCACGGCGGCCGCCTTCTCTTCGCCCGCGGGGAGCACGGCCGGGCGGGCGGACGGGGTCGGCATACCGTAAATCCGTCTCTGCGTGTAGAATAAGGCCCGGAAAGCTACCCCCCGCCCCCCCTTGCGAGCAAGCCTTGCCGCCCCCGGCTGAAACCCGCGGCGGGCGTCGCCCGTAGGGTGCGGCCGAGGGCTGGAAATCCTTGCCTTGGGCAGATCGGAATTGAACGCGACGTCGCTCACGGACCACGATCTCGTCAAGCTCGCCCAGAAAGGGAGCGAGAAGGCGTATCGAGAGCTGCTCGGCCGCTACCAGCGTCCGGTGTTCTCGCTCGTGTACCGCATGGTCCGCGACCGCGAGCAGGCCGAGGACCTGGCGCAGGAGACCTTCGTACGCGTGTTCAACAACATCGACCGCTACGACCCGGCCTACAAGTTCTCCAGCTGGATCTTCAAGATCGCCACGAACCTGACGATCGACTCGATCCGGCGAAAGGAAGTGCCCACCGTGTCGATCGACGGGTCGCGCTTCGCCACCAGCGACGAAGACATCGCCGCCACCGCCATCACCGTGGCGTCGGACGACGAGAACCCCGAGGAGCTGCTGGAGGCGCGCGAGCTGGGCGCCGAGATCGAGGTGGCGATCGGCAGGCTGCGCCCCGAGTACCGCCAGGCCATCGTGCTGCGCCACATCGAAGACCGGCCGTACGAGGAGATCGCGCAGATCATGGCGCTGCCGCTGGGCACGGTGAAGACGTACATCCACCGCGGCCGCAAGGAGTTGCAGGAATCGCTGGCGCACACCCGGGTTTGAGGAGAGCTGAAACTTGCACCGCCCGCACGCCGTAGTGGCGAACGAACGCAATCGCAGCCGCACGAGGCGACCGTGACCGATCCGAACGCACACCTGCCGCCCTGGACCCTCGAGGAGCTCGCCGAGGACACCCTCTCCCCCCGGGAGAAGGCCCTCGCGATGGAGCACGTGCGCCGCTGCGCGCTCTGCTCCGGCGACCTCCAGGCGAGCCGCGCGCTCATCCAGGCGCTCTCGTCGCTCCCGCACTTCGACCCCTCGCCGAACTTCGCCGAGGGGGTGATGTCGCGGGTGCTCCTCCCCGCCACGGCCGCGCAGGCGGTGGCGCGCAGGCGCTGGCTCCCACGGACGCGGCGCGGGTGGACGATGGCGGCGGCGGGGGCCCTGGCGCCCCTCCTCCCGCTCTTCGCGCTGCTCACCTGGCTGGCGGGGCGCGGGATGAGCCCGGGCTCGCTCTTCGGGATGGGCGGCCACTGGGTGACGGAGGCGGTCTGGTCGCTGCTGGTGAACGTGACCGGGGCGGTGGTACGGAGCGGGGTGTTCCAGTGGGTGGTGACCACCGGGGTCGACCTGGTGGGCGGTACGCGCGGGCTCTCGGTGGCCGGCGTCCTCTTCGCGGTCGCCATCCCGCTCTCGGGCTGGATGCTGGCAAGCCTACTTCGCACCCCGGTTGGGGGGATGACTCATGCGCGCTGACCTGATGAAGCTTTCCGTGGTGGCGCTGGCGGCCGCCCTCGCGGCGCCCGGCGCGGTCCGGGCGCAGGACGTCGCCACGCCGCGGGCCGCTCCGGCGGCGCCCGCGGCCCCCCGCGCGGCCGACACGCTGTCGCCCGCGGTGGCGCCCCCCGCCCCGCTCGCGGTGCCGCAGGGGAGCCAGCTCTCCTTCAACGGCTACGACGTCCCCCGCGGCAAGGTGGTGGACGGCGACGTGGTGGTGCCCTTCGGCGACGTGCGCATCGCGGGCGAGGTGATGGGCGACGTGACGGTCGGCAAGGGGAACCTGGTGCTGGCCCCCAGCGGCGTGATCCACGGCGACGCGGTGGTGACCGGCGGGGAGCTGCTCAACGAGGGCGGCCGCGTGTTCGGCGAGATGCGGGTGAACAGCGACGACGGCGAGGGCGCCGAGGTCGCGGCGCGCGCCGCGGCCGACCGCGCCGACGGCAGCGACCGCGCGGAGCACTTCCGGGTGCGGGGCGGGGTGTGGGGGAGCATGCGCGAGGGGGTGGAGGGGATCGTCTCCACCCTCACCTTCGCGCTCATCCTCTGCCTGATCGGCGCGGGGCTGGTCTTCTACGCCCTCCCGCAGTTCGAGCGGGTGAGCGGCACCATCCGCCGCGACACCGGGCGCTCGGCCGCCATCGGCATCGCGGCCAACTTCCTCGCGCTCCCGGCCTTCCTGATCGGGCTGGTGGTGCTGGTGGTCACCATCATCGGCATCCCCCTGCTCCTGCTGTACTTCCCGCTCTTCTGGGTCGCGCTGATGGCGGCGGCGGGGCTGGGGCTGGTGGCCGCGGCGCACGCCATCGGCGAGCGCACCGCGGAGCAGAGCGGGGCGTTCGGCTCCATGCGCCGCAACGCCTACAGCTATACCTTTACCGGCATCGGCATGCTGCTGGCCCCCCTCTTCGCCGCGCACCTGCTGGAGCTCACGGGCTTCCTGGGGTGGCTGGGCGACCTGGTGGAGCTGCTGGGCTGGCTGATCGTCTGGGCGGCGGCCACGGTGGGCTTCGGGGCGGTGGTGCTCACCCGCGCGGGCACGCGCCCCGGGTGGCCCTGGCGGCGCGGCGGAATGCCGTACGACCCGATCTTCGACGAGTCTCCGGCGTACGAGGGGAGCGGCGCCCATGTCTGAGCGGCGCGCGGCGCGGCTGGCGGGAGCGGCGGTGCTGCTGGGCACGCTCGCGGCCTGCCACCCCGCCGACGCCCAGCGGATGCGCAGCACCACCTCGGCGCGGCAGCTGAACGGCGAGACCCGGGCGAACGTGGAGGTGAAGTACGGCGCCGGGCGGCTGCGGGTCGCGCCCGCGCGCGGCGACCTCCTCTACCGCATGGAGCTGCGCTACGACGACGCGCAGTTCCGCCCGGTGACCGACTACGACCGCGCCGCGGGGACGCTGAAGCTGGGGGTGGAGAGCCGCGAGCACCGCGGCCGCCGCCACGGCCGCGACGACGACCAGCACGCCACGGTGGAGCTCACGCCGCGGGTGCCGCTGGACCTCGCCCTGGCCTTCGGCGCCGGCGAGGCCGACGTGGAGCTGGGCGGGCTGGCGCTCCAGGAGGTGCACCTGCAGACCGGGGCCAGCCGCACCAGCGTGTCGTTCTCCACCCCCAACCGGGTGGCGGCGCGGCGGGTGAAGGTGGAGGCGGGTGCGGCCGAGGTGCGGGTGAGCGGGCTGGGGAACACGCGCTCGCCGCGCTTCGAGTTCAGCGGCGGGGTGGGCGAGACCACGCTGGAGTTCGGCGGCGCCTGGACGCACAGCGCCACGGCGCAGATCGACATGGGGGTGGGCTCGGTGCGGCTGCGCCTCCCGCGCTCGCTGGGGGTCCGGATCGTGCGCGACTCGTTCCTCTCCAGCTTCGACGCGGGCGGGATGGTGAAGCGGGGGAACGCCTGGTACTCGCGCAACTACGACCAGGCGCGCTACAAGCTCGACGTATCGATCCACGCCGCGGTCGGCTCGATCGAGGTAGACTGGATCGACTGAGGACACTCGCAACGCGTGACGCTGGAGGGATAGGCGATGATCGGCGCGATCATTGGACTGATCGGGGCGCTGGTGGTGGGGGTGGTGGTGATCGGGGTGGTGCTGGCGCTCCTGGGGGTGCTCTTCGGCCTCGCGGTGGGGCTGCTGGGCCTGGTGCTGAAGGTGCTGCCGATCGTGCTGATCGGCTGGGTGGTGGTGAAGCTGATCCAGCGCTCCGAGCGCCGCCGCTCCCTGAGCTCGGCGGACCGGCGCTGGCTCGATCCCTGACAGGGATCTCCTCCCACGTTGCAGGGCTTCGATCGGGATCACGTCCCCTGAGGGCATGTCTCACACGGAGTCAACGGAGTCAGCGGAGTCGTTCTCCGCTGACTCCGTGTGAGCTCTGCCGCTGAAGCCAGGGAACCAGAACGATCCTCGGCAACGTGGCAGCACACGGAAACGCAGAGGCGCAGGGAGCCGCGGGCTGGCTCTCTGCGCCTCCGTGTCGCTGCGTGAGGTCTGTTTCAGGCGGGAGCGGCGATGCCGGCTTCCACCTTCTCCGCGACCCGGTCGGCGACGCCGCGGAGCGCCTCGGCGGCAGGGGAGTGGGGGTCGGCGACCAGGATGGGGACGCCGGCGTCGCCGCCCTCGCGGACCCCCACCTCGAGCGGCACCTCGCCCAGCAGCTCCACCCCCGTCTGCATCGCCAGCCGCTGCCCGCCCGCGCGCCCGAAGATCTCGTAGCGCTCGCCGCAGCAGGGGCAGACGAAGCCGGCCATGTTCTCCACGATCCCCAGCACCGGCGTCTTCACCCGCTCGAACATCCGGATCCCGCGCAGCACGTCGCCGGTGGCCACGTCCTGCGGGGTGGTGACCATCACCACCCCGTCCAGGCGGATGGTCTGCACCAGCGAGAGCTGCGCGTCGCCGGTGCCCGGGGGCATGTCGATCACCAGCCAGTCCAGCTCGCCCCACTCCACCTGCTCCAGGAACTGCTTGAGGATGCCGGCGATCATCGGCCCGCGCATGATGGCGGCCTGGTCGGGGTCGAGGAGGAAGCCGAGGCTCATCAGCTTCACCCCGTGCGCCTCCAGCGTCTCGATCTTCTCCGCCCCGCGGTCGCCCACCACCGCCGGCCGCCGCCGCTCCCCGAACATGGTGGGGATGTTGGGCCCGTAGATGTCGGCGTCCAGCACCCCCACGCGCCGGCCGGACTGCGCCAGCGCGACGGCCAGGTTCACCGCCACGGTGCTCTTCCCCACCCCGCCCTTCCCGGAGCTCACCGCCACGATGTGGTGCACGCCGGAAAGGAGCTTCGGGTCCGGCGTGGGCGCGGGAACGTTGCCGGCGCGGAGCCTGGACTGCGCGCGGGTCTGCGGGTGGCCGGAGGTGGGAAGGGAGATGTCGATCTTCACCTTCTGCACCCCCTCCACCTTCTCCGCGGCGGCGCGGGCCCAGCGCACCATGGTGCCGGGGTCGTCGGCCTGCAGGGCGAAGCGGAAGCGGACGGTGCCGTCTTCCAGCACGTCCAGGTCGCGGACGCGGCCGGAGGAGACCACGTCGTCGCCCGTCTCGGGGTGCCTGACCTGGGTGAGGGCCGCCGCCACGCGGCGCAGCACCTGGTCACGCTGCTCGCTGTTCATCTATCCTGCCGTGCGAAGTTTCGTATGTGAGTGCGCATGGGAAGGATACAAGAAAGCCGGCGCCCATGCGAGGCGCCGGCTTTCACGGAGGTCTCACACAGAGACGCGGGAGCGTCAGACGGCCTGCACCTCGAGCACCTCGGGAACGGCGGAGCGGATGCGGCGCTCGATCCCCTGCTTGACGGTCATGGTGCTGATCGGGCAGGCGCTGCACGCCCCCACCAGCCGGAGCTGGAGGACGCCCGCGTCGAACCCGACGAGCTCCACGTCGCCGCCGTCCTCGCGCAGCGCGGGACGGATGACGTCGAGCGTATCCTCGATCTTCTCGAAAAGGCTTTCCATTCCGCGGCTCGTTGCAGGCGTAAGTCCGCGTGGAATCTACCCTCTCGTGGGGTGGCGGTCAACCTGCGCGCGCCTCGGCAGCAGGGGGCGCCCACGCGCGCGCAGGTGGGCCGGGGCTCGTCAGCAGGCGCAGGTCTGGCCGCTCGTCTGGCCGTGCGTGCAGTCCCCCGCACAGTAGGTGTACCCGCAGCTGCCGGTGCACTCCAGGTTGCAGGTGACGTCCCAGGTTTCGACCACGGTGAGCTTGCACTCGATGATGCTGTCGCACGACGGCGTGTAGGCGAGCGCGCGCACCGTGCCGGCGCGCGGCGCGGCGGCGCCCGCGTCGAACGTCTCCACCCGCAGGGCGTCCAGCTCCAGCTTCAGCTTCTTCATCGTTCCCTCCCAGGATGCAGGTGTGGCGAGCACGGAAAAGGGGATGCTGAGAAGTGGCGGGATCCGTCTCAGCGCGGAAGCCTGCCCGAGACAGGGCACGCCTCATCCTTCGATGCCTCGAATGACGAATGGGTTTACGCACAGCAGAGGCTCGGTGGAGGAACATCCAGGCCACGCGTATGACCGGACGGATAAACGTCCCAAAGCACGGGAGATGAACCGCCGGCCCCGTCTCGCCGGGATGAAGGCAACGAGCCAGGCCGCGGGTGGCGGGGGCTTGCGCGCGTCGGTACTTTGGGGCGCTTCCAACGGCCGACTCCAGGAGAGGATGATGAATAGCATTCCGCAGGTGCCGCTGCCGCGCAACGAGCCGGTGCTGGGCTACGCGCCGGGGAGCCCCGAGCGCGCCGAGCTCAAGGCGGCGCTCAAGGTAATGGCGTCGGAGGAGATCGAGATCCCGCTGATCATCGGCGGGCGCGAGGTGCGCACGGGCGACACCGACACGCAGGTGATGCCGCACGACCACGGGCACGTGCTCGCCCGCTACCACAAGGCGGGCGAGGCCGAGGTGCGCCAGGCCGTGGCCGCCGCGCTCGAGGCGCAGCGCGAGTGGGCCGCGTGGCCATGGGAAGACCGCCTGGCCGTCTTCCTCCGCGCCGCCGACCTGCTGGCGACGTCGTGGCGGCCGGTGCTGAACGCCGCCACCATGCTCGGCCAGAGCAAGACCGCGCACCAGGCCGAGATCGACGCGGCCTGCGAGCTGATCGACTTCTACCGCTTCAACGCGGCGTTCGCGCAGCAGCTCTACTCCGAGCAGCCACTGAGCGGCCCGGGGATGTGGAACCGGCTGGACCACCGCCCGCTGGAGGGCTTCGTCTACGCCGTCACCCCCTTCAACTTCACCTCCATCGCCGGGAACCTCCCCACCGCGCCGGCCATGCTGGGCAACGTGTCGGTGTGGAAGCCCGCCGCGAGCACCGTCTACAGCGGCTGGTACATCATGCGGCTGCTGATGGAGGCGGGGCTGCCGCCGGGGGTGATCAACTTCGTCCCCGGCGACCCCGTGGCCACCTCGGGGGTGCTGCTGAACGATCCCCACCTGGCCGGCGTGCACTTCACCGGCTCCACCGCGGTCTTCCACAACATCTGGAAGACGGTCGGCGATCGCATCGACCGCTACAAGGGCTACCCGCGGCTGGTGGGCGAGACCGGGGGCAAGGACTTCATCGTGGCGCACCCCAGCGCCGACCCGCAGGCCTTCGCCACGGCCATCGTGCGCGGCGGCTACGAGTTCCAGGGGCAGAAGTGCAGCGCGGCGAGCCGCATCTACGTCCCCGAGTCGCTCTGGCCGGAGGTGAGGGAGCTGACCGTGGGGATGATGGAGAAGATCCGCATGGGCGACCCCACCGACTTCCGCAACTTCATGGGCGCGGTGATCGACCGGAAGGCGTTCGACAAGATCAGCGGCTACATCAAGCACGCGCGGCAGGCCGAGAACGTGGAGATCGTCGCCGGCGGCGGCTTCGACGACAGCAAGGGCTACTTCATCGAGCCCACGCTGGTGCAGGCGAAGGACAGCGCCTACCGGCTGATGTGCGAGGAGGTGTTCGGCCCCGTCGTCTCGCTCTACGTCTACAGGGACAGCGAGTGGGCGGAGACGCTGAAGATCGTCGACCGCACCACGCCGTACGCCCTCACCGGCGCGGTGTTCGCCAACGACCGCGCGGCGCTGGTGGAGGCCGACCGGGCGCTGCGCTTCGCGGCGGGGAACTACTACATCAACGACAAGCCCACCGGCGCCGTGGTCGGCCAGCAGCCCTTCGGCGGCGCGCGGGCGAGCGGGACGAACGACAAGGCCGGCTCGATCCTCAACATGATGCGCTGGATCAGCCCCCGCGCCATCAAGGAGACCTTCGCCCCCGCGCGGGCGTTCGAGTACCCGTTCATGGGCGAGGAGTAGCGACGGAGACCGTTCGAACGACTGCGCCCCCGGTCCGCGGCTGCGGACCGGGGGCGCGTCGCGTGCGGCGGGTTCATCGGCGGGTTGGAATCATCATCGACGGGTGGAATCATCGACGGGTTGGAAACCCGCCGCTGGAAAAGCACGAAGTCCGCCTTCGCGGACTGCGACCTCGAATGACGTGCGAAGCGCCAACTCCGCGCATCGGCACGTGGACCCGGGAAGACGCCGTATGTGATCATGCGATGCGGATGAATTCGCCCTCCGCCCCGTTGCCGCAGCATAGTCCGCGAAGGCGGACTTCGTGCCGTTCCAGCGGCGGGTTTCCAACCCGCCGGAAGCCCCGCGCCCAGCACCCCGGCCTGGGCGTGACAAACCCCTTTCGCGGCGCCATTCTTGCCCTCGGCAGACGCGCAATCCGGGCACCTCGCCCGCCCCTGCCGTACGGTGTCCCACTCCACCGAAGCAAACCATGCCCGACCAGACCATCTACTTCTTCGGCGCCGGCCAGACCGAGGGCGACGGGGCGATGAAGGACCTGCTGGGCGGCAAGGGCGCCGGCCTGGCCGAGATGGCGCGGATCGGCGTCCCCGTCCCCCCCGGGTTCACCATCACCACCGAGGTCTGCCGCCTCTACCTGCGCGGCCAGGCCGAGCCGGCGGGGCTGCGCGAGGCAGTCGCCGACTCGCTCGCGCGGCTGGAGGCGGCGACGGGGAAGACCTTCGGCGGGGGCGGGCAGCCGCTGCTGGTCTCGGTGCGCTCGGGGGCCAAGTTCAGCATGCCGGGGATGATGGACACCATCCTCAACCTCGGCCTGAACGACGCCACCGTGGCCGCGCTGGCGACGGCGACGGAGAACGCGCGCTTCGCCTGGGACAGCTACCGGCGCTTCGTGCAGATGTACGGCGACGTGGTGCTCGGCGTTCCCTCCGCCGACTTCGAGCGGCTGATCGACACGCGCAAGGAGGAACGCGGCGTCCGCCACGACACCGAGCTCTCGGCGGACGACCTGCGCGAGCTCACCGGGGCGTTCAAGGCGCTGGTGGAGGAGCGCACCGGCACCCCCTTCCCCGGCGACGCGCGGGAGCAGCTCTGGGGGGCGATCCACGCCGTCTTCAGGTCGTGGGAGACGCCGCGCGCGAAGGCGTACCGCCGGGTGAACGGGATCGCCGACGACCTGGGGACGGCGGTGAGCGTCTGCACCATGGTCTTCGGCAACATGGGCGACGACTCCTCCACCGGCGTCTGCTTCACCCGCGACCCCTCCACCGGCGAAAAGACCTTCTACGGTGAGTTCCTGGTGAACGCGCAGGGCGAGGACGTGGTCGCCGGCATCCGCGACCCGCTTCCCATCTCCCGCATGCAGGAGGTGCTCCCCGATGCCTACGCCGAGCTGCTCGACGCGCAGGAGAAGCTGGAGCGCCACTTCCGCGACGCGCAGGACCTGGAGTTCACGGTGGAGCGCGGCCACCTCTACCTGCTGCAGACGCGCAGCGCCAAGCGCACCGGCCGCGCCGCCGTGCGCATCGCGGTGGAGATGGTGGACGAGGGGCTGATCACCGTCGAAGAGGCGGTGCTCCGGGTGCAGCCCGAGCAGCTCGACCAGCTCCTGCACCCCACCATCGACCCCGCCGCCGAGGTGCAGGTGCTGGCGACCGGGCTCCCCGCCTCCCCCGGCGCGGCGTCGGGGAAGGTGGTGTTCAACCCCGACGAGGCGGCGGAGCGCGGCGCCCACGAGCCGGTGATCCTGGTGCGCCGCGAGACCAGCCCCGAGGACTACCACGGGATGGTGGCGGCGCAGGGGATCCTCACCGCGCGCGGGGGGATGACCAGCCACGCGGCCGTGGTCGCGCGGGGGATGGGGAAGTGCTGCGTGGCCGGCGCCGGCGACGTGGAGATGGACGAGAGCCGCCGCCGCTTCACCGCCGCCGGCGAGACGGTGCACGAGGGCGACTGGATCACGCTGGACGGGAGCACCGGCCGGGTGATCCTGGGGAAGGTGGACACGGTCGAGCCCGAGCCGACCGAGACCTTCCGCCGGCTGATGGAGTGGGCCGACTCCTTCCGCACGCTCCGGGTGCGCACCAACGCCGACACCCCGCACGACTCGGCGGTGGCGCGGAAGTTCGGCGCCGAGGGGATCGGGCTCTGCCGCACCGAGCACATGTTCTTCGAGGGCGACCGCATCGACGCGGTGCGCGAGATGATCCTGGCCGAGAACCCCACCGGCCGGGCGATCGCGGCGGCCAAGCTCCTCCCCATGCAGCGCGGCGACTTCGAGGGGATCTTCCGGGCGATGGACGGCCTTCCCGTCACCATCCGCCTGCTCGACCCGCCGCTGCACGAGTTCCTCCCCCACGGCGACTCGGAGATCAAGCACCTGGCGCGGAAGATGGGGGTCGAGTCGTCCCGGCTGCGGGCGCGGGTGGACTCGCACCACGAGGCGAACCCCATGCTCGGCCACCGCGGCTGCCGCCTGGGGATCAGCTACCCCGACATCACCTGGATGCAGGCGCAGGCGATCTTCGAGGCCGCGGTGAACGTGGCGGCCGAAGGGGTCATCGTCTGCCCCGAGATCATGGTACCGCTGGTCGCCACCGCCGAGGAGCTGCGCCGCCAGCGGGCGATCGTCGACGAGGTGGCCGAGGAGGTGTTCGAGCACGCCGGCCGCCGCGTGGACTACCTGGTGGGGACGATGATCGAGCTCCCCCGCGCCGCCCTCACCGCCGACGAGATCGCGGCCGAGGCGCAGTTCTTCTCCTTCGGCACCAACGACCTCACGCAGACCACCTTCGGCCTCTCCCGCGACGACGCCGGACGCTTCCTCCCGCACTACGTGGAGGAGGGGATCATCGCCCGCGACCCCTTCCAGTCGCTCGACGTGGGCGGCGTGGGGAAGCTGGTGGAGATGGCCTGCCGCCTGGGCCGCGGGGTGAAGCCCGACCTCAAGCTCGGCGTCTGCGGCGAGCACGGCGGCGACCCGCGCTCCGTCGAGTTCTTCCACGGCGCCGGGCTGAACTACGTGAGCTGCTCCCCCTACCGCGTCCCCGTCGCCCGCCTCGCCGCCGCCCACGCCGCGCTCAACGACCCGCGACTGAAGGAGCCCGCACCGCCCCAAGCGCTGGAGCGCGTCGCGGCGGACTGAGCCTTCTCGGATGTTCGTGTCAACGCCCTCTTTCAAGGGGGCGAAACGACTCTCGATCTAAACCTCTTTACTTTTAATCCAATTACTACCAATATTGGTACTACCAAATTTGGTTTCTCATGAAAGGATGCATTTACCATATTTGGTACTACCAATTCTGGTTGTCTAATAGATGTTCCATGCAATGCAAGTCACCCTGACAAACCCAACCATGGACACCTCAAGACCGCCCGAACTGTTCGACCGTGAAGCGGAATGGCGAACGCTTCAACGCATGTGGGGCAGGGCCAAGCCGGAGCTGGCTTTCGTGGTCGGGCGCCGGCGGGCTGGAAAAAGCTACCTGCTTACGCGGTTCACGCAGCAGGTCGAGGGCATCTACTACCAGGCAACGCGCAGGACGGAGGCGGAGCAGCTCGCCAGCCTGTCCCGTGTCATCGGCGAGCACTTCGACGACGCAGCGCTGCGGCACGGCATCGCGTTCCCGTCGTGGGAGGAGCTGTTCGGCTACCTGACACGGCGGGCGGATGGGAACCCGTTCCTGCTGGTGCTGGACGAGTTCCCCTACCTGGCTAGTGCCGCGCCAGCGCTGACCTCGATCATCCAGAGTCTCTGGGATCATGCCTGGCCCAATACGCGGATGAAGCTGGTGCTGAGCGGCTCATACATCACCGCGATGAACCAGCTGGAGCTTGTCGACCAGCCGCTCTACGGGCGGCGCACCTCGAAGCTGGTGGTGGGTCCGTTCGGCTTTTCCGACGCCGCGCGCTTCATCCCCGACTATCCCGTGCGGGAGCAGATGGTCGCCTACGGCCTGTTGGGCCACCTGCCGGGCAACCTCGCACTGGTGGACCGGGCACGCACCCTCGGCGAGAACATGAGCGAGATTCTGCTCGATCCGGCGGGACGCCTGGCCGACGAGGCCCTGCACATGATCGATGCGTTCACGGGGGATGCGCACGTGCATTATTCGGTCATCGAAGCCATCGCGGGCGGCGAGCAGACGTGGGGTGGAATCACGAAGCGAATCGGTCGGGTCGGGGGGGCGCTGCACCGCGCGGTGCGGTGGCTCGAGGAGATGGAGGTCATTGAGCGAGTGGTCCCGGTGACCGAGCCGAACCCACGGAAATCCAGGCGCGCCGTGTACCGGATCGTGGATCCGTACGTTGCCTTCTGGCATCGGGCCGTGGCGCCGCTCGTGAACTCCGGAAGGCTGGGGCTCGTTCCTCCGGAGCAGCTCTGGAGCGAGGTGGTGGCGCCGGAAATCGACGACTACATGGGTCCCGTGTTCGAGCAGATCTGCCGCGATTTCGTGCGGCGTACGGACCGGCTCCCGTTCAGGCCGGTTCGCGTGGGGGAATGGTGGGATTCCACCTCGCAGAACCAGGTGGACGTCGTGGCGATCGGCGGGAACGGAGAGATGCTGGTGGCCGAGTGCAAGTGGGGACGCGTCACGGGAGCGCACCTCCGCACGCTGCGCGCGCGGGCATCGCTAGTCTCGGCCGAGGCCGGCAGCATCGTGCGAATCCACCTGGCACTCTTCACGAGCCGTGGTGAGGTGGACGACGAGGTCCGGCGGGAAGCCGAGAGCGGCGCTGTACTTCTGTTCACATCCGACGATCTGCGGTGACGGAACACCGGCCCCGGCCTCACCCCAGCTCGTCGATGGAGCGGGGCCAGTCGCCCTTGAGCAGGCGGGAGAGGGCGCGGTCGGCGAGGAGGCGGCCGCCGGTCTGGCAGCGGGCGCAGTAGTTGGTCTCGTTCTCGGCGTAGCGGATGCGCTGCACGGGCGCGCCGCAGACGGGGCAGGGGTGGCCATACCGCCCGTGCACCGCCATCTCCGGGTGGAACGCCACGATCTTCTCGGGGAATCCATCCCCCGTCTCTCGCCGCAGCCGCTCGGTCCACTCCGCCAGCGTGTCGCGCACCGCCGCGTGCAGCCGCGCGATCTCGTCCGCCGACAGGTTGGTGGTGAGCTGCACCGGCGAGAGCCGCGCGCGGTGCAGGATCTCGTCGGAGTAGGCATTGCCGATGCCGCTGAACACCCGGGGATCGGTGAGGGTGCGCTTGAGGGTGTGGCGCTCGCGGGTGAGCGCCGCGGCGAACGCCTCCACCCCCGCCGCCATCACGTCGATCCCGCCGGGGTCCAGCGCGCGCAGCGCCTCCTCGCCGCACAGCAGGTGGATGGAGGCGCGCCGCTTGGACCCGGCCTCGGTGAGCACCAGCGAGCCGTGGGGAAAGTCGAAGGCCGCGAGCCCCAGCTTCCCCGGGAGCCTGGCGCCGGCCGCGAGCCAGCGGAAGCGCCCCGCCACCATCAGGTGGACCACGATGAAGTGCTCCCCCTCCAGCTCGATCACGATCCGCTTCCCCAGCCGGCGAACGGCGACGACCTCGCGTCCGGCGAGCTCCGCCGGCGCGGGGGCGACGCTGCGCAGCACGAACGGGTTCCCCAGCCGGATCCCCGTCAGCCGCTCGCCCACGATGCGGCGCTCGATGGCTTCGATGTAGACCTCGACGTCGGGGAGCTCGGGCATGGTCTTCGATGTCGGGACAGGTGATGGGGGCACCGACTGAAGATGGCATCCATGGAGCGGCGCGCCAGATCGAGCGGGCAGCTTCGCGTGCACCGCCCCTCCGCAATCGTCCCGTGACCCCATCCCCCTCCGCTTCGTCCGCCATCGCGGCCTGCGGTCACGAATCCTGCATACCGGCGGGCATCGCGGGAGCGGCCGGGTTCGGGAAACGGGGGAGGACGGGATGCAGATGGTGGTCTTCGGCGCCACGGGGGGGACGGGGCGCGAGCTGGTGAAGCAGGCGCTGGGGCACGGCCACTCGGTGCGCGCGTTCGTGCGCGACCCGGAGAAGCTGAAGGTGATCCACCACCGCCTGGAGGTGGTCACCGGCGACGTGCAGGACGCGAAGAGCGTCGCCGCGGCGGTGGCGGGGCAGGACGCGGTGCTCTGCGCGCTGGGCATCTACGAGCGCAAGCCGAACACCGTCCTCTCCGACGCCGTGCGCACCCTCGTCGCGGCGATGAAGGAGCAGGAGGTGAAGCGGCTGCTGTACGTGTCGTCGCTCGGCGTCGGGGCGACGAAGGGGCAGCTCGGGCTGGTCTACAACCACGTCCTCCTCCCCCTGCTGCTGAAGGAAATCTTCGCGGACAAGGAGACCGCCGAGGCGGTGGTGCGCGAATCGAACCTCGACTGGACCATCGTGCAGCCCGCGCGGCTGACGAAGTCTCGCCTCACCGGGGAGTACCGCGCCGGCCCCGACGCCGCGAAGGGCCGCTGGTTCCCCAAGATCGCCCGCTCCGACGTCGCCGACTTCATGCTGAACGCGGTGGAGCGCAAGCTGTTCATCCGCGAGGCACCGGCGATCGCCTACTGACGGAAAGCAGACAGACTAATGTCCGTGCATTCGGCAACATCAGCACTGAGGTCCTCACACGGAGTCAACGGAGTCAGCGGAGTCGTTCTCCGTTGACTCCGTTGACTCCGTGTGAGCCCATCCGTTGACTGGAATGCACATCCGATCAGTCAAAGCGGTATGAACCCCTTCTGTTTTCTTGCAACAGTTTCGGCAGATAGCAAGATCTGCAACGAGCACCGTCTCTCGATTTTCCAGTAATTCCAGCATCCGCCAATCCGGCACTCCGGTTGCTCCTCCGGTGGCCATGACTCAACGCCACGTGATCCGCATCGCCGCCGCCCTCCTGCTCGCCGCCTGCACCTCCGGCGGCGGCGTCACCGATCCCGGAACCAATCCGGGAGGCGGAGGCGGAGGAGGGGGTGGCGGAGGCGGCAACTCGGGGCCGCTGGGGGCCAACGCCAGCCTCGGCGGGCGCCGCCCCTTCCCCGCCGACAACCCGTGGAACCGCGACGTGTCGGGCGACCCGGTCGACCCGGCCTCGCAGACGCTGCTCTCGAGCTGCGGCGGGCTGGACCGTGGCCTCCACCCGGACTTCGGCACGGTGTGGAACGGCGCGCCGAACGGCATCCCCTACGTGGTCGTCGCCGAAACGCAGGGAAAGGTGCCGGTGACCTTCGGCTACGCGGACGAGAGCGACCCCGGCCCCTACCCCGTGCCGTCCGACGCGCCGATCGAGGGCGGGCCGAACGGCAGCGGCGACCGCCACGTGCTGGTCATCGACCGCGACAACTGGAAGCTGTACGAGCTCTACGACGCGCACCCGGTGAACGGCGGCGCGAGCTGGACCGCGGGCTCCGGCGCCGTCTTCGACCTGAATTCCAACGCCCTGCGCCCGGCCGGCTGGACCTCGGCCGACGCGGCGGGGCTGCCGATCTTCCCCGGCCTGGTGCGCTACGACGAGGTGGTGGAGCAGAAGGCGATCCAGCACGCGCTGCGCTTCACCTGCCCCACCACGCGCCGCGCGTACGTCGCCCCCGCGCGCCACTTTGCCAGCTCGCACACCGACGCGACCCTTCCGCCGATGGGGATGCGCGTGCGCCTCCGCGCCGGCTTCGACGTGAGCGGCTATCCCGCCAACGTGCAGGTGATCCTGAAGGCGATGAAGACGTACGGGATGCTCCTGGCCGACAACGGGAGCGCCTGGTACGTGAGCGGCGCCCCCGACCCGCGCTGGAGCGACGACGAGCTGGCGGCGCTCGGCAGCGTCAGGGCGCGCGACTTCGAGGTGGTGAAGATGGGGACGATCGTCACCCAGTAGCCGCCGCCGGGCTCCCGCCGCGTCCGCTCCCGACCCGACTCTCCGCGCCGCGCACACACTCCCCGAAGAGTGTTGCGCGGCGCTCGCCGCGGGTCGATCTTGAACCGTCCACTCCTCCCGCACCGGCTCCACCCCCGGCTCCTCCCGCACATGGGCTTCCCGTCCTTCTTCTACTTCCCGTCGCTGCTGGTCGTGGCGGTGCAGGTGTTCTTCGCCATCCACTGCGTGCGCAACGGGAAGCCGGCGTGGCTGATCGTCATCCTCTTCTTCCCGGTGGTCGGCAGCCTGGTGTACCTCTTCCTGGAGTTCCTCCCGGAGATGCGGGCGCGCGGCACGGTGTCGAGCACCGCGCGAAAGGTGCGCGACCGCATCAACCCCGCGGCGGAGATCCAGCGGCTCGAAGACCAGGTGGCGGTCAGCAACAGCCTGAACAACCGCCTCGCGCTGGCCCGCGGCTACCTGCGCGTGGGCCGCGGAGACGAGGCGATCGCCATCTACCGGTCCTCCCTCACCGGCCTCTACGAAGACGATCCGACGGTGCTCTCCGAGCTCGCCGTCGCGCTGGAGCACGTGGGCAGGAGCGCCGAGGCGCGCGAGACCTTCGAGCGGCTGCGGACGAGCGCGACGACGCTCTCCACCGAGCAGCTCCTGCTGAGCGCGGTGATCTACGAGAGCATGGGCGACCTGGAGGGCGCCGCGCGCGAGTACCAGGCGATCCTGCAGCGCCCGGTGATCGGCGAGGAGGCGCGCTGCCGCTACGCCCTGGTGCTGAAGCAGCTCGGCCGCGGCGCCGAGGCCAACGCCCTCTTCGACGAGATCCTCCGCCACGCCCGCCTCTCCCCCGCCCACTACAAGAAGGCGCAGAAGCAGTGGATCGAGATCGCGAAGCAGGAGGCCGCCGCGCGCGAGGCGGTGGCGGGATAGCATGCGACGAATCCATCACCCGCTTGAACATCACTTAGCACCCTGCTAATATCCTCGTGACCGCACCGGCCTCCCCGACGTACGATCTCGCCGAGATCCAGGCGAAGGTCCGGGCGGGTTTGTTCCGGATCACACTCGCGGCGCGGCGAGGGGCCGCGGGTGTCGGTCTGGACGAAGACGCAGTCGTGTCCTGCATCCTGGCGCTGAACGCCGCTGATTTCTACAAGACGATGGAAGCGGACGCCGCTCCAGGCCTCTGGCAGGATGTCTATCGGCCCATGTACGGCGGGATCGCGTTGTACGTCAAGCTGCAGATCGATCGCGACGACGCGATCGTAATCTCTTTCAAGGCGCTTTAGAATGACTGAACTGCCAGACGTCGAACGATGCCCCGTCTGCGGCGGAGAGGCGCGCCTGACGCGAGAGGTGCGGCCGATCACGATCCTTGCGCGTTCCGTAGCCGTCGAGGACGAGTTCTACCGTTGCTCGCAGTGTGGTGAGGAAGTGTACCGTCCGGGGATGATGGACGCGGTCATGCAGCGCGCCACCGCGAAAATACGCGAGGAAGACGGCCTGCTGGCGCCGGACCAGGTGCGTGGGATCAGGCGGAAATACGGGCTGACGCAGCCGGAGTTCGAACGCCTGCTGGGGGTCGGCGCGAACACGGTGGTGCGCTGGGAGCGCGGCACGGTGCCGCAAGGCTCGGCCGCCGACTCGCTGCTGCGGCTCCTTGACCAGTTCCCGGAGAATGCCCGCTTCCTCGCCGACCTGCACGGCGTCGAGCTTGCCGAAGACGGAAGAAAGGCGCGCACGAAGGCGGCCTGAAAAACGGCCGTCTCACGCGGATACGCGGATACGCGGATACACAGAGGCGCAGAGAGGATTCGCCGTCCCTCTCCGCGCCTCTGTGTCTCTGCGTGAGACCTCTGCTCAGGCCACCGCGAGCTCCGGCTCCTCGACCTCGGCCGGCGCCACGAACTTCATCGCCAGGTCCACGTATTCCCCGGTGCCGATGAAGAGCGGGGTGCGCTGGTGCAGCGTGTCGGGCTCGATGTCCATGATCCGCCGGCGGCCGTCGGTGGCCTTCCCCCCGGCGTGCTCCGCGATCATCGCCAGCGGCGCGGCCTCGTACAGCAGGCGCAGCTTGCCGTTCGGGTTCTTGGCGTCGGCCGGGTACATGAAGAGGCCGCCGTACAGCAGGTTGCGGTGGAAGTCGGCCACCAGCGAGCCGATGTAGCGCGAGCTGAACGGCTTGGGGTTCGACGGGTCGGCGCCCTTCAGCCAGTCGAGCAGGCGCCGCTGGCCCTCGGACCACTTGCCGTAGTTCCCCTCGTTCACGCTGTAGATGCGCTGCCCCTCGTCGGGGATGCACATGTGCGGGTGCGAGAGGAGGAACTCGCCGATCCCCGGCTCCAGCGTGAAGCCGTGCACGCCGTTCCCCGTGGTGTACACCAGCATGGTCGACGAGCCGTACACCACGTACCCCGCGGCCACCTGCCTGAAGCCCGGCTGCAGGCAGTCGTCGATGCAGCCGCGCGGATGGTCGCTCACCTTGCGGTGGATGGAGAAGATGGTGCCCACCGAGACGTTGGCGTCGATGTTCGACGAGCCGTCGAGCGGGTCGAAGAGCACGCAGTAGTGGCCGGTGGGGAACTTCTCCGGGATGGGGATGAAGTCCTCCACCTCTTCCGACGCCATCCCGCAGAGGTGGCCGGTGTGGTCGAGCGCCTTGAAGAGCACCTCGTTGGCGTACTCGTCCAGCTTCCGCACCTCCTCGCCCTGCACGTTCACCTCGCCGGTGTAGCCCAGGATGTCGGCCAGGCCGGCGCGGCGCACCTCCTGGCCGATCATCTTGGCCGCGAAGGCGATGTCGTAGAGGATGCTGCTGAACGCACCGGTGGCCTCGGGGAACTGCCGCTCGGCCTCGATGATGTGGCGTTCGATGGTGATGATGGTCTTGTTGCTCACTCGGTTCCCCGCATCAGTGGGTGGGTGGCCGCTTGGGGCGTAATCTTGGTTCGCAACCGCTGATGCGTCAAGAACGTCCACCGTGGGGAGAATCCCTCCGGCGCCTCCCGCATGCTGTCAGGGATCGTCGCGGGACCAGGCGCCGCCGCCGGCCTGCACGCGCACGAGCACCGTGCCGTCCTCGTCGGTCCTGGCCACCGCGATCCCGTCGTGGTGGAGGCGCGCGAGCGTCTCCGGGGCCGGGTGGCCGTACTTGTTGCGCCGCCCGCACGAGATCACCGCGAGCGACGGGCGGACCGTCTCCAGCAGCGCCTCCGACGACGCCGTGCGGCTCCCGTGGTGCCCGGCCTTGTACACGTCGGCGCGCAGCCGGTCGCCGTAGCGCGCCACCAGCGCCTGTTCCACGGACGCGGGCGCATCCCCCGTGAGCAGCGCCGTGAAGGCGCCGTAGCGGAGCTCGATCACGGCGCTGACGTCGTTCGCGTCCGCCGGCGCATCGAGCGCGCCGGGGGTCGGCCAGAGGAAGTCGAGCTCGATGCCGTCGATCCTCAGCACGCGGTCCTGCCGCGCGGCGCTCCACGCCACCCCGCGCGCCTCCGCCGTCTTCAGCACCCCCAGGTAGACGGGGGTGCCGAAGGGGAGCCCGGGCTCGATCAGCCGCCCCACCGGCATCCCCCGCATCACCGCCGCCGCGCCGCCGATGTGGTCCACGTGCGGGTGGGTGAGCACCATCGCCTCGACGCGCCGCGCGCCGTGCGCCCGCAGCCAGGGGAGCACCCGCTTCTCCCCCGCGTCGTACTCCTCGTCCCACGGCCCAGCGTCGATCAGCAGCCAGCGGTCCGCGGGGGTGTGGATGGCGATGGCGTCGCCCTGCCCCACGTCGAGGAAGGCGAGCTCCACCCCGCGCGCGGGTGCGGCGGCGATCGGCAGGAGGAGAAAGGCCGCGCCCGCCGCGCCGCTCGCCACCGCCCAGCGCACCCGTTTCCGCATCCCCGCGCCCCACTCCAGCGCCAGCAGCAGCGCGAGCCCCGCGGCCGCCCAGAGCCACCACTGCGGCCGCGCGATCTGCGCGTGCCCGCCCGGCACCGCCGCCGCCGCGTCGACCACGCGGGTGAGCGCCTCCAGCGCGAGCGAGGCGCCGTCCGCGATCAGCCGCGCCACCCCGGGGACGACCGGCTCCAGCGCGCAGGCGGCGCCGATCCCCACGATGGCCAGGCTGGTGAGGGGGATGGCGGGGAGGTTGGCGACGATGGAGACCGGCGCCACCTGCCCGAACTGCTGCGCGACGATCGGGGCCGTGGCGACGAAGGCGGCGACACTGACCACCATCGACTCCGCCAGCGGCCGCAGCACCTTCCCGCGCCGCCACGCCGGCGGAATGCGCTGCAGGAGCGCGTGCCGCAGCAGCCCGATCCCCAGCACCCCCGCGAAGGAGAGCTGGAACCCCGCGTCCAGCGCGATCAGCGGGTCGAGCGCAAGGATGGCGAACGCCGCCGCGGCCATGATCGCCAGCGGCGCCGAGGGGCGCTGCAGCACGAAGGTGAGCAGCGTCAGCGCGGTCATGACCCCCGAGCGCACGGCCGAGGGCGGCGCGCCGATCATCGCCAGGTAGAGCGCGATCAGCACGATGGTGAGCCAGAGGGTGGCGTCGCGGGGGATGCGGACCACGCGCCCGAGCAGCACCAGCACCGCCGCGACCAGGGCGACGTGGGTGCCGCTGATCGCCAGCAGGTGCGTGAGCCCCGCCGCGGCGAAGCGGTCCGCGAGCCCGCGGTCGAGCGTCTCGCGGCGGCCGAGGACGAGCGCGTCGGCGAGCGGCGCGGTGCGGGGGAAGAGCCGGCGGATCTGGCGCTCGCTGCGCCCGCGCAGCGCCAGCAGCGGGTGCCGACCGAAGTCCGGCGGCGCGAGCACGGTGCTGCTCCGCGCGAGCAGGTAGCCGTGATACGCGGGGCTCTCGGGCCAGCGCCCGCGCTCGACCGGCGCGGGCAGGAGCCGCCACTCGCCCGCGACGCGCAGCTCCGTCCCTGCCGCCAGCGCGCCGGCGCCGCGCGGCAGCCGCGTCCGCACCTCCACCGCGCAGCGCGCCACCGCACCGTCGGGCGACACGGCGCGGCGGACGGCGAGCGGGAGGAGGGGGATGCGCTCGGTGGTGTCCGGCCCCGGCGCGAAGTCCGCCGCCAGCGCGCCGGTGAGCACCAGCCGTGTCCCGTCGGCCAGCGTCGAACGGCAGTCTCGCGCCACGTCGGTGCGCGCCTGCGCGGCATCCCCCGCCCCCGCGAGCGCAAGCGCGCCGAGCAGCACCGCCTGCACGGTCCTGCGACGCAGCGGCGCACCCGTGATGCGCGGATGGAGGAGGAGCCCCGCGAGCAGCGGCGCGGCGGCGAGCGCGATGGCGGGCGTGACCGCCTGCACGCGAAGACCGACCAGGAGCCCGCCGAGGAACGCGAAGAAGGCCGTGACCAGCGGGAGTCTAAAGCCGTTCATTTTCCCATGGGAGCAGTCGAAGAGAGCGGCACGATAGGCACGAGCTCCCCACAAAGCAACCATTCTGGACGGTGGCGGAAAGCGAGCGCTGTTCCTCTCCGTTACTCTGCGTCTCTGCGTGAGGATCGTTAATCAGCTGCGGGGATTGGAGTTGCTGGCGCGCCGGTTGCAGCGCGGGCGAGGTTCACGGCGGCGGGGACGCTGGACCGGAGGTGCGGGATGAATGCGCGTATACGAATCGGGATCGCGGCGGCGTGCGCCGCGCTGGCGGCGGCAGCGTGCGACGGGGCCAACGCGTTCACGGGGAGCTTCGGCACCACCGGCTCGAACAGCGGCGGAACGGGGAGCGTCCAGGGCCAGGTGACGGCGAACGGCGCCAGTCAGGGCGGCATCTCCGTGATCCTGGTGAACCAGGATTCCACCGTGACCAACGGCGCGGGGATCTTCACCTTCGCCACCGTTCCGTCGGGCACCTACCAGATCGCCGTCCGCGTGCCCCTGGGGTTCACGATGGTCGCGGGGCAGACGTCCCAGCGCAGCGTGGTGGTGACGGACGGCACCACCACGGGCGTGAACTTCGGCCTGCAGAGCACGACGACGGTACCCTGAAGGCGTCTCACGCAGAGACGCGGAGGCGCAGAGAGAACACCCGGTTCTCTCTGCGCCTCCCTGTCTCTGCGTGAGACGCTTTTACGCGGCGAGCTCGGCGGGAACGGGGGCGTCCAGCAGCTCGCCGGCGAAGGTCGCGCCGGTGGTCGACGTCAGCCGCACGCGCACGAAGCTGCCGACCAGCGACGCGGGGCCCTCGAAGTTCACCACCTTGTTCCCCTCGGTGCGGCCCTGCACGCCGCCGCGCCGGCCCTCCTTCTCCACCAGCACCTCCTCGATCCGCCCCACCTCGCGCCGGCCGATCTCCAGCTGGATCTCGCGGTGCAGCGCGATCAGCCGCTCCAGCCGCGCATGGCCGATGGGCTCGGGGATGAACTGGTCGCGGGGGAGGCGCGTGGCCGGGGTGCCGTCGCGCTCGGAGTAGCGGTACATGAACGCGTCGTCGTAGCGCACGGTGCGCATCAGCCCGAGCGTCGCCTCGTACTCCTCCTCCGTCTCGCCGGGGAAGGCGACGATCACGTCGGTCGAGAGGGCGATGCCGGGCATGGCCTCGCGCACCCAGTCGATCTTCTCCAGGTACTCGGCCACCGTGTAGCGGCGCAGCATCCGCTTGAGCGTGCGGTCGTGGCCGGACTGCACGGGGAGATGGAGCTGCTTGCAGACGGCGGGCTCGGTGGCCATCACCTCCACCAGCTCGCGGGTGAAGCCGTTGGGGTGGGGCGAGGTGAAGCGCACCCGCCGGATCCCGTCGACGCGCGCGACCTCGCGCAGCAGCCGCGCGAAGCTCCAGTCGCCGTGCTGCCAGCTGTTCACCGTCTGCCCGAGCAGGGTGACTTCGGGAACGCCGTCCGCGGCGAGCGCGCGCACCTCGTCGAGGATGGCGCGCGGGTCGCGGTTCTTCTCGTCGCCGCGCACGTAGGGGACGATGCAGTAGGTGCAGCGGTAGTTGCACCCGCGCTGGATCGGCACCCACGCCGACACGGCGGAGATGCGCTTCGCCGCCACCCCCTCGTAGTTCTCGAACGGGTCGAAGCCCAGCACGGTGAGGCTGCGCGGCGCCGTCTTCGCCGCCGGCGCGGCGGACGGGCGGAGCTCGGCGAGCTTCGCGGGGAGCTGGCGGTAGGCGTCGGGGCCCATCACCAGGTCCACGCCGCCGTCCTTGCGGAAGAGCGACTCGCCCAGCCGCTGCGCCATGCACCCGGTGACGCCGATCACCACGTCCGGACGGCTCTCGCGGAGCTGCTGGAGCTGGCCCACGCGGCCGATCACCCGCTGCTCCGCGTGGTCGCGGATGGCGCAGGTGTTCACCAGCACGACGTCGGCGTCGTCGGGCGTGTCGGTCGCGACGTACCCCTGCTCCGCCAGGATGCCGGCCATCAGCTCGCTGTCGCTGATGTTCATCTGGCAGCCGTACGTCTCGATGTAGGCTTTCTTCATGGGCTTCGGGTGCTGCGGGCGGCTCGGGGAGACAGCCGGGTGGGTACACCGCAGCGCGGCGCGGGTTCGCTTCTGACCAGCCCCCTGTTCACGATCAGAGGAGGGCGAGCACGGCTCCGGGAGACCGGGCGGGAACCGCGGAACCCTGAAAACCTTTTTCGTCCCGGGTCACGATGTAATCAGCGCCAACCTTGAGCGCACATACCATCTGGACTGCGTCCTCGAAGTCACGCGCGCTCAACGCTGCAGCATGGAAGAAATCCGCCTTCTCGACAGGAACCACTTCGAGCACCCGCAGCATGGCCGCGACCGCGGCAGCTGCATCGCCGATTCCGAGGGCCTTCCGAAAGAAGTAGTGCGCCGTCGTGACGGTGTGGCCCGCCACGAACGCAGTCGCCTCGCCGGCTTCGACGGCGTCGAGGAGCTTTGCTGCCTCGATGAACCACGGCTGCCGTTCGAGAACTGCGTCGAGAACGATGTTGACGTCCAGGAGGAGCTTCACCGTGAGTATTTCTCTTCGAGGAAGCGGTGGTAGTCCTCCTCGTCTCCCGCGCCCTTGGCAATCCCGAGCAGGCGGCGGGTGATGGGTCCGCGGATTTCGACCCGGTCGTCGTCCACCGGAAGCCTCGACAGAAAGTCTCCGACCAGGCTCGAGATGCTGACGTCGTGGAGCTCGCCATAGCGGCGAGCACGTTCGATCGTCGACAGGTCAATCGTCAGGTTGAGCGTGCCCTTCGGCATGGGACCTCCTCCGGATGGATGCGCATACATCTGGTGCAACGATGCGCATACGAGGCCGCGACGTCAAGCCGGTTCGCACGTCTCCATGGCCGCTCGACTCGCTCGGAGCGGACCACGTCGCGGTTGATCGGCATCACCAGGCGGTCCGGGCGGCCAGCGTAGTCGGAGGCGAAGGTGAGGAGCGCGGGGAAGACCTCGCGGAATCGTGGTTCAGCCTGACCGCGCGGGGCTAATTCTCGGGAGCGTCGGTTTGATTCGAGATGAAGAGGATGCGGCGCAGCAGGGCAGCTTCGAGCAACCGGCAGGCTTCGCGTGCGGTCTCGAGATCCTTCAGCACGTCCGACCGGTTGAGGTGGCGCGTCCGTCCTGGGCGAGGAGGATAGCGGTACTGGGCAGCATACCGCGTGAGATGCGCAACCGGCGGGACGGAATCGGCCGTCGCGCGGTCCAGAAGCCGGAGCTGAGCGAGGAGCCGCGAGACACCGTGATGCTCTTCCGGCACGACGTCCTACGGGGCCAGGAACCCTTTCAACAGTTTCTCAACGGCCTGCTGAGCGTGAAAGCCGATCTGCGCGATGCCTCGCAGGGATTTGGCCGCGGCACCCATCTCCGCCCACGCCAGGTCGTCGTGGGCGGACTCCATCCAGCTCTGGACGACCAGCAGGCGAACCTGCTCAGGCGTCCGCATAGAGCACCAGTCCGTGCTGGTCGGCCGGGTAGGCGATGGTGGCGGGAACCGGGCGACACTCCTCGAACTCCTCTTTGCCGAAGACCTGAATGTCGACCGGGTGCTCGAGATCCACGAACAGTTCGGAAAAACGCATGCTCTCGGCCACGCAGTCGTCGACTTCGTGACGGAGGACCACGAGCACGTCGTAATCGCTGCCCGGGCGTGCACGTCCCGTGGCGCGCGAGCCGTGCAGCACGATGCGGCTGATGGAGGCTCCACCGGCTTCCATCAGCACTCTCTTGATCTTCCTGGCGGTTTTCAGGTCGTCCGGGCTGATCATGGGCGCTCTTCGTTGAACGGTTCAGCAAATAAACATCACCTCTGGGGCCAGGGCAACACAGTCCCGCCCACTCACGGCGCCGCCGCGCGCGTGGCGCGGATCACGTCACGGTTGATCTGCATCGTCAGGCGATCCGGGCGGCCAGCCTGGTCGGAGGCGAAGGTGAGGAGCGCGGGGAAGACCTCGCGGAAGAGCGGGTCGCGCCAGGTGACCAGGAAGGTGTCGTAGTGCCAGTGGCTGAGGTCGGCCACCTGGCCCTTCCCCATCCGCAGCGTCAGGCGGCCGTTCTCCAGCGCGACCGCCTGCGGGCCGTAGAGGCTGTCGACGTAGACGCCGGCGTAGGCGGCGAGCGGGTGCGACGGGGCCGTGCCGCTCACCCGGCCGGCGGAGAGACGCTGCACGTTCGCCGCGTAGTCGTACCCCGCCCGGATGGCCGACTTCTGCGGGAGGTTCTCGCCGCTCCAGTCGCGCGGCGGGTAGCCCAGGTACTCGTCGAGCACGCGGTTCATCAGCCAGGCGTGCAGCAGGCCGGCGCCCCAGGTGTTGGTCATGATGACGACACCGAGGTGGTCCCGCGGGAGGATGGCCATGAACGCGGGCATGCCGTCGGCGTTTCCGGTGTGCCAGACCAGGGGATGGCCGCGGTAGTCCATCACCTGCCACCCCATGGCGTAGGCGGCCCACCCCTCCACCATCCGCGCGGACTTCATCCCCTGGCTGACGGAGATCACCAGCTGCGGCGAATGGATCTCCCAGAACGCGTCGGCGCTCACCAGGCGCCGGCCGGCGAAGGTGCCGTCGCCGAGCTGGAAGCGGAGCCACTGCGCCATGTCGGCGGCGGTGGAGTTGACCGACCCCGCGGCGGCGATGATGTCGATGTCGCGCCAGGGGATGGGCCGCTGCACGCCGCCGATCATGGCGTGCGGCATCGCCCGGTTGGCCGCGCGCGCCGCGGCCGCGTCGCCGATGGTGGTGCTGCGCATCCCCAGCGGCGCGATGATCCGCTGCCGGATCACCTCTTCGAGCGGCATTCCCGCCGCGGCCGCGATCGCCTCGCCCGCGTAGAGGTAGCCGACGTTGGAGTACACCAGCCGCGTGCGGAACGGGGCTTCCGGCTCCAGGTACCGCGCGCGCCGAATCATCTCGGCCCGGTCGGCGCCGGTGAGGCCGGTGAGCTGCCAGGCCATGTTCGACGCATGCAGCCCCGTACGGTGCGCCAGCAGGTCGCGCACGGTGACGTTGTCGGTGAGATACCGATCGCGGAACTCGAGCCCCGGGAGGTAGCGCCGCGCCGGGGCGTCCCATTCGAGCCTGCCGTCGTCCACCAGCATGGCCGCCGCCGTCGCGGTGAACGACTTGGTGAGCGAGGCCGTGCTGAAGACGGTGTTCTCGTCGACGCGCTCCGGCTTCCCCAGCTCCCGCACCCCGTATCCCTTCGCCACCAGCACGGAGTCGTTGCGCACCACCGCGATCGCCAGCCCCGGCACCTCCCAGTCGGCGATGGCCTTGGCGATGTACGCGTCGAGCCCCGCGGAAAAGCCGGCCGGCGGCGCGGTCCGCTGCGCGCACAGCGGACCGCCGGCCAGGATGCATCCGGCAACGGCAACGGCGATTCGGTGGATGATGATCGTGCGGCTGACGCGCATGGTGCCTCCGTCGAGGGTGGGGATGATGTTATTTTTTTGACATCACCGTCATTGGAAAAGCCCTGCGTGAACTACGCAGGGGGCGTCAGGAGTCGCCGCGCAGCGCCGCTTCCGCCGCGAGACGAACCGCGACGTGGCGATCCGCGAGGTGGGCGCGGACGAGCGCAACGTTCGCGTCGCCGCCGAGCCGGCCCAGGAAGGCGACGGCGCTCGCCCGCACCTGCCACGCCTCGTCGCCGGCGGCGAGGGTCATGGCGGGGGCGGCGCGCGGGTCGCCGATCTCCTCCAGCGCGAACGCGGCCATCGCCCGCAGCCGCCACTCCGACCGCCGCAGCAGCTCGATCAGCGGCGCCACGGCGCGCGGCTCCCGGCCCTCGCCGAGCGCCCAGGCCGCGTACGCCTGCTCCCGCCAGTCCCGCGACGCCAGCGCGGCCAGGAGCGGCTCCACCAGCCGCGTGCCGTCCGCCCGCGAGAGCGCCCAGGCGGAGCGTTCCCGCACCAGGTCGCCCGACCAGGTCGGCGCATGCTGCAGCCCGGCGAGCAGGGTGCGGGCGAGCGCCGCGTCGCTCCCGGCGAGCGCCGTCCTCCCGTTGCGCGCCGCGTCGTCGAGCACGGACGCGGGGAGGGGGATGCGCTCGCTGGAGGGCGAGGCCATCGAGTCGCCGCGCATGTCCGGCTCGCCGCGCGCGGTGTCGGCCGAGGCGAATCGCCCCTGCGCGGCGGCGGACGGCGCCGGGGCCGCGTCGACCTGGATGGCGGCGAGCAGCGACGCCGTGGCGGCGACAGCGATGGACGTCGCGAGCCGGGCGCGGAGGGAGAGCCGGCGGCGGCGCACGGCCGGGTCGAGGATCGAGCGGATGCGCGTCTCCAACTCGCGCGGGCCCGCCATCGCCAGGACGCCGGCGGGGAATGCGGACTGGCGCGCGGCACGCAGCACGTCGACGAGGAGCGTGGCGTAGCGCAGGGGGAGCGCGCCGGCGATCAGCGCACGGTCGTCGCAGGCGCGCTCGCGTTCCACGATCATGCGACGCGCGGCGTACCAGGCGAGGGGGTGGAACCAGTAGACCGCCGTCGCGACGCTCGCCACGAGCTGCGTGAGGCAATCGCGGCGGGCGACGTGGCCGAGCTCGTGGGCGAGCACGGCGCGCGCCTCCGCGGGCGTCCAGCGCGAGGCGCCTTCCGGGAGAAGGATCGCGGGCCGGAACACGCCCGTCGCCGCCGGTGCGCTCACCGCCGCGCTCTCCAGCAGCCGCACCGAACGCGGCGCCAGCCCCGCAGCCGCCAGCTCCACCGCGATCCCGAACAGACCATCGCTCTCCACCGCCCGCGCGTTCCGGGCGATGCGCCCCGCAGCCGCGAGCCCGATCCCGACGCGGACCAGGCACACCGCGACACCGACTGCCCAGACCACGAGAAGCAATTCCCCGCCCCCCTTCGGCACCCGCCCCGGCTGATTGACGGGCCCCACGCCGCCGTCGAGCCTCGGCGCGGCGCGATGCGCACCTGCCGTCGTCGCGACGTGCGCGGCGGGTGCAATGGGAGCCCGGAGCCCACTGAGCCACTCGTCCACCGCGCTCCACAGCCGCCCCCGCGCCGGGATGCGCGCGGCGGGGACGATCAGGCTGATCGCGGGGAGGGCGAGCGCCGCCGCCAGCGCCGCCGTCCACACCGCGTGCCGCGCCGCCGCGCTCGAGTGGCGGAGGACGCGCACGGCGCACGCGGCGCCGCAGAGCAGGACGGTGACCTTGGCGAGGAGCAGGAGCAGCGCGGCGGAGATCATCATTCCTCCACCCCACGCGCGCGGCGGATGACCTCCTCCAGGCGCGCCAGGTCGGCGTCGGGGAGGTCGGCGCCGCCGGAGCCCAGCAGCGCCGCCATCGCCTTCGAGGCCGAGCCGTCGAAGAAGGTGCGGACCACGTGCGAGAGCAGCGACACGCCGGCTTCCTGGCGCGGCGTCGCGGCCGAGTAGAGATAGCGCGGCCCATCTTCCTCGTGCACCAGGTGTCCCTTCTCCTCCAGCACCCGAAGCAGCCCGCGCACGGTCGTGTACGTCGGCGCGTCGGGGAGGTCGGCGTGCACGTCCGCCGCCGTCGCCTTCCCGCGTCGGTAGACGATGTCCATGATCTGCCGCTCTCGCTTGCTGAGCGCCGGCGGTGCTTCTCGGGAAGGCACGATGATGGACGGGGTTGCAGGGTATGGCGAAGTATCTGTGTCAATTTTCTGACACACTCGTCTGTTTGTCAACCCTGTTCGAGCACTTGGAGGACTGACGTGCTACCGCGGTTATAGATCCTTCGGCCTGCAAGTTGTTTCGCAATTGAGGATTACAGCCTGGCCGGCCTCAGGATGACGTCGTTGGGTTGGGTGCGTAAACACAAAGTGCTCAGGCGACTGGAGTATCAGAGGTGTCTCCGAGGTGGCCCAAACCGAACGGTGTTGACAGGAGCAGCGAGGAAAAGCAAAATGTCCCCTTGACTGGAGAGGTAGAAATAGGGACATTTCTCCGAGGCGTGGATGATGCCGTTTGCACTCCGTCTGCTGGACGCGTGGGCGAGGCTCGGATGGAAGGCGAAGATCCGCGAGGACGAGCGGAACGAGGAGCCGCACGTGAGCATCATCTTCAAGCTGTGGACCTGGAGGCTGAGCTTGCGCACGGGTGAGTTTCTCGATTCAACGCCGCCGCCGCGCAACGTTCCGGTGGAGCTGGTCGAGTGGATCTGGAGCCAGCGCGAGCTGCTTCGCGCCAGGTGGGACGAGAAATATCCGGAGAACGTGGTCTTCTCCAAGGAGGATGGGTGATGAGCGTAGACATGCTGCTGGTGGCCGACGAATCCACCGAGGAATGGGCGGACCAGGGATTTCCCGCCGCCTCGCTGCGCTCCGACCGGGAGGTCCGGGACGCATACGAACGGTTCGGGACGCAGCGCCGGCCGGTGATGTGGATCGCCGACGCCGTCTCGCCGCTCGTCGCGCTCGCGGAGGAGGGCGAGCTGCTGAAGTCCAACCACCGGCTGCTGCTGCTGGACGAAACCACCGAGGTGCGGAAGGACCTGCTGCACCTGCTCTTTCGCGTCGTCGTCGCGCCCGGGAAGGGAGTGAACTTGCTGCCCATGGAGGAACTGCGGGAGGTGCTCGCATCCGACGAACGCGTGGACCTGTTCATCGCGGGCATCGTCGATTCGGCCAGCGAGGTGGCGGTGCTCTACCGCGGCAACCTCGCGCCGGTCGTGGTGCCGTTCGCCTGGTTCCTGCGGCGCGACCCCTCGCCACGGCCGAACTTCCGCGCCTTCCAGATCACCGACTACGGCCAGTCGGTGCGCTTCGGGAAGTACGAGGCGTCGACCGATGCGATCCTGTACGCCCACGATCCCGACTACCGCCGCCGCGCCAAGGCACGCCGGCTCCAGCAGGACGACTCCCTTGGCGCGTGCATCCACCGCCTCCGGCTGGCGAAGGGGGTGGCGCGGGGCGATTTCCCCGGCGTGTCCGAAAAGCAGATCGCGCGCATCGAGCGCGGCGAAATCTCGAAGGTGCGAGCGAAGACCCTCGCGGCCATCGCGGCACGGCTCGAGGTAGATCCGTCGGAGATCCCCTCGTACTGAACAGCGCCTCTCTGCGCCTCTGTGTCTCCTGCGTGATGAAAACTCTTGCGCAGGGAGAGGTGCATCCGCATTTTAACCGGATGGTTAAACCATACGGATAAACATCGGTAGATGCGACCATGGCGGGCGAAGACCAGGAAACCGAGCAGCGCATCCTCGACGCGGCGCACGCGGTGTTCGTGCGGCGCGGGACGGAGGGGGCGCGGATGCAGGAGATCGCGGAGGAGGCGGGGGTCAACAAGGCGCTCCTGCACTACTACTTCCGCAGCAAGGACAAGCTCGCCGAGGCCGTGTTCCTGCGCGCCGGACGGCGGCTCTTTCCCTCCGTGATCGGCACGCTGATGTCCGACCTGCCGCTGGAGGAGAAGGTCCAGCGCGTGATCGAGATCGAGCTCGACAACCTCTCGGCCAGCCCGTTCCTCCCCGGCTACGTGCTCTGCGAGATCAACCATCACCCGGAGCGCGTGACCCAGCTCGTCGGCACGTTCGCGGGGCACTCGGTCGAGGGGTTCGGGCGCACGATCGCAGCCGGGCTGCAGGCGCAGATCGACGCGGAGGTGGCGAAGGGCACCATGCGGCCCATCCCCCCCGACCAGTTCCTGGCCAACCTGCTCTCGCTCTGCCTCTTCCCTTTCGCCGCGCAGCCGATGTTCAGGGCGGTGATGGGATGGGATGCGGACGGCTTCGACCGCTTCACCGCGGAGCGGAAGCGCAGCCTCGCGGGCTTCTTCCTGAACGCGCTGCGGCCATGATCGCGATCCCCCTCGCGCTGGCGCTGCTGGCGGCGCCGGCGCCCGCGCAGGACACGCTGCGCCTCCCCGCGCTGCAGCAGGCGGCGCTCCGCCAGGATCCCCGCGCGCGCCAGGCGGCCCTCCAGGAGCGCGCGACGGAGCTGCGGCTGCGGAACCTCCACGCGGAGCGCCTCCCCGCCCTCACCGGGCGCGCGCAGGCCACGCACCAGTCCGAGGTGCCCGTCATCCCCATCTCCCTTCCCGGCGGCGCCGTCCCGCCGGAGCCGCCGAAGGACCAGTACGAGGCACGGGTGGAGGTGGAGCAGCTCCTCTACGACGGCGGCGTGCTCTCCCGCCGCCGCGGCGCGGAGCAGGCGCAGCTGGCCGTGGAGCAGGCGCGCATCGCCGCCGACCTCCAGCCGCTGCGCGACGAGGTGAACGAGGCCTTCTTCACCGCCTTCCTGCTGCAGGAGCGGGCGGCGGAGATCTCCACCCTGCTCGAGGACCTGGAGGCGCGGCTGGCGATGCTGCGCGCGCAGGTCCGCAACGGCGCCGCGCTCCCCGGCGACACGGCGGTCGTCATGGCGACGGCGCTGAAGGCGATGGAGGACCGTGCCGAGGTGCTCGCCGGGCGCCGCGCCGCGCTCGGGCGGCTGTCGGTGCTCACCGGGACGCAGGTGTCCGAGCGCGACGTGCTGGCGCTGCCGCAGCTCGCGGACGCGGTGGAGAGCCTGCGCGGCGCCGCCGGGAGCGCCGGTGCCGGCGTGGCTCCCATCCCCACGACGCGGCCGGAGTACGCGGTGTTCGCCGGGCGGCGCGAGCGGCTGGCGCGCGACGCGGCGGTGATCTCGGCGCGCACGCGTCCGCAAGTGTCGGCGTTCGCGCAGCTCTCGTATGGGCGGCCGGGGTTCGCGCAGTTCGAGCGCGACCTGCACGACTACTGGCTGGCCGGCGTGCGGATGCGCTGGGCGCCGTTCAACTGGGGGACCAGCGACCGCGAGCGCGCCCTGCTCGACGTGCAGCGCCAGATCGTCGACAGCGAGGAGGCCGCCTTCACCGCGCGCCTGCAGCGGCAGGTGCAGGACGAGCTGGCGGACATGGAGCGGCTGGAGCGCGCGCTGGAGACGGACGAGCGGATCATCGCCCTGCGCGAGCAGGTGGTGCGGCAGGCGCGGGCGCAGTTCGAGGAGCGCGCCATCACCGCCGCCGCCTACGTCGACGCCCGCACCGACCTGCAGGACGCGCGGCTCGCCCGCCAACGGCACCGCGTGGAGCTGGCGCGCGCGCGGGCCTCGTATCTCACGACCCTCGGCATCGAGCTGCGGTGACGACCATCATGGGATCGACGATGACACACATCGAATGTCGCGGCAAACGCCGCGTGCCCGCAGCGGATCTGCGTCCGTCGGCTATAGATCCTTCGGCCTGCCTGGCTGCTGGGAGACCGCGGCCCAGTTGTGGCCGGCCTCAGGATGACGTCGTAAGGGTTTGCGTGAAGGAGAGAAACGGCCGGGCGCCTCGGGCCCGTTGGCCCGGGGTGCTCGCGCTCATGGTCCTGGTTGCCGGGTGCCGCAAGGAGAAGCCGGACGCGTACGGCAACTTCGAGGCAGAGGAGGTGGTGGTGTCCGCCGAGCTGGGGGGGCGGCTGCTGCGCTTCGATCCGGCGGAGGGGGAGCGGCTGGCGGCGGGGGCGGAGGTGGCGCTGCTCGACACCGCCACGCTGGCGCTCCAGCGGCAGGAGATCGTGTCGCAGCGCGGCGCCTCGCAGGCGCGCACCACCGAGGCGCAGGCGCAGATCGGCGTGCTCCAGGCGCAGCTCGCCACGGCGCAGCGGGAGTACGCGCGCACGCAGCGCCTCTACCGCGCCGAGGCGGCGACCGCGCAGCAGCTGGACCACGCCGAGGGCGAGGTGCGGGTGCTGCGCGAGCGCATCCGCGCGGCGCAGGCGCAGGTCGGCACGGTGCGCGAGGAGGCGACCGGCAGCGAGTCGCGGCTGGCGGAGGTCACCGAGCAGCTCGGCAAGAGCCGCGTGGTGAACCCGGTGGCGGGCACCGTCCTCACCACCTACGCCAAGCCCGGCGAGTTCGTGCAGGGCGGCGCGCCGCTCTACAAGATCGCGGACCTCGACACGCTCACCCTGCGCGCCTACGTCAGCGGCGCGCAGCTCGCCTCCGTCCGCGTGGGCGGGCCGGTGCAGGTGCGCATCGACGCGGGGCGTGACCAGCTGGCGACGCTCCCCGGACGGCTGAGCTGGGTCGCGTCCGAGGCCGAGTTCACGCCGACGCCCATCCAGACCGCCGAGGAGCGGACGGACCAGGTGTACGCGGTGAAGATCCGCGTCCCCAACCGTGGCGGCGTGCTGAAGATCGGGATGCCGGGCGAGGTGATCCTCCCCGCCGCGCCGGGCAAGCCGCGCCGATGAGCGTCGCGGGCGAACGGAATCCATCCACCGAAAACGCCGTCGCGGTGGACGGCGTCGCGAAGCGCTTCGGGGAGGTGCGGGCGCTGGACGGGATCTCCTTCACCGTCGCCCCCGGCGAGATCTTCGGGTTCATCGGGCCGGACGGCGCGGGGAAGACCACCCTCTTCCGCATCCTCACCACCCTGGTGGTGCCGGACACGGGGACGGCGCACGTGCTGGGGCTCGACGTGGTACGCGACCTGTGGGCGCTGCGCACGCGGGTCGGCTACATGCCGGGGCGCTTCTCCCTCTACCCCGACCTGTCGGTGGAGGAGAACCTCCAGTTCTTCGCCTCCGTCTTCGGCACCACGCTGAAGGCGCAGTACGACCTGATCGCCCCCATCTACCGGCAGATCGAGCCGTTCCGGGAGCGGCGGGCGGGGGCGCTCTCGGGGGGGATGAAGCAGAAGCTGGCGCTCTGCTGCGCCCTCGTCCATCGCCCGGACATCCTCTTCCTGGACGAGCCCACCACCGGCGTGGACGCCGTCTCGCGGCGCGAGTTCTGGGACCTGCTGGGGGAGCTGCGCGCCGGCGGGCTGACCATCGTCGTCTCCACCCCCTACATGGAAGAGGCCGGCCGCTGCGACCGCGTGGCGCTGATCGCCGGCGGCCGCATCCTCGACATCGACGCGCCGGGCGCCATCGGGGCGCGCTATCCCCTGCCCCTGCTGGCGGTGCGGGGCCCGCGGCGCTTCGAGCTGATCCAGTCCCTGCGACGCCATCCCCACGCGCACTCCGTCTTCCCCTTCGGCAACGAGCTGCACTTCACGGACGACCGACAGGATGCGGATCCGGCCGAGGTCGCGTCCGACATCGCCGCGTACCTGTCGAAGGAGGGATTCGCCGACGCGGAGGTGGAGCCGGTGCGGGCGGGGATCGAGGACAGCTTCATGGAGCTGATGGGCGCGCCCGAGGGAGCGGCCGCGTGAGCGCCGGCGTGGCGATCGAGGCGCACGCGCTCACCCGCCGCTTCGGCGCGTTCACGGCGGTGGATGCGATCTCGTTCAGCGTGGCGCAGGGGGAGGTGTTCGGCTTCCTGGGCGCGAACGGCGCGGGAAAGACGACGGCCATCCGCATGCTCACCGGCCTGCTCGCACCCACCTCGGGCGAGGCGCTGGTTGCGGGGCGTGACGTCTTCACCCAGGCGGAGGAGGTGAAGCGGCGCATCGGCTACATGAGCCAGCGCTTCTCGCTGTACGAGGACCTGACGGTGCGCGAGAACATCACCCTCTACGGCGGCATCTACGGGCTGACCGACCGGGAGATCGCGGAGCGCGCCGACCGGCTGCTGCGGACCCTCGGCTTCACCCACGCCGCGGGCGACCTGGTGCGCTCGCTGCCGCTGGGGTGGCGCCAGAAGCTCGCCTTCTCGGTGGCGATGATCCACCAGCCGGAGATCGTCTTTCTGGACGAGCCGACGGGCGGCGTGGACCCCATCACCCGACGGCAGTTCTGGGAGATGATCTACGCCGCGGCGGCGGGCGGCACCACGGTGTTCGTCACCACCCACTACATGGACGAGGCGGAGTACTGCGACCGCGTCTCAATCATGGTCGCCGGCCGCATCGCCGCGCTGGGGACGCCGGACGAGCTGAAGGCGAAGTTCGATGCCGCGTCGATGGACGAGGTCTTCGTCCGCCTCGCGCGCGCCGACGACGGGAAGGAGGCGGCGGCGTGAGCGCGATGCGCGGCTTCGTGGTGAAGGAGTTCCACCACATCCTCCGCGACCGGCAGACGCTGCTGATCCTGCTCCTGCTGCCGCTGGCGCAGGTGCTCCTCTTCGGCTTCGCGCTGCGCACGGACATCGAGGGCGTGCGGCTGGTAGTGGTGGACCCGCGCCCCGACGCGTCGACGCTGGAGCTGCGCGACCGCTTCGGCGCGACGGGGCTCTTCCGCATCGTCGGGATCGAGGCGACGCCGGCGGGGCTGGCGCCGCGCTTCCAGGCCGGCGCGGCGGACCAGGCGGTGGTGTTCGAGCCCGGCTTCGGCGAGAAGCTGGCGCACGAGGGGCGCGCGCAGGTGATGGTCATTACCGACGCCACCGATCCCAACACCGGGAGCGCGATGCAGGCCTACGCGTCCGCCGTGATCCAGCGCTACGAGCAGGAGATCGGCGCGCGCGGCGGGCGGCGGGGCGTACGGATCGTCCCCGAGGCGCGGATGCGCTTCAACCCCACGCTGGAGAGCGTGAACCTGTTCGTCCCGGGGCTGATCGCGCTGGTGCTCACCATCGTGTCGGCGCTGATGTCGGCGATCTCGCTCTCGCGCGAGAAGGAGCGGGGGACGCTGGAGGTGCTGCTGGTGTCGCCGCTCCGGCCGTGGGAGATCATCGCCGGGAAGGTGCTGCCGTACCTGGCGCTCGGCTTCGCCAACGTGCTCACGGTGCTCGGCGCGGCATGGTTCGTCTTCCACGTCCCCTTCCGCGGGAGCGTACTCCTGCTGCTGGGCGAGAGCCTGCTCTTCATCGTCACCTGCCTGTCGCTGGGGGTGGTGATCGCCGCCGTCACCTCGTCGCAGCGCACGGCCATGATCGGCGCGCTGATGGGGCTGATGATGCCCACCACCGTGCTCGGCGGGATGATCTTCCCCATCGAGAGCATGCCCGCGTGGCTGCAGCCGGTGACCAACGTGGTGCCGGGAAAGTGGTTCATCCTGATCTCGCGCGGGATCATGCTGAAGGGGGTGGGGCTCGCCGAGCTCTGGCAGGAGACGCTGATCCTGGCGGCGATGATGGCGGTGCTGCTGGTGGCGGCGGTGAAGGCCTTCCGCATCCGGCTGGGGTGAGGGCGATGCGCACGCTGCGCTTCCTGTTGCGCAAGGAGTTCCTGCAGATCCGCCGCGACCCGGCCATCATGCGGATGCTGGTGGCGATGCCGCTGGTGCAGCTCCTCCTGCTCGGCAACGCCGCCACCTTCCAGATCCGCAGCTCGCGGATGTACGTGGTGGACGAGGACCACACCCCCGCGTCGCGCGGGCTGGTGACGCGCCTGGCCGCCTCGGGGCGCTTCGAAATCACCGACGCGTCGCCGTCGATGGCGCTCGCCAACCGCGCGCTGCTGGACCGCGACGTGTCGTCCATCCTGCACGTGCCGCCGCGCTTCGAGCGCGACCTGGTGCGCGATGGCGTGGCCCCGGTGCAGCTCGTGTTCAACGCGGAAGACGGCGCGGCCGCGGGCATCCGGCGCACCTACGCCACGCGCATCATCGCCGCGTATGCGGCGGAGCTCAGCGCGGAGCTGCGCCCGCCGCCGGGGGAGACGGACGCGCCGGTGCGCGGCGCGGCGCGCATCGACGTGCGCGCGCGCGGCTGGTTCAATCCCGATCTGGACTACCAGGCCTACATGGTGCCCGGGATCCTGGTGCTGCTGGTGACGATGGTGGCCACAGCGCTGGGGTCGATGAACATCGTGCGCGAGAAGGAGCTGGGGACGCTGGAGCAGCTCAACGTGACGCCGGTCACCCGCGCGGAGTTCATCGCCAGCAAGCTGATCCCCTTCTGGGTGATCGGGCTGGCGGTGCTCGCGTTCGGGCTGACCATCGCGCGGCTGGCCTTCGACATCCCGATGCGGGGGAGCCTGGCGCTGGTGTTCCTGGCGGCGGCGGTCTACCTGCTGGTGGCGCTGGGAATCGGCCTGTGGATCTCGACCATCGTGGAGACGCAGCAGCAGGCGATGTTCGTGACCTTCGCCATCAACATGGTCTACATGCTGATGAGCGGCCTCTTCACCCCCATCCTGAGCATGCCGCGCTGGGCCCAGTGGATCGCGCAGCTCAGCCCGGTGAAGCATTTCATCGTGCTGATGCGCGCGGTGCTGGTGAAGGGCGCCGGCTTTTCCGCGGTGCTGGTCCCGCTCGCCGTGCTCGCCGTCTACGCCGCCGTCGTGCTCACGCTCGCGGTGCGGCAGTACTCGAAGCGCACGGCCTGATTGGTCGAGGGAAGCCCGCTGGCAGGTGGCCGTGGCAGAAGAAGGGGCGGACGAAGAAGGGTGCGGCGCCTGGCCGTCCCCCGCTGCGTTGCGTGCCCGTTGGAGAGCGCCCTACCCTAGCACTTGCTGCGAACGGTACCGAGCCACGCTGGATGCGGAGCGTCGTGGCTGTCGTAGATCCGTTCCAGGGAGCGCACCAGTTCCAGCGCGGCGCACGCACGCACGTTCGCTGGAATCGGTGCCAGCACCTGGTCGACCAGGACGTACTCGGCGATCTCCGGTGTAAGGCTGTCGCCGCCAGACGCCCATTCACGCAGATACCAGGCGCGGAGCTTCCGGATCGTTGCCCCGTTGATCCGGTCTGATTTGCCCTGGATGAGGTTGTGCAGGCCGCCGTGGCTCAACCCCGATTGTGCAGCCACGTCGCGGATCGAGCTACGCTCGGCCGCTCGTCGGACTGCGTTCACCAGAAACGCGGGCTCACCCGTTCTCGCATCTGCCATTGAAGGAAGCTCCTGTTAATTGGCCGGCGCGGGGATGCGATCGAGCCCATTGGTGTGCCCCCACCCAGGGTGTAACTCCGGTTTGTGGTGGGCGGTTGATCCAAGGTGCGGGGTGGAGGGCCGAAGGTTCCGGGGGGCTGAAAGGCTCGCACCTGTCTGCCGCCACGTCCGGTGTCAGACGTACCACAGCGCGGCAGGCCTGCTTCGGCGGACACCCCAATAGTCCGGGACCAACGGTAGCCGCCCGCCCTGCGCGTTTCGCTGGCTCATGTTGGCGGATTCAGTATGGCGCGATAGAGGGTTGTTCTGACGGGTTCTGTGTTTATTTTGTACATTCTCCGGCGCGGCCCTTTCCCTCCAGCCGGAGAATGATCTCCATGAAACGTCTCGCCTTGCTGTGCGCGCTCGCCGCCGTCTCGGCGTGCACCAACCTGCCAACGGAAACCGCCTCCCATGCACCCCCCGACGCCCGTGCGGCTGGGGGGATGACCATGGGAGGCGGATCGTACGCCCCGCCGGAATGCAGGGACGCGAACGGTCAGCCGGTAGACTGTCCGTGAATCCTGACTAGGCTTTCATTCCGACGCCCCGGTAGTAGCGCCTCCACCGCCGTAACCGGGCCGCAAGGCGCCGTGCGAGGGCTGCAATCGGGGTGTCGGAGGGTGGCTCGAAAGCTGGTGGCGGAGGCTCGCGCCGTTTGATCTTGCGCGTGAGCTCCACCGCCAGCCGCTCGACTTCCACGTCCGCTCTCCGCTGTGCGACTGCAAGCGCACGCCCCGCGTGCCCCGCAGCCGCCTCCCACTGGCCCCAGAACCGCGCGGCCTCCCCAAGGTTCACGAACACCGGTCCGGCGCATTCATCGTTGATGCGAGCGATGTTGAGGGCCGATTCAGCCGCCGCCTCATAACTGCTCTCGGCGCCCGCGCCCGCCGCCGCGCGCGCAGTGATGCCGTAGAGCATCCCCATGGCGGCGACACCGTCCACGCGCTCCGCCAGCCGGTCCACCAGGCGGAGCGCGGTCCCATAGTGTTGATTGCGGATCAGTAGATACGCGAAGTCATGCGCGAGCGCCGGTATCCGTTCATCGTGGAGCGGATAGTTGCGGAGCGCGGCATTCGCATCTCGCACGGCGATCCGGAAGTGTCCAGTCTCGGCGGCGAGCGCGAAGGCGAAGTGAAGCGCCACTGCGGCCCGCCGCCTCCTGCTCCCGTGCTCCGCTCGGCGCGCGGCCCGCAGGTAGAAGCGCCGGGCCTGTGCGTACTCGCCCCGGTCTTTCGCCAGCGCCCCGGCGCCAATGAGCGCGCGGAGTGCCAGTTCCCCTTCGCGGAAGCGAACCGCCAGAACGTAAGCGCGGGAGTACCACTGTTCCGAGCGGGCGAACATCTCTCGCCCGCCCGCCGTGCGGGTGATGTATCCCGCGTGGACCGCCCAACGGGCGTTCAGCGGCTCTATGTACGCGGACGCTTCGGAGAAATGCACGGCGACGGAGTGCAGGCCGGCGCGCGCCGCCCAGTCATGTACTTGGTCACACGCGAGCGCGAGGCGTTCGGCGGCAACTTGGTCCGGCACAATTCGGATGCGTGCGAGCGCGGCGAGCGGGTCAGACAGGAGCGGAGCGGCGTCGGCCGCCGCCTCCATTCGCTCTCGCACCGCGTCTCTCGGCAGGTGGTACAGGGAGCGACGATTCTCTGGCGACCGCGCCCACAACAGGACGTCACGGAGAACCTGCCAGAGGGCTATGTCTACGGCGTCGTTCCCGGTATCCAGAACCGTGAAAGCCGTACGCTCTGCTGGCGGGGGAGGAATAGCGGACATTGAGAGGCGGCAGGGGTGGCGCGTTCACCTAGTACGCTTTTGGACAGAATAACCGCCCCTCCAACCCCGCGCCACAACTTTCGCACAATATCCATCATTGGACAGCGTACCGCGGCTTCGCCGGTGCGCCCCTGGCTGAAGGGCTCCCCCGCAACGACGTGCGAGATGGCGGAGGGTGCGCTTTCTGCGGATTCGATAGATCATGCCCAGGACCAGCGCAGGCCTGCTGCTGTACCGCCGCACCCCGGGCGGGATCGAGGTGTTCCTCGTCCATCCGGGCGGGCCGTTCTGGGCGAAGAAGGACGCGGGCGCGTGGTCCATCCCCAAGGGCGAGTACGTGCCGGACGAGGATCCGCTCGACGCCGCGCGGCGCGAGTTCGCGGAGGAGACCGGCATCGTGCCGGACGGCGAGCTCGTGGAGCTCGGCGCGGTGAAGCAGGCGGGCGGAAAGATCGTCACCGCATGGGCGTTCGAGGGCGATTGCGATGCGGACGCGATCCGCAGCAACACCTTCGCGATGGAGTGGCCGCCGCAGTCCGGCCGCCAGCAGGAGTTCCCCGAAGTGGACCGCGCCGGGTGGTTCGACCTGGAGACGGCGCAGGAGAAGATCTTGAAGGGGCAGCTCGACTTCATCCGCAGGCTCGACGAGCTGCTGGGCGGTTGAGCGTCGAGTCATCCTCGATCCCAAATCCGTTTGCATGGTCGCGCTTATGCCAGAAAACCAAAGACGTCATCCTGAGGCCGGCCAAGCTGCAACCGTCGATTGTGAAACAACTTGCAGGCCGAAGGATCTATAATCGCGTCAGCACGTGAGTCAGTTGGATGCACCAACGCAGGTGAATCGCATGGGCAGGCGATAGATCCTTCGGCCTGCCAAGTCTTTGCCGGATCGAATGGTACAACGAGGCCGGCCTCAGGATGACGTCTTCAGTGTTTGTCGCAAATGCCATTCGATCCCCAATTGGTATGCCGCCAAAGGGGCCGGTCCGCGCGGACCGGCCCCTTCGTCGTCCATCATCCAACCCGCGAGTTTACGGCCGCGCCGTCAGCGAGATGCGGAGGGTGCGCTTGGCGCCGGGCATGATGTTGTTGTTCCCCTGGCTCGTGGCGTAGTACCGCCTGTCGAACAGGTTCTCGACGTTCACCTGCGCACCGAGCGCCGCGTTGAGGCGCAGGAACAGCGCGCCGTCGGCCCGGGTGAAGCCGGGGAGGGTGACGGTGTTGTCGATCGCGGCGAACATGTCGCTCTGCCGCACGATCCCCAGCCCCGCGCCGATCGCCGGCATAAGCTGCACGCGGTTCCAGAGCGACAGCGTCTGGTGCGGGACGAGGGGGACGCGCGCGCCCGCCCTGGCCGCGCTGGTGGTGCTCACGATGCGCGCGTTCTGCGAGGCGAAGCCGCCCACCACCTGCCAGGCGCGGGTGACCTGCCCCGCCGCCCCCAGTTCGAAGCCGGTGGTCCGCTGCGCGCCCGTCTGCACGATCTTCGACGGGTCGGCCGGGTCCGGCGCCGAGGTGTTGGTGCGGTCGAGGCGGTAGACGGCGGCGGTGAGGGCGAGGTTCGGCCGCACATCCCACTTGGCGCCCACCTCGCGGTTGACGAACTGCTCCGGCTCCAGCGTCTCCGTGGTCGCGGTCAGCGAGGTGAACTGGTCGCCCGAGCTGGGGAGGTACGAGACGCTCCAGCTCCCGTAGAGCGACGCGGCGCGCACCGGCTTCAACACCAGCCCCGCGCGCGGCGACCAGAGCGCGTCGCCGCGCCCCAGGTCGTCGCCGGTGCGGTTGTTGTGGTAGTCGACGTCGAAGCGGTCGTAGCGCAGCCCACCCACCGCCTGCAGCCAGGGCGCGAGCTCCGCCTGCTCCTGCAGGTAGACGCCGGCCACGGTGGCGACGGTGCGGTTGTCCGCGTCGGTCGCGCTCTGCCGGAAGGTGATGGGCGTGGCGACCGTCGGCTCGGCGAAGGGGACGGAGAAGGAGGTCGCCGCGTCGTTGTAGTAGCCGGTGTTGCGCACCTGGTCCGTGCGCTGGCGGCTCACCTCGGCGCCCAGTAGCAGCGTGTGGCGCACCCCGCCGGCGTTCGCGGTGGCGACCAGGTCCGTCTGGTTGAACCAGCTGCGCCGGTCGATGGAATGGTTGTACGCGCTCAGCGCCACCTGGCTGGCGTCGGCGTTCACCGCGCCGGGGTAGGAGTTCTGGTAGAACTTGTCGTAGTCGGCGAAGCGCGTGCGGTTGCGCAGCGTCAGCGCGCCCCCCACGTGCTCGACCGTGGCCGTCGCGGCGTGCACCCGCATCCGCGCGTGCGAGAGGTCGGGGTTGCCGAAGAAGGTGGTGACGTCGGCATCCGACGGGCGCCCCTGGAACGACGGGATGCCGCGGTCCACCGTGCGCCGGTCGCTGAACAGCTCGTACCCCGCGCGGAAGGTGGTGCGGCCCTGCCCGATCGCCAGCGTGGGATTCACCCCGTAGCGCCGCAGCCCCGCCTGGTCGCGGAAGCCGCCGGAGCGCTCCCACATCCCGTTGAAGCGAGCCGCCACCGCCTCGCCCAGCCCCTGGCCCACGTCGACGGTGGTGCGGCGGTGGTCCCACGAGCCGGTCTCGGCGGTGAAGGCGCGGACCGGCGCCCACTGCGCCTCCTTGCTGACGCGGTTCAGCACCCCGCCGCCGCCGCCGCGCCCGAAGATCATCGCGTTACTCCCCTTCAGCGCCTCCACCCGCTCGGCGTTGTAGAGGTCGCGCAGGTACTGCGCGTCGTCGCGCACGCCATCGACGAAGAAGTCGGCGGTGCTGGCGTTGCCGCGGATGGTGGGGGCGTCACGGTGCCCCTCGCCCTGCCCCATCTGCACGCCGGGAACGTAGCGCACCACGTCGGCCATCCCCTGCATCGCCTGGTCGGCGATCACGTCGCGGGTGACCACACTCACCGACTGCGGCACGTCGCGCAGCGGGGTGGGCGTCTTCATCGCCGTCGTCCCCTGGACGGTGGCGTAGCCGGCCCGCTGCGCCACCACGCGCAGCGACGACAGGGCGTGGACGGAGTCGCCCGGCGTGGGCGCGGACTGGGCGGCGGCGGAAGCCGCGAACGCGCAGAGCGCGGCGGCGAGGACCAGCGATCGCATGTCGAACGTCTGTGGAGTGATTGAGAACGATTCTCAATCACATCCTAAGCTCCACATCTCCCGGGCGCAAGAAGAACGACGCAGAGCCGCGCCCGCGTTGGAAGCACCGAGGAAACCACCGGGTTGGAAACCACCGGGTTGGAAACCCGGGCTACAACAACACGAAGTCCGCCTTCGCGGACTGCGCCTCGGTCTTCAGCGCGTTACCCCAAAAACGCAGAGGCCGCAAAGAGGATTGGCGTATCCTCTCTGCGACCTCTGCGTCTCTGCGTGAGACGATCGGTTGTTACTCGGCGTCGAGATCCTTCATGCGGATGCGCACGTAGTCGTCGAGCGAATCGTCGGGGACGTGGTAGATCTCGGCGAGGAAGCGGCGCGTCTCGGCCTCGTTGGCGTGGAGCTGGCGCAGCAGGGCGCCCAGCCGCTCCAGCGGCAGCCCCAGCCGCGACGCCGACCCGGCGATGCGCTCGTACGCCTCGCGCCGCGCCTGCCGCTCCTCCGGCGTCTCCCCCTCGAACCAGGGCTCACGCACGGGCATGGGCACCCCCACGGTTCGCAGGCTGTTCCCTGTCCCCTGTCCCCTGTCCCCGGCCGTTCATGAGCGCCACCAATCCCCATACAGCGGGAAACGCCCGCACATCTCCCGCACCTCGCCGCGCACCTGGGCGGCGACCGACTCGTCGTCGGGCTTCGCCACCACGCGGTCGATGAGGGCGGCGATGACCTTCATCTCGTCCACGCCGAAGCCGCGGGTGGTGAGCGCGGGGGTGCCGATGCGGATCCCCGAGGTCACGAAGGGCGACTCGGTCTCGCCGGGGACGGTGTTCTTGTTGACGGTGATGCCGGCGCGGTCCAGCGCCTTCTCGGCCACCTTCCCCGTCACTCCCTTGCTGCGCAGGTCCACCAGTATCAGGTGGTTGTCGGTGCCGCCGGAGACCAGGGTGAAGCCGCGCTCCATCAGCCCCTCCGCCAGCGCCTTCGCGTTCGCGATCACCCGCCCCGAGTAGTCCGCGAACTCCGGCCGCAGCGCCTCGGCGAAGGCCACCGCCTTGGCGGCGATCACGTGCATCAGCGGGCCGCCCTGCGTTCCGGGGAAGACCTGCTTGTCGACGGCCTTGGCGTGCTCCTCCTTCGCCAGGATCAGCCCGCCGCGGGGCCCGCGCAGCGTCTTGTGCGTGGTGGAGGTGACGACGTCGGCGTGCGGCACGGGCGAGGGATGGTGCCCGGTCGCGACCAGCCCGGCGAAGTGCGCCATGTCGACGAACAGCTTCGCCCCGCACTCGCGCGCGATCTCGGCGAACAACTCGAAGTCGATGATGCGCGGGTAGGCGCTGGCCCCGGCGACGATCACCTTCGGCTTCACCTCCATCGCCTGGTCGCGCAGGCGGCCGTAGTCGATGCGGTGGTCGTCGGGGCGGACGCCGTAGGCCACCACCTTGAAGAGGCGGCCGCTGAAGTTCACCGGCGAGCCGTGCGTCAGGTGGCCGCCCTCGGAGAGGTTCATCCCCAGGATGGTGTCGCCCGGGTCGGCGAGCGCGAAGTAGGCGGCCATGTTCGCCTGCGCCCCCGAGTGCGGCTGCACGTTGCAGTGATCCGCCGCGAAGAGCTGCAGGAGACGCTGCTGCGCCAGCCGCTCCACCTCGTCGACCACCTCGCAGCCGCCGTAGTAGCGCTTCCCCGGCAGCCCCTCGGCGTACTTGTTGGTGAGCACCGACCCCATCGCCTCGATCACCGCGCGCGAGGCGAAGTTCTCGCTGGCGATCATCTCCAGCTGGTGCTCCTGGCGGTGGGCCTCCTCTACCAGCAGCCGGTGGATCTCGGGATCGGCGGACTTCAGCGCTTCCATTCGGGTCGTCTCGCTCTCGCGGTTCTCGCGTCGGGGTCGGAGCGGCGGAAACTACCCCGCGGCACCGGCAGTGTCGAGAGCACCCGGGCCAGGCCGACCTCACGCGGAGACGCAGAGCCGCGGAGAGGCACAGCGGCTCGTGCGTTACGGCCCGCCGCGCATGAATGCGGGGAGGCCGCGGAACGTGGTGTCGCTTCCCGCGTCCCACCGCTGGTACTCGCGGTAGCGCTGGAAGACGGCGGTTCGGCCAGCCGGGCGGCGCCAGAACAGCTCGGTCGATGGCACCGAGAGCGGTCGCCCGTCCGCCTCCGCGGCGGGGGCGTAGACGAGGTCGGCGCCCGCGTGCTCGTCCGGCGCGCGGGTGCGGAACTCGACGTGCGCCTCGGCGAGGAGGGTGTCGCGCGTGGAGATGCGCAACGTCCCCTCCACCCGCGCCATCCCTCGCAGCATCCCGACGCGCGGACAGAAGCCGATCTCCACCGCGCCCGCCTCGCGCCCGACGACGCTGAGGGTGTGCAGCGTGCCGAACGCTTCGGAGACCAGGTGCGGGGCCAGGATCTCGAGGGGATAGTACCACGCCCCGAACTCGGCGTAGCCGTGCCCCGGCACGAGCGGCGCGGCGTAGCCCCAGCGCTCCGGCCTCCACCAGCGCCACTGCGCCTGGTTCCGTACCCCCGCGTTCCGATGGAGCGACTCCGGCGGGACCGGGCCCACCTCCGTCTCCGACGAGACCGTGCGCTCGTCCCAGGCGAAGAGGCTCGCCGCCGCCAGGGTGTCGAGGGCGTGGCTGTAGCGCGCCGCCGCCGCGCCCCAGAGCGCACGCGCCTCGGCGGACTCGCGGTTGGGGCAAAGCCGGTGCGGTGCCGCGCGCGCGGTGACGCCCTCCACCATCACCGGCTCCGGCGCGAGCCGCAGCGTCACCTCCGTCGCAGAGACGCCAAGCTGCACCCGTGCCGCGCGATAGCCGGGGTGGCGCGCGAGCAGCCCCGAAGCGCCGTGCGACTCGTCCGCGCCGAACGCGAACCGCCCGGCGGCATCGGAGGTGCGCGTGGCGGCCTTCTGGTCGCCGGCCCAGAGCTCCACCGCGGCGCCCACGACCGGGTCGCCGCGCTCGTCCACCACGCGCCCCGCCACCTGCGCCGCGGCCGCGCGGACGACGCACGCGAGCAGGAGGGAGAGAACGACGAAGGCGCGGTGCATTGCGGGAGCGCTCAAAATTCCCGGGACGGGGAGGATCACACGGTGAAGTCTCGGGTCCGATAAGATACAGATCCAGCGATTGCGCGTCTGTAACCCGCGTACCCCTTTGGACGTCATCCTGAGGCCGGCAGCGCTGCGATCAGCCGATCGCGAAACAACGTGCAGGCCGAAGGATCTATCACCGCGTCAGCACGTGAGTCGACGAGGTGCACCGACTCTACTTCCGGAACAGGACTGTATGGCGGACGAACCACTGGAGCTCGGCCTGATCGGCGGCGCCGAGAAGCGCGAGATCACGATCGTCGACTACGATCCTGCGTGGCCGGAGAAGTTCGAGCGGCACGCCACGATCATCGCCGGCACGCTCGGCGCCACCGCGGTGCGCATCGAGCACATCGGGTCGACGTCGGTCCCCGGGCTGGCCGCCAAGCCCATCATCGACATCCTCGTCGTGGTCCCCGACTCCGCGGACGAGCCCGCCTACCTCCCCCAGCTGCAGGCGGCGGGGTACGTGCTGCGGGTGCGGGAGCCGGAGTGGAACGAGCACCGGATGTTCAGGACGCCCGAGCGGGACGTGCACGTCCACGTCTACTCGGCCGGGTGCCCCGAAATCCAGCGAAACCTGACCTTCCGCGACCGCCTCCGCCGCAACCCCGGCGACCTGCGGCGCTACGAGCGGACGAAGCGCGAGCTGGCCGCCCGATCGTGGCCCGACATGAACGACTACGCGAACGCGAAGACGGAGGTCGTGGAGAACATCCTCGCCGCGGCGGAGGCGGCGGGCGAAACGTTGGAGTAGGGTTGGGCTCTCAGGCGCAGGGAGAGGGCGGAGCGGGACGCGTGATCATCTCCGTGCTCCAGCATGGCTGGTGTCGAGGATCAGAACGCCGCTGGCGCCGGCGCTGCCATAGATCGCCGCCGCCACAGGGCTGGTCAACACCCGGACCCGGGTGATGTCGCCCGGGCTCACCATACCGCACGCTTCCCGCCCGCAGATCCGACCGTCCACCACGAACAGGGGTCCCTGTCCTAGCCTCAAGCTGGCAGGGCAGGCGATGCGGATTCCTCTCGTCGCAGGTCCCGCGGCGGACGGCGGCGACGGCGGTGGCGATGGCGGCGGGAGGGTCACGTCGGCGCACCCGTTCGCGAGCCAGCAGCCGGCGAGAGGGCCGCCGGCGCCGGCCTCGGCGGGCCTCGTGGCGATCAGCACCGCCCCGTGCACACCCCGCGCGCCATAGGCCGGCACGGCCTGCTCACCGCTCAGCACCTTCACGTCGAGGATGCCGTGGGGATCGAGCCTGGTTCCGTCGCCCTCCTCGACGAGGCGTCCGTCCACCACGAACAGCGGCGGCCGCGCCTCCCTCCCTTCTCCGTCATGGATCTTCGCGGCCATCGGCGCCTGCGTCGGCGCGATGATCCTGTCGCTCATGCAGGCGCTGCTTCCGAGCATCACCGCGACCGTACACGCCAGACCAGGAATCTTCATCCGCGCCTTCCCATCCCGGGTGAACGACAGGACAGCCGTCCATACAACGTGCCCCTCCGCGCCGCCCTGACGCGCCTTTCGGGTGACAGGGCGGAAGCGTGCGGACGTTCACACCGGAATCATCAGCGAACTCGGCAGGTGACGCGCACCGGCGTGCCGTCCGGCGCGGGGAGCTCGATGTCGCGGACTTCACGCCAGGGCTGCTCCGCGTACCCCTTCACCGCCATCGACTCGGTCATCACGCGCTCGTCGCGGGGGAGGGCGCGCAGCACCTCGTCGCTCATCAGCAGCACCAGCTTGGAGCGGGGGCGGGTGATGGCGACGTTGAAGCGGTTGGGGTCGAGCAGGAACTCGGCCTCGCGCTCCGCATACTCGCGGTCGGCGACGGCATAGGAGACGACGATCATCTCCCGCTCGTTCCCCTGCATCCGCTCCACCGTGTCCACCACCGGCAGCTCGCCGTACGCCCACCCGCGCGCCGCCAACTCGTGCAGGATGGCGCTGTTCTGCGCGCGGTGCGGCGAGAGGATGGCCAGCGCCTGCTCGCGGAAGCCATCCGCGGTGAACGGCGCCCCCGCCGCGTCGCGCAGCCCCGCCCGCGCCAGCGTCGCCAGCCGCGCCGCCAGCCGCGCCTCGAACGGATTCCGCGCCGTCGCCGTGAAGCCGGAGTACGTGGCGAAGACCACCGAGTCCTCCGGCCGCAGGAAGGCCTCCCAGAGCAGCGCGTCCACGGGGTCGGAGAGGTCCACGGCGTCGGCGGAGACGGCGACGCGGCGGGCGGGGACCATCGACACCAGGCCGGGATAGAAGGTGCGCCGCGGATAGTCGACCAGCGCGTCGTTCATCCGCCGGCTCTCGCGCAGCGGCAGGCGTCCGAAGCGGCCGGCGAAGTGCGCGAAGGCCGAGCCGAAGAGCGTCTCCTCGTCGTCGTAGCTGCCGCGGACCACGGGGGCGAGCTGCCGGTCGTCACCGCAGAGGATCACACGGCCGCCGCGGCGGATGGAGGAGAGCGCGATCAGCGAGTCGGGCACCTTCATCTGCGACGCCTCGTCGATCACCACCACGTCGAACATCGGGGAGATGGGGAGATCCTCCGCAGGCTCCTCGGCGCCGGCCTGGGCGGCGCGCATCCGCTTCCAGAGCGACCAGACGGTGGAGCCGACCACGACCGGAAGGCCGGTGGCGTCGGACTCGGCCAGCAGCGCCTCCAGCTTCTCGTCGTCCACCAGCTCCACGCCGGCGTCGCGCGCCTCGCGGTCGGCCTCGCTCCCCCGCCCCGCCAGCTTCACCAGCCGCAGCGGCGCCTCCATCCCCGTCCCCTTCAGCTCGCGGGCGACGCGCACCACCACGTTGGCGATGGCGCGGTGCGTCGCCGCGCTCACCAGGATGCGCAGCGGCCGCCCCCCGGCGCGCGCGGCGGCGGCCAGGCCGATCAGCATCCACGCCAGCAGGTAGGTCTTCCCCGTCCCCGGCGGGCCCCAGACGACGGTAACCGCGCGCTCGAACGCCGCCCGCCACGCCGCCGCCTGCTCCGCGTTCAGCACCTCGCGCCCCGCGCGGCCGACGCTCGCCTCCCACCCCACGGCGGGGTTGAGCGGCGACAGGAGCCAGTCGGGGGATACGACGCCGTCCAGCAGCCCGCGGACGAAGCGCGCCTGGCCGTGCCCCTCGGCGAGGCGGCGCAGGGTGGCGACCACGCGACGGGTGTTGAAGTCCGCCTCGGCGCGGTCGAGCACCAGGCGGCGGTCGAAGCGGAGCACCCCCTCACTCTCCAGCCGCGCGAAGCCGAATTCGCTGGCGAGGGTGACGCGCGGCCGCTCGTGCGCCAGGTCGTAGGCGGCGAGCTCCACCATCAGCTTGCGCCGCATCCACGGCTTCGCGTCGGTCTCCAGCAGCATCTCGCCGTTGTCGGCGGTCAGCACCAGGGCGAAGTCGCCGGGGCGGAACTTGGCCTCGCGGCACTCGGGATCGAACTCGAAGACCCACTCGCGGTCCGAGCGCCGCTCCACCGGCTCCACGCCCCGGATGCACTCGAACCGCAGCGCCCGGTCGCGCGAAGGGAGCGTGTGCAGGGTGCGGATGGAAAGCGCCTCGGCCGCCGCCTCCAGCTCGGTGAAGATGCGCAGCGTCTCCAGCACCGGGTCGAGGATGGGCCCCGCGCCCTCCGCGGGATCGGCGCCGCCGCCGGGGAGGCGCAGCCGCGGCGTGCTCGCCCGCGCCGCCGCCTCGCGCAGCCCGAGGAGCACGGAGTGGATGGCGCCGAGCTTCCCGCGTACCGTTGCCTCGATCTCGGCGCGCACCTGCCCGGGGGTCTCCACGCCGGCCGAGGTGCGGTGCGGGCGGCCGCGCCAGACGTTGTGGATGCGCTCGAAGGCGACCTGGCTGGAGAGCGCCCACCCGTAGTCCGCCCGCGGGCGCCAGGGGAGCGCGCCTTCCCGCGGCCCCAGCGCCGCCGACACGCCGCCCAGGTCGAGCGCATAGGGGACGGGGAGCGCGAAGAGCTCCGAGACGGCGTCCACCAGCACCGTCCCCGGCGCGGCGGCGGCGGAGCGCAGCCCGGCCCCCTTCGCGGAGGTGGGGAAGACGAGCGAGGCGAGCGCCGCGATCCCCGGCTGCGCGGCCGGGTCGGCGAGGTGGCGGTGCAGGAGCGCGCGGATGATCTCCAGCTCCTCGCGGTCGTAGACGAAGACGTGCAGCGGCTTCTCGCCCCGGCCACCCTCCCCGCCGCCGCCCGCGGCCAGCATCGCCGTCGCGACGGCGCGCAGGCGGCCGAGGAAGTCCCGCAGCAGCTCGCCCTCCCCGCGCGCGGAGCCCTCGCGGGAGAGGAGGACCTCGGTCACGGAGCGCGCGCCGCGGCCCTCCGCGCGCAGGCCGAGGGCGAAGACGGTGCCACTCACCGGATCGGCCTCGGCGGTCACGATCAGGCAGACGCGCTCGCACTCGCCGAGCAGGTGCGTCTGCTTCTCCTGCTCCACCATCCGGCCGTACGCGAGCGCCATCGCCCGCTTCTTCAGCACGCTTTCGCCGCTCTCCAGCGCGTGGGCGCCGGTGTAGGTGCCGGCCCGGATGGCGCGCTGGTTGAGCTGCGCGACCGTCCGAATCCCCTTCCCGTGCAGCACCGACTTCGCGAGCTGGGTGATGCCGGGGACGCGCGCCAGGTCGTCGGTGCGATCGGCTTCCGCGCGGCAGTGGAGGTAGAAGGGGCACCCGCCGGAGCGCGGCGACAGGTGCCACGCCGCCTCCGCCGGGTCCAGCGCCGCGATGCGCGGCAGGTCCTCGCGCAGGAAGCGCTCTACGTGGTGGCGGTAGGCGCCCAGCGCAAAGCGGCGCGGGGTGCGCGCGCCGCGGTTCCACACCCATCCCCAGCGCGTGTCCACCCGCGCGTCGATCCCCGCGGCGCGGACGACTTCCTCGAGGTAGAGGGTGTAGAGGGCGACCTGGGCGAAGTGGTGGACGGCGCGCTCGCGGCTCCACTTGATGTCGATCACCCCCAGCCTGAGCCGCCCGTCCGCGTCGCGGCCGATGCGCACCAGGTCCGGCTGCGCGGGGGCGAAGTCGACCAGCCCCGGCTCGATGCCGTAGCGCGCGGCGAAGCCCTCCGGGTCCGGCAGCTCCAGCCGCGGCTGCACCAGGAACCGGACGTCGCCCGGATCGCGCAGGATTTCGATCACCCGCGCCGGATCGATGGCCGCCGCGCCGCCCCACTGCGTGGTCCCGGCGACCAGCACCGCGTCGGGTCCGAAGTGGCGGACGAGCGCGTCGATCCTGCGGCGCTCGAAGACACGGCCGGCGGCGGCGAGCAGCCCCATTCCGGGGCGCGGCTGCTGCGGCGGCACGGCGGGGTCGGCGGGCGCCATCTCCCAGCGCAGCTTGCGCTCGCAGCGGAAACGGAAATGCTGCGCGAGCTGCGTCGGCGTCAGGCGCAGGTGCGTGGTGCCGGGACTGCCCATGCGATGCAGATCGGGACGGCTGAGGGGGGGCCTCACGGGCCTGACGCTACCGCGTACGTGGTGGACGGGCAAGGGCTTGCGGCAGCGCCGGAACGACTGAGCCCGGCTTGCCGGAGCAGGAACCGGATTAGGAACCGGAGCAGGAACCGGATTAGAAATCCGGTGATCCAATCCGGTGAATTCAACCCGGCCATTCCAACCCGGTAATTCCCAACCCGGCAATTCCGACCTCCGTGGCTCCGCGTGAGACGGTCCGTCGATGATGGACGTGCTTGCATTGAAGCCGGAGATCAGGTATCTTCCATCTAGTTGAAACTGGTTCTCACCCGCATCCACGCCCCGAGCGTCGCAGCGATCGATGCTGAAGCGCCTCCTCCATCGTCTCCGCCCCCGCCCCGCGGTCGCCGCGCGCTGCGCCGAGTGCCCGCTCGCGGCCTGCGCCAGCGGGTGCAAGGCGGCGGTGCTGCGGATGGAGTGCGAGCACGGCGAGGCGCACCGGCTGCGCGGGATGGGGCTCTTCGAGGGGAGCTGCGTGCGCGTGCTCGACTCGCGCAACGGCATGCTGCTCGAGGTGAAGGGCTCCAAGCTGGCGCTCGGCGCCGGGCTGGCCCGCTCCATCAAGGTGCTCCCGCTCGCCGGGTGACGGAGCGGCGGACCCTCGCCTCCCTGGCCGCCGGAGAGCGCGGGAAGGTGATGGAGATCGGCGGAGACGGCGACGCCGTGCGCCGGCTGATGGACCTGGGGCTGACCCGCGGCACCACCATAGAGGTGATCCGGCGCGCCCCGCTGGGAGACCCGATGGAAGTGCGCCTCCGCGGGTTCATGCTGACCCTTCGCCGCTCGGAGGCGGAGCACATCACGGTGGAGTAGATGGACGTAGCCGAGGCCGGGGCCATCCCCGCCACCCACGCACCCTCGCCCGCCCCCGTGCGCGGCGGGGGTTTGCTGCATGTGGCGCTGGTGGGCAACCCCAACACGGGAAAGAGCACGCTGTTCAACGCGCTGACCGGGATGCGGCAGCGCGTGGGCAACTATTCCGGGGTGACCGTGGAGCGCGTCGAGGGCCGGTACCGCGACGCCGACGGGCATCCCGTGTCCGTGCTCGACCTCCCCGGCACCTACTCCCTCTCCGCCTCCTCCCCCGACGAGGAGATCGCCCTCTCCGTGCTCCTGGGCCGCGCGCAGGGCGTCGCCAGGCCCGACGTCGTCGTGGTGGTGGCCGACGCGCAGAACCTGGAGCGCAACCTCTTCCTGGCCAGCCAGGTGCTGGAGCTGGGCCTCCCCACCGTGATCGCCCTCAACCAGGTGGACGCGGCGCTCGCCGCCGGCATCCGCGTGGACGCCATCGAGCTCACCCTGGAGCTGGGCGCCCCCGTAGTCGCCACGGTGGCCACGAAGGGCGAGGGTCTGGAGCTGCTCAAGCGCGCCGTGGCGAAGGCCGTCGGGCTCCCCCCGGCGGGCCGGCGCTTCGAGCTGGAGCCGGAGGCGGCGCGGGCGGTGGCGCCGCTGGAGGCGTGCCTGGTGCGCGGCGGGCTGAACCCCGACGCGGCCGGGATGGAGGCGCTGCGGCTGCTGGCCGTCACGCAGATCGGCCCGCACCTGGCGCACGTGGAGGGGCTGGCGGCGGCGGTCGAGGCGGCGCGCGCCGCGGTGGAAGCGGCGGGGATCACCGCGCGCTCGCTGGAAGCCGAGGCACGCTACGGCTGGATCGCCGGCGTGGTGGAGCGGACGGCGACGCAGACGCACACGGGGAAGAAGACGCTCACCGACCGCATCGACGCCGTGGCGCTGCACCGCGTCTGGGGGCCGCTCCTCTTCATCGTCCTGATGGCGCTCGTCTTTCAGAGCATCTTCAGCTGGGCGGCGCCGCTGATGGACCGGGTGGAGGCGCTGTTCAACGCGCTGGGCGGCGCGGTGGGGTCAATCCTCCCCCCGGGCGACCTGCGGAGCCTGGTGGTGGACGGGGTGATCGGCGGGGTGGGGTCGGTGCTGGTCTTCCTCCCGCAGATCGTCATCCTCTTCCTCTTCATCGGCATCCTGGAGGACACGGGGTACATGGCGCGCGCCGCGTTCATCATGGACCGCTTCATGAGGAGCGTGGGGCTGCACGGGCGCAGCTTCATCCCCCTCCTCTCCGGCTACGCCTGCGCGGTGCCGGGGGTGATGTCGACGCGCACCATCGAGGCGCCGAAGGACCGGCTGGCCACCATCATGGTGCTGCCGCTGATGAGCTGCTCGGCGCGCATCCCCATCTACACCCTGCTGATCGGCGCCTTCATCCCCCCCGTGGCGGTGGCGGGGATCTTCAACCTGCAGGGGATGACGCTGCTGGCGATGTACCTGCTGGGGACGCTGACCGCGCTGGCGATGGCGGCGGTGTTCAAGAAGACGCTGCTGAAGGGCCGCGCCCGGCCGATGATCATGGAGCTGCCGCCCTACCGCATCCCCAGCCCGCGCTCGCTGGCGATGTCGGTGGGGCACCGCGCCAGCCTCTTCCTGCGCCGGGCGGGGACGGTGATCCTCTCGCTCACCATCGTGCTCTGGGCGCTGGCGACGTACCCCAAGTCGCACGCCGCGCCGGGGACGCCGCCGGCCGCCGCGCAGGAGGAGCAGCTCGCGCACTCCCTGCTGGGGCGGATGGGGCACGCGATCGAGCCCGCGGTGCGGCCGCTGGGGTACGACTGGAAGATCGGGGTGGGGATCGTGAGCTCGTTCGCGGCGCGCGAGGTGTTCGTGGCCACGATGGGCACCATCTACGGCGTCGGCTCGGCCGACGAGACCACGCCGGCGCTGCGCGACCGGCTGAAGGCGGAGCGCCACGAGCGCACCGGGCTGCCGGTGTACACGCCGCTGGTGGCGGTGGGGCTGATGGTGTTCTACGTGTACGCGATGATGTGCATGAGCACCATGGCGGTGGTGGTGCGGGAGACGGGCGGGGGGCGGAAGGGGATGGCGTGGGCGGGGTTCCAGTTCGCGTACATGCTGGCGCTGGCCTACGGGGCGGCGTTCCTGGTGTACCGCGGCGGCCTGGCCCTGGGCTTCCACTGAGAGGGAGGCGGCGATGAGCGGAGAGATGCTGCAGACGCTGCTCGTGGGGCTGGTCGTGCTCGCCGCGCTCTTCTACGTGGGCCGCCGCGCCTGGCGCACGGTGCTGGCCGGCCGCGCCTCCCGGGACGGAGGCGGCTGCGGGGACGACTGCGGCTGCGGGCATTGAGGACGGCCCCGCGGCTATCGTAGGCGGCGGGGTTGGGGAGATGGCGGGTGGGTGACGGCGGGTTCGGTAGACGGCGGGTTGGAAACCCGCCGCTGGAACGGCACGAAGTCCGCCTTCGCGGACTGCGCCCTCGGCTTCCTGGCTAGGGGCGCAGTTTGTCGTTCGGCAGGAACACGGGCTCCAGATAGGGCGCGGTTCGGCCTTCCCGGTGGTGTGCCTCCTGGTTCAGCACGTAGTTGCGGATGCGCGGTACGTGCTGGCGCGACACGCTGAACACGCCGTAGCCGCGCTGCCATCGGAATGGCGCGCGCGTGCCGTGCTCCGGGTTCAACAGGTGCACGTGGTCCTCCATCCCGCCGATCGCGATCACATCCGCGTCGAGGCTGGCGCACTCGTGATGAATGGCGCGGTACACCGTCTCGACGCGGTCCCCCGTCAGGAGCGGGTGCCGATCCCACGTCCCCCACACGAAATGCAGGTAGATCTCCGCGTAGCTCCGCACGGTCGCCTCGGAGTGGATGGGGTCGCCGCCGCGCGTGGATGCCGAGGCATCGTCCGCGAAGGCGGACTTCGTGCCGTTCCAGCCCCGGGTTTCCAACCCGGGGGGAACGTCGGCGGGGGAATGGCAGCGGCGGCCCCGAACACAATCCCCCGCCCCCCGTCTCCGCAACCCTCCGCCAGTAATCCGCCACCGCCGGTCCACATCACCCGCAAATGATCATCACGCAGAGACGCAGAGAGGCGCAGAGAGAAAGCCGCGGCTTCTCTCTGCGCCTCCGTGTCTCTGCGTGAGACGATCCGTTACTTCACGAAGAGCATGTCCCGGTACGTCGGGAGCGGCCAGTAGTCGTCGGGGACCAGCTTCTCCAGGCGGTCCACGGCGGTGCGCACGGCGGTCATCGCGGGGATGACGTGGTCGCGCATGTGGTAGCTCTTGCTCTTCACGTCCTCGCCGCCCAGCTCGGCGTTCTGGCGCACCAGCTCGTCGAGGCCGGCGCGCAGCTCGTCGACCCCCGCGTTCACCTGGCGGATGGTGTCGACCACGCCGCTGCTCGGCAGCTCCAGCGACCGGCCGCGGTCGGCCGCGGCCAGCAGGTCGTTCAGGTAGCGCACCGCCGCCGGCAGGATCATGGTGCTGGCGATGTGCTCGGCCGTCTCACCCTCGATGTTCACCGTCTTGAAGTACTGGTCGTACGCCACCTCGGTGCGGCTCTCCAGCTCGCGGTGGCTCAGCACCCCGTACTTCGCGAACATCGCCGCGTTCTTGGGGTCGTGGAAGGTCTCCAGCGCGTCGAGCGTGGTCTTGTGGTTCAGCAGCCCGCGCCGCGCCGCCTCTTCCTGCCACTCGTCGCTGTAGCCGTCGCCGTTGAACACGATCCGCTTCACCCGCCGGATCTCGCTGGCGATCAGCCGCGAGAGCGCCGCCTCGAAGCTCGCCCCCTCCTTCAGCTCCGCCTCCAGCAGCGTGCACAGCTCGTCCAGGCTCTCGGCCATGATGGTGTTCAGCACCGTGGCCGGGAAGGAGATGCTCTGCGACGAGCCCAGCGCCCGGAACTCGAACTTGTTGCCGGTGAAGGCGAACGGGCTCGTCCGATTGCGGTCGCCCGCGTGCTGCGGGAGCGGCGGGAGCGTGGGCACGCCCAGGCCCAGCAGCCCGCCCTCCTTGCTGCTCTCCGCCGTCCCCTTCTGCTCGATCTGCTCGAAGACGTCGGTGAGCTGGTCGCCCAAAAAGACGGAGATGATGGCCGGCGGCGCCTCGTTGGCCCCCAGCCGGTGGTCGTTCCCCGCGAAGGCAACGGACGCGCGGATCAGGTCCTGGTGCTTGTCCACCGCGCGCAGCACGGCGGTGCAGAAGAAGAGGAACTGCATGTTGTCGTGCGGCGTGTCGCCCGGCTCCAGCAGGTTGCCGTGGTCGGTGCCGAGCGACCAGTTCAGGTGCTTGCCGCTCCCGTTCACCCCCGCGAAGGGCTTCTCGGCCAGCAGGCACACCATCCCGTACTTCCGCGCCACCCGTCGCAGCGCCAGCATGGTGAGCTGCTGGTGGTCGGCCGCCAGGTTGGCGTTCTCGTAGATCGGCGCCATCTCGAACTGCCCCGGCGCCACCTCGTTGTGCCGCGTCTTCACCGGCACCCCCAGCTTGTAGAGCTCGCGCTCCACCTCCATCATGAACGCCAGCACCCGGTCGGGGATGGAGCCGAAGTAGTGGTCTTCCAGCTCCTGCCCGCGCGGCGGCTTGGCGCCGAAGAGGGTGCGCCCGGTGGTCACCAGGTCGGGGCGGCGGTAGTAGAACTCCTGGTCGATCAGGAAGAACTCCTGCTCGGGCCCCAGCGTGGCCATCACCCGCCCCGCCTCGACCCCGAAGAGCGAGAGCGCCCGCCGCGCCTGCCGGTCGAGCGCGCCGATGGAGCGCAGCAGCGGGATCTTCACGTCCAGCGCGTCGCCGGTCCAGCTGGCGAAGGCGGTGGGGATGGAGAGGTAGCACCCCGCCGGCGTTTCCACGATGAACGCGGGGCTCGTCGGGTCCCAGGCGGTGTAGCCGCGGGCCTCGAAGGTCGCCCGCAGGCCCCCGGAGGGGAAGCTCGAGGCGTCGGGCTCGCCCTGGATCAGCTCCTTCCCCGCGAACTCGGCCATCGCCCCGCCGCCGGCGTTGGGGGTGATGAACGAGTCGTGCTTCTCGGCGGTGCTCCCGGTGAGCGGCTGGAACCAGTGGGTGAAGTGGCTGGCGCCGCGCTCCACCGCCCACTCCTTCATGGCCAGCGCCACCGCGTCGGCGGTCTCGGCCTGCAGCGGCTCGCCCCGGTTCACCGTGCGGTGCAGCGCCTTGTATACCTGCTTGGGGAGGCGGGCGCGCATCTCGGCCAGCCCGAAGGTGTTCTCCCCGAAGATCGACTCGATGTCGAACGACAGGTTCTCCTGGTGGTTCCCGCCGTTGCGTCCGTCGGGGTCCCACCCCTTGGCCGCCGCGAGGGCGTCGAATCGTGCGCTGGGCTTGGGCATCTCTGGCTTCCCGGGTGATGGAGGGTGAAGGGTGGTCGTCGGCGAACGGCTCAGCTCCCCACGTCCGCGTCGGCCGGGGCGCGCGGCTGCACGGCGAGGGCGAAGGTCTCCTTGATGGTGGAGAGCACGATGCTGGTGGTGGTCCACTGCACCCCCGGCCAGCTCTGGATCTCGGCCAGCAGCGCCTCGAGGGTGGAGGTGCTGTCGGTGCGGATCTTCAGCACGTGCGAGCCCTGGCCGGTGATGGAGTGGCACTCCAGCACCTCGGGGTGCTCGGCCACGCGCCGCCGGAACTCGGGGTAGTACTGCGACCCCGCGATGCCGGTGAAGATGAAGGCGCTGACGTCCTTCCCCAGCAGCTTGGGGTCGACCACCGCGGTGAAGCGGCGGATGATCCCGCGCTCCTCGAGCTTGCGCACCCGCTCCCCCACCGCGGGCGACGACAGCCCCACCGCCACCGCCAGGTCGTGCTGCGAGGTGCGCCCGTGCTCCTGGAGCATCTCCAGCAGCCGCAGGTCGATCTCGTCAAGTCGCAGGCCGGTACTCACTTTATCTTCTAAGCTGGATGTACGCGTTCGGTTAATTTCGGAAAGAATAACGCGCCGTTCGGTTCGATGCAAGGGCGGTACCAAAAACAGCGGCCTCACACGGAGACGCAGAGAGGCGCAGAGAGAACGGCGGGGTTCTCTCTGCGCCTCCGTGTCGCTGCGTGAGACGGGGGTTTTACGAAGGGATGCCCTCGCGGGGGGCCATCCAGGCGTGGGGATGGTGCCACGCGTTCCACCAGCGCCGGCGGGGGCAGCTGTACCGCTCCATCATCACGCCGCGACGCTTTTCCAGGTGGTCCGGGTGCAGGGGGTGGGTGCAGTTGCAGTAGACCAGGTCGTGCGTGTCGTTCAGGGTCTGCGGCCGCGGGGTGAGGATCGGGCCCGTGCCGCCGGTTCCGCTGGTGCCGCCCGTCTGTGGTCCGGGACTGTCCTGATTCATCGGCCCTCCTGGGTGGGGGTGCCTGCGAATGATGAACGGGGGACAATGTAGCGCGCCATCCGCGAAACTCTAGACAATCGTTTGTACGCGGCAGCGCGCCGGGCGACGCTCAGCGCTTCCCGGCGTGCCGCAGCGGGGTGTGCCGGAGGATGAAGTCGCGCGTGCGCTCCACCGCGGCCGGGCCGCCCAGCGCGCGCTTGGGGGAGGTAGTGGGCGCAGCGGTCGCTCACGTAGAAGAGGAAGAAGTCGTCGGTCTCCACCCCCCTCCGGCGCCGGCGGCCGTTCCCGCGCCGCCGCGGGCTGTCAGCGGGGACGCAGCGGGACGTCCACCACCACGTCGCCCCAGGCGAGCCGGAGCACGGCGGTGTCCTTCGTGGCCGTGGGGAAGGCGTAGGCGAGCGTCTCGGTGTAGGGGCCGCGCGTCGGGCGGACGGGGATGCGGAGCGCGTCCTTCTCCGCGCCGGGGTAGGGGACGTGGTAGGCGTCGGCGTCGCGGCTGAAGATCAGCGTCCAGTCACCCGCGGCGCGCGGGATCATCCACAGGGTGTAGGCGCCCTTCGGCAGCACGGCGGTGCCGATCGCCAGGTCGCTCGTGGTCTCCAGCCGCGTCCCCTCGTCCGCGCCGGGGCACCACACCGAGTCCCACTTCACGATCCCGCCGAAGAGCGGGCGGCCGCGCGCGGAGGGCCGGTTGTAGCGCAGGATGAGCTGCGTGCCGCCGACGCGCTGCACCACGAGGGCGGGCTGGCTCACGCGCTTGGCGCCCGAGGGCACGCGGCCGCAGCCGGCCGCGAGCAGCGCCAGCACGACCGCGGCGGCACGCAGCGACGGATTCATCGGCGGATGATTTCGGGGGATACGGAAAGGAACCGCGTCGCAACCAGTATAGGAGGCGCGGCGAGGGACGTCCAACCCTCTCCGCGCCTCCACGTCTCCGCGTGAGACGAAGCTTCAGAAGATCATCAGCAGCACCACGCCCACGGCGATGAGCAGGACGACGAGCCCCGTGAGCATGCTCGGCATCCCCAGCCGCGAGAGGGAGCTGTTGCCGAAGTCGCCCCGCGCCGTGTCGTGGTCGGGGGACACGGGTCCGTTGGGGTCAGGGCCGCCGGTCGACATCGTCCGCGTCGTGGGAGCCGGCGGGGGCGGGCTCGTTGTGGGTGTCGCGCTCGCGCAGGGTCTTCGCGGCCAGGTCGCGCTCGCGGCCGTCCATCTCGCGCGGCTCGGGCGCGGGGCTCGCCTCCGTCCCCGACTCGGCGCCCGCGACGTTGCCGCGGCGGTCGTCGTCGTCCATCTCGCCTCCGGTGCTTGGGTTCGCCCGCCCGGGGCGCAAGAGACGTTCCGGCGACGATTCGCGAACCTGGCCCCGCCGACAGCAGCTCACCGATGGGGTTGTCGGCGAGCTGGCGGTGGCGGATTACTGGCGGAGGGTTGCGGAGACGGGGGGCGGGGGATTGTGTTCGGGGCCGCCGCTGCCATTCCCCCGCCGACGTTCCCCCCGGGTTGGAAACCCGGGGCTGGAA
>Ga0207694_10000127_pt1 | contig 79064 bp, 79 predicted proteins | sample KBSC34metaG_FD_184353 | JGI IMG/M metagenome (GOLD analysis project Ga0207694, IMG submission 184353) | Corn rhizosphere microbial communities from Kellogg Biological Station, Michigan, USA - KBS C3-4 metaG (SPAdes) (version 2) | ecosystem: Host-associated > Plants > Roots > Rhizosphere > Soil... | reverse complement strand
CCGCGGTGCTCGACCCCGGCCGCCACCTCAGCTCAGCTGATTCGCCTCGACCCACGCCAGGTACTCCGGCGTGACGGTGCCGGTGATGTACTCACCGGTGAAGCAGCTCATCTCGAGGCTCTCGATGGGCGAGCCCTCGAGGATCGCCGACTGCATGTCGGCGACCTCCTGGTAGATCAGGTAATCGGCCCCGAGTTCGGTCGCGATCTCGGGGATCTTGCGCCCCGAGGCCACGAGCTCCTTGCGGCTCGGCATGTTGATCCCGTACACGTGCGGGAAGCGCACGGGCGGGGCCGCCGAGGTGAAGGTCACCGAGTTGGCGCCGGCCTGGCGGGCCATGTCGACGATCTCGCGCGAGGTCGTGCCGCGCACGATCGAGTCGTCGACGATCAGCACGTTCTTGCCGCGGAACTCCGAGCTCATCGCGTTGAGCTTCTGCTTGACGCTCTTCGTGCGCTGCTCCTGCCCGGGCATGATGAACGTTCGGCCGACATAGCGGTTCTTGTAGAAGCCCTCGCGGTACTCGATGCCGAGCTTCTGGGCGACCTGCATGGCGGCGGGGCGCGACGAGTCGGGGATCGGCATGACGACGTCGATGGCACCGCTCGGCGTGTACTTGGCGATGGTGTCGGCGAGCCGGTCGCCGAGCCGCAGGCGAGCCTCGTAGACCGAGATCCCATTCATCACCGAGTCGGGCCGGGCCAGGTAGACGTATTCGAACGAGCACGGGATCAGCACCGGATTCTTGGCGCACTGCCGCGAGAACATCTCGCCGCCTCGGGTGATGAAGATGGCCTCGCCGGGCGCGACATCCCGGACCACCTCGTAGCCGCCGCTCTCGAGCACCAGCGATTCGCTGGCGACCACCCATTCGGTGCCGACCAGACCGCTGGTGCGCTTGCCCAGAATGAGCGGACGGATGCCGAACGGGTCACGAAAGGCAAGCAGCCCATGCCCGGCGATGAGCGCGATCGCGGCGTACGAGCCCTCGACGCGCTCGTGGAGCCGCTCGATCGCGTCGAACACCTGGTCGGGGTCGAGGTCGGTGCCGCGCACCTGCTCCTGCAGCTCGTGGGCGAGCACGTTGACCAGCAACTCGGTGTCGGAGTTGGTGTTGAGATGCCGCCGATCGATGTGGAACAGCTCTTCGGTGAGCTCGCGCGTGTTGGTGAGGTTGCCGTTGTGCACGAGCACGATGCCGTAGGGCGCGTTCACGTAGAACGGCTGGGCCTCTTGCTCCTTGCTCGCGTCGCCCCGGGTCGCGTAGCGCACGTGACCGAGACCCATGGTGCCGAGCAGGCTGCGCATGTCACGTGTGCGGTACGCCTCGCGCACCTGCCCCTTGGCCTTCTGCATGTGGATGATGCTGCCGTCGGAGGTTGCGATGCCGGTCGAGTCCTGCCCGCGGTGCTGGAGAAGGGCGAGTGCGTCGTAGACCTGTTGGTTGACGGGACTCGAAGAGACGATGCCGACGATGCCGCACATGGGGCTTGGTGGCTCCCGGAAATGAAAGATGGGGCGCACTCGACCGAGTACGCCCCATCATCCCATACCTAGTGCGCGGCCACCGGCTCGGGGACCGGGGTGGATGCGGTCACCGGGGCCGTGGAGTTGGTCAGCGACAGGCCGTGGCCACGGCGACGGAACAGCAGGGCCGCGATGACCAGCCCGCCCGCGAAGAAGGCCGCGCACAGGGCGAAGGCCGTGGTGTACCCATGCACGGCGGCCTCCGCGGCGATGGCGGGAGTCGGCGGCAGGTGCGACGACACGAAGCTCGTCGCCGCGGATGCCGCGAGCGTGTTGAGCAGAGCCGTGCTGATCGATCCGCCGACCTGCTGGCTGGTGTTCGTCATCGCCGAGGCGACTCCGGCGAACTGACGGTCGACGCCGAGCGTGGCGGACTGCATCGAGGCCGGCATGATCGTGCCCATCGCCGCGCCCAGCACCAGCAGGGCGGGCAGCACGTGATCGGCGTAGTTGCTGCTCACCTCCAGGCGCGTGAGGATCAGCATCCCGATGGCGCCCAGGCCCATGCCGATCGGGACCAGCACCTTCGGCCCGAACCGCGGCACGAAGATGTTGGTGCCCAGTTGAGCGAACAGCACCAGCGTCGCGACCATCGGCAGAAGAGCCAGACCCGTGTTGATCGGGCTGAACTTCAGGGTGGTCTGGATGTAGTAGGTCAGGAACAGGAAGATTCCGAACATGCTGGCGCCCGCGATCAGGATCGACAGGTAGGCGGCGGCGCGGTTGCGGTCGAGGACCACCGAGAGCGGCAGCAGCGGGTGGGTCGCGATCCGCTGCCACACCACGAAGGCCACAAGCAGCACTCCGGAGGCGATCAGCATGCCCCAGGTCAGCGGGGCGCTCCAGCTGTCGGTCTCGGCGTTCGAGAATCCGTAGACGAGCGCGAACAGGCCGCCCGAGACCAGCAGCGTTCCCGGGATGTCGAGGCGGGGGCGGGGTCCGCTGCGGGCGATGGTCGGCACCAGGAAGACCGCGGCGACGATCGCGACGATCGCGATGACCACGTTGATGTAGAGGTTCCAGCGCCAGCCGACATCCTGGGTCAGGTAGCCGCCGAGCAGCAGGCCGATGGCGCCGCCGCCTCCGGCGAGCGCGCCGAAGATGCCGAACGCGCGGGCGCGCTCACGCGGAACGGTGAACGTCGTGGTGAGCACCGCCAGCGCGGTGGGGGCGAGGAGCGCACCGAACGCGCCCTGCAGGGCCCGCGCCGCGACCAGCAGGCCGAAGGAGTCGGCCGCGCCGCCCAACGCCGAGGCGAGCGCGAATCCGACGAGACCGATCATGAAGGCGCGCTTGCGCCCGATCAGGTCTGAGAGCCGACCGCCCAACAGCAGGAGGCTTCCGAAGGCGAGCGAGTATGCGGTGATGACCCACTGGCGATCGCCGGTGGTGAAGCCGAGATCGGCCTGGGCGGTGGGGAGGGCGATATTCACGACGGTGGCGTCGAGCACGACCATGAGCTGGGCGAGCGCGACCACGGCGAGAGTCCACCAGCGGCGGGATGAGGGAGCGGCGACCGAAGCGCCGGTGAGATTCGAAGACATGACGACGACTATATACGGTACTGTCGAGTTTCGGAACCCATCAGTTTCAGAACCAGCAAGTTCCAGAACCACAGCGTATCATCGAGGTCGGACAGCGAAAGGAAGTGAGCCGCAATGACGCAGCTCGACGACGCTCCGGCCAAGCTGGGGCGCAAGCGCGACCTGACACGCGACCCCGAGATCCTCGATGCCACCCTCGACGTGCTCGCCGAGACCGGCTACGACGGCATGACCATCGACATGGTCGCGGCCCGCGCGAAGGCGGGCAAGGCGACGGTCTACCGGCGCTGGGCGTCCAAGGGCGAGCTCGTGATCGACGCGGTCGCCTGCATGAAGACCGCCGACATCGACTTCGACGCGCTCCCAGACACCGGCACGCTCCGCGGCGATCTGGTGGCCATGATCAAGCCGCACTCGATCGAAGAGGGCGCCAAGAAGCTGCAGGTGATGGCGGGCCTGGTTTCGATGCTGTCCAAGCACCCCGAGCTGGTCGACGCCGTGCGCGAGGCGGTCACCGAGCCGCGCGTGCGCGTGAACCGGATCTTCTTACGGCGCGCCATCGAGCGCGGCGAGATCCCCGCCGACGTGGATGTCGACCTGATCGCGCAGGTCGGCGGCGCCATGGCGACCCATCGCACCCTGATCCTGCGCAAGCCCGTCGACCGCGCCTTCGTCATCTCGGTCATCGACGGCGTGATCCTGCCGGCCTGCGGCATCCGGCCGCGCCCCTGAGTTCCGGTCGCCACCCGGCTCAGACCAGCTGAGCCACCACCGGCGCGAGCGCGTCGCGGTAGAGGATCGCTTCATTGCGCGTCGTCTCGTCGACGGCGATGACGTCGTCGCCGATCCACCAGATGCCGGATGCCGCGAGCGGCAGCACCTCGATCCGCAACCTCCACTCGCGGGATGCCCGCCCGAGTGCGGCCTCCCGTTCGGCGACCAGCTCGTGGAGCACGGTGTCCGGGTTCTGCATCCGCGCGATCGCACTGCCGTTGTACTGCTCGTGCGCGACGGCCGCCCAGGTGCGCGCGCTGTCCAGGTGGGCGCGGACGGCGAGCGAGAACGGGTCGTCGCCTTCGGGCAAACCCCAACCCGGAGCGTCCGGCTCGATCAGGGGGATCCACCAGCGCATCCAGCCGAAAGCCAGGCGGGGGTCCGCCGCCGATGAGGGCTCCGACAGCCCGGTGCCGAGCATCCTGGGCAGTCCGCTGGGGTCGACGATGCCGAGCGCATCGCGCAGATAGAGCGCGACCAGCACGTCGCGGGACGCATCTTCGCTGGCCTGCCACGAGGCCCGCTCCCGCCCGGCTGCTTGCACGTCCGTCAGAGTAGCCCCGGTACCCTGGACGCGTGACCAACGCCCCGAAACCCCCGGCGCCCAACCCCTACGCCGAGGCGGGTGTCGACACGGCCGCGGGCGATCTGGCCGTCGAACTCATGAAGTCGGCTGTGGCGAAGACGCACGGGCCGGAGGTGCTCGGCGGCGTCGGCGGATTCGCCGGCCTGTTCGACGTGTCGTTCCTGCGCGACTTCACGAGGCCCCTGCTGGCCACCAGCACGGATGGCGTCGGCACCAAGATCGCGATCGCCCAGGCGCTCGACAAGCACGACACCATCGGCCAGGACCTGGTCGGCATGGTCGTCGACGACATCGTGGTCGTGGGAGCCAAGCCGCTGTTCATGACCGACTACATCGCATGCGGCAAGGTGGTGCCCGGCCGCATCGCCGACATCGTCGCCGGGATCGCGCGGGCCTGCGCCGACACCGGCACGGCATTGGTCGGCGGCGAGACGGCCGAGCATCCCGGACTCCTCGGCGTCGACGACTACGACGTGGCGGGTGCGGCAGTCGGCGCGGTCGAGGCCGCCGAGCTGCTCGGTCCCGATCGGGTCGAGCACGGAGACGTGGTGGTGGCGATCGCGTCCAGCGGCCTGCACAGCAACGGCTTCTCGCTGGTGCGCCGCATCGTCGCCGAGCACGGGGCGAGCTTCACCGACACCTCACCCGAGCTCGGGGGCGTGATCGGCGAGGCACTGCTCGAGCCGACCAGGCTCTACACGACCCCGTTGCTGCAGGTGATCGACGAGCTGCCCGGAGTCGTCCACGCGCTGAGCCACGTCACCGGCGGCGGGATCGCGGCCAACCTGGCGCGTGTGCTCCCCCGCGGAGCATGGGTCGAGCTCGATCGCTCGACCTGGAGTCCGCAGCCGGTGTTCCGGGTTCTGGCGGAGTGGGGCGGCATCCCGCTCGCTCAGACCGAGGCGACCTGGAACCTCGGCGTCGGTATGATCGCCGTCGTCGCGCAGGGCGCCGCCAGTGCCGTCACGCACGCCTTGACGGCGGCCGGACTGCCGGCCTGGGTCGCGGGGCGCGTCGAGATCGGCGCACACGATCTGATCGGTTTCGAGCAGGGCGCGAAGGGCGTCGACGGTGGAGCGGTCCGGCTGGTCGGAGCGTACGCCGACTAGTCGTTCGACGACCGGCTCGGCTGGCGAGCGAAGCGAGCCGTTCGACGAAAAGGATCAGGCGCTCTTCGACTCGTCTTCGTCGAGGTCGTCGTCTTCGTCGGCGTTGTACGCCGCGTACTCCGGCCACTTCTCGAGGTCTTCTTCGAGACGCGGGTCGCCCACCGCACCGTGACTGAGCTCCTGCTGCAGTGCCCCGTAGTTCGTCTCGGGCGAGAAGTACTTGAGGTCGCGTGCGACCTTGGTGTGCTTCGCTTTTTGACGGCCGCGCCCCATGCGTGACCCCCTCATGATTCAGGATGCGAACTGGTGAAAGACTGCGCGGAAGTCTATCACGCAGCGCCCGGGCGGCATCCGGTGAGCCCCCAGCCCGCTTCGTGACCTGCCGCTAACGTAATGGGGTGACCGAGCGCACCACCGACACATCCGTGGTCGTGATCGGCGCGGGACAGGCGGGGCTGTCGGTCGCGTACTACTTGCGTCGCTTGGGGCTGGATCCTGGCAACGACTTCGTGCTGCTCGATCGCGGCCCGGGAACCGGTGGGGCGTGGCAATTCCGGTGGGAGGCTCTGCGACTCGGCTACGCGCACCGGGTGAACGACCTGCCGGGCATGGAGGAGCTCGGGGTGAGTTTCGACACCGCAGATCGGCATGCTCCGGCCAAGGACGTGGTCTCGGACTTCTACCGCCGCTACGAGGAGCACTTCCAACTCCAGGTGGTGCGCCCGGCGAACGTGACGAAGGTGGACCCCACCCCCGATGGGTTCATCGTGCACTTCGACGGCGAGCACGGCGCGCGTGAGGTGTCGACGCAGGTGCTGGTGAACGCGACGGGGACCTGGGGCTCGCCCTTCGTGCCCTGGTACCCCGGCATGAACGACTTCGGCGGCCGGCACCTGCACACGGTGGACTACACGGATGCCGCCGACTTCGCCGACCAGGACGTCGTGGTCGTCGGAGGCGGCACGAGTGCGATCGGATTCGTCATGGAGCTCGAGAACGCGACGAAATCATTGACCTGGGTGGCTCGCCGCCCCGTCGAATTCCTCGAGGATCAGGAGCTCAACATCGAGGCAGGCATCAACGCGGTCGCGCTGCAGGATGCGGCCGCTCGCGCAGGACGCGCGCTGCCGAGCATCGTCTCCACCACCGGCGTCCCGCGCTCCCGTCGGATCCAGGCCGCCATCGATCGCGGCCTGCTGCGTGCCATCCCGATGTTCAGCTCGATCGAACCGGATGGCGTCCGCTGGCCCGACGGCCGCTTCCAGCACGCCGACGCGATCATCTGGGCGACCGGCTTCCGCCCCGAGCTGCGACACCTCGCCCCGCTCAAGCTGCGCGAGAAGGAGGGCGGCATCGGGGTCGGCAACGGCGCCGCCTGGCGCAACGCCCGGGTGTTCTTCTCGGGGTATGGGCCCACCGCATCCACGATCGGCGCGAACCGAGCGGGCCGAACCGTTGCGCGCCAGGTGGTCGCGACGCTCAGCTCGCTCGAGCAGTAGAGGTCAGCCGCGACACCGCGTCAACCCGATCGAACCCCACAGGCTTTGTAGGGATATGAACGCACTCCCGCACCTGCTCGCGATCGGTCAGCCCGTACTGCTGCTGGCCTCGGCGATCTCGCTCGCGCTCGGGGTTGCGCTGGCCATCGCCGCCGTGCGGCTGCGACCGCGTCGCCACGCGGCGCGCTAGCCGAACTCAGCCGGCGAGGCCGCCCACGACGGCGAAACCGAGAACGGCCGCCGCGATTCCGAGCACGAGGTTCGCACCGACCGTGGCCGCAGCGGTGGCCCATCGCTTCGCGATGGCCAGCTGCACGGTTTCGACACTGAAGGTGCTGAACGTGGTCAGCCCTCCGGCGAGACCGCCGAGGACGATGAGCTGCACATCGGCGCCAACGGCGTGGGTGGTGACGAGCCCGAGCACCACGCCGCCGATCAGCGAGCCCACCGTGTTGACCACGAGCACCGCCCAGGGCAGCTTGCCGGTCCGGCGCGCGAACAGCCGCGTCGTGCCGTAGCGCAGGAGCGCGCCGAGCGCGCCGGCGAGCAGCGCGATGGCCACCACCGCGGCGTTCATTCGTCGGCCTCGATCGGCGGATCCACCGGGGCAGGCACGCCCAGGCGGATGCCCAGCAGGGCGGCGGCGAAGCCGAGGACGAGCGATGCGACGAGGTAGACGACCGCGAGCAGCGTCATCCCGGCGGAGGTCAGCGTCAGCAGGGCGACCATCACCGCGGAGAACGTGGTGAACGAGCCGAGCAGGCCGGTTCCGAGTCCGGCGCGCAGCCAGGCAGGGGCAGATGGCCACACCCTCGCCACCAGCAAGCCCAAGACGAACGATCCGACCACGTTGATCAGCAGGGTCGCCCAGGGGAACGCGCTGTCGGGCACGACCAGCTGGTCGATGGCCAGACGCAGTCCGGTGCCCAGGATGCCGCCGAGAACGACCGCGACCAGCGTCATCCCTGTTTGGGTGGCTTCGTCGGGGTCGTCGCCGGGGGTTTGGCTGCGGCGGCGCCGACCTTCTCCTTCTTGACCGTCTCGCCCTGGGCCGTCGCCTTCGCGGCGCCGGCCTTGGTGGTCCGCATCGGCTGCCCCGTGCGAGCGGCGCGCGCCGCCTCGCGCGCGGCCTCACGTGCCGCCTTGAGGTCGGCGGGCGGCATGGGCCGCCGCTGCACCGCACGCACCGGCTCGCCTCGCCGGTCTTGACCGGGCAATGGACGGGAGCGGCGGCCGTAGATCAGGTCGGACGAGTCGAGCAGCCAGGGCACCAGCGCCAGCATCACGCCGTGGACGAGCATCAGCTTGTGGCGGATGCGGCGCGCCTTGTGGTTGTGGAGCAGGTTCTCCCACCAGTGCCCGACGATGAATTGCGGGGTATAGACGGTGACGACCTCCGAGCCGTTGTTGATGCGGCACGCCTTGATGTACTTGATCAGGGGCACGCTGATGTCGCGATAGGGGGAGTCGAGCACGCGCAGCGGGATCTTGATGTTGTGCTCGGCCCACTGCCGTTCGAGCTCTTCGGTGGCGGCGTCGTCGATCGAGACGTGGATGGCCTCGATGGTCTCGTGGCGGGCGGCGATCGCGTAGTCGAGGGCCTTGAGCACCGGCTTGTTCAGCTTGCCGACCAGGATGACCGCGTGGTCGCCCTTCGCGCCGAAGCGGGTGGTCGAGTCGACCTCGATCTCTTTGTCGACGTCGCGGTAGTAGCGATTGACGCCGAGCATCAGGAACCACAGGATCGGCATGATGACGAAGACGATCCAGGCGCCGGCGGCGAACTTGGTGATGGTCACCACGATGAGCACCGAGAAGCTCATCAGCGCGCCGAAGGTGTTGATGACCAGATAGATGCGCACCTGGCCGCGCTTCATCTCGCCGGTGCCCTCTCGCAGCAGTCGCCTCCAGTGGCGCACCATGCCCGACTGCCCGAGCGTGAACGAGACGAACACGCCGATGATGTAGAGCTGGATCAGCTGGGTGACGTTCGCCTGGAACACGATCTCGATCAGGGCGGCCGCAAGGCCGAGCGCGATGACCCCGTTCGAGAAGATGAGGCGGTCGCCGCGGGTGGCCAGCGCCTTGGGCGCGTAGCGGTCGGTGGCGAGCACCGAGCCGAGCAGCGGGAAGCCGTTGAACGCGGTGTTGGCCGCGAGCAGCAGCACGGCGGCCGTGAAGATCTGAATGGCGAAGAAGAGTATCGCGCCCGGCCCCTGTGCGAGGTTGTCGCCGAAGGTCGCCGACGCGATCTGAGCGATCATGCTGCGCTGCGGTCCGGCCGAGCAGTCGAAGCCGACCAGCTCCTTGCACGGGTTCTCGGCGTAGCGCACGCCCGAGATCAGCGCGACGGCGACCAGGCCGATGAACAGGGCGATGGCGATCGACCCCATCGAGACCAGGGTGCGCTGCGCGTTCTGGATCTTCGGGCGGCGGAACGCCTGCACCCCGTTGCTGATCGCCTCGACGCCTGTCAGGGCGGAGCATCCGGTCGAGAACGCGCGCAGCAGCAGGAGGATCACGCCGGCCTGCGCCACGTTCTGGGTGGTGTGGACGGCGTAGTGCGCGCTCTCGGCGACCGGCGCGTCGCCGATCAGGGTGCGGAACAGCGCGGTGATGACCATCACCCCGATGGACGCGATGAAGAGGTAGGTGGGAAGGGCGAACGCCTTGCCCGACTCGCGGACCCCGCGCAGGTTGATGGCGGCGAGCACGATGATGAACCCGACGGCGAGCTCGACGCGGAAAGGGTTCAACGTGGGGAACGCCGAGATGATGTTGTCGACGCCGGATGCCACCGAGACCGCAACGGTCATCACGTAATCGACGAGCAGGCCCGCGGCCACGATGAGACCGGCCTTCTCGCCCAGGTTCTTGCTGGCGACCTCGTAGTCGCCACCGCCCGATGGGTACGCCTTGATCAGCAGCCGGTACGAGACGACCACCACGAGCAGGAGGACCACCACCACGGCGGCGACCCACGGCGTGAAGGCGAGGAACGCCAGACCGCCCCCGAGCAGCACGAGCATCATCTCCTGCGGGGCGTATGCCACCGAGGAGAGGGCGTCGCTCGAGAAGATCGGCAGAGCCAAGTGCTTGGGGAGGAGTTGGCCCTCGAGCTTGTCGCTCGGGAGGGGGTCTCCGATCAGCCAGCGCTTGACAGGCCGGGCCTCCTCGGGAGACCGGGTGTCGTCAGTCACGAGGGGTCAGCGTACACCGGTGGTTCGGGCTGCGCATTTCCCACGCTGGTTCGGGGAGGCGGGCGTTGTTCCACCGTGCAACGACTCCCGCAGGAGGCGCCCGTCAGCGCCGGAGCGCCTCGGTGATCTCGCGTCGCAACGCGGTCAATCCAGTGGTGAGGAGCTCGACCACCTCGCGGTCGAGACGTCCCTCGGCGACCTGCGCGCGCAGGTCCGACCGCAGCTGCTGGCGGAAGTCGTTGATCGTGGCCTCGGCGTCGCGTAGGGCCATCCTGGCCTCCACGCGCGGATCGTCACTCCACCCGGTCGTGTGCGTCTCGGTGCGCTCGCGGCGGCTTGCATCGTGCGCGTCGGTGCGGGCATCCCGTGCGGCGGCGGCCAGGTCGGCGCGCAGCGTCTTCATCGCGTCGTTGACCGAGCTGCGCACCTCGTTGGCCAGGCGCCGCACCGAGTCGCTGAGTTCGTCTTCGATCCCGTCGAGCTCCGAACCTCGCTCGGCGAGCTCCGCCCGACCCGCGTCGGTGATGGCGTAGACCGTCTTGCGACCGTCCGACTCCTTGGTCACCAGTCCGTCCTCCTCGAGCTTTCCCAGCCGGGGGTAGATGGTGCCCGCGCTCGGCACGTAGGTGCCGCCGAAGCGATCGCTCAGAGCCTGGATCAGTTCGTAGCCGTGCATCGGCTGCTCGGCCAGCAGGCTGAGCAGGTAGAGCCGCAGATGACCGTGGGCGAAGACCGGCGGGGTCACGCCGGCTTCTTCGCGTCAGACCCGGCGTCGGCCGACGCGCGCGCCGTATGCAGCACGCTCACATTGCCCGTGACGGTATTGCCGCGGAAGTCGAGCCAACGCCCGTCGAGCTTGCCGTATTTACCGGTGTACCGGCCGCGCACTCCGGTGATCTCGGAGTCGTCGAGCTGAAGCCGACCGCTCACCGTGTTGATCGTGTACGAGACGGGAACGTCCTCGTCGAGCCGCGTCGCGATGTTGCCGCTGACCGTGCTCAAACGCAGCTCGTCGGGGGTGCCCGTCAGGTCGAGGTACACGTCGCCCGTCACCACCTCTGCGGTCATGCCCTGAATGCGACCGGATGCCGTGATGTCGCCGTTCACGGAGTGCACCGCCAGGCGACCGGTGTGATTGCGCACCGAGATCTCGCCACTGACGGAGTTGATCTGGATGTCTCCGGTCATGCCGTCGATGACCAGGTCGCCGTTGACGGTGCTGATCGAGGCGTTGTCGTGGATGCCGCTGATGAGGGCCTCCGCGTTGACCACGCCGAACTTCAGGCCCACCTCGCGGGGGACCATGATGCTCACATCCGCACGCGCATTCCCACGAAACGATTTGAAGACGTCGAGCCAGTTGTCCCAGTTGAGCTGGGGGTGGTCGACCTCGAGGGTGTCGCCCTCGACGGCGACCTTGAGGTCGCGGCCCGAGACCGAGTGGATCTCGACGCGTACGCCGGGCTCGTCGTGACCGACGATGTCGACCTGACCGCTGATCAGGCTGACCTTGAGCCTGCGGATGTTCTCGACGTCGATCGTCTTAGGCCCGTCGACGAGCCACTTCTCCTGGGCCACGAGGGCTCCTCTCTCGCGGCGGCGCCGCATCTCTCGCTCGATTCGCGATATATCGCGTGTTGCTTAGAGACACGATATATCGCGAGTCGCATCACGCGCAACCCCGTTCCGAACGTTCTGCGGATGCGCTTGACATTGACGCAGCGTCAACGTTTAGCGTCGACGACATGAGCGAACGAGATGAGCAGGAGTGGAGCATCCAGCAGCTGGCGAAGCTGGCAGGAACCACCAGCCGCACCCTCCGTCACTACGACGAGGTCGGGCTGGTGGCGCCGAGCCGGATCGGCAGCAACGGATACCGCTACTACGACGCCGCGTCGCTGGTGCGGCTGCAGCGGGTGCTGCTGCTGCGCGAACTCGGACTCGGCATCCCCGCGATCGCCGACCTCCTGCATGGGCAGCGCGACGACGTCGCGGCGCTCGAGCGTCACCAGCTCTGGCTGGTTTCGGAGCAGGACCGCATCGCTCGGCAGTTGGCCAGCGTGCGGGACACCATCACACGCATCAAGAAGGGAGAGCAGATCATGGCAGACACCATGTTCGACGGATTCGATCACACCCAGTACAAGGAGGAGGTCGAGCAGCGCTGGGGCGCCGAGGCGTACGCCGCCGGCGACCGCTGGTGGACCAGCAAGACGCCGGCCGAGCAGGCGGAGTGGAAGGCCAGGCTCGCCGCGCTGCAGTCCGACTGGGTCGCGGCCGCCGAGCGCGGCGACGACCCGGCGGGGGAGTCGGCACAGCAGCTCGCCAAGCGTCACGCGGACTGGCTGGCGAGCGTGCCGGGCACGCCCGGCGCCGGAACCGGGGCGCCGGCAAAGGCATACCTCACCGGGCTGGCAGAGATGTATGTGGCCGACCCGCGGTTCGCCGCCAACTACGGCGGAACGGAGAACGCGACGTTCATCCGTGACGCGCTGCTGGTCTACGCGGGGCGCGAACTCTCGTAGTCGGCACGCGTCGGAACGCGGCGGTAGCCGTCGCGGGCCATGACCACGATCGTGGCCGGCACCGACCAGGCCAGAAGGGCCAGCAGGGCGAGGAGGAAGATCACGGGATCGCCTCCTCGCCCTGCGCGGCATCAACCCGGTGCTCTGCGGCGGTCGGCACCTCGCCCGCGGTGGCCGGGGCGTCCGGGACGCGGAACAGCGGGAGCGTCACTCCCACCATGGGGCCGATCAGCAGCGCGAATGCCACCGTGCCGATTCCGAGCTGCCCGCCCAGGAGGGCGCCGATGATCACGACGACGACCTCGATGGCGGTGCGCACGATCCAGATGCGCCATCCGGTGCGGCGGTGCAGACCCGTCATCAGACCGTCGCGGGGACCGGGGCCGAGCCGGGCCCCGATGTAGAGGCCCGTTGCGACCGCCACGAGAGCCAGTCCGCCTGCGAAGACGAGCGCCTGCAGGGCGGGAACGGTCTGCTGCGGGAGGAAGGCCAGGCCGAGTTGGGCGCTGGGGCCGATCAGCAGCACGTTGGCCACGGTCCCGAAGCCCGGGCGCTCGCGGAGCGGGATCCAGAACAGCAGGACCAGGAGGCCGACGACGTTCGTGATGAGTCCGAAGGGCAGGCCGGTGCGATGCGCGATGCCCTGGGTGAGCACGTCCCATGGTGCGACGCCGATGCCGGCGCGCACCATCAGCGAGATGCCGATGCCGTAGAGGAAGAGCCCGAGGAGCAGCTGGACGATCCGGCGCACCCAGCGGCGGCCGTCGGCGCTCTTCGGCAGGGCCAATGACGACATGACGGCAGTTAATCTCAGTATTGGACTGGTCGCTAGATGCCAATACTGTTACAGTGGCCCGATGGTGTCGCTCTCGGCTCGGTCATTGGCATCCGCGCTCGGTGGATGGCGGGCGGGCTCGGCCGGGCCCGCATACAGCGCACTGGCCGACCGCATCCGGCTGCAGGTGCTCGACGGCCGGCTGACGCTCGGCACCCGCCTCCCGGCCGAGCGCGAGCTCGCGGCCGAACTGGGATTGAGCCGCACGACCATCTCGGCGGCCTACGCCGAACTGCGCGACTCGGGGTACCTCGAGAGCGTCCGCGGGTCGGGCAGCGTGGTACGCCTGCCCTCGCGAGGCGCCGCAGCCTTCGATGAGATCGCGCCTGCCGAGTTCCTCGACTTCAGCAAGGCCACGCTGCCCGCCGTTCCCGCGGTGGCAGTCGCGGCGGAGCGGGCGGCCGCACTGCTGCCCTCGTACCTCGACGAGTCGGGCTACGACACCCTCGGACTGCGCGCGCTGCGCCAGGCCCTTGCCGACCGCTACACCGCCCGGGGGCTTCCCACGGATGCCGACGAGGTGATGATCACGGTGGGCGCCCAGCACGCCATCGGCCTGCTGGCGCGCACCCTGCTCTCGCGCGGAGACCGTGTTCTTGTGGAGTCGCCGAGCTACCCGCACGCCTCCGAGGCGCTCCGCGCGGCGGGCGGTCGGCTGGTGCCGGTCGCAGTGACCACCGATACCGGGTGGGACGAGCCGGGCCTCGAGCAGGCCTTCCAGCGCACCAGCCCGACGCTCGCCTACCTCATGCCCGACCACCACAATCCGACGGGCCGCTCCATGTCGTCCCAGCTGCGGGAGTGCACCATCGCGCTCGCCGAGCACCAGGGCACCACGATCATCGCCGACGAGACCATGGGCGAGCTCGGCTTCGCCGACCTGCGGGTCGACGCTCCGCGCCTGGTCCCGTTCGCGGCGGCGGCCCCCGCGGGTTCCGCGGCCCAGGTGGTGATGTTGGGTTCGCTGGGGAAGACCGCGTGGGGCGGGCTCCGCACGGGGTGGATCCGCGCGGATCGCGACCTCATCCAGCGGATCGCACGGGTGCGCTATTCGAGCGACCTCGGCACCCCGATCCTCGAGCAGCTGATCGCGCTCGAGCTGCTCGGCGACTACGACCGCATCCTGGCCGACCGCCGCGCCTATCTGCGCGCAGGACGCGACCATCTGCTCGCCCGGCTCCGAGCCCGCCTGCCCGAGTGGGAGCTGCCGACGCCCGACGGCGGGCTGACCCTCTGGGTCAATCTCGGAGCGCCCGTCAGTTCCCAGCTCGCCCTCGCGGCGCGGAGCGAGGGGCTGGTGATCGCGGCCGGTCCGCGGTTCGGGATGAACGGGGTGTTCGAGCGGTTCCTGCGGGTGCCGTTCAGCCATCCGCCCGAGCTCATCGATCGGGCCGTCGACGCGCTGGCCGCCGCGTGGAGCGGCGTGACGCGGCATCCGGTCGCCATCGGCCAGGAGGACCTGGCGGAAGTGGTCTGAGCATTCGGCCGAGCATTCATCCTCGGGGAGTACCGGGCGCACGTCGCGCATTGGGATACTGACGGGGTGCACGGCGGCGTGCGCGTCACTGCCGCCGCGGTCGCGCGGTCCGGTCGATCAGGAGAAACCCGTGCATCTGCTGTCCGTCTTCAGCCTGCGCAACCGCGCGCTCATCGCGCTCATCACGGTCGTGGTCGCGGTGTTCGGGGGCATCTCGCTGACCCTGTTCAAGCAGGAGCTCATCCCCTCGCTGTCCCTGCCGTCGGTCTACATCGTGACGACTTACCCGGGTGCCTCGCCCGACGTGGTCAGCAAAGACGTCTCGACGCCCATCGAGAGCGCGATCCAGGGCATCGAGAACCTCGACTCCACGACGGCCACCTCGAACACGGCCGCGTCGACGGTGACCGCGTCGTTCACCTACGGCACGAACATCGCGACGGCGGAGCAGAAGGTGCAGCTCGCCCTCGATCGCATCTCGAACACGCTGCCGAGCGGTGTCACCCCGCAGGTCATCACCTTCAGCCTGAGCGATTTCCCGGTGATCCAGCTCGCGGTGACCAGCGATCTCGACCCGCACGTGCTCGCGTCGAAGCTGTCGTCGCTGACGGTTACCAGTCTCAAGCAGCTCGACGGGGTCAGTGACGTCACGCTGCTGGGCGACGCCTCCCAGCGGGTGACGATCACCCCGGATGACGCCACCCTGGCCAAGGACGGCCTCAGCATCCAGTCGGTCAAGTCCGCCCTCGCGGCCAACGGCACCCTGCTCGCCAGCGGATCGATCACCGAGAACGGCAAGACGCTCACCGTGCAGTCCGGGCAGAAGCTGACCTCGACCGACGACATCGCGGGGCTGCCCGTGCTCGGCGGACGCCTGCCCACGCCACCCACGATCGGCGACCTGGCCACCGTGGCGGTGGTCGACGACCCGGTCAGCGGCTACTCGAGCGTGAACGGCAAGCCGGCGGTCTCGCTCAACATCACCAAGACGGCGGCGGGCAACACGGTCAGCGTGTCGAAGATCGTGCGCGACGACCTTCCGACCCTCGAGAAGCAGCTGGGCGGCAACACGAAGTTCACGGTGGTGTCCGATCAGGCGCCCTCGATCACCACCTCGATCAACAGTCTCGCCGAGGAGGGTGGACTCGGGCTCCTGTTCGCGGTCGTGGTGATCTTCATCTTCCTGTTCTCAGTGCGCTCGACGCTGGTGACCGCGATCTCGATCCCGGTGTCGGTGTTCATCACCTTCCTCGGGATGACGGCGGCCAACTACACGCTCAACGTCATCACCCTCGCCGCGCTGACCATCGCCATCGGACGAGTGGTGGATGACTCGATCGTGGTCATCGAGAACATCAAGCGGCACATCTCGCTGGGCGAGGAGAAGCTGACCGCGATCCGGACCGCGGTTCGAGAGGTCGCGGTCGCGGTCACGGCATCCACGGTGACGACGGTTGCGGTGTTCCTGCCGGTGGCGTTCGTCGGCGACATCACGGGCGAGCTGTTCCGGCCGTTCGCGCTCACCGTGACGATGGCCCTGCTGTCGTCGCTCTTCGTCGCGCTGACGATCGTGCCCGTGCTCGCCTACTGGTTCCTGGGCAACAAGCGCACCGTGCACAAGCACGCGGAGGGCGAGGCCACGCCGGCGACGGCGGTCCGCGATGAACTCGACACCCCCACCCGCCTGCAGAAGGTCTACCTGCCCGTCATCCGGTGGACCCTGAAGTTCCCCGCTCTCGTGCTCGTCGTCGCCCTCCTGATCCTCGCGGGAAGCGGGCTCGCCGCCAGCGGGCTGAAGACGAACTTCATCGGCAACAGCGGCCAGAACACGCTGACGGTGACCCAGACCCTGCCCCTGGGGAGCAGTCTCGAGGCGCAGGATGCGGCATCCAAGACCGTCGAGAAGACCCTGCTCGACATCAAGGGCGTCAAGACCGTGCTACTGACGATCGGATCGGGCGGCAGCTCGTTGCGCGCCGCGTTCGCGGGCCGCGGATCGACCACCTTCTCTCTCACCACGGATCCGAACGCGGATCAGGCGGCGCTGCAGAACACCATCACCAAGAAGCTCAAGACCATTCACGGCGAGGGCGACATCAAGGTCCAGGCCGCGCAGGGCGGGTTCGCCTCGTCGAACATCGAGGTCGACATCACCGCCGGCAGCGACGCGGATCTGCGCAAGGCGAGCGACGCCATCCTGGCCAAGGTGAACAAGTTGTCGGTCGTCTCGCAGGCCACCAGCAACCTGTCGGCCTCGCTGCCCTACCTCGCCGTGCAGATCGACCGCGCCAAGGCGGCTGCCGACGGCCTCACCGAGCAGCAGGTCGGCGGGATCGTGACGCAGGCCATGAACCCGAGCGCAACCGGCACGATCGTCATCGACGAGAAGACCCTGTCGATCTACGTGGACAACCCGGACAAGCCGCTGACCCAGGCCGAGCTCGAGGCATTCACGATCCCGACCCTCAAGGGTGCCGTGCCGCTGTCGGATCTGGCCACCGTGAAGACGGTGAACGGCCCGTCGAGCATCACGACGATCAAGGGGCTGCGCAGCGCCACGCTGACGGTCGTGCCCGGCACGGACAACACCGGCAACGCCTCGGCCGAGGTGCAGAAGGCGGTCAACGCCGCGAAGCTGCCCGCAAGCGCGACCGTCACGCTGGGAGGTGTCACCTCGCAGCAGGCGGACTCGTTCAAACAGCTCGGGCTCGCGCTGCTCGCCGCGATCCTGATCGTCTACGTGGTCATGGTCGCGACCTTCAAGAGCCTGCGGCAGCCGCTGCTTCTGCTGGTGTCGATCCCGTTCGCCGCCACCGGCGCCATCGCGCTCCAGATCATCTCAGGAGTGCCGCTGGGCGTCGCCTCCATCATCGGCGTGCTCATGCTGGTCGGCATCGTCGTCACGAATGCGATCGTCCTCGTCGATCTGATCAACCAGTACCGAGCTCGCGGGATGACGGTGGGCGACGCGATCGTGCACGGCGCGTCACGGCGTCTGCGCCCGATCCTGATGACGGCGCTGGCCACCATCGGCGCGCTCCTGCCCCTGGGACTGGGGATCACCGGCCACGGCGGCTTCATCTCGCAGCCCTTGGCGATCATCGTGATCGGCGGCCTCGTGTCGTCCACGCTGCTGACGCTGCTCGTGCTGCCGGTGCTGTACTACCTGGTCGAGGGCGCAGCCGAGCGGCGGGCGCAGTACCCGAAGCTGCCGATGTCGATCGTGACGCGGGTGCTGGCGATCGGGGGCGGCATCCTGGTCGCTGCCGGGCTGGCGGCGGTCGGCTACTCGATCGCCAACGGCCTGGGCAAGGAGGCGCTCATCCCGCGGCTCGCCTCGCTGGGCTCGACGATCGGGCTGCTCGCCCTGCTGGCGGCCCTGATCGTGTGGCTGGTGCGGAGCGCACGCAACCGGCGCGCGCATCCCGTGAACCCAACGACTGCTCAGCCGGCCCCGCGCGCGGGCGACTCCGAGTTGGTGCCGACCGTCGACGCGTAGAAGTCGAGGATGCGGGCGCGCAGGCCCGGTCCGAGCATCGCGACCGAGTGAAGCCCGCCCGTCACGCTCACGAAGGTCGTCGGAACGCCCGCCGCGCGCAGGGCGTCGGCGAATCGCCGGGATTGCTCGATCGGGATGAGCTCGTTGGTCGAGTTGGCGATGAAGAACGGCGGATCGTCGGCGCTCGCCGCGAAGATCGGCGATGCGGCTCGCGCGGCGGGGCAGTCGGTCTCCGATGCGCACCCGAGGAAGGCGAGCTGCACCGGGATGAAGCCGGGCTTGACGTCGGCGCCGGTGAGGTCGGCGGGGCCGCTGAGATCGACGACCGCCGAGACGCGGGTCCCCTCGGTGAGCGGGCCGCTGCCGGTGGTGCCGAGCAACGAGGCCAGGTTGCCTCCGGCGGAGCCCCCGAGGGCGGCGATGCGTGCGGGGTCGAGGTCGAACCGTCCGAGCTGTTCCGGTTGGCGCAGCCAGATCACCGCGCTCTTCACGTCCTCCAGCGCCGCGGGGAAGATGAACGCGGGGTCCATGCGGTAGTCCACGTTGAAGGTCGGATAGCCCGCTCTCGCCAGCCAGGTGCAGACCTCGCGGTACTCCGGGTCGGCCTTGTCGCCGCGCGTCCAGCTGCCCCCGTGGACCATCACGATCGAGGCCTGGGGTGCGGGGTCGGGGGCGTCGGAGGTGCTGGACTTCGGCGAAGGAGGCAGGCAGGCATCCACCAGCAGTCGCTGCCCGCCGGCCACGCCGTACTCGATGTCGGGAATGACGCGCACGCCATGATCGGTCACGGGCTGCGGGCGCGCCGCACTCGGGGTCGGAGCAGGAGTCGGTCTCGCGGCTGAGACCGACGAGCACCCGCCGAGTACCACCGCGACCGCCGCGAGCACGCCGAACAGCGCCATCGACATCGGGGCTGACACGCGCATCTGCGCGAGTGTAATGCGGGAGGCGAGGGAATCGACTAACGTAGGCAGGTCGGCTCACGACACTTCCGGGGCTCCGTTTCATTGTCGGGCCTCGATTTGCACCACTGTCAGTCGTGCGGGCCGGATCATCAGCGCATCCGTTGATGAGGAATCCATTCAGGAAAACGGCCCCGGTCAGTATCGCCCGGGTTCTCGCGGCGCGAGTTCTGTTCGTGTGAGTTCACGAACAGAAGGCGTTGCGCACTCTGTACAGAACACCGGAAGACATCAACATGCCCATCAACAAGAAGGGCGCGCCCGCGCGCTCCTCCCGCCCCGTTCGCACCACGGCAGCCGATGCCGTGCGCAAGTCGGGCAGCATCAGCCCCAAGCACCGCGGCTTCCGCGCCGACGAGGCAGCCTCGAGCGAGCGTGCGCCCAAGAAGCGTTGGACCTCGGACGAGCGCGCCGCGCGCGGCCGCAGCGAGCAGCGCCCGCGCGGTGCGGCGAGCGCCAGCGGCTCGAATTCCGCCCGCATCGGTCGCGAGCGCGTCGAGCGCTCGGCAGACGGACGCCCGAACTGGGAGCCCAAGCGCGCGTACGACGGCCGGCCGACCAGGTCGGCGGCTCCGCGGTCCGGAGCTCCCCGCGACCGCGACACCCGCGACGGGCAGCGCGATGAGCGCGGCAACCGCCCGCAGCGCAGTTACGACGACCGCCCCGCCCGCAGCTACGGTGACCGGGATGCGCGGCCCGCTGCTCGCACCGAGCGCCCCGCGCGCTCGTTCGACCGCGACGCCCGCCCTGCTCGCCGTGACGACGACCGCCCGGCCCGCAGCTGGGACCGGACCGCCGACCGCACCGAGCGGCCCGCCCGGTCCTTCGATCGCGATGCCCGCCCGGCTCGCAACTACGACCGCGATGACCGTCCCGCGCGCTCGTTCGACCGCGACGCCCGTCCTGCCCGCAGCTGGGACAGCGACCGCGCGCCGCGCCGCGATGTCCGCGACCGCGATGGTCGCCGCGACGCAGCCCCGCGCACTCCGCACGAGGACGTCGTGCTCGAGCGCCTGACCGCTCAGGCCGTCACGGCCGGCGAGGTCGACGGCATCGGCTTCGCCGACCTCGGCCTCGGGCAGAACATCGTCCGTGTGCTGGGCGAACTCGGCGCCGAGACGCCGTTCCCGATCCAGGCGGCGACGATCCCCGACGTGCTCGCCGGACGAGACGTGCTGGGCCGCGGCCGCACCGGATCCGGCAAGACCATCGCCTTCGGGGCCCCGCTCGTCGAGCGGCTGCTCACCCTGCAGCGCGGCAGTGACGACAAGCGTGACGGCAAGCGCCGCGAGTTCGGCCGCGCCCCCCGCGCGCTGATCCTCGCGCCGACGCGCGAACTCGCCCTGCAGATCGACCGCACCATCCAGCCCCTCGCCCAGAGCGTCGGCCTGTTCACCACGCAGGTCTACGGCGGCGTCCCCTACGCGCGTCAGCTCGGCGCGCTGCAGCGCGGCGTCGACATCGTGATCGGCACTCCCGGTCGCGTAGGCGACCTCGCCGCTCAGGGCAAACTCGACCTGTCGAAGACGATCATCACGGTGCTTGACGAGGCCGACCACATGTGCGAGCTGGGCTTCGCCGAGCCGGTGCAGGAGATCCTCGACCGCACCGCGGAGGGCGGCCAGAAGCTGCTGTTCTCGGCGACCCTCGACAAGGGCGTCGCCGACATCGTCGAGAAGTACCTCGTCGACCCGGCCGTCTTCGAGGTCGAGGGCGAGGACCAGGCCAGCTCGACCATCGACCACCAGGTGCTGTTGCTCGACCAGCGCGACAAGCAGCAGGTGCTGATCGAACTCGCCTCCGGCCCCGGCAAGAAGCTCGTCTTCGCGCGCACCCGCGCCTTCGCCGAGCAGCTCGCCGACCTGCTGGACGACGCGGGCATCCGCGCCGAGAGCATCCACGGCGATCTCAACCAGAGCCGTCGCACCCGGGCCCTCGAGAAGTTCACGAGCGGTCGCGTCGACGTGATGGTGGCGACGGATGTTGCGGCACGAGGCATCCACGTCGATGACATCGCGCTCGTGATCCAGGCCGACGCGCCCGACGAGTACAAGGCCTACCTGCACCGCGCGGGTCGGACCGGCCGTGCCGGCAAGGAGGGCACCGTCGTGACCCTCGTGCCGCGCAACCGCCGCCGCCGCACCGAGGAGCTGCTCGCCCGCGCCGAGATCGAGGCGCAGTGGACCAGCGTGGTCCCGGGCGACGCGGTCATCGAGGAGCTCGCGAACCGCTGAGCGCAGGCAACTAGCGTTGAAGGATGCAGATCAGAGCATTCGAAGAGGGCGACACCGACGAGGTGGTCGCCCTCTGGCGTCTCTGCGGCTTGACGCGCCCGTGGAACGACCCGTACCGCGACATCGCCCGCAAGCTCGAGGTGCAGCGCGAGCTGTTCCTGGTCGGGGTCGAGGAGGGCAACGGCGCGATCATCGCGAGCATCATGGCCGGGTACGAGGGGCACCGGGGCTGGGTGAACTACCTGGCGGTGCATCAAGACGCCCGCGGCGCAGGTCACGGCCGCACCCTCATGGCCGAGGTCGAAGCAATGCTGCTCGCACGCGGCTGCCCGAAGGTGAACCTGCAGGTGCGCGGTGACAACGCAGCGGCGCTCGCGTTCTACGCGGCGATCGGGTACGGCATCGACGACGCGGTGAGCCTGGGTAAGCGGCTGATCGACGACTGACGGTGAACACACCGGCGGCTGAGAACGCCGGTGTGCAGCTCACAGCGCGAAGAAGCTGCGAAGAGGGCGCGTCGCCCGCTTCCCCCCAGAAGCGGGCGACGCCACGGGACTCTCCCCCCGGAGATCCCCTGTTGCCGAGGCCCAAGCTATCGGCCTTCTTCTCCCCCACAACAGCACGCTTTGGGGGGCCACCCGAGCGGGGGGCAGACAACTCGTGGCCCGTCGGCCCCGCGCCGTACGCTGGACGGCATGGTCGCCCCCGGTTCTCCCGCCCTCGAGATCCTGCATCGGGTCTTCGGCTACGAGGCGTTCCGTGGGCAGCAGGCGGCCATCGTCGAGCGGGTGATCGAGGGCGGCGATGCCCTGGTCCTGATGCCGACCGGCGGGGGCAAGTCGCTGTGCTACCAGATCCCGGCCCTAGTGCGTGAAGGCACCGGGGTGGTGGTCTCGCCGCTGATCGCCCTGATGCAAGACCAGGTGGATGCGCTGTCCGCCGTCGGCGTGCGCGCCGCGTTCCTCAACTCGACGCAAGACCTCGACGAGCGCCGCCGGGTCGAGGCCGCCCTGCTCGCCGGGGAGCTCGACCTCGTCTACCTCGCTCCCGAGCGCCTCAAGCTGAGTTCGACGCTCGAGCTGCTCGACCGGGCGAAGGTCTCATTGTTCGCGATCGACGAGGCGCACTGCGTCTCGCAGTGGGGACACGACTTCCGCCCCGACTACCTCGCCCTGTCGGTGCTGCACGAGCGCTGGCCGGCCGTGCCGCGCATCGCCCTCACCGCGACGGCGACCGAGCAGACGCGGCGCGAGATCGCCGCGCGCCTCGAACTGGGCGAGGCCGAGTTGTTCGTGTCGAGCTTCGACCGGCCGAACATCCAGTACCGCATCGAGCCCAAGTCGCAGCCGCTCGCCCAGCTGCTCCAACTGATCCGCACCGAGCATCCCGGCGATGCGGGCATCGTCTACTGCCTGTCGCGCGCCTCGGTCGAGAAGGCGGCAGACGCCCTGGTTGCCGAAGGCATCGCGGCCCTCCCCTACCACGCGGGTCTTGACGCGGCCACGCGCGCTCGTAACCAGTCGCGGTTCCTGCGCGAAGACGGCGTCGTGATGGTGGCGACCATCGCGTTCGGCATGGGCATCGACAAGCCTGACGTGCGATTCGTCGCCCATCTCGATCTGCCCAAGAGCGTCGAGGGCTATTACCAGGAGACCGGCCGGGCCGGCCGAGATGGGCTGCCGTCGACGGCGTGGTTGGCGTACGGGCTCCAAGACGTCGTGCAGCAACGCCGCATGATCGACGAGAGCGAGGGCGACCTGGCCCATCGCCGCAAGCTCTCGGCGCACCTCGACGCCATGCTGGCGCTCTGCGAGACGATCGAGTGCCGCCGCGTGCAGTTGCTCGGCTACTTCGGCCAGCCGTCCGTCGCCTGCGGCAACTGCGACACCTGCCTGTCTCCGCCCGAGTCGTGGGACGGCACGGTTCCCGCCCAGAAACTGCTCTCGACCGTCGTGCGGCTGTGGCGCGAGCGCCACCAGCGCTTCGGCGCGGGCCACCTCATCGACATCCTGCTCGGGCGCGAGACCGAGCGGGTGCGCAGCCAGTCGCACGGAGAGCTGACCACCTTCGGCATCGGCACCGAGCTCAGCGAGCAGGAGTGGCGCGGCGTGGTCCGGCAGTTGCTCGCCCAGGGGCTGCTGGGCGTGGCGGCCGACGGCTACGGCACCCTGGTGATCACGGATGCCTCCGCCTCGGTGCTCGACGGATCGCGCACCGTGCTCCTCCGCCGCGAGACCGCCAAGCCGACCCGCGCTGCCAAGTCCAAGGCCGGAGCCGAGCTGCCCGTCGAGGCGCGTCCGCTCTTCGAGCGGCTGCGCGAGTGGCGCGCGGGGGTCGCGCGCGAGCAAGGGGTGCCCGCCTACATCGTGTTCGGCGACGCGACCCTGCGCGGCATCGCACTCACGCGACCCTCGTCACTCGAACAGCTCGGCACGATCTCGGGGGTCGGCGAGAAGAAGCTCGAGAGCTACGGCGAGGGCGTGCTCGGCGTGGTCGCCGAGGAGTCGGCGGCCGCCTGAGCGGCCTCCTCGTCGTCGCGCGCGCGCCCTGACCCCAGCGAGATCGTCGCCAGCAGTCCGAGCGCGAGGAACCCCGCCGCCGAGAACGCTGAGATCTTCGTGGCGTCGCTGAAGGCCTGCTCCGCCAGCTTGCCGACCTCGGGCTGCTGCGCCACCAGCCCCGGGATCGCCCCGCCGGCGCTGTCGACCACGGCGTTCACCACCGCGGTTCGAGTCGACGACGGCAGCCTGTCGGCGAACTGCGAGCCGAGCGTGCTGAACAGGATCGTGCCGAGGATCGCGATCCCGAGCGCCGAGCCGACCTGTCGTGCGGTCGACTGTGTGCCGGAGGCGGCACCGCTCTGCTCGACCGGGACATCCGCCAGCACGACCCCGGTCAGCTGCGCCGTGGCCAGGCCGACCCCCATGCCGTACACGAACAGGCCGGCGGCGATCGCCCACCACGGGGTACTGGCCGAGATGACGAGCCCGGTGATCACGATGCCCACGATCTCGAGCGCGATGCCGACGCGCACCACCTGCACCGGCGCGACCCGTCCGCTGAACGCGCCCGCGAATCCAGATGCCGCGAACGAGCCCAGCGCGAGGGCGAGCAGCACGAAGCCGGTCTGCAGGGCGTCGTAGCCGAGCACGTTCTGCAGCCACAGCGGAAGCGACAGGATCAGGCCGAACTCCCCGAGCGACACGACCATCGCGGCGATGTTCCCGTTGCGGAAAGACGAGATCCGGAACAACGAGAACGCGATCAGCGTGCCCTTTCCGATGCGCTGCCTATGCAGTCCCCAGGCCACGAACGCCACGAGTGCCACGGCCGTGATGGCGAAGGCGAAGGGGATCGGTGAGATGTCGAAGGTCCAGAACGACGGGGGCTTGTCGCTCAGCCACCATCCGTAGGTGCGGCCCTCGATGAGGCCGAAGACCAGCGAGGCGAACAGGACGACCGAGAGGGCTGCGCCCACGACATCCACTCTCCCGGTCTGGGCGGCCTTCGACTCGCTGACGAAGACGAGTGCGCCGATGACGAGCAGGATGCCGAGGGGCGCGTTGATCCCGAAGGCCCAGCGCCACGAGAAGGAGGTTGTCAGCCAGCCGCCGAGCAGCGGACCGACCGCCGCCATGCCCCCGATGGTCGAGCCCCAGACCGCGAAGGCGATGCCGCGCTCGCGGCCGACGAAGGTGGCGTTGATCGACGAGAGCGTGGTCGGCAGCAGCATGGCCCCGCCCACGCCCTGCACCACCCGCGCCGCGATGAGGATGTCGCCGGTCGGCGCCAGCGCGGCGGCCACGCTCGAGAGGCCGAAGAGCACCAGGCCGATCATCAGCAGGCGGCGGCGGCCGTAGCGGTCGGCCAGCGTGCCCCACACGAGCAGCAGAGCGGCGAAGACCAGCGTGTAGCTCTCCTGCACCCACTGGACCTGCGTCGACGTGATGTCGAGGTCGCGCACCACCGTGGGGATCGCCACGTTGACGATCGTGGAGTCGACGATGATGAGGGCGACGGCGATGCTGATGACCACCAGGCCGATCCAGCGACGGCGATCCGGGGTGGTCGGGGTGACTGCGGGGCTGACGGCGGTCACGGACTTCTCCCTCTCCGGCGTCAATTAGTCAGCCGGCTGATCTTTATGACGCTAGCACTACCCTGAAGGGCATGAGTGACGGGATGCGGGACTGGCCGACCGGCCGCCTCCTGTCGACCGCATCCCGCATGGTGGAGCACGCCTGGCTGGAGGCGCTGACCGCCCTGGGTCTCAGTCACGCCGGCCTGATCGTGCTGCACCTGCTCGAGAACGGACCGTCGACCCAGGTCGACCTCGCCGCCGGAGCGCGCGTCGAGGCGCAGACCATGTCGCGCACGGTGGAGCGGCTCGAACGCGAGGGCTTCGTCGAACGGCACTCCGACGCCGCAGACCGTCGCCGTCGGCTGGTCGAGCGCACCGCGGCCGGCGCCGAGGTGTTCCGGCGCGCCCGGCGGATCGAGGCGGAGCTGTTCCCCGAGGTGCCCGACCTCCCGGCGCTGCGTGAGGCGCTGCTCGGCATCATCGGCCGATCCGGCGGAGGGCGCTGGGCGGACATCCACGCCGGGGTGTCGGACGGCGGCACGGAGGCGCGCGGGGAGGCGCGCGACGCGCCGGGCGGCGGTACCGTCGTCCCATGACCTTCAACGACGACGCCGACATCAGCAGTGGACAAGTCAGCAAGCGCGGTCGCAACACGGCGATCGGCGTCGGCGGCGGTGGGCTCGGCCTGATCGCCATCGTCATCATCAGCCAGTTGCTCGGGGTCGACCTCACCGGCCTGGTCGGCGGCACCGGCGGCACCACCTCGGATTCGACCGGAGCGCCGTTGAGCCAGTGCACGACCGGGTCGCAGGCCAACGCCGACATCGACTGCCGGATGAAGGCGGCGTCGGCGTCGCTCGACACCTACTGGAGCGGTGAGGTCCAGGGGTACACCTCCCCCCGACCGATCGTGATCTTCGACCAGGCGACCGACACCGCATGCGGCGGCGCGACGACCGCCGTCGGCCCCTTCTACTGCCCGAACGACGAGACCATCTACATCGACACTGCGTTCTACAACGAGCTGCGCAGCCAGTTCGGCGCGAGCGGTGGTCCGCTCGCCCAGCTGTACGTCATCGCGCACGAGTGGGGCCACCACATCCAGAACATCACGGGGATCATGAAGAACCTCGACCTGCAGCAGACTGGTCCGACTTCCGACAGCGTCCGCCTCGAGCTGCAGGCCGACTGCTTCGCCGGCGCGTGGGTGGGCGCGGCGCAGAGCACGAAGGACGAGAACGGCGTGCCGTTCCTGCAGCCGGTGACCAAGTCGGAGATCGCGGATGCGCTTAACGCGGCGGCCGCGGTGGGCGACGACAACATCCAGCAGTCCACTCAGGGTCAGGTGGATCCGGAGTCGTTCACGCACGGCACGAGCGCCCAGCGCGAGGAGTGGTTCACCTCCGGGCTGAACGGCGGCCCGAACTCATGCGACACCTTCGGAGCGAGCGCCGGATCGCTCTGAGCCGCGCCCTCGTGAGCTAGGGGCGAGCCGGACGCGAGCGACCGCGACCGAACCGCACGCCCCACACCAGGAGGCCGACGGCGATGTACGCGACTCCGATGAGGATGCCGAGCACGACGTTGCCCACGAACAGGGTGATCGCCAGGAGTGCACCGAGCACGATCAACGCGATCGCGAGGAGCTGGTCGATCGACCGCGACGAGAGCAGCAACACCGCGGCCGCGATGATCAGGACCACGATCGCCAGCTGGACGAGCAGGGTGGCGGCCCCGAGGCTGCCTCCCACCATCCACAGCAGGGCCATGATGATCATCAGAGCGCCGGCGACCACGAAGAGCCAGGGCACCCAGGCGCGAGCTCGGGCGCGGCGAAAGCCGAGCCCGAACAGGACGAAGGCGACTCCCTCGAGCAGCAGGCCGAGCAGGCCCAGCCATCCTCCGGGAGCCGAGCCCGCGGCTCCCGCGATCGAGGCGATGAGGCTGAGTGCCCCTCCGACCATGAACAGGAGTCCGGCGATCTTCCAGCGCGACCAGGTCATGGCGGAAGTGTGGCAGACCGCTCCGGCCTGAGGAACTCCACACGGCCATCCTTCAGCTTTTGTAGAATGTGGCCAACGCCCTCAGCCCGTGATGAAGGCTCTCTCGTGGGTGTGCACGACGGAAATGCGAGCCTCCGGCGGCGGGCGTACCGTGCTGAGCACGACTTCAGGAGTGCATCATGACCGACACCATCGAACGCACCACCGTTGCGGGCGCGGGCGCCGCACCGAGCGACGCCCAGCTCGTGGACTCCGCCGCCCTCGCCGAGGTGCTCTTCGCCCGCTGGGCCGACGCCCGCAAGCATTCGCGCGAGCTGCTCAAGCGCGAGGAGTTCCACCAGCTCCCCGGCCTGAGCATGGCCGATCACCGGGTGCGGGTGCTCAGTCAGCTGAAGCGCCTCGTCGAGGAGGGCGTCGTGCACCGCGCGTTCCCGAAAGACCTGGGCGGCGAAGAGGACCACGGCGGCAATATCGCCAGCTTCGAGGAGCTGGTGATCGGCGATCCCTCGATGCAGATCAAGTCCGGCGTGCAGTGGGGCCTGTTCGGCGCCGCGGTCATGCACCTGGGCACGCGGCGGGCGCACGAGCAGTTCCTGCCGTCGATCATGAGTTTGGCGACGCCCGGTGCGTTCGCCATGACCGAGACCGGGCACGGATCGGATGTCGCGGCCATCGGCACGACGGCCACCTTCGACAAGACGACCGACGAGTTCGTGATCGACACCCCGTTCCGCGCCGCCTGGAAGGACTACCTCGGCAACGCGGCCAAAGACGGTCAGGCCGCCGTGGTCTTCGCCCAGCTCATCGTCGAGGGCGTGAACCACGGCGTGCACGCCTTCTATGTGCCGATCCGCGATGGCAAGGACTTCCTGCCCGGCATCGGCGGCGACGACGACGGCCTCAAGGGTGGTCTCAACGGCATCGACAATGGCCGGCTGCACTTCACCGGGGTCCGCATCCCGCGCACCAACCTGCTCAACCGCTACGGGGATGTGGACGAGAACGGCGTCTACAGCTCGCCGATCGCCAGCCCCGGCCGCCGCTTCTTCACCATGGTCGGCACCCTCGTGCAGGGCCGCGTCTCGCTGGACGGCGCCGCCACCGTCGCGAGCAAGCTCGCCCTGACCATCGCAATCCGGTACGCGAACGAGCGCCGCCAATTCGCCGGGGGTGACGACGCGGATGAGGTCGTGCTGCTCGACTACCAGCGCCACCAGCGCCGTCTGCTGCCGCGCCTGGCCACCACCTACGCGATGTCGTTCGCGCACGATCAGCTGCTGGAGAAGTTCCACAGCGTCTTCTCGGGCGAGCACGACACCGACGAGGACCGCCAGGATCTCGAGACCCTCGCCGCCTCGCTCAAGCCGTTCAGCACCTGGTCGGCCCTGAGCACGCTCCAGGAGTGCCGCGAGGCCTGCGGCGGTGCCGGATTCCTGGCCGAGAACCGCTTCACCCAACTGCACGCTGACCTCGACATCTACACGACCTTCGAGGGCGACAACAACGTGCTGCTCCAGCTGGTCGCCAAGCGCCTGCTCACCGACTACGGTCGCCGCCTCGGCAAGCCGGATGCCGCCACGATCGCCGCCTACGCAGGCCAGGCCGCGGGCGACGCGGTCAGCCGCTCGGGCTTGCGCGCCCTCGGCCAGCGCATCGCCGACTTCGGGTCGACGGCCCGCTCGGTCGGCAACGTGCGCGGTGAAGCGGCACAACGCCAGCTGCTCACCGACCGCGTCGAGACGATGGTGGCCGCGATCGCCGGCCGGCTGAAGAATGCGGGATCGCTGAGCGCGCGGGATGCCGCCGCGCTCTTCAACGAGAACCAGAACGAGCTGATCGAGGCCGCATACGCGCACGCCGAGCTACTCGAGTGGGAGGCGTTCAGCGAGCGTCTGGCCACCATCGAGCACCCGGGCAACAAGCAGGTGCTGACCTGGCTGCGCGACCTCTTCGGATTCACCCTCATCGAGCGGCACATGGCCTGGTACCTGATCCACGGCCGGCTGTCCGCGGCCCGCGCCGCGGCGATCACCGACTACATCGACGACCGGCTGCTGCCGCGGCTGCGCCCGCACGCGGTCGCGCTGACCGACGCGTTCCAGTTCGCGCCGGAGCACCTGCGCGCGCCGATCGCCACCGATGCCGAGCGCCAGCGCCAGGACGAGGCCCGCGCCTACTACGCGGAGCAGAAGGCGAGCGGACGCGCTCCGATCGCCGAGAAGACGCTGGCCAAGCAGAAGCCGGGCGCCGACAGCTAGGCCGCAGCGCCCGTAGGTGACGGCCGGGTCGCGCTACTTGTTCGCGGCCTTCGTCACGGCATCCGTGTTGTTGATGCGCTCGTTGTTGGCCTTCTTGGCGTGCTTGTCGAGGCGCTTCTCTTTGAGGGTCTTGGCTGCTGCCGTCTTCGGGGTGTTCTTGCGTGCGGACTTCTCGCCCATGCGTGTTCCTCTGTTCTGTGCCGTCGGAGCCGCGGTGACCCTGTGCGCCGAGACTACGCGCCCCGGGGGCATCCCTTTCGTATGTAACTAGACGTGTACGTACATGATCGGGTACATTCGAATCATGGATGCGGTGGTGCAGGCGCTCTCCGACGAGAACCGTCGGTCGATCCTCGAGACCCTGCGGCAGGGACCGGCGACCGTGAACGAGATCGCCGGCAACCTGGCTATTGCGCGTCCCGGCGTCTCGCGGCACCTCAGGATCCTGCGAGAAGCCGGGCTGGTGCAGGTGCGCAAGGACGCGCAGCGCCGCATCTACGCGATCGATCCCGATCCGCTGGCCGACCTCGACCGGTGGCTCGGCCCGTACCGCGAGCTCTGGACCAACCGGATGAACGCTTTGCACACCGAGATCGCGCGCGGCAAGCGCGTAAGAAGGATGAACGATGACTGACACTCTGCAGGTGAGCGTGATCCCCGACGGAGACCGTGGCACGGTCCACCTCGAGGACCGCTTCGACACCGACATCGCCGATGTCTGGTCGGCCATCACCGACCCCGAGCGCACTGCACGCTGGATCGCGGTCGTCACCGGCGACTTCCGGGTCGGCGGCGAACTGCGCGGCAGCTTCACGAGCAGCTGGGAGGGCGAGATGCGGGTCGAGGTCTGCGACGCGCCGCACCGGCTGCGGCTGCTCTCGAGCAGCGACGACGGGCAGACCGTGATGGAGGCGGTGCTCACCGAGGACGGCGACGGCACGCGGGTCGTGATCGAGGAGCGCGGGCTGCCGATCAACGATGCTCCGTACCACGCGGCCGGGTGGCACGTGCACCTCGAGGATCTCGACACCGAGCTCGCGCGGGGCACCCGCGAACCGTGGGAGCCGCGCTGGCGCGAGCTGTTCCCGGCCTACGGCATCGTCACCGCATGAGCGCCGTCACCGGATGAGAGCGAGGCCGAGCGTGGCGGCCACGACCGTCACGGGAGCCGCGATCAACCCGAGTACGAGGTAGCGCGACCAGCGCAGCTCCACGCCGAGTGCGGTGAGGCGGGAATGCCACAGCAGCGTGGCGAGGGACGCCCAGGGGGTGATCAGCGGTCCGGCGTTGACCCCGATGAGCAGGGCCGCCAGGCGCAGCGGCGACGCGCCGGCGTGGCCGCTCGCGACCGGCTCGAGTGCGAGATACGCGGGCAGGTTGTCGACGGCGTTGGCGCCCAGCATCCCGCTGAGCGAGAGGCGCAGCAGCGCCCAGGGGCTGTCGCCGGATCCCGCCGCGGTCGCCAGCAGCGCGGTCAAGCCGAGCGAGTGGGCGGCCTCCACCACGAGGAAGAGCCCGCACGCGAAGAGCACGAGCTGCCACGGGACCAGGCCGACGCGCAGGCTCGCGCGACGGCGGATCGCGAAGGCGACCGCCAGCAGGACGGCGGCGGCGCTGGTCGGGATCCAGACCGGGATGCCGGTGACCAGAAGGGGCAGGAGCACCACGAGCACCCCCGCCGAGATCCAGAACAGCACGGGATCGCCGGGCGCGGTGGCCGCGGTCGCCTCGAAGCGCTGGCCGAGTTGACGACGGAACACCAGCGCCAGCAGCAGGCATGGCACGACGATGGCGATCACCGCGGGCACGATGAGCAGGCTCACGAATCGGGACGGGTCCGAGAACCCGAGCGCGTGCAGCGCGAGCAGGTTGGTCAGGTTCGACACCGGCAGCAGCAGCGAGGCGGTGTTGGCCAGCCAAACCGTGGTGAGCGCGAACGGCAGCGGCGGCAGCCCGTTGTGGCGGGCCACCAGCACGACGACCGGGGTCAGCAGCACGGCCGTGGTGTCGAGGCTGAGGAACGCGGTGCTGATCACCGCGAGGAGCACCACGAAGAGCCAGAGCAGCCACGCGCGGCCGCGCGCGGCGCGGGCGGTGCGCTCCGCCACGGCGGCGAAGACGCCGGCCTCGGCGGACAATTCGGCCACCACCGTGATCGCGACCGCGAACAGCAGGATCGGCCACACGCGCTCACCGATGGCGGCGGCATCCGGAAGCGGCAGGATGCCGGTCGCGATCGCGAGGCCTCCAAGCACCAGAAGAACTGCTCCGAGGATGGCGAGGCGCACCAGGCCATTCTGCGCGATGTCCCCGTGCCCCTCGTGTTCCTGCGACATGATGAGGGGAGGGCAGCGAAGCCCTCTCCCGACCCGAAGGAAGCGCCATGCCGATCGGCATCATCGTCGAAAGCGCCCCGGGTGAGACGCGCGTCGCCGCGACGCCGTCCACCGTCGCGCAGCTGATCCAGTTGGGCTACGAGGTGGTGGTCGAACGGGGCGCCGGCGCTGGCTCGTCGTTCCCGGATGCGGACTACGAGGCGGCCGGTGCCCGGATCGTCACGAAGAAGGCGGCATGGTCGTCGGCGATCGTCCTGACGGTCAACGCCCCCACGGATGCCGAGCTGAAGCTGCTGGCGAAGGGCGCCGTGCTCATCTCGTGGCTCAGCCCGGCGCTGAACCCGGAGCTGGTCGACAAGCTCGTCGCCCTGCCGATCACGGCGCTCGCGGTCGACGCCGTGCCGCGCATCTCTCGCGCGCAGTCGATGGACGTGCTGTCGTCCACCGCCAACATCGCCGGCTACCGGGCGATCGTCGAGGCGGCGAACGCCTTCGGGCGGTTCTTCACCGGTCAGGTGACGGCGGCGGGCAAGGTCCCGCCGGCCAAGGTGCTGGTCGCCGGGGTCGGGGTCGCGGGCCTGGCCGCGATCGGGGCGGCATCCAGCCTGGGCGCGATCGTGCGGGCGACGGATCCCCGGCCCGAGGTGGCCGACCAGGTCGCGTCGATCGGCGGCACCTACCTGCCGGTCGAGGTCGGCGAGACAATGGACTCCTCCGACGGCTACGCCAAGGCGACCAGCGAGGCGTACGACAAGCGCGCCGCCGAGCTGTATTCCGAGCAGGCGCGCGACGTCGACATCATCGTGACGACCGCCAACATCCCGGGGCGCGCGGCGCCGAAGTTGATCACGGCGGCCGACGTGGCATCCATGAAGTCGGGCAGCGTGATCGTCGATTTGGCCGCCGCGAACGGCGGCAACGTGGTGGGCACGGTGCCCGGCGAGAAGATCGTCACGCCCAACGGGGTCACGATCATCGGCTACACCGATCTGGCACGCCGGCTTCCGGCGCAGGCGTCGCAGCTCTACGGGCAGAACCTGGTGAACCTGCTCAAGCTGCTGACGCCGGGCAAAGACGGCGCGCTGGTGCTCGATCTCGACGACGTGGTGCAGCTCGCCATCACCGTCACGCGCAACGGCGAGAAGCTGTGGCCGCCGCCCGCTGTGCAGGTGTCGGCGGCGCCCGCCGCGGCAGCAGGGGCACCGGTCGCCGCCGTCACGAGCACCCGACGCGGGATCCCGCGGGCCGCGAGGATCGCTCTGACCGTCGCCGGCATCCTGGCCCTGTTCGTCATCATCGCCATCGCACCCCCGCCGCTGCCGCAGCACATCACGGTGTTCGTGCTCGCGATCGTGATCGGCTTCTACGTGATCGGCAAGGTGCATCACGCGCTGCACACGCCGCTGATGTCGGTCACCAATGCGATCAGCGGGATCGTCGTGGTCGGAGCGCTGGTGCAGATCGCGGTCGGCGATCCGGTGACCCGGGTGCTGTCGGTCATCGCGGTGCTGCTGACCAGCATCAACATCTTCGGCGGCTTCGCCGTGACCCGCCGCATGCTGCGCATGTTCTCGAAGGGCTGATCCGTGTTCGACACTCTCGCCACGGCAACCGTGGCCATCGCCGGCGGCGCCTACATCGTCGCGGCCCTGCTGTTCATCCTCAGCCTCGGCGGACTGTCACGGCACGAGACGGCGCGCGGTGGGGTGATCTACGGCATCGTCGGCATGGCCATCGCCCTGGCCGCCACGGTGGTGCTCGTGATCCAGCGCACCGACGGGCTGGGGATCGTGCTGCTCGTCGTGGCGGTCGCGATCGGCGGCAGCATCGGCCTGTGGCGCGCCGCGCGCGTGCAGATGACCGGGATGCCGCAGTTCATCGCCCTGCTGCACTCCTTCGTCGGCCTCGCGGCCGTGCTGATCGGGTGGAACGGCTACCTGCACGACGGGGGGATCGCGGCGAACCTGGTCGGCATCCATCACGCCGAGGTGTTCATCGGCGTCTTCATCGGGGCCGTGACCTTCACCGGATCGATCATCGCGTTCCTGAAACTCTCGGCGCGGATGCCCTCCGCCCCGCTCGTGCTGCCGGGCCGCAACGCGCTCAACCTCGGAGCGCTGGTCGTGTTCGTCGGCCTCACGGTCTGGTTCGTGATCACGCCGACGCTCGGACTGCTGATCGCGGTGACAGTGCTCGCCCTGCTGCTCGGCCTGCACCTGGTGGCCTCGATCGGCGGCGGTGACATGCCCGTCGTGGTGTCGATGCTGAACAGCTATTCGGGCTGGGCAGCGGCGGCGAGCGGGTTCCTCCTCGACAACGACCTGCTGATCGTGACGGGAGCGCTGGTCGGGTCGTCGGGTGCGTTCCTGAGCTACATCATGTGCCAGGCGATGAACCGGTCGTTCCTGTCGGTGATCGCGGGCGGCTTCGGCATCGAGGCGCCCACCAAGGGCGACGAGGAGACCGGCGAGTACCACGAGATCACCGCGACCGAGACGGCGCAGCTGCTGGCGGATGCCCGCTCGGTCATCATCACGCCGGGCTTCGGCATGGCGGTGGCGCAGGCGCAGTACCCGGTGGCCGAGCTGGCGCGGATCCTGCGCGCACGCGGCATCGAGGTGCACTTCGGCATCCATCCCGTCGCCGGGCGGCTGCCCGGTCACATGAACGTGCTGCTGGCCGAGGCGAAGGTGCCGTACGACATCGTGCTCTCGATGGATGAGATCAACGACGACTTCCCGAGCACCAGCGTCGTGCTCGTGATCGGCGCCAATGACACGGTGAACCCGGCCGCCGCCGAAGACCCGGGGAGCCCGATCGCGGGCATGCCCGTGCTCAAGGTCTGGGAGGCCGACGAGGTCATCGTGTTCAAGCGGTCGATGGCATCCGGCTATGCGGGCGTGCAGAACCCGCTGTTCTTCCGCGACAACGCGCGGATGCTGTTCGGCGACGCCAAGGACCGGGTCGAAGACATCGTGCACGAACTCGGCCGGCTGAATCCGGCCGGCTCGGGCGGCGGGGCGGCGCGCGCGTCGTCGGAGTAGGAGAGGCGCGCGGCTAAGCCGTCGCGGTCGTCGCCCCTGTCGGCGCCACCGACCCGCGCTTGCGCACCTCGCGCAGCACGATCTGCTCGGGGCACACCGTCGAGAGGAAGTCGCCGACCGAGAGAGCGAGCCGGTCGCTGACCAGCGAGTAGAGGATGCGGTTGGCATCGCGGCGCTCGGTGATCAGTCCGGCCTGGCGCAGCACGCTGAGGTGGCGCGAGATCGTGGGCCCCGAGGTCTTGAAACGTGCGGCAATCTCGCCGGCCGCGAGTTCGCCGTCCTTCAGGTCTTGCAGGATCTGACGGCGCGTGGGGTGGGCAAGAGCGGTGAAGATGTCGCTCGTCGAATCTGCCATGTTTGCAATATAGCACCGAAGCTAGATACAGTTCAGGCGAGCGCTGTTTAGCTACATTGCGAAATAACGAAAGAAGAGGGACATGCGCATCGCCATCACCGGGGGCACCGGATTCGTGGGTCGGCACCTCGCCGAGCGGCTCGACCCCGCCGACACCGTGGTGATCTCGCGGCGCACCGGCGTCGACATCGACGACGTGGATGCTCTCGCGGCCGCGTTCGCCGGCTGCGACGTCGTGGTGCACGCGGCGGGCATCAACCGCGAGATCGGCGACCAGACCTTCCAGCGCGTGCACGTCGAGGGGACCCGCACCATGATCGAGGCCGCGCGCCGCGCCGGTGTGAAGCGGATCGTGATGGTGAGCTTCCTGCGCGCGCGGCCGAACTGCGGCTCGGGCTATCACGAGACCAAGTGGGCGGCCGAGGAGCTGATCCGGAACTCGGGCATCGGCCACACCATCCTGAAGGCGTCGATGATCTACGGGCACGGCGACCACATGGTCGACCACGTGACACGCGCGGTGCGCAGTTGGCCCGTGTTCGGCACGGTCGGATTCCGCGGGCGAACCGTTCGCCCGATCCCGGTCGCCGAGTTCGTGGACGTGATGATCGCGGCGGCCGAGGGACGGATCCCCGATCCGACAGTCGCGTTGATGGGCGCCGAGGAGCTTCCGCTGTCGGCGGCGGTGCGCCGGGTCGCGAAGGTCGCGGGGCGGCGACCGCTGTTCGTGCCGCTGCCGGTCTGGGCGATCAAGGTGCTGGCGCAGCTGACCGAGTGGACGATGATCGTGCCCCTGGTCGCAAAGGCTCAGGCCCGGATGCTGGCCGAGGGGGTCAGCGAGGTCGCGCCGCCCGCGCCCGAGGCGCCGCTCGGTATCCGGCCGTCGCATCCGTTCAGCGAGGAGAGCATCCGGGCGGCGTTGCCGACGGCTGGCCGCTTCGGCTGGAACGACTTGCGGGTTGCGCGATGGCTGAAGGCGCGCCGCGCGAGTCGCCTGCGGGGTGCGACGGCCTAGCCGCGCCCCAGCTCCTCCTCCGCCCGCCTCAACAGCGGCGCCAGCCGGTAGGGCACGAGCTCGTTGATCGCGATCGAGGTCTCGGTGCGATCCACGCCGTCGCAGGCGAGGATGCGCTCGTTGATCTTGAAGAGCTCGTCGGTGTCGGCGCAGACGATCCGCACCAGCAGATCGGTCGGCCCGGTCATCCCGAACGCCTGCACCACCTCGGGGATCTTCGCGAGCTCGGCGCCGATGTGCGCGAGCTTCTGCTGGGTGGCGTAGACGGTGGTGAAGGCGGTGAGCGGCCGCCCGATCGCGGCCTCGTTGATGCAGCGGTCGTAGGGCAGCAGCACGCCGGAAGCCTCGAGGCTGGTCAGACGCGCTTGGACCGTGTTGCGCGTGACGCCCAGCCGCTGGGCGAGCGCGACGGTGGTGGCTCGCGGATCGTCGGTGAGTTCGAGGAGAAGGCGGAGGTCGGTGCGATCCAGGGTGCGCATTCTGTCTCCTCAGGGCTGGATTCGGGTCGTCAGCGACCCCGGATTGAGCATAATGCTCAATCCGAGCAACGTGTCTTGCGCACTTCGAAAAGGCGAGCGTAGCCTCGTCCGCAGAACATCGTCGTTCTCGTGAGGGGCATCATGACAGCCGAATTGCTCGAGGCCATTCCCGGGATCACCCCGTACGTGAGTCTGATCGACGCCGACGGCCACCGCGACAGCACCGGCGCCTTCGCCGAGCTCGTGGCCGACATCGGCCCCGCCGAGTTGCTGGGGCTGTACCGCGACATGGTCATCATCCGCCGCATCGACACCGAGGCGACGGCCCTGCAGCGCCAGGGCGAGCTGGGATTGTGGCCGCCGCTGCTCGGACAGGAGGCGTCGCAGATCGGGTCGGCCCGCGCGCTCGCCGCCGACGACTTCGTGTTCTCCAGCTACCGCGAGAACGGCGTGGCGTGGGTTCGCGGCGTGCCGCCGACCGACCTGCTGGTGACCTGGCGCGGGGTGGCGCAGTCGGGCTGGGATCCATTCATCCACCGCATGGCGACGCCGCAGGTGATCATCGGTGCGCAGACCCTGCACGCCACCGGGTACGCCCTCGGGATGCAGCTGAAGCAGAGCGACTCGGTCGCCATCACCTACTTCGGCGACGGAGCGACCAGCGAGGGCGACGTGAGTGAGGCGCTGGTGTTCGCGGCCTCGTATGCGGCTCCCGTCGTGTTCTTCTGCCAGAACAACCACTGGGCGATCTCGGAGCCGGTGCGGGTGCAGAGCCGCACCGCGCTCGTCGATCGGGCCGTCGGGTTCGGGATGCCGGGCATCCAGGTGGATGGCAACGACGTGCTGGCCGTCATGGCCGTGACCCGCTCGGCGGTCGAGCGCGCGCGGCGTGGCGAGGGGCCGACGTTCATCGAGGCCGTGACGTATCGGATGGGCCCGCACACGACGGCCGACGATCCGACCCGGTATCGCCCGGCCGACGAGCTCGCGGAGTGGGCCGCCAAGGATCCGCTGGCGCGGGTCGCCGCCTACCTGCGCTCAGCCGACGTGCTGGATGCCGCGGCTGAGGCCGAGATCACGGCCGCGGCAGACGCTGTCGCCGCCGAGCTGCGCGCCGGCTGTCTCGCGATGCCCGACCTGCCGCCGGGGGCGCTGTTCGATCACGTGTATGCCGAGCCGCATCCGCGCATCGACGAGCAGCGCGCGGCCCAGGAGGCCTACCTGAGGATGTTCCAGTGAGCGCCGCGGCGACCGCGACCGCCGCGACCGCCACCGCCTCGACCGCGACACTGACGCTGGCGTCGGCGATCAACGCCGGCCTGCGCCGCGCGATGGAGGACGACGACCGGGTGGTCGTGATGGGCGAGGACGTCGGCAAGCTCGGCGGCGTCTACCGCGTGACACAGGGACTGCAAGAGACGTTCGGCGATCGCCGGGTGATGGACACCCCGCTGGCCGAGTCGGGCATCCTCGGCACCGCGGTCGGGCTGGCCTTCGCCGGATTCCGACCGGTGTGCGAGATCCAGTTCGACGGATTCATCTACCCGGCCTTCGACCAGATCGTCAGCCAGGTGGCGCGAATGCATTCGCGCACGCGGGGCGCGGTGAAGGTGCCGCTGACCATCCGGGTGCCGTGGGCCGGTGGCATCGGTGCGGCCGAGCACCACTCCGACTCGCCCGAGGCGCTGTTCACCCACACCTCGGGCCTGCGCGTGGTGAGCGTGAGCGATCCGGCGGATGCCTACGCCGTCATCCGCGAGGCGATCGCCAGCGACGACCCGGTGCTCTACTTCGAGCCGAAGCGCCGCTATCACGTCAAGGGCGAGGTGGAGTTGGATGCCGCTCCCGGCCCGGTGCGCGCCATGGACCGCGCGCGGGTGGTGGCGCCCGGCAACGATGTGACGGTCGTCGCCTATGGCGGGCTAGTGCAGACGGCGCTCGCGGCAGCGACCGCCGCGCAGTCGGAGGGCATCTCGATCGAGGTCATCGACCTGCGCTCGCTGTCGCCGATCGACTTCGACACGGTCGTCGCGTCGGTCGAGCGCACCGGGCGCCTGGTGGTCGTGCACGAGGCGTCGCAGACCGGCGGACTCGGCGCCGAACTCTGCGCGGCCGTCACCGAGCGCTGCTTCTACAGCCTCGAGCACGCGCCGGTGCGGGTGACCGGGTACGACATCCCGTTCCCGCCGGCGAAGCTCGAGAAGTTCCACCTGCCCGACATGGACCGGATTCTCGACGGCGTCGACCGCGCGCTCGACCGGCCGAACTCGCTCCAGGATCGGGGCTGGTGACGATGGCGCAGCGCGAGTTCAAACTGCCCGACCTCGGCGAGGGTCTGACCGAGTCCGAGATCGTGGCCTGGAAGGTCGCGCCCGGCGACCGCATCGAGCTGAACCAGGTGATCGCCGAGGTGGAGACCGCGAAGGCCGTTGTGGATCTGCCGTCGCCGTTCGCGGGCATCGTCGCGCGGTTGATGGTGGATGCCGGTGTCACCGTGTCGGTCGGCGAGCCGATCATCAGCGTCGAGGTATCGGGGGATGCGGCTCCGGAGGCGGCCCCGGATGCCGCGCCGCCGAACCTCGTCGGCTACGGAGCCGCGACCGAGTCGGCGTCGGCCCGGAAGCCGCGTCGCTTCGCGGACACTCCCGTTGTGTCGCCCGTTGTGTCGCAGTCGGCGACGGTGGCATCGAGCGCCGCCGCCGCCCCGCCGCGCACCCGCGGTCGCGCGGCACCCCCTGTACGCCTGCTCGCTCGGCAACTGGGAATCCCGCTCGACAGTGTCGAAGGCACCGGCGATCGCGGATTCATCACCCGCGCCGACCTGGAGCGGGTCGCCGGCCCAGAGGCCGAGGCCGCGACTCCGGTGGCGTCGGATGACGAGTCCACGCTGATTCCCGTCACGGGCGTGCGCAAACTCACGGCGCAGGCGATGGTCGCGAGCGCGTTCACGGCGCCGCACGTCACGGTCTTCCTGCAGGCCGACGTGACGCCCACGGTCGACCTGCTGGAGCGGTTGCGGGGCGAGGCGAGGTTCCGCGGGGCGCGGCTCACCTTCCTCACCGCGGTCGCGCGTGCCGTGTGCATCGCGCTCGCCGCCGACCCCGCGGTGAACTCGCGCTGGGAGGAGGGCGGCATCCGCCAGTTCCGCCACGTGAACCTGGGCATCGCGGCGGCGACTCCGCGCGGACTGCTGGTGCCCGTGATCCCCGCTGCCGACCGGCTCGGGTTCCGCGAGCTCGACGACGCGATCGGCGAGCTGGTGCAGACCGCGCGGGCGGGGACCACGACTCCGGCCGCCATGACCGGCGGCACCTTCACGATCACGAACGTGGGTGTCTTCGGCGTCGAGGGCGGCACGCCGATCCTTGCGGACGGCCAGGCCGGCATCCTCGCGGTGGGCGCGGTCGTCCGTCGGCCCTGGGAGTTCGAGGGCGCGATCGCGCTGCGCAGCGTCGTGACCCTGAGCCTGTCGTTCGACCATCGGGTCGTGGATGGTGCCGAGGGATCGCGGTTGCTGGCGGCGATCGCGGGATTGCTGGCGGATCCGGCACGCGCGTTCGCCTCGTAAACGGTCGGGCCGCGACCGGGCTCGGTAGTGTGAGCGATCAACGGGCCTGACCAAGGGAGTGCGATGCGGGGCGGACGGCTTCGTCGTGCGGTGATGGTGGCCGGCGTGCTCGCTGCATCCGCGGGGGCGCTCACCCTCGGCGCCTTGCAGGCCGCCGCGACTCCCGGGCTCATCACTCTCTTGTGTCCGGGCGCATGGGGCGGCGACTGCGGCCCGTCCGGCGTCGCCTTCGCCCCGGATGGCGCGACCGCCTACGTCGCGAACCAGAACGCCGACAGCGTGTCGGTCATCGACGTCGCGACCGGCGTCCAGACGACCGAGATCGCGCTGCCCCTGATCACGGCGCAGTCGCACGTCGGTCCCTATGGGATCGTCCTCAACTCCTCGGGCACGCGTGTCTACGTCGCCGACAACTACGGAAACCAGGTGTCGGTGATCGACACGGCCACCAACACGGTGATCGACACCGTGGTACTCACGGCCTCGCCGTCGGAGTTGCTGCTGAGCGCCGACGGCTCGATTCTCTATGTCACCGAGACGGATGGCGCGGTGCACCTGTTCGACACCGCGACGAACACTCCCGACGCCATCACTCCGACCATCACGATCGGTTCCAATCCCTTCGGTCTTGCTCTCAGCCCGGACGGCTCGACGCTGCTGGTCGGCTACGCCGGTGGCGTGCGGATCGTGAATACCGCCACCAATACGGCGGGGGCGACCGTCGCCGTCGGCGCCGGCCCCGCGTTCCTCGCGTTCGCTCCCGACGGCACCCACGCCTATGTGGCGAACCAGACATTCGGAACCGTCTCGGCGATCGACGTCTCGACGGCGACTGCGACCTCCACGCTGGCCATTCCGGGTGCGGTGGGCATCGCCATCACCCCCGACGGCACCGGATACGTCTCCGACTTGAACGACAATCGCATCTACATCTTCGACACCGCGACGAACCAACTTGTCGGAGCCCCCATCCCGGGCGGCAGCCATCCTCACGCCATCGCGATCAGCCCGGACGGCGCCTTGGTCTACATCGTGAACCAGGGCGGAGACGACACGGTGACCGTGCTCAACGCGACGGCGCAGCCGCTGATCACCTCGGGCACTCCCCCGAACCCGCAGGCCGGGATGCCGTACACCTTCACCATCACCGCGCGAGCCCGCCCCGCGGCGACCTTCACCATCACCGCGGGTGCGCTGCCGGCCGGACTGGTGCTGAACTCGGCCACGGGTGCCATCATGGGCACGCCGACCACCGTCGGAACGAGCACGTTCACGGTCACCGCCAGCAACGGAGTCGGCACCGACGCGACGGCGACGTACACGATCACCACCGTGGCGGTGCTCGCGGCGACCGGGGTCGACGCGGTGCCTGCGGTAGCCGGCGGGATCTGCCTGCTCCTGCTGGGTTCATTCGTGCTCGCGACTCGCCGACGCGTCCGCCTGGACGAATGACCCCCAATCGCGTCTTTCAGGTCGGCCTGATGAGCGCCCTCCTGGCCGGCGTCTACGACGGACCGACCGAGCTGCGTGAGGTGCTGCGGCACGGCGACCTGGGCTTGGGCACGTTCAACGGACTCGACGGCGAGATGATCCTGATCGACGGGGTCTGCTTCCGAATGCGATCCGACGGGTCGATCGATCGGCCCTCCCCCGACGAGCGCACGCCCTTCGCGATCGTCACCCGCTTCACCGCGTCGGCGTCGGCGGTGATCGATCGGCCGATGGACCGCGCTGCGGTGATCGCACTGACCCAGACGCTGGTGCCCTCGGAGAACTACCTCTACGCCGTGAGGGTGGCGGGGTCGTTCGAGTCCGTCGCGACCCGCACGGTGCAACGGCAGACTCCGCCCTACCGCCCGATGCGGGAGGCCGTGGTCGACCAGAGCGTGCTGGAGTTCCGCTCGCTCGCGGGCACCATCGCAGGATTCCGCACCCCGCTCTACGAGCGCGGCATCGGGGTCCCCGGCGGTCACGTCCACTTCATCGACGATGAGCGCCGCCGCGGCGGGCACGTGCTGGACTTCCGGATCCTGTCGGGCACCGTCGACGTCTGCGTCGCGACCGAGCTGGATCTGAGGCTGCCCCTCGACGACGGGTTCCGCGATGCCGACCTGGAACCGCAGGATCTCGGCGAGCAGCTGACGGCCACGGAGGGGCCGACGACCTAGTACTGGTGGCTCCGACGGGCGTCGATCCCGTGACCTCACGATTTTCAGTCGTGCGCTCTACCAACTGAGCTACAGAGCCGTGTGGCTTACGAAAGCGGCTCCCTCCGAGGAAGGAGCCGCGTCGCATTCCGCGACCCTGACGGGACTTGAACCCGCGACCTCCGCCGTGACAGGGCGGCACGCTAACCAACTGCGCTACAGGGCCATGCTGTTGAGTTGTGGTGGTGCTGTTTCGTGACCCCAACGGGATTCGAACCCGTGCTGCCGCCGTGAAAGGGCGGTGTCCTAGGCCACTAAACGATGGGGCCGTGACGGGTTAACCGCAGAGCAACCGAGGGTCAAGCATACGGGCGGCGCGCCGTTAACGCCAATCACGGCCGATCGGGGCTGCTGCCGGCCGGAACCGCCGAAACGGCCGAATCAACCGGCCTCGGCGCCTCGCGCGGGTTAGGTTCAACCCGTTGTCGAAGGTTGGTGGCCGAGCCCGGTGGGGCGGAGCCGCGCCCGAGATGATTCAAGCCTGGAACGATCCTCGGCTTGTTGCTACTGTTAATAGTGTTATCTGTGTGACTCGCGCGGCTCCGCCGCCCGGGCGCGGGATGCGGGGAGATCATGACCGGTCGGTGGGGGAGCATCCGCTCGCGCGCGACGTTGCAGACGGGACGGCGAGCCAGGATGCCGCGCGGCCGCGCGCTCGCAGCATCCATCGCCATCGCCCTGGTGCCCCTGTCGGTGCTGACCGGAGGCCTCGTGCCGCCCAGTTACGCGGCGTCGAGCGACACGCCTCCCGAGATCACCTGGGACCAGGTGGCCGCCGCTCAGGCCAGCGTCGCGGCCACGAAGAAGCTCGCCGACCAGATCAAGGCGCAGGTCGCTGCGCTCCAGGCATCGGTGGCCGCGGCGCAGGCCGAGGCCAAGGCCAAGGGCGACGCCTACGCCAAGGCGCAGGACGCCTTCGATCAGCAGCAGTACGTGGTCGAGAAGCTTCAGGGGCAGGCCGATGCCGCCCGCAAAGAGGCGGATGCCGCCAAGAAGACCGCAGGACAGTTGCTCGCCCAGTTGGCGAGGTCGGGCGGCGCCGATGGACTCACCACCAGCCTGCTGAGCAATTCGGGGCAGGCCGACCAGCTGCTGTCGAAGGTCGGATACATGGGCCAGGTGACCGACCGTTCCAACCAGATCTATGCGAAGGCCATCCGGCTGACGAAGGGTGCCCAGTCGCTCGCCGATCAGGCGGACGCCGCCAAGGTCATCCTGGCCAAGTACAAAGACGCAGCCCAGACTGCCTTCGCGGCAGCGCAGGCGGCAGCCGATGCGGCGGGCAAAGCGCTGGCCGCGGCGCAGGCGACCTTCGCCGACCTGTCCGCCAAGCTCACCGCTCTGACCAAGCAGGCGGCTGACACGCTCGCCGGGTACAACGAATTCCAGGCTGCCAAATGGGGACCGGGGACCGCTGGCCACGTCAGCGCGTCCGGGTGGGCAAACCCCGCGAACGGGTACCTCGGCGATCGGTTCGGCCAGCGCTGGTGGCCGTTCCCGCCGCACGGCTGGCGGCTGCACACCGGCCAGGACATCTCGGGCACCGGGTGCGGCACCCCGATCTACGCCGCGCACTCCGGCACGGTCACCTACGCGGGTCCGTACAGCGACCTGGGCAACTTCATCCAGCTCGACAACGGCGGCGGAATCACCACGGGCTATGGCCACATCATCAACGGCGGTATCCTGGTCCAGATCGGGCAGCACGTCGCTCCCGGTCAGCAGATCGCCAAGGTGGGGTCGACGGGGGCGTCGCTCGGCTGCCACCTCCACTTCATTGTGCGGGTCAACGGCGCATTGACCGACCCGTTGCCGTTTATGCGTGATCGGGGGATCACTCTTGGGAGCTAGTTCTGGCATCCGCCTTCGCGGTGCCCGCCGTCGCTCGGACGGCCCGGATCGCTGATGTTCGCGCGCAGACGCCCTCGGGGGGCGGCGGCTGCTGTTGCGTCCGCAATTTCCATCGCCGCGGGGCTCGCCCTGGCGATCGGTTCCGGTGCCGTGGCCAACGCGGCACCCGCCATTCACACGGTCGACTACCCCACGTGGGGCGACGTGCAGCGGGCCAAGGCCAGCCAGGCGGCCAAGCAGGCTGAGGTCTCCAAGATCCAGGGCATTCTGAAACAGTTGTCCGTTCAGGCCGACGCGCTGGGCAAGGTGGCCGAGCAGAAGGCCGAGTTGTTCAATCAGGCGACTTCGGCGTTGGCGGCCGCTACCAAGAAGACCGCCAAGCTTCAGAGCCAGGCGGATGCCGCGGCGGCCAAGGCGGCCACGTCGTCAAAGCGGGCATCGGCCCTGATCGCTCAACTCGCGCAGACCGGGGGCGGCAACATCTCGCTCGGCGTGCTCTTCGGCTCGGCCAAGAACACCGATCAGCTGCTCTCGACCCTCGGGACCGCGAGTCGGTTGAGCCAGTCGTCCGCCGAGATCCTGAAGCAGGCGCAGTTCGACAAGAACGCTGCCTCGGCTCTTACTGCCAGCGCGAAGGTCGCCGAGAAGAAGCGCAAGTCGCTCGCCGCCGACGCGAAGACCGCATCGGATGCCGCTAAGACAGCCTCGGATGCGGCGCTCGCGCAGTTGGCCGAGCAGCAGGCGGCGGCGAACACCATGTATGCGCAGCTGGCCTCGCTGAAGAACACCACCGCGTCGGTGGAGCAGCAGTATCAGCTCGGGGTCGAAGAAGAGGCGCGCCAGAACGCGGTCAAGACCCCGCCGAGCGCACCCATCATCAACCCGAACCCACCGGCGCCGGTCGCGGGCGCTGTCAACGGCGCCATCGCCTATGCGGAGGCGCAGCTCGGCGAGCCGTACGCCTTCGGCGGGGCGGGTCCAGACTCGTGGGACTGCTCGGGCCTCACGATGATGTCGTACCGTTCGGTCGGGGTCTACATCGGACCGCACGGGGCGACCAGCCAGTACAACACCCTGAAGGGGGAGGGTCGCCTGGTCAACCTCAGTCAATTGCTGCCGGGTGACCTGCTGTTTTACACGAGCGGCGACGGATACATGTACCACGTGGCCATGGCGGTCGGCGGCGGTCGGATGATCGAGGCGCCACGTCCGGGAGTGCCCGTGCGCATCGTCTCGATCCGCTACGGCGATCTGATGCCCTACGTCGGGCGACCGACCGGCTGAGGGCCGGGCTTGTCGCCTCAGTCGCCTGCAGCTCGCGCGGCCGTGACACCCGCTGCGTAGAGCCAGCGAGCGGGATCGTCGAGAGCGGCGTCGAGGGATCCCGCCAGCTCGACCAGGCTGGCGGCCCACACGCCCGACGGCGGAGGCATTGCCAGGCTGCCGGCGATGATCGCGCGCCGGGCGTTCGGCTTCACGTCGAGGCTGAGGGCGTGGCCGACGACTTTGCCGCCGAGTGACGTCGCGTCGAAGCGGCCCTCGCCGGTGATGATGACATCGGCGGATGCGGCGGCTGCCGTGAGCCCCGTCAACTCGGCGATCGCGGCTGCGCCCGGTTCGATCGCGGCTCCCCAGGCGGCAAGGAAGCCGTAGCCGGTGCCGCCCGCGGCGCCCGCGCCCGGAGCGGCGGTGTCCTCCCCCGCGCGTTCTGGTTGTGACGGACTGTCCGTCACAACCAGAGTGCGCGCGAGCAGTGATGCCCATCGGGCGAGCGCGGCGTCGAGTTCAACGACCTGAGCCGCCGACGCGCCCTTCTGCGGACCGAAGACCGCGGCGGCCCCAGTCGGCCCGAGCAGCGGCGCCGTCACATCGCTGAGCAGACGCACCCCGCCCGCCGGCGGTCTCCGCAGACGGCCGGCGTCGACGCGATCCAACCGGGCCAGCGCGCCGCCTCCGTCTGCCAGCGGCACTCCTGCGGCATCGAACAGCTCAAGGCCGAGCGCTCGGAGCGCGCCCGCGCCCCCGTCGGTCGACGCCGAGCCTCCGAGCGCCACGACGAGCGACGTCACGCCCGCGTCGAGCGCCGCGGCGATCAGCTCGCCCAGCCCGCGCGTGGTCGCGCCCAGCGGATCCGGCACCGACATCAACGGCAGTCCCGAGCTGATCGCGAGCTCGACCACTGCGGCGCCGTCAGGCAGCTCGAGCCAGTGGCCCTCGACGGGTCGACCATCGGGCCCGGTCACCGGGCCGACGTCGCGTAGGCGGGCGTCCTCGACGGCGGTCGCGATGGCGTCGAGGGTCCCCTCTCCGCCGTCGGCCTGAGGCAGCAGGCGCAGCTCGTCGAGCGGGCGGGCGGCACGCCACCCGCTGCCGATCGCCTCGGCGGCGGCCGCGGCATCCATCGACCCCTTGAAGGAGTCGGGAGCGATCACCACCTGCAGGCCCACGCTCTGCACCTTAGGCCTGTCAACCCCGGGGGTGGGTTCGCGCGTCGAAAGGGGGACGAGAGGAAGTTGCCATGTCCCGCACCATCGTTGTCGCCCTGGTCGCTGCGACCACCGTTCTGGCCCTCACTGCGTGCGCGCCCGGCGGCCGACCGACGGCCGCCCACTCCTCGCTGCCGGCGTCGCAGCCGCGCCCGAGCCACAGCTCAGCCGCCCCGAGTGCCAGCCCCTCTGCAGCTCCGGCTCCGCGGCTCTCGACCACGCCCGGTGACGAGCTTCTGACCTTCACCGGCACGGGCCACAGCACCGATGGCTCCGCGGTGGCCGTGACCTTCACCGTGCATGCCCCCGTGGCCTGGAACAGCCCGGCGGGCTCCTCCACGCTCGCCGCGCTGGCCGCGTCGCGCACCTCGATCGGCGGCATCGACGGCGCTGATCTGCGCATCAGCAGCTGGGATGCCGCGCACGGCGTCAGCCTGGCGGTCGTCGACTACTCCGCCACCATGGTCACCGGGTCATGGCACCCCGCCGAGAAGGTTGAGATGGATTTCGGCCCAGGCACATCGGAAGCCGCGGTGAACCCGACCGCGCTCGCCGTGGTCAACGGGTGGTGGACGCTCACCGGTCCCGGATCCGGACACTTCGTGGTCGCGTACCCGAACATCAGCGGGTCGACTCCCGATCCGGCGAACTGGGCCGACGCCCTGCAGATCTACGGGCTCGGCGCCGCGCAGGTGGACGGCACGTCGGCGAGCTACCAGTTCCACGACTGCCGGATCGACATCACCCCGCTCGGGCGACGGTCGCCCGGCGTCGCGAACTGGTTCAGCCCTACCCCCGACTACTGCTTCGCAGGGATCGGCGAGTAGGCACCGGTTCCGACGCGGGGCGCGCCGCGCTCAGTGCCCGGTCGGCGGCACGTAGGCCTTCAGGCCCGCCTCGATCGCGGCTTCGGCCTCGGCTGCGTTGCCCCAGCCCTCGGTCTTGACCCACTTGCCGGGCTCGAGGTCCTTGTAGTGCTCGAAGAAGTGCTCGATCTCTTTGCGGGTGTACTCGGGGATGTCGTCGACATCCTTGATCCACGCCCAACGCGGGTCCTTGGCCGGCACGGCGATCACCTTGGCGTCGCTGCCGCCGTCGTCGGTCATGTTGAAGACGCCGACCGGGCGCACCTGAACCCCGACCCCGGGGAAGAGCGGGAAGTCAAGCAGCACCAGCACGTCGACCGGGTCGCCGTCGAGGCCGAGCGTGTTCTCGAAAAAGCCGTAGTCGGTCGGGTAGACGAAGCTCGTGTACAGCACGCGGTCGAGGAAGACGCGGCCCGTCTCGTGATCGACCTCGTACTTGTTGCGGCTGCCCTTCGGGATCTCGATGATGGCGGCGTAGTCGGCCATGACGGCGTGCTCCTCGGGGTTGGCTTCGGCTCGGGTCGGATGACGCAATAACGTTAGCCGATGCCTGACCGCCCCCGACTGAGTCCCGCGATCGCCGACGTGCGGCGTGCGGTGCGGGGCGCGCTCGAGGGGCTGCCGCCCGAATCCCTTGTGCTCGTGGCGCTCAGCGGCGGCCAGGATTCCCTGGCGCTCGCCGCGGCCACGGCGTTCGAGGCGCCGAGGGCCGGACTTCGCGCGGGCGCGGTGATCGTCGACCACGGGCTGCAATCCGGGTCTGCGGATGTCGCGGCGCGCGCCGCGCAGCAGGCCGAGCAGCTCGGCCTCGCGTCGGTCCGAATCGAGCGTGTGTCCGTTCAACGGCGCGGAGCCGGCGCAGCGGCGGGGAGCGGCGGACCCGAGGCGGCCGCCCGCGCCGCCCGCTACGCGGCGCTCGAGCGCGCGGCATCCGAGCTCGGCGCGTCGGCGGTTCTGCTCGCGCACACGCTCGACGACCAGGCCGAGACCGTGCTGCTCGGGCTGGCGCGCGGCAGCGGGGCAGCGAGCCTGCAGGGCATGGCGGCGCAGCGCGGCATCTTCCTGCGCCCGCTGTTGGGCATCCGGCGCGCGACAACCGGGCAGTCCTGCAGGGACGCCGGGCTCGAGCCGTGGGTCGACCCGCAGAACGCCGATCCGGCCTTCACCCGCGTCCGCGTGCGCAACCGCGTGCTGCCGCTCCTGGAGGCCGAGCTCGGACCCGGCGTCGCCGAAGCCCTGGCCAGAACGGCCGAGCAGTTGCGCGAGGACTCCGAGGCGCTCGGCGCCTTCGCCGAGGAGGTGGCCGAGGATCTCGCCGAGCCGGAGGATGCCGGCGTCTCGCTGCCCGTCGCTGCGCTGGCGGCCAACCCGCCCGCCCTGCGGCACCGGCTGATCCGCTATGTCGTCGACGCCGAATTCGGGGTCTCGCTGACGCGCGCGCAGACGCTCGAGGTGGCCAGGCTGGTGACCGACTGGCACGGGCAGACGGGCGTCGATCTGCCCGGCATCCGGGCCTCGCGCCGGGATGGCAGACTCGTTCTGCAGGCAACCCAGGAGAGGCCATCAGATGGAACCCAGTGACGTCGAGGGCGACCTGACCGAGGTGCTCTACACCGAGGTCGAGCTTCAGGCGAGGATCGCCGAACTCTGCCGTCGCATCGAGGTGGACTACGAGGGCCGCGACCTCCTGCTGGTCGGCGTGCTGCGCGGGGCCGTCATGGTGATGGCCGACCTGGCTCGCGAGCTGAACCGCGACCTCGAGATGGACTGGATGGCCGTGAGCTCGTACGGCGCTGGCACCGAGTCCAGCGGCGTGGTGCGCATCGTCAAGGACCTCGACACCGACCTGGACGGGCGCAACGTGCTGATCGTCGAGGACATCGTGGATTCGGGCCTGACCCTCTCGTGGCTGAAGGCGAACCTCGAGAGCCGGAATCCGGCATCCATCGAGATCTGCGCCCTGTTGCGCAAGCCGGACGCCGAGAAGGTGCACGTCGACGCGAAGTATGTGGGGTTCGACATCCCGAACAAGTTCGTGGTCGGCTACGGCCTCGACTATGCGGAGCGCTACCGCAACCTGCGCGCAGTCGCCGTCCTGGCCCCGCACGTTTACTCCTGAGGCGAACACACAGAGGGCGTCGAGGCGCTGCGCGGTAGCCTGACAGTCACGCTTCTGAGGGAGGATCGGGCAGCGCCCGAGCGACTATGGACTTCAAACGTATTTTCCGCGGCCCCTGGGTCTTCATCCTGCTCGGGGTCGCCGCCGTGGCGGTCGCCATGAGCCTTCTCACGGCGTCCGGATCCCGCCCCATCTCGACCGAGCAGGGCCTCGCGCTGCTCGATGGCAGCACGGTCAAGACGGCGAAGATCATCGACAGCGATCAGCGCGTCGACCTCACCCTGAGCAAGTCGTATGTCGACCCCAACGGGCAGAACCTGGGCACCGCCGTGCAGTTCAACTACGTGGCGGCCCGCAGCGCCGATGTGGTCAAGGCGGTGGATGCCAGCCCCGCCAAGTACGACGACGTCCCCCCGCAGAACAACTGGTTCCTGAGCCTGCTCGGCATCCTCGCGCCGATCCTGCTGGTCGGACTGTTCGCCTGGTTCCTGCTCTCGAGCATGCAGGGTGGCGGCAACCGCGTCATGCAGTTCGGCAAGTCGAAGGCGAAGCTGGTCTCCAAGGAGAGCCCCAAGGTGACCTTCGCCGATGTCGCGGGCGCCGATGAGGCGGTCGAGGAGCTCGAGGAGATCAAGGACTTCCTCAAAGACCCGTCGCGGTTCCAGGCGGTCGGTGCGCGGATCCCGAAGGGCGTGCTGCTGTACGGCCCTCCCGGAACCGGCAAGACCCTGCTCGCCCGCGCCGTTGCCGGTGAGGCGGGCGTGCCGTTCTACTCGATCTCGGGCTCGGACTTCGTCGAGATGTTCGTCGGCGTCGGCGCGAGCCGGGTGCGCGACCTCTTCGAGCAGGCCAAGCAGAACTCGCCGGCCATCATCTTCGTCGACGAGATCGACGCGGTCGGCCGCCACCGCGGCGCCGGCCTCGGCGGCGGGCACGACGAGCGCGAGCAGACCCTCAACCAGCTGCTCGTCGAGATGGACGGATTCGACGTCAAGACCAACGTCATCCTGATCGCCGCGACCAACCGGCCCGACATCCTCGACCCCGCGCTGCTGCGCCCCGGCCGCTTCGACCGGCAGATCGGCGTCGACGCTCCCGACCTCAAGGGTCGCGAGAAGATCCTGACCGTGCACGCCAAGGGCAAGCCCATGGCCAAGGGCGTCGACCTCGAGGTTCTGGCGCGAAAGACGCCGGGCTTCACCGGCGCCGACCTGGCCAACGTGCTCAACGAGGCCGCGCTGCTCACCGCGCGCAGCAACGCCCAGCTGATCGACAACCGCGCCCTCGATGAGGCGGTCGACCGCGTGATGGCCGGCCCGCAGCGCCGCACGCGCCTGATGAACGACAAGGAGAAGCTCATCACCGCGTACCACGAGGGCGGCCACGCCCTCGCGGCGGCCTCGATGCGCCACACCGACCCGGTCACGAAGATCACGATCCTGCCGCGCGGGCGCGCCCTCGGCTACACGATGGTGCTGCCGCTGGAAGACAAGTACTCCGTGACGCGCAACGAGCTGCTCGATCAGCTCGCCTACGCGATGGGGGGCCGGGTCGCCGAGGAGCTGGTGTTCCACGACCCGACGACCGGCGCATCCAACGACATCGAGAAGGCGACGAGCATCGCCCGCAAGATGGTCACCGAATACGGGATGAGCGCGGCCATCGGCTCGGTCAAGCTCGGCCAGTCGCAGGGCGAGGTCTTCCTAGGGCGCGACATGGGCCACCAGCGCGACTACTCGGAAGAGATCGCCGAGAAGGTCGACCTCGAGGTGCGCCAGCTGATCGAGCAGGCCCACGACGAGGCCTGGCAGGTGCTCAACGAGAACCGCGACATCCTCGACAACCTCGCCAAGGCGCTGATCGAGAAGGAGACGCTGGACCACGTGCAGCTCGCCGAGATCTTCGCCGACGTGAAGCGGCTGCCCGAGCGGCCGCAGTGGCTGTCGAGCGAGAGCCGTCCGATCAGCACGCGGCCCCCGATCGACATCGCCGCCAAGGCGCCCGTCGACGAAGGGATCGTGGAGGGCGGGGTCGACTCGACCCCCTCGCGGCCCAAGCGCAGCCCTCGTCCGCGCAAGTCGCCCGGCATCGCGACCGCCTAGGAGGGCCGTGATCGACTCCGGACGCATCGAGGCGGCCGTGGCCGAACTCCTCGCCGCGATCGGAGAGGATGTCGACAGGCCCGGTCTGGCGGCGACCCCGCGACGCGTGGCGGAGGCCTACGCCGACTTCTTCGCCGGACTCGATCGCGACCCGCTCGACCCGCTGCGCGACGCCCCCGAGTTCGTCGCGGTGCCCGGGCAGCTCGGGGAGCTCGTGCTGCTGCGCGACATCGCCTTCCGCTCGGTCTGCGAGCACCATCTGCTGCCGTTCACCGGCGTCGCGCACGTCGCGTACCTGCCGGGCGAGCGGATCGTCGGGCTGGGCCGGCTGCCCGAGGTAGTCGAGATCCTGAGTTCGCGCCCGCAGTTGCAGGAGCGGCTCGGCGAGCAGATCGCCGACGCGCTGGATGCCGGCCTCAGCCCGCGCGGAGTGCTCGTCGTGCTCGACGCGCGGCACTCGTGCGTCACCGCCCGCGGCTCACGGCAGGCGGGGAGCACGACGGTCACGGTGGCGAGCCGCGGAGCGCTCAGCGACCCGGTCGGCCGGGCCGAGGCGATGGCACTGATCGGGGCCACGGCGTCGAGCGGAGCATCGGCAGCAGGGGAGCACGAGTGAGCACCGCCCCGCTTCCGCAGATCATGGGCGTGCTGAACGTCACGCCGGATTCGTTCAGCGACGGCGGCCGCTATGAGTCGGTCGATGCGGCGGTCGCGCACGCGACCGAGCTGGTCGAGCAGGGCGCCGGGATCATCGACGTGGGCGGGGAATCCACCCGTCCGGGCGCGCAGCCGGTGGACGCGAAGACCGAGCGCGGGCGCGTGGTGCCGGTGGTGCGCGCGCTGGTGGCCCGCGGCATCCCGGTCAGCATCGACACGCGGCGCGCCGACACCGCGCTCGCCGCGATCGACGCGGGAGCCCAGCTCGTGAACGACGTGACCGGCGGCCTCGGTGACGAGGGCATGGCGCGGGTGATCGCCGAGACCGGCGTGCACTACGTGGTGATGCACTGGCGCGAGGGCGGGGCGGATGCGGTCCCCGAGTACCGCAACGTCGTCGCCGATGTGCGTCGCGAGCTGAAGCACCGCATTGCCTCCTTGATCGTCGAGGGCGTGCAGCCCGCGCAGATCGTGTTGGACCCCGGGCTCGGCTTCGCCAAGAGCGCCGAGCACAACTGGGCGCTGCTCGGGCATCTCGAACAGCTCGGCTCGCTCGGGCACGGCCTGCTGATCGGGGCGTCGCGCAAGCGCTTCCTCGCGCAGTTGCTGCCCGAGGGGGCGCCCGTTGAGGATCGGGATGCTCCCACCGCGGTGATCAGCGCGCTCGCCGCGCGCGCCGGCGTCTGGGCGGTGCGGGTGCACGACGTGCCATCCACGCGCTTGGCCCTCGAGGTCTGGGCCAGGTGGAGCGGGCGGGATGAGGAGGCACCATCATGAACTTCGCCGATCGGATCACCCTGACGGGCCTGCGGGCATCCGCATTCCACGGCGTGCTCGCGCACGAGCGGGCGAACGGGCAGTTGTTCCTGATCGACGTGGTCGTGCACCTCTCGCTGCGCGAGGCGGGAGCGAGCGACGAGCTCGCCGAGACGATCGACTACGGCGAGCTGGCCTCCCGGATCGTGGCGGCCGTCGAGACGGATCCGGTCGACCTCATCGAGACCGTCGCCGAGCGCGTGGCCGCCCTGGTGCTCGAGTACCCTCGTGCCACGATGACCGACGTGACCGTGCACAAGCCGAGCGCCCCGATCACGGTCCCGTTCGACGACGTCAGCGTCATGATCACCCGCGGACGCACGACGTGAGCGTGACGAAACGCCTCATCGAGCAGCCGGCGGTCATCGCCTTCGGCGCGAATCTGGGGGATCGGCAGGCCACTCTTCTGGCTGCGGCGAGGGAGCTGGCCGACGCCGACGGCGTGGAGCTCACGGCGATCTCCCCCGTGATCGAGACCCCGGCGCTGCGACCCGAGGGCGTCGATCACGCTGCGCCCGCGTACCTCAACGCGGTCGCGCTGGTGCGAACGACGCTGACCCCCGAGGCACTGCTCGACGTGCTCGCCCGGATCGAACAGGAGCACGGGCGCGTCCGCGCCGACCGATGGGGCGATCGCACCCTCGACCTCGACCTGATCGACTTCGCGGGGATGGTCAGCACCTCCGACCGGCTGACCCTGCCGCATCCGCGCGCCTTCGAGCGCGACTTCGTGCTGAAGCCCTGGCTCGCGGTCGACCCGGATGCCGTGCTGCCCGGCCACGGCCGGGTCGCAGACCTGGTTGCCGGACTGGGCGCCGGAGCCGCGTCGTGACCCGCACCCGCCCCTCGACGCTGGTGCTGCTCGCCGTGATCGGCGCCGTCGTCGGATTCCTGCTGCAGATCGCGTTGGCGGCGGCGAGCGCCCCCAAGTTCCGTCCTGAGTTCACCTTCGGCGCCACCCTCGCCCTGATCGGGATTGTCGTGGTCGTGCTCGCCGTTCCGGTGTACCGCGCGACGCACGGAGCCCTTCGCCAGCCGATCGACTCCTTCTACGCGACGCGCGTCGTGGTGCTGGGCAAGGCATCCGGGCTCGCGGGCGCCCTGCTCTCGGGCCTGGGGTTCGGCCTGGTCGCCGAGCTGCTCATCCACTCGGCCACGACGACCACCGAGACGGTCCTGCGGGTGGTCGCCGCCCTGGGCGGAGCGGTGCTCCTGCTCGCGGGCGGCCTGATTGCTGAGTTCCTGTGCCGGGTCCCGCCGAGCGACGAGGATGACGACCATCCGGGCCCGGGGCCGGGCCCGGAGCGCGCGCACCTGTGATCCGCTCGGCGGGCGGGAGCCACAGGCTCGCGCTCGCGGGTAGCGTGGACGCGTGAGCGAGAAGATCGACGTGCCGGTGGTTCCCCGTGGCGGGCTCGACCCGGTGCCGGGCCAGTGGCGGCGGGTCTCGCCGCGGTACGTCTGGGTCGACCTGGTGGGCAGCATCATCTCCGGGCTGGTGGCCACCGCGGCCGCGACGATCCCGTTCTGGGCGACCCAGCTGGTCTGGCTGCTGGCGATCCCCGCGGTTGTGTTCCTCCTCGCGCTCGTGAACGCCGCCATCACGCCGCGGCGCGTTCGCGCGATCGGCTACCGCCTGCGCGACGACGACCTGCTGGTGCGCCGGGGCATCCTGTTCCAGCGCTTCGCCGCCGTGCCGTACGGCCGCATGCAACTGGTCGACGTCAACCGCGGGCCGCTCGCTCGTGCGCTCGGTCTCGCCGAGGTCAAGCTGGTGACGGCCGCCGCCGCGAGCAACGTCACGGTTCCCGGACTGCCGATGGCGGATGCCGAGCAGTTGCGCGACCGTCTGGTCGAGCTGGCCGAGAGCCGTCGGGCCGGATTGTGAGCGAGCCCGCCGCTGCTCCGGTGGCTGCGCCTGCGCCGGCAGTCGACCTGGCAGACGGCGAGTGGCACCGGCTGCATCCGGCGACGCCCCTACTGCGCGGTGGATTCGCCTTCGTGGCGGTCGCGGGGTTCGTGCTCGCCAACCTGCGCGAGCGCATCCTGGGGTTCTTCCTCGGCGGCGGTCCCGGCGACGGCGGCGGCGACCCGATCGACCTGATCGTGCGGCGCGGCCTCATCCCGATCGCCCTGGTGGTCGTGCTGGTGGTGCTGATCGTCATCATCACGATCTTCTGGCTGTCGTGGCGGGTGCACACTTTCCGGATCACCGATGAACTCGTCGAGGTGCGCAGCGGCATCCTGTTCCGCACGAACCGACGAGGGCGGTTGGACCGCATCCAGGGCATCAACGTCGGCCGACCGCTCTTCGCGCGGCTGTTCGGCGCGGCTCGGCTCGACATCAACGTGGCGGGACACGACGCGAACGTGCCGCTCGCCTACCTCTCCTCGCGCAACGCCGACGCGCTGCGCCGCCTCATCCTGGTTCGCGCGTCGGGCTCCCGGGAGGTGACGAACGCCGCGCCCCTCGTGGAGCACGACGGATCGCTCGGCGGCATCGTCACCCAGCGGGCGCGCGAGTTCGCGGCTCCCGAGCTCGATCCGCAGCTCGCGCCGCGCGAATCGGTCGTGACGATGCACCCGGGACGGCTGCTGGGGTCGACCGTGCTGCACGACCGGACGGTCGTCTTCGTACTCCTGGTGATCGCGGCGGCCGTGATGGCGAGCGCCGCGCACATGTTCTTCGTGCTCTTCGGGGTGGTCCCCGTGCTGCTCGGCGTCGGCTCGCAGATCGTGCGGCGCTTCACGCGCTCGCTGCGCTACTCCATCGCGGCGACGCCCGACGGGGTGCGGGTCGGCTACGGGCTGCTCTCGACCAACAACGAGACGCTGCCGCCTGGGCGCATCCATTCCGTCGAGATCCGTCAGCCGCTGCTCTGGCGCCCCGCGGACTGGTGGGAGGTGCGCATCAACCTGGCGTCCCACTCCGATCGGCAGGAGGGCGGCAGGCGCACGAGCACCATCCTGCCCGTGGGATCGCGCGCCGAGGTGTTCCGGGTGCTCGAACTGGTGCTGCCCGACCTCGTGCGTGACGGGTCGCGCGAGCTCGTCGTCGCGGGCCTTGCCCGGGCGGCTGACGACGACGGCTACACCGGCTCGCCGCGCCGAGCGGTCCTGCTCCGGTGGTTCTCGTGGCGGCGGAACGGCTTCGCGCTCGAGCCTCGCGCCGTGCTGCTGCGGCGCGGGGCGATCTGGCGGTCGTTGGTGGTGGTCCCCACCGCGCGCATGCAGAGCGTGTCGCTCCGCCAGGGACCGCTGCTCAGGATGCTGCGCCTCGCCGACGTCCACGTCCACACGGTCGCGGGGCCGATCCGGGCCACTCTCGACGATCTCGATGCCGCGGTGGCCGCGGGATTCTTCCGCGATGTCGCGGCCACCGCCGTCTCGGCGGCGCAACGCGAAAGCGTTGCGCACGTCGTTGACCACGCCAGGTGGCAGGGGATGAGCGGGTCGCATGAGTGATCGAGATCGCCAGCGCGATGGTCGGCTCGGCATCGGCGTGGTCGGGGCCGGTCGCGTCGGAGCCGTGCTCGGCGCGGCCCTGGGCGGAGCGGGCCACGCGATCGTCGGCATCGCGACGGTCTCGGAGAGCGGGCGCGATCGCGCCGACGCGCTGCTGCCGGGTGTCCCGATCCTGACCGTGCCCGAGGTCGTGGAGCGCAGCGAGCTCGTGCTGCTCGCCGTGCCCGAGACCGAACTCGAGGCGCTGGTGTCTGGCCTCGCCGCAACGGGTGCCTGGCAGCCGGGTCAGCTCGTCGCCCACACCGCGCCGGGGCTCGGCACGGGGGTGCTCACCCCCGCGCTCGCGGCGGGCGCCATCCCGCTGGCGATCCATCCCGCCATGGACTTCACCGGCACGAGCATCGATCTCTCGCGCCTGCGTGACGCCTGGTTCGCGGTGACAGCACCGACACCGGTGCTGCCGATCGCCCAGGCGCTCGTCGTCGAGATGGGCTCCGAGCCGATCGTCGTGGCCGAGGCCGATCGCGCGGAGTACGCGGAGGCCATCGCCACCGCCCGCAGCTTCTCGGCGGCGATCGTCGATCAGGCCGCCGGGATGCTTCGCGCCATCGGCGTCGAGCGGCCGGGCGTGCTGCTCGGCCCGCTCGTGCGGTCCAGCGTCGAGAACGCCTTGGCGGCCGCCGACGCCGGGGCCGATGTGGAGCCCACCCCGCCGACTACGATCGCACCGTGAATACCGCAGCATCCGAGGCCGGCCGCGCCGAAGAGGTCCGCCCCGAAGATGGTCGCCCTGTTGTCGTCGAGACCATCGCCTTGCTGCGTGAGAAGCTCGCGGGCCGCACCGTCGCGCTGGTCCCGACCATGGGCGCTCTGCACGAGGGTCACCTCGAACTGGTCGATCGGGCCCGTCAGCTGGCCGACACCGTCGTGGTCTCGATCTTCGTCAATCCACTGCAGTTCGGTCCCCACGAGGACCTCGACAGGTACCCGCGCGACCTGAGTGCCGATCTCGAGGCGCTCACGCAGCACGGGGTCGGGTACGTGTTCGCGCCCTCCGTCGCCGAGATGTACCCGGACGGCGGCACCGAGGTCACGGTGACCGGCGGCGAGGTCGCCACGTTGTTCGAAGGACGGTCGCGTCCCGGGCACTTCGACGGAGTCCTCACCGTCGTGGCGAAGCTGCTCGGCATCGTGCGGCCCGAGCACGTGGTCTTCGGCCAGAAGGATGCGCAGCAGGTCTTCCTCGTGCAGGTCATGGTCGCCGACCTGAACTTCGCCACGCGGGTGGAGGTGGTCCCCACCGTCCGTGCAGCGGATGGACTCGCGTTGAGCAGCCGCAACCGCTACCTCAACCCCGACGAGCGCCGCGCGGCAACGGCCCTGAGCCGAGCGCTCGAGGCCGCAGCATCCGCCGCCGATCGGGGCATCGACGCCGTGCTGGCGGCGGCGCAGTCGGTCTTCATGGACGAGCGGCTCGTTAAGCTGGAGTACCTCAAGGTCGTGAACCCGCGCACCTTCCTGCCCGTCGACGACGGCTACCGCGGACCGGCGCGGGTGCTGATCGCCGCGCAGGTCGGAACGACGCGGTTGATCGACAACGACTCCCTCTACTTGAACTGAGCCAGCGCATGAGCGACCAGACCGCCGCCCCCGAGCCGACGACCGACGACATCGCCGTCGAAGACATCGCCGAGCAGAAGGCCGTCCGCCTGGCCAAGCGGGAGCGGTTGATCGCGGCCGCCGGCAGTCTCGGCGGGGGCGCATACCCGGTGTCGCTGCCGATCACGACGACGATCTCGGCAGTGCGTTCCGAATACGGCGAGCTGGTCGCCGACGACACCACGGGCGTGAACGTCGGTCTCGCGGGCCGCGTCGTGTTCTTCCGCAACACCGGCAAGCTCTGCTTCGCCACCCTTCAGGCGGGCGATGGTGAGCGCATCCAGGCCATGGTGTCGCTGGCCGAGGTGGGCGAGGAATCCCTCGAGCGCTGGAAGGAGTACGTCGACCTGGGCGACCATGTCTTCGTCAGCGGCGAGGTGATCTCGTCGCGCCGAGGCGAGCTGAGCATCCTGGTCAAGGACTGGCAGATCGCGGCGAAGGCGATCCTGCCGCTGCCCAACTTGTACACCGAGCTGAGCGACGAGACCCGGGTGCGCCAGCGCTACCTCGATCTGATCACGCGCGACCAGGCCCGCGTCACCGTGCGAGCCCGCGCCGCAGCCGTGGCCTCGCTGCGCGCGACCTTCGCGTCGCACGATTACCTCGAGGTCGAGACGCCGATGCTTCAGACCATCCACGGGGGTGCGTCGGCGCGCCCGTTCGCGACCCATTCGAACGCGTTCGACACCGAGCTGTTCCTGCGGATCGCGCCCGAGCTGTTCCTGAAGCGCGCCGTGGTCGGCGGCATCGAGCGGGTGTTCGAGATCAACCGCAACTTCCGCAACGAGGGCGCCGACTCCACGCACAGCCCCGAGTTCGCGATGCTCGAGGCCTACCAGGCCTACGGCGACTACGAGCAGATGGCCGATCTGACGCAGCAGCTGATCCAGGATGCCGCGATGGCCGTCTCCGGATCGCACGTCGTCACCTGGGCCGACGGCACCGAGTACGACCTGGGCGGCCAGTGGGACCGCCTGAGCATGTACGGCTCGTTGAGCGACGCATCCGGGGTCGAGGTGACTCCCGAGTCGACGGTCGCCGAGCTGAAGAAGCTGGCCGACGCGAACGGCCTCGAGGTCGCGCTGGCCACGCACGGCAAGTACGTCGAAGAGCTCTGGGAGCACTTCGTCAAGAAGGATCTGGTGCGCCCGACCTTCGTCATGGACTTCCCGGTCGACACCAGCCCGCTGGTGCGCGACCATCGATCGATCGCGGGCGTCGTCGAGAAGTGGGACCTCTACATCCGCGGCTTCGAGCTGGCCACCGGCTACTCGGAGCTGGTCGACCCGGTCATCCAGCGCGAGCGCTTCATCCAGCAGGCCGCGCAGGCCGCGCGCGGCGACGACGAGGCGATGCGGCTCGACGAGGAGTTCCTGCGCGCGCTCGAACACGGGATGCCGCCCACCGGCGGCATGGGCATGGGAATCGACCGGCTGCTGATGGCGATCACCGGCCTCGGCATCCGCGAGACCATCCTGTTCCCGCTGGTGAAGTGAACGGATGACGCGATGAGCCTGCCCCCCGGCGACGACCCGAAGAAGCCGCGCCTCACGACCACCCGCGTCGTGATCTGGATCGCGGTGGCCGGCATCGGCCTGTACCTGGTCATCACCGGGATCGTCGGGATCATCGCGAAGGGCTCGTGATGGGCGGCCTCTCGTGACCCGCCGCACGTCTCGCATCGTCGCGATCGGCGGCCTCGTCGTGATCCTGGTGGCGATCGCGATCGCCTTCGCAGTCAACGCTCACTGACCGCGCGTACCCTGGGACCATGCCGACGGACTTCTGGGGTGGGATCGCCTGGGCGCTCGCGCCCACGATCGTGATCGGCCTGCTGTTCTGGTTCATCATGAGGTCGGTGATCCGCTCGGACCGCAACGAGCGCGCCGCCTACGCCAAGGTCGAGGCCGAGGAGCGCGCGCGGTTCGCCGCGGGCTCGCCGGTGGAGCCGGGTAGCTCCGACCGCTAGCGGCGTGCCGCGTCTCGACGTGCGTTAGTCGCGCGGCCGCAGCCGCACGTTCGGCAGTTCGGGCGCGGGCAGGGCTCGTGGGCCACCGGTGTACCCGTCGACATGGCCGAAGCGGCCGTCGGCGTTCTCGCTGCTGATCACCTCGCGCTGCCACTGCTCGCGGAACGCCACGATCTCGTCGTGACTGCGCCCGACGAAGTTCCACCACATGACGATCGGCTCGCCGAGCGGGACGCCTCCGATGAGCAGCGCGCGCAGGGGGGTGGCGCCGGCCTCCACGGTGAGCTCATCGACTCCGGCGGGCACGACAGCGAGCTGATCGGTCGCGACGGGGACGCCCTGCAGGGTGGGAGTGCCGGCATCCACGATGAGGCCGTGCTCGAAGGCCGGATCGACGGGGATGGTGACCGACCCGCCCGCCGGCAGGTCGAGTTGGGCGCCGACGAGGTCGGTGAAGGCGGTCACCGGCGAGGGATGCCCGAGCAGCTCACCGACGAAGACTCGCAGGGTCGCGTCGTCGTGCGCGAAGGGCTCGGGCACGAAGTGCTCGAAGAACGGCGCGACGTGCCGCGATCGGTCGGGCAGGGCGACCCAGAGCTGTACGCCGTGCAGCGTGGCGGTGGCATCCGTCGACACCTCGGAGTGCTGGATGCCCGCCCCCGCCGTCATCAGGTTCACCTGCCCCGGTTCGATCAGCGCGAAGCTGCCCGCGCTGTCGCGGTGCTCGATCTCGCCGGCGTAGAGCCAGCTCACGGTCTGCAGGCCAGTGTGCGGATGCGGCGGCACGTTCATCGCGCCGCGTCCGTTCACCGGGTCGGGCCCGTAGCTGTCGACGAAGCACCAGGCGCCGACCAGGCTGCGCCGCTTCTGCGGCAGGGTGCGCCGAACGGTCATCGCGCGTGGTCCGCCGAGGGGGACATCTCGCGGGTCGAGCAGTTCGACCGGGGCCGCCAGATCCGCTGCCGTCTCGTCGGGCGCGGGCTCGGCGACCAGCAGCTCGCTCGGATCCTTCTCGAGATTGCTCATGGATGCTCCTTGGTGGGCGTGGCCTGCAGCACGGCCGCCAGCTCGGTCACCAGCCGGTCGGCATCGGCGTCGTCGAAGACCAACGGCGGGCGGATCTTGAGGGTGTGGTTGTCGGGACCCGAGGCCGCGAGCAGGATGCGGCGCTCGCGCAGCGCGTTCACAACGTCGAGCGCAAGCGGCTCGTCGGGCCGCCCGTCGGTGTCGATCAGGTCGACGCCGAGGAAGAGCCCCGCGCCCCGCACCGCTCCGATGCGCGGGTCATCGATCGCGCGCAGTGCGGCGAGCAGCTCGGCGCCGACCCGGGCGGCGTGCTCGGGCAGCTTCTCGTCGCGCACCACGTCAAGGGTGGCCTGGGCGGCCGCGATGGACACGGTGTTGCCCCCGAAGGTGGCGAAGAATCGGCCGCGGGCGGCGAAGGCGTCGACCAACTCCGGTCGGGCGACCACCGCGGCGACCGGATGCCCGTTGCCCATCGGCTTGCCGAGCGTCACCAGGTCGGGGCCGAGGTCGTGGCGGGCGAAACCCCAGAGGCTGCCGTCCGGGGTGAGCCGCCCGAGCCGACCGAACCCGGGCTGCACCTCATCGGCGATGAAGACGCCTCCGGCGGCACGGATGGCGGCGACCGCCGGCGCCAGGTCGGCGGCATCCGGGAACACCCCGTCGCTCGCGAAGATGGTGTCGACGATCAGCGCGGCGGGGCGGATGCCGGCGTCCACGAGTTCCCCGATGGCGGCGGCCACCTGCGCCCCGAGGTCGACTCCGGGTGCGGGCGCGTCGATCATCCGCACCCACGGAGCCAGCGATCCCACCCCGCCGAGCGAGGGCGAGATCGCTGCGATCTCAGTCGTCACCCCGTGATACGCGTTGCGCGTGACGATGACGCCCTGGTGGCCGGTCGCCGCCTTGGCGATGCGCAGCGCGAGATCGTTGGCCTCCGAGCCGCTGTTGGTGAACATCACGTTGCCGAGGTGATCGGGGAAGGTGCCGAGCAGGTCTTCGGCGTAGGCGATGGTCGCCTCGTCGAGGTACCGGGTGTGGGTGTTGAGGCGGGCGGCCTGCTCGGCGATCGCGGCGACGATGCGCGGATGCGCGTGGCCGGCGGACGGGACGTTGTTGTAGACGTCGAGGTATTCGACGCCGTCGCGGGCCCAGACGTGAGCGCCTTCGCCGCGCACCAGCTCGAGCGGCTCGCGGTAGAACAGGCGATAGGCGTTGCCCATCGCCGCGGCACGCCGGCGCACGAGCTCGGTCGTGCGCGGATCGAGGCCGCCCGCGTTCGCTGGATCGAAGTAGCTGGTCGGGCCGGGCACGCTCACCATCCCTCGTCGAGCGCGATCGCGAGCTGCGCCCGCGTGCGCTCGATGTTGCGGCCCAGGTAGTCGGCGTTCGCGGGGATCTCGCGCGCCAGCCAAGACCCGAGCAGGATGCGCTGCACCAGCCGCGCGATCACCAGCCGCGGCAGCAGCTCGGCCTCGTCGGGCTCGAGGGGGAGCACGCCCTCCCAGCCCTCCCGCAGGCCGGCGAGGGTGTCGGAGGCGCCGTACTGGTCGTCGGCCGGCAGCAGGTAGCTCGCGGTGACCGCGAGGTCGAGCACGCGGGCGGTGCGGACGACGTCGCCGAAGTCGAGCACGGTGATGCGCGGTGTTCCGGTTGTGACGGACTGTCCGTCAGATTGAGAACGCGGCGAGAGATCGTCCACCAGCAGGTTGTCGAGGTTGCCGTCGTTGTGGATGAGCTGCTGCGGCAATGCCGCCAGGCGCGGCGCGACGTCGCGGACATGACGGTCGAGGGCGGCCGCGACCGGAGCGGCGTCCGTGACCGCCTCGAGCAGCGGCGCGAGCTCAGGCAGGCGAGCCACGTCCCAGGCCAAGGCTCTCGACTCGGCCGGATGCCGGAATCCGGCCAGCGCCGCGGTCAACCGCGCGTGCGTGGCGCCGATCGCGTGCAGCAGTGCGGACGAGGGTGCCGCATCCCACAGCTCGGCCCGCAGCGACTGGCCGGGCAGCCAGGGGAACAGGCGCGCGGTGCGGCCCACGCCATCCACCGGGACGACCGGATGCACGGTGTCGTCGACGGTGCGGATCGGCCGCGCGATCGACAGCGACGGCTCGTGCGCCGCGACCCACTCGACGGCGGCGGTCTGCAGCTCGAGCACGTCGGGGTCGTCGCCGGGGTGCGCGATCTTGAGCGCGTAACCTCCTTCTGCGGTTTCGACGTGGAAGGTGTCGTCGCGCTCGGTGTCGACGCGGTTCGCACGTTCGGGCGTGAGGCCCCAATGTCGGCGGACGATGGTGGCGGCATCCTCGTCCGTCGCGCGCACGAAGGGCGCGGCCAGCTCGCCCGCGAGCAGCTCGGTCACGCCCATGGCCCCAGGCTACTCAGCGGCCGCTACCCGCGCGGGTTCGCCAGGTGCTGACGCGTCAACTCGTCGAGCTGCTCGTCGCTGAGGTCGTCGAACTTCTTCTCCTCGCGCCTCTCGGAGCGGCTCCAGCGCACGAACAGCAGCACCAGGATCGGCACGTCGGCGATCTCGGCGATGAACCAGAGCAGGTCGCCGGCCAGGTGCTGATCGTGCACCGGATTCGGCCACCAACTCACGGCCGCGGCGACCGGCGCCAGGATGACCGGCGCGCGATCGAGGATCGCGTCATTCAGTCGCAGCACGATCCCCGGCACCGCGTCGATCACGAGCTCGACGAACGCCAGCAGGAACTCCACGGTGATGAACAGGCTGGTGCGCCCGCCGGCGTTCTCCACGATCGGCAGCACCATGATCAGACCCAGCAGCGGGATGACGATGCCGAGCGCCGCGCTGAGCGCGGGCGTGCCGCGCAGCACCCAGGCCGCGGGCGTGAGGAAGACGCAGAAGACGAGTGCCGAGAAGATGGTCGCGAAGATGGCGTTGCCGAAGAGCTTGATCACGCGAGTGCGCAGGGCGTGCTCGAGGCGCACGACTCCGGTGTCGCCCAAGGATGCCCGCAGCAGCCCGAGTGGACGGCCGAGACTGATGCAGGCGGGAACCACGAACAGCAGCAGCGCGATCCGCGTCGTGAACGCCCACCGCAGCTCGTGGCTGTACGCGCCGAGGAAGCCGAACTCGACGACCGCGAACGAGCCCAGGCCGAGCCCGAAGAAGGCGAGCGTGCGCCACGGAGACCAGGGATGCCCGCGTCGCCCGGCGCGGACCAGGCCCGCCAGATAGAGCCCGCCGGCCACCACGAGCGCGATCGCCGCGGCCGGATCGAACCGCCAGGTGGCGAGGAAGACCGGGATCGACGGCACGTCCGGATGCTACGCCTCCACTTCTGAGCGCCCGCCAGGTTGCAGGACTGCTCGACGGGTTCGCGTCAACAACTCCGGATATCTGGTCCCACCCGCGTCGGATGTGCTCGAGATTGGCCGACGCTCCGGAGTTATTTACGCCCGCACGATCAGCAGCTCGCCCACCTCGCACTCGAGGGCCTCGCAGATCGCGGTCAGGGTCGAGAACCGGATGGCGCGGGCCCGGTCGTTCTTGAGCACCGAGAGATTCACGATCGAGACCCCGACCAGCTCGCTCAGGCGGGTGAGCGTCATCCCGCGCGCCTCGAGCAGTTCATCGAGCCGGCAGTGGATCCGCCCGGCATCCTCCTCATCCGCCGGCGCCATCAGACCAGGCCCTCGGTGTCCCGCTGCACGCGTTCACCCGATTGCACGATGTAGGCCAGCACCGCCAGCGCGATCGCGAGGCCGAGCATGGCGGGATCCGGGAACAGGAGTTGGGGCACGAAGTTCCAGCCGACAGCGAAGTTGGTGACGTCTTGGGAGGGATCGGCGCCGTCCGGGTAGATCAGCCCCGTCTGATCAGAAACGGTCTGCGCGATATGGGCGAGCCACGACCCGACGCCCAGGATCACGGCCAGCGCCCACGCGGAGCGAGACACAGACGGCGCGAACGTCACGCCGCGCCGTGTCCGCCAGGCGAGATCGCCCACCACGAAGGCGATGCCGGCCACTGTCAGGCTCGTGATGACGAAGGCGGCGACATTCACCGCCGCCAACGCGGGGACCCGATGCACGAAACCCTGTCCCGTGACCAGGACGACGCCGCCCGTTGCCGCGACGGCCGTGTAGGTGATCGCAGCCGCGATCGAGCACCCGGCCACGGCGTAGCCGAGGATGTGGATGATGCCGAGGACGATCGAACGAGCGATGGCGGGTGATCCGGATGTCATGGCGGCTCCTTATCGACAGTCGTTAACATAACGATCATCGATAAGGGGTGCAAGAGCCGGCCTTTCCCGAGAACGGCGCCCGCGACACCCCTCACGCCCACGGCGAACACGGGCGAATCGGCGACCCCCCGTGGCTACTCTCGAACTAACGGAACCGCCCCTGCTCGGTTCCTGAGGAGCAAAGAGACATGTTCGAACGATTTACGGATCGGGCCCGCCGGGTCGTCGTCCTCGCCCAAGAAGAGGCGAAGATGCTCAACCACAACTACATCGGCACGGAGCACATCCTGCTCGGCCTCATCCACGAGGGTGAAGGCGTCGCCGCGAAGGCCCTCGAGAGCCTCGGCATCTCGCTGGATGCCGTGCGCGAGCAGGTCCAGGACATCATCGGCCAGGGTCAGCAGCAGCCGACCGGCCACATCCCCTTCACCCCGCGCGCCAAGAAGGTGCTCGAGCTGAGCCTGCGCGAGGCGCTGCAGCTCGGCCACAGCTACATCGGCACGGAGCACATCCTGCTCGGCCTGATCCGCGAGGGCGAGGGCGTCGCCGCCCAGGTGCTCGTCAAGCTGGGCGCCGACCTGAACCGCGTGCGCCAGCAGGTCATCCAGCTGCTGAGCGGATACCAGGGCAAGGAGCAGGTCGCCGTGGGCGGCAACGATGCGACGCCCGACAAGGGCAGCCAGATCCTTGACCAGTTCGGCCGCAATCTGACGCAGGCCGCGCGCGACGGCAAGCTCGACCCGGTGATCGGGCGCGAGAAGGAGATGGAGCGGGTCATGCAGATCCTCTCCCGCCGCTCGAAGAACAACCCCGTGCTGATCGGCGAGCCCGGCGTCGGCAAGACCGCCGTCGTCGAGGGCCTGGCCCAGGCGATCGTGCGCGGCGACGTGCCCGAGACCCTGAAGGACAAGCAGCTCTACACGCTCGACCTCGGCTCGCTCATCGCCGGATCCCGTTACCGCGGTGACTTCGAGGAGCGGCTGAAGAAGGTCACCAAGGAGATCCGCACCCGTGGCGACATCATCACCTTCATCGACGAGATCCACACCCTGGTGGGTGCGGGTGCCGCAGAGGGCGCGATCGACGCGGCCAGCATCCTGAAGCCGCTGCTCGCCCGCGGTGAGCTCCAGACCATCGGGGCGACCACGCTCGACGAGTACCGCAAGCACTTCGAGAAGGATGCCGCGCTCGAGCGCCGCTTCCAGCCGGTGCAGGTGCACGAGCCCACGCTGCCGCACACGATCAACATCCTCAAGGGACTCCGCGACAAGTACGAGGCGTTCCACAAGGTCTCGATCACCGATGGCGCGATCGTCGCGGCGGCCAACCTCGCCGACCGCTACGTCGCCGACCGGTTCCTGCCCGACAAGGCCATCGACCTGATCGACGAGGCCGGCGCCCGCCTGCGCCTGTCGATCCTGTCGGCCCCGCCCGAGCTGCGCGAGTTCGACGACAAGATCGCCGGAGTGCGCGCCAGCAAGGAAGCCGCCATCGAGGACCAGGACTTCGAGAAGGCAGCCAGCCTGCGCGACGAGGAGAAGAAGCTGCTCGGTGAGCGGCTGCGCCTCGAGAAGCAGTGGCGTGCCGGCGATGTCGCGGCATCGGGAACCGTGGATGAGGGCGTCATCGCCGAGGTGCTGGCGAACGCCACCGGCATCCCGGTCTTCAAGCTCACCGAAGAGGAGAGCTCGCGCCTGATCTTCATGGAGAAGGCCCTGCACGAGCGCGTGATCGGTCAGGAGGAGGCCATCTCGGTGCTCTCCAAGACGATCCGCCGCACGCGTGCCGGCCTCAAGGACCCGAAGCGGCCCTCCGGCTCGTTCATCTTCGCCGGCCCCACCGGTGTCGGAAAGACCGAGCTGGCCAAGGCGCTCGCCGAGTTCCTGTTCGACGATGAGGACGCGCTGATCTCGCTCGACATGAGCGAGTACGGCGAGAAGCACACCGTCTCGCGGCTGTTCGGTGCCCCTCCCGGGTTCGTCGGCTTCGAGGAGGGTGGCCAGCTCACCGAGAAGGTGCGCCGCAAGCCGTTCAGCGTGGTGCTCTTCGACGAGATCGAGAAGGCGCACCCCGACATCTTCAACTCGCTCCTCCAGATCCTGGAGGAGGGCCGTCTGACGGATGGCCAGGGCCGCGTCGTCGACTTCAAGAACACCGTGATCATCATGACCACCAACCTCGGTACGAAGGACATCACCGGCGGACCGGTGGGCTTCACGCTCGAGGGCTCGACCGAGAACTCGTACCGCGCGATGCGCGCGAAGGTGATCGAGGAGCTCAAGAAGCACTTCAAGCCGGAGTTCCTGAACCGCGTCGACGAGACGATCGTCTTCCCGCAGCTCAGCAAGGACGAGCTGCTCCAGGTGGTCGGCCTGTTCATCAAGCGGCTTTCGGAGCGCCTGCTCGACCGCGACATGACGATCGAGATCACGGATGGCGCCAAGAGCCGCCTGATCGAGCTCGGCTGGGACCCGACCCTGGGTGCCCGCCCGCTGCGCCGCGCGGTGCAGCACGAGGTCGAGGACGCGCTGAGCGAGAAGATCCTGCACGGCGAGCTCAACGCCGGCGACCACGTCCACGTGGACTACGTCGCCGACGCGGACGGCCTGGGCGAGTTCGTCTTCACGACCGGCCGCCAGCCGGGTCGCGAGGAGGCCAAGGCGCTGCCCGAGAAGGTCGGAGCGGCCGAGGCCGAGTAGCGGTTTCGTCATCTCATACGACGGGGCGGTGGTTCTTCGGAACCGCCGCCCTTCGTCGTGTGTTTCGCAGCGCGGGGCGGGCCGCCGTTAGGGTGGCACGGTGACATCCGACGTGGCCGCGGCCTTCACGGTGCGCGGCGCTCGCACCAGCGACGTGGTGCGGATCGAGGCGCTGATCGCTCCGCTGGTGGCCGACCGCATCCTGCTCGGCAAGGATCGCGTCGTCTTCTACGAGGCGGTGCAGGAGTTCCGGGTCGCCGAGGCGGCCGACGGCACCCTGATCGGATGCGGCGCCCTGCACGTCATGTGGGAGGACATCGGCGAGGTGCGCACCCTGGCCGTCGCCTCCGATCTGCGCAGCCACGGCGTCGGGCACGCGCTGCTCGAGCGCCTCGAGTCGGACGCGCGCGAACTCGGCCTGACCCGCCTGTTCTGCCTCACCTTCGAGACGCGGTTCTTCACCGCTCACGGCTACCGCGAGATCGGCGAGGGGCTGGTGTCGCCGGATGTCTACGCCGAGCTGGTGCGGTCGTCCGACGAGGGCGTCGCCGAGTTCCTCGATCTCGCGCGGGTGAAGCCCAACACGCTGGGCAACTCGCGGATGCTCAAGCAGCTGTAGCGGCGGGTCACCCGCGCGCCGCACGACCCCGGGATTAGCCTGGCGGCATGTCGACGATCAAGAATCCGGTCGGCCCGCAACCGCCGTCGGTGTACTGGCGCCGCCGTCTTCTCCTGTTGCTGGTGCTCGTTGCGGTGATCGTCGTGATCGTGCTCATCATCGTGCGGCCCGGATCCGGCACGCCGACCTCGCATCCGAGCGGCTCGAACAGCGCGTCGCACACGCCGTCGGCGGCGAGCTCCGGATCCAGCTCGGCGGCATGCGATCCGTCCGTCATCACCCTGACCCCGATCACCGACGCGGCCAGCTATGCGGCGGGAGTACAGCCACAGCTGTCGATGTCGATCACGAACTCCGGCGCCAGCGCGTGCACCTTCGACGTCGGCACCGATGCGCAGGTCTACCTGATCACGAGCGGCTCGGACCAGATCTGGAGTTCGAAGGACTGCCAGACCGCGCCGTCCGCGAACAAGCAGGTTCTCCAGCCGGGCAAGACCCTCTCGACCACGCCGTTCGCGTGGGACCGCACGCGTTCGTCCACCACGACCTGCACCGGCAATCGTCCGGAGGTGACGGCCGGCGGCGCCAGCTACCACCTGGCCGTGCAGGTCGGCGCGGCGAAGTCGACCGGCACCAAGCAGTTCGTGCTGCAGTAGCGCTCGTGAGCGTTCGTGCAGTCCCCGTCATCGTCGTCGGGTCGGTCAACATCGATCTGGTGGCGGCCGGTGGGCGCATGCCCAGACCGGGCGAGACGGTCTCGATGGAGCGCTTCGCCGAGGCGCAGGGGGGCAAGGGCGGCAACCAGGCGTCCGTCGCTGCCGCGCTCGGGGCCCGGGTTCACTTCGTGGGAGCGGTCGGCTCCGACCACTGGGGTGACGCGGCGCGCGCCGATCTGGCCGGCCGGGGCATCGACGTGAGCGCGCTGGCGACGGTTGAGGGCGCCACCGGGGTGGCGATCATCCTGGTGGATGACGACGGCGAGAACTCGATCGCGATCGTCCCTGGGGCGAACGCGGCCGTGTCGCCCGAGGCGGTGGAGACGGCTTTGGCCGCCCTCGAGGTGGACGACGCCGTGCTGGTCGCCTGCCTCGAGATCCCGCTCGAGTCGGTGGTCGCCGCGGCGCGCGTGGCCACAGCGCGTGGCTGGCGCGTTGTTCTGAACCCGGCGCCGGCGCGCGAACTGCCCGGCGAACTGGTCGCCGCCGCCACGGTGATCACGCCGAACGAGACCGAGGTCGAGGCGCTGGGCAGGCCCGAGGCGCTGCTCGCCGCGGGGGCGGGCGCCGTGGTCGTCACCCGGGGAGGCGAGGGTGTCGAGGTGCATCCGGCCGAGGGCGCGGCGTTCCAGGTCGCGGCGAGCCCGGCCCGGGTGGTCGACACGACCGGCGCGGGCGACGCCTTCACCGCGGCACTGGCTGTGGCATTGGCCAACGGCCGCGAGCTGGGGGATGCCGTGGCCTGGGCATCCGCGGCCGGTGCGATCGCCACCGAGGGCTTCGGGGCCCGCGGGTCGCTCCCGACGGCCGCTCAGGTGGAAGAACGGCTCGCTCGCTAGAACGCCGGCACGTCGTCGCGCGCACCGGCCGCTGTCGTGGCGGACGTCGTCGCGAACGCCGCGGCGATCGCCGCCTTCAGCGAGCCGGCATCCCCGTCGACGATCGTCGTATAGCCGAGCCGCCGCGCCTCGGCCGCGCGCTGCTTGGCCGCGGCCACCGGACGGATCTCGCCGGCCAGACTGATCTCGCCGACGGCGGCCAGGGTGGCGGGCAGCGCGTGATCCTTGACGGCGCTGGCGATCGCGAGGGCGATCGCGAGATCGGCGCCGGGCTCGGTGAGCCGGATGCCGCCCACCGTCGACACGTAGACATCCGTCGTCGACAGCTTCAGTCCGCAGCGCCGCTCGAGCACGGCCAGCAGCATGGCGACACGCGACCCGTCGACGCCGTTCACCACGCGGCGCGGCTGCGGCGCCTGGGTCGCGACGATGAGCGCCTGCACCTCGACCGGCAGCGCGCGCCGGCCCTCCACGGCGACGGTGACGCAGGTTCCGCTGACCGGCGCGCCGCCGTACGCGCCCCCGCGCGAGAGGAACAGCCCGCTCGGATCGGCCACCTCGGCGATCCCGTCGCCGGTCATCTCGAAGCAGCCCACCTCGTCGGTCGGTCCGAAGCGGTTCTTCGCGGCCCGCACGAAACGCAGCGCGGTCTGCCGGTCGCCCTCGAAGGTGCACACGACGTCGACCAGGTGCTCGAGCATCCGCGGTCCGGCGATGGAGCCGTCTTTGGTCACGTGCCCGATCAGCAGCACCGGCAGGTTGCGCTCCTTGGCGATGCGGATGAGCGTGCCCGCCACCTCGCGCACCTGGGCGGGCTGCCCGGGGGCGCCCTCCGACATGGCCGACGAGACCGTCTGCACCGAGTCGACGATCAGCAGGCCGGGTCGAACGGCATCCACGTGCCCGAGGATCGTGGCGAGGTCGGTCTCGGCGGCCAGGTACAGCTCGTCGGCACCCGAGTGCTCGAGCGCGCCCGTGCGATCGGCGCGCATGCGGACCTGGCTGGCCGACTCCTCGGCGCTCACGTAGAGCACGCGGGTGCCGGTGTGCGCGGCACGGGATGCCACCTCGAGCAGCAGGGTCGACTTGCCGACCCCGGGCTCACCGCTCAGCAGGATCGCGGCGCCCGGCACGATGCCGCCGCCGAGCACGCGGTCGAACTCGGCGATGCCGCTGGGCCAGTGCGAGACGGATTCGGCGCCCAGCTCGGTGATCGGCCGCGCCGCGCGCCCCTCGGGGACGACGCCGGCTCGCACCGCGGCCACCGGGACTCCCCGCTCGACCACGGTGCCCCACGCTTGGCATTCGGCGCAGCGGCCGACCCATTTGACGCTGGTCCAACCGCACTCGGTGCAGGCGTATGACGAGGTCGGGCGGGCCATGCCGTCAGCCTAGGCGGGACCCCCGTCGTCGCCTCGGTCGCCGCGCGCAGGCCGCGAGCCGGGACGTCGGCGAGCCGATCGCCGACCGGCCGGACGCCGCTCGGGTGTCCACTCCGTCCCGAAACGCACGGCGGCGTCGAGTCCGCCTCCGCCGCGATTGCGCACCGTCACCTCGGCGCCACTCGCCTGGGCGAGCTGGCGCACGATCGACAGGCCGAGTCCGTTCCCTGTGCCGTCCGATCGTCCTCGCCAGAAGCGGTCGAAGGCACGCTCGAGCCCCTCGGGTGACATCCCGGGACCCCGGTCCAGCACATGGACGGTGCTGGAATGGGCGCTGTCATCGAGACGAACCTCGATCGTCTCGCCCGGGCCACTCACGCTGATCGCGTTGTCGAGGTAGTTGTCGATGATCTGCTCGACCGCGGAGGGTGCCGCAAGCGCGACGGCCGCGTCCGGGCCCCGGTAGTCGAGCCCCAGTCCGCGCTCTTCAGCGAGGGGGCGCCACTGCTCGACCCGTTCGCGGGCGATCGCGGCGACATCCACTTGGCTGATGGCCGTGATCGAGCCTTCACTACGACTGAGCCGCAGCAGTCCCTCGACCAGGGTCTCGAGGCGGTCGGCCTCGGCCTCGGCCGCGGCGATCCGTTCCACGGATTCGTCCGGTTCCACGCCGACCAGTTGCCGAGCGCGCTCGAGCCGCAGCCTCAGCGCCGTCAGCGGGGTGCGCAGCTGGTGCGAGGCGTCGGCGGCGAAACGGCGCTGCTGGTCGAGAGCCATGGTGAGTCGCTCGGCCATGGCGTTGAACGACCGTGAGAGCGAGCGGAGTTCGGGCGCCCCGGCGGTCTCCTCGGCCCGCACCGACAGATCACCCTCGGCGAATCGCTCGGTGAGCTCGGTGAGCCGCCGCAACGGCCGTGTGACCGAGAGCGACAGGATCCAGCCGATGGCGCCCGCGAGCAGCACGGTGGTGAGCGCGACGATGGCGAGACCGCCGAGCTTGGTGGTTGAGGCGTCGGTGACGACCTGAGCGGGGTAGGTGAGGCGGACCGCGCCGAGTACCTTGTCGCCGTTGAGCACCGGCACCGCCACATAGAGCAGTTCGAGCGACAGGGTTTGCGAGTACCGCGTTCCACTGGCGATCTGACCGTGGAGCGCGGTCGCGATCTCGGGGCGGGACAGATACGACGATCCCACGGCGGCCGGGTCGTCGTCGCTGGTCACGATCGCAGTGCCTGCGCGGTCGACGATCACCACGCGGGCACCGGCGCTCGAGTCGCGGTACAGGCGGCTCAACTCGGTGATAGCGGTCGAGGCCGAGGCGCTCGGGGTCGCGAGCGAGGCCTCCGACCTGCCGGCCAGCACGAAGGCGTCGCGCTCGAGCGCGGTGGTGATCCTGTCGTGCTCGCTCTGCGCGAGATAGCCGCTGATCGGGATGAGCAGCACCGCCAGCACGACGGCCGTCACCCCCATCAGGGCGAGCATGAATCGCCAGGTCATGCCGGGATCTCGAAGCGGAAGCCGACCGCGCGGACCGATTCGATCCAGGCCGGAGATCCGAGCTTCTTGCGGAGCGCGGCCACGTGGGCGTCCAGGGTCTTGGTGGCGCCGAACCACTCGGTCTGCCACACCTCACGCAGGATGTCGGAGCGGGGGCGAACGGCACCGGGCTCCTGCGACAAGAAGACGAGCAACTGGTATTCGATCGTGGTGAGGTGCACCGGCACGTCGTCGACCCAGATCCGCTGGCCGCGCAGATCGATCAGGAGGGGCCCGAGGCGCCGCTCGGTCGGTGCGGCAGTCGCCTGCCCGTCACCCCTTGTGCGGCGCGTCACGGCGCGGATCCGCGCGATCAGCTCTCGCACCCCGAAGGGCTTCACCAGAAAGTCGTCGGCGCCCATCTCGAGGGCGAGCACCCGATCGATCTCTTCGCTCCGTGCGCTGACGACGATGATCGGGACAGAGGACTCCGCACGAATGGCGCGGCAGACGTCCGTGCCGTCGAGGTCGGGCAGGCCGAGGTCGAGCACGACCAGGTCGGGGGAGTCGTCGCGCGCGGCGCGGATCCCGTCAGCCCCGGTACTCTCGTGCCGCACCTCATGCGCAGCCCCGGTCAGGGCGTCGACGATGCCCGCGGCAACCGCAGGGTCGTCCTCGATCAGCAGCACGCGCATGGTCCATTGTGGGGGCATGACCGGGGATCGCCGCAGAAGCCCCTGCTCGATCTTGGCTGTTTCTTGGGTATGCGCGGGTGCGATCTTCGGCGTCCGATCCTTAACGTCGGAGGCATGAAGACACCAATCGTCATCGCCCTGTCCATCGTCGGCGTGCTCGGCACCGCCGGAGCCGCCATGGCCGTCAACGCGGGAACGCTGGCGAGCTTCAGCCAGACCCACCTCGGCAATGCGCCAACCGTCCTCGACCCCACGGCCACACCGAGCGGCGAGCCGACGTCCGACGACCCGACGTCGACCGCGACTCCTGAGCCCTCTGAGACCGCCGAGCCGAGCGAGCACAGCAGCACCGCTCCGAAGTCCGGTGACGACAGCACCGAGCACAGCACAGCCCCCTCTCCCACCGAGACCGAGTCGGGTGACGACAGCGGCGGCGACGGCGGCCACGGCTCGGATGACTAGCTCGCACCCTGCCGCGGGCGCGCGCGCCCTGGTCGGAACCGCCACGGCAATCGCCTTCGTGGGCATGATCGCGGGCTACCAACTGACCGCGTCGGCGTCGCCAGCGACCGGGGCGGCCACTCCGCTGCCCTCGCCCTCGGCGTCACCCAGCGGCGTTCCGTCCAGTGCGCCGTCCGCTCCCGCGGCTGCAGTGCCGGCGCCCGCGCCCGCCGCGAAGGCTCCGGCCGCGAAGGCTCCTGCGCCGGCCGCGCCGGCTCCTGCGCCTGTCGCTCCGAAGCCCGCTCCCGCTCCCGCTCCGCCCGTCGCCTCGACCGGCGCGTCCGGCGGCTGACCCCACCGCGCAGTGATCGAGTCGAGGTCGTCGTCCGCCATGGGCGGGCGAGTGACGATGACGGTCATCGGTGCGCCCGACGGTCTTCTCGACGAGCTCGGCGAGGAGCTGGATCGGCTCGATCGTCTCTGGTCCCGGTTCCTCCCCGACAGCGAACTCAGCCGGCTCAATGCGGCGGGGGTTGAAGGTCTGCAGGTCGACAGCGCGACCGTCGGACTGATCCAGGCCATGCAGCTCGGGTACGTCGAGACGGCCGGCGCCTTCGACCCCACCCTGCTCCCCACACTGATGAGTGCCGGTTACGGCGAGTCCGTCGTCCACCCCGGTCGTACGAGCGCGACCCCTGAGGGGACCGCACCCGGCGGCGATCCGGCTGACATCGAGATCCGCGGCCGGTGGGTTCGGCTCCCGGGTGGGATGACCCTGGATGCCGGCGGCATCGGCAAGGGTTTCGCGGCGGACCTGCTCGCCGAGCGTGCGCAGGAGCGCGGCGCATCCGGAGCCCTGATCGAGATCGGCGGAGACCTGGTCGCCGTCGGCACCGGTCCGATCGACGGCGCCTGGACGGTCGGGGTCGAAGACCCCGATGACCCCTCGACGTACCTCGACATCATCCGCCTCGGGTCGGGAGCGGTCGCAACCTCCGGCACCCGGCGACGAGCCTGGTCGGTCGACGGCGAGACCCGTCACCACCTGCTCGACCCCCGCACGCTGCTGCCCGCGCGCACCGGCCTGGCGACCGCGACGGTGATTGCGAACACCGGGGCACGCGCCGAGGTCCTCACCAAGGCGGCATTCGTCCCACCTCCCGGCGGCTTCCTCGAGTGGCTGCCCACGCGCAACGCCGCGGGGCTGGTCATCACCACATCCGGCGAACTCCTGAGCACCCGCAACTGGGAGGACTACCGATGAACGATCCGCACATCTGGTGGTACGTGACGCGCTCGAGTGCGATCATCGCCTGGGCGCTGATGTCGCTCTCGGTCGTCTGGGGTGTTCTGCTGTCCACCCGCATCTTCCGCAAGGTCGACAGTCCGGGCCACCTGCAAGACCTCCACCGCTATTTCGGCGGCCTGGCACTGCTCGGTGTCGCCGTGCACATGGTCTCGCTCATGCTCGACGGCTGGCTCCACTTCACGCCCGGCCAGCTGCTCATCCCCGGCCACTCCTTCTACCGCACGATTCCAGTCGCGCTGGGCATCATCGCCTTCTACCTGCTGGTCGTCGTCTACGGCTCGTCGTTGCTGCGCGACCGTCTCCCTCCCAAATTCTGGAAGGGCCTCCACTACGTCAACTACGGGGCGGTGCTTCTCATCGCGTTCCACGCGGGGCTGTCGGGAACGGATTCGGGGCAGTGGTGGTACCTCGCCGTCTCGGTCTTCATCATCTCGTTGACCGCCATCGCGATCGTCGTCCGAATCGTGATGGGCAGCCAGAAGGCGGCACCCGCATCCACCGCTGGATCGGGGGGCGACGCGGCGGCGCGCATCCCGCCGATGGGCGGCGGCGGTCGCGCATCCGGCCCTGAGCTCTCGCCGGCGCTCTTCCGGGAACCGGCGCGTGCGGCAACCGCGGTGCTCGAGGCTCCCCTGAGGATCGAGGCGCCGGGCATGGCTCCCGGCGTCATGACCATGATCGTGGGCGGGATGGCTTGGATCGCCGACGGGGTGCGGGGTGTGCGGCTCGTTCCGCTGGGCGGTGCCGAGTTGCCGCCCTGGCATCCGGGAGCGCATCTGACCCTGCAGCTGCCCGGTGGGGAGACCCGTCAGTACTCGCTCTGCGGCGATCCCGCCGAACGCGGGTATTACGAGATCGCAGTGCTCAGGGACCTGCACTCCCGCGGCGGCTCCGCCTGGGTGCACGACGTCCTCAGACCGGGCATGGCCGTGTCGGTCTGGGAGCCCCGCAATCACTTCCCGCTAGTGCATGCGACTCAATACCTGTTCGTGGCGGGCGGAATTGGGATCACCCCGATCAGGTCGATGATCGAGTCGCTTCCCGCTCGTCGGGACTGGTGGCTGCTCTATCTCGGGCGCAGCCGCAACACGATGCCCTACCTGCCCGAGCTGCTCGAGCAGTACCGGCAGCAGGTGCTCGCCTACGCCAGGGACGAGCATCCAGATCGCATGGATGTCGGCTCGGTGGTGCGCCGACTGGGCGGCGAGGTCTACGCCTGCGGACCCGAGAGCCTGATCGCCGCCGTCAGGGCGGCATCCGATCCTGCGCACTTCCACGCCGAGCACTTCGTTCCGGTGACGCGCCCACCGATCGTCGCCGGCCCGCTCGAGATCGAATGCTCGCGCAGTGGTGTGCGGCTGACGGTTCCGTCTGACCGCAGCGTTCTCGAGGTGCTCGAAGAGAATCGGATCCCGATGGTCGCCTCGTGCCGCCGAGGCGTCTGCGGCAGTTGCGAGACCCGGGTGCTCGCCGGAGTTCCCGAGCACCGGGATTCCGTGCGCGACGACGCGGAGAAGGACGAGCTCGGCGTCATGTTCCCCTGCGTCTCGCGCGGGAGCGGCTCCAGCTTGGTGCTCGACCTCTGACCGCTGACCGCCCGACGGCGGGACCCTGACCACCGCATCCCCGGAGCGCTGAGACTCCGGGGATGCGGTTCTGGTCGTGGTGTGCGGAGCGGCTCGATCAGTTGGTCGGCGCCGGCGTCGGGGTCGTCCCTGTCCCGGGAGCGTCGCCACGGACGCCGAATCCGACGGTGCCCTCGCTGATGCGCGTCGCGGCGATGTTGCCGCTGGTGCCCGCTTGACCGATCACCGTGATGGTCTCGCCGGTTGAGAGGTCGCTCACCTTGGCGGTGCTCGACTTGGTGACGGTGGTGCTGCCGCTGGTGGTGACCTTCACCGTCGAGCCGTCGGCGAGTTTGACGGTGATGGTGTCGCCGTCGATCGAGGTGATCGTGCCCGCGGTGAATCCGCCGCGTCCGCCACCCGCGGCGCCCGTGCTGTTGCCCGTGCCGCCCTGCCGGTCGCCGAACCCGGGGAAGCCCTCGCCGCCCTGGGCGCCGGGGAATCCGCCACGCACGCTCGACGCGTTGCTCGCGGATGCGGTGCTCTGTCCGATGAGCACGCCGGCGACGCCGCCCACGATCAATGCGGCCACCAGGGCCAGTGCGGGTGTGACGAAGCGGGTCCAGCGCTTCGCAGCGGGAGCGGATGACGGGGCCGCCGTCGCAGCGACCTCGTGGGGCGCCGCCTGCTCGGCGGGAGGTTGCGCGGCTGCCGGGGTGGAGTCATTCGTGTCGGCCATGGTGGTTCCTTTCGTGAGGGTGGGACGGCGCTCAGATCGAGCGCAGAGCCTGGATGGGGCGCATCCCCGCGGCGCGCGCGGCCGGGTACACCCCGAAGAACACGCCGATGGCGACCGAGACGCCGAGCGCCAGCGGCACGGAGTACCCGAGCACGATCGGCTGCGTCCCGTTGATCTCGAACTGGGCGCCGATCAGCGCGGCGACCACGCCGAGCAGTCCGCCGAGCAGCGTGAGCG